>Ga0172379_10003005_pt1 | contig 28052 bp, 33 predicted proteins | sample GrowelOW334metaG_FD_119756 | JGI IMG/M metagenome (GOLD analysis project Ga0172379, IMG submission 119756) | Groundwater microbial communities from an aquifer near a municipal landfill in Southern Ontario, Canada - Groundwater well OW334 metaG | ecosystem: Environmental > Aquatic > Deep...
AACCTGCCCGAGAAGCACACTGCTGGCTACGGAGCCGAGGTGAAACGTGCCCTCTCCGACGGCGCCGCCGTGACCTTCCGTTTCAACCGCGAAGAGTTTCGAGAACTCGGCGGCACCACCACCGCCGCCGCCCACACCTTCATCGCCCTGCTCGGAGTTACTTTCTAAACCATGAAAACCACACACCGCATCCTGAGTCGACTGGCCTTTTGCCTTTTTACTTTTGCCTTTTGCCTTGTCGCTCGCGCCGCCGCGCCGACCGAGGCCGAGATTCGCGACGCCTACCACAAGTCCTACCGATACGAGAAGGCGCAGAACTATGCCGACGCCATCAAGGCCCTCGCGCCCGTGGTCAGCGGGTATCCGCAGGCCTACACGGTGAATCTTCGCCTTGGCTGGCTTCATTATCTCACCGGCGGCTACGCCACGGCGCGCAAGCACTACGAAACGGCCATCAAGACCGCGCCCGACTCCATCGAGGCCAAGCTCGGCCACACGCTCCCGCTCATGGCGCAGGAAAAGTGGGAGGACGCCGAGGCCATGGCGCGACAGGTTCTGCGCGTGGACCCGAGCAATTATCTGGCGAACCTCCGCCTCACCTACGTGCTGCGCCTGCAAAAGAAGTATGATCCCGCCGAACAGGTCCTCAACGCAATGCTCGTGCTCTACCCGACCGACATCAGCCTCCTCACCGAGTTCGCGCTCATCAAGCTCGCGAAGGACAACAAGGCCGAAGCCAAACGCGTCTTCAACGACATCGTCACGCTCGATCCCGAGAATGTGACCGCCAAGGCCCAGCTCTCGAAACTTTGATACCGCTCTCTTACCGCAACTTCACTGAAGCCATGAAAAAACTAGTCCTCACCCTCGGCCTGTTCGCCGCGCTCGCCGCGTCCGCGCAGGTGCCCTCGATCATCAACTATCAGGGCCGCATCACCGTCGGCGGCACGAACTACGACGCCACGGGCCTGTTCAAGTTCGCGCTCGTGAACACCGCCGGCACCGCCAACTACTGGGCCAACGACGGCACCGCCAGCGGCCAGCCCGCCACCGGCGTCTCGCTTGCCGTGAGCAAGGGCCTTTACTCCGTCCTGCTTGGCGACACGACCGTCTCCGGCATGACCACGGCCATTGGCTCCACCGTCTTCGCGAACTCCGACGTGCGTCTGCGCGTGTGGTTCAGCGACGGCACCGGCTACCAGCAGCTCACGCCCGACCAGCGCATCGCCGCCGTCGGCTACGCGTTCGTCGCGAGCACGGTTTCGGACGGAGCCATCACATCCGCGAAGCTCGCCAGCGGAGCGGTGACCTCCACCGCCTTGGCCAGTGGTTCTGTCGGCACGACCCAGATTGCCAGCGGCGCGGTCGGGACAACCCAGCTCGCGACCGGGGCCGTTGGCGCGACGCAGCTCGCCAGTGGCGCGGTGACTTCCGCGAAGCTCGGCAGCGCTGCGGTTGGCGCAAGTGCGCTTGATCTCGCCAACCTCGGCACGTCGCTTTGGAAGGCGGGCGGCAACTCCGGCACCACCGCCGGCACGCACTTTCTGGGCACGACGGACAACGTCGCGCTGGAACTCAAGGTCAACAACCTCCGCGCGTTCCGCCTCGAACCGACCAGCTCCAATGCGCCGAACGTCGTGCTGGGTGCGGCGCAAAACTCGGTGGCCAGCGGCGTCGTCGGCGCGGTCATCTCCGGCGGCGGCGCGGGCACCTACGCCGGCAGCGCGGTGACGAATCTTGTTCAGTCTGACTTCGGCTCCATCGGTGGCGGCGGCGCAAACGGCATCAAGACGGGTTCCATCGGAGCGACCATCTCCGGCGGCTACCTGAATCTGGTCACGAACGGCGCTTACGCGACCATCGGCGGTGGTTACGCGAATGCGGCCAGCACAAACTCGGCGACGGTCGCAGGTGGCTATTACAACGCGGCCACGGGCTTCGAGTCCACGGTGGGCGGCGGCCAGGCGAACATTGCGAGCGGTTCGGTGGCCTTCGTCGGCGGCGGCGTGACGAACACCGCGACGGGCTTCGAGGCGGCCGTGGTGGGCGGCGAATTGAACGACGCGACGGGGGCGGTTTCGTTCGTGGGTGGCGGCTACTTCAACGCGGCGTCGGCCTATGGCGCGGTGGTCGGCGGCGGCTATGCGAACGGCGCGGCCGGCACGAACTCCATCGTGGCCGGCGGCGAATCGAACCTCGCGAGCAACAGCGTCTCGACCGTGAGCGGCGGCTACTACAACGGCGCGACCGGCCAGGGCGCGACGGTGCCCGGCGGCTGGGCGAACCTCGCGGCAGGCTCGAACTCCTTCGCCGCCGGCTTCGTGGCCAGCGCCGACCACAACGGCGCGTTCGTCTGGTCCGACTCGTCGAGCACGACGGCGTTCGCCTCGACGGCGGCCAACCAGTTCAATGTCCGCGCGGCGGGCGGCACGCGGATCTTCAGCAACAGCGGCGCGACGCTCGGAGTGTCGCTCGCGGCCAACGCTACGAGCTGGTCCGCGCTCTCCGACCGCAATGCGAAGAAGGACTTCGCGCCCGTGGATGGCCGCGAGGTCCTGCGCAAGCTGGACGAAGTCCCGGTGCAATCGTGGCGCTACAAGTGGGACGAGGCCGGCAGCACGCCGCACTTGGGCCCCATCGCACAGGAGTTCAAGGCGGCGTTCTTCCCCGGCCGCGACGACACGCGCATCAGCACGCTGGAGTTCGACGGTGTGGAGCTGGCGGCCATCCAGGGCCTGCACGCGCTGGTGAAGGAAAAGGACGCGAAAATCTCCGCGCTGGAACAACGTCTCGCCGACATCGAGGCGCGGCTGAACCGGCTGGCGAAGTAACCTCAACCGCGACGTGCCATGAAAGCAAACCGCACACACAGGAGCGCGGACGCCCACGTCCGCGAGACTTCATCGCTCACGCGAAGCGAAGGGAGCATCGCTTTCCGTCCCTGCCGTTCTCCCTCACCCCAACCCTCTCCCGCTGGGAGAGGGAGCCAGTGGGTCCGCGCAAGGCGCTACGCCGTGAGGCTCACGGACTCCGATGTGTCAACCACTGGTCAGATACGGACGGCGTCGCTCCCTCTCCCAGCGGGAGAGGGTTGGGGTGAGGGAGAAAACCTCCATCTACCCAGCGGCTTCAACTTTTACACACCGCTCTCCTCGTTCCGGCTGCGGACGTGGGCGTCCGCGCTCCTGGCATTGCTCGCCGCGCTGGTCCCGGCCACCGCCGCGACCCCGGCGCTCGTCCACAGCGCGGTGGTTGCGGGCGGGCGGCAGACCGTCGGCAGCGTGGTGGTGAATTCTTCAATCGGCGGCATCGGTGGCAGCGCGAGCGTGGCGACATTGGTTGCGCGGCACGGATTCGCCGGCCAGCTCACGGATGTGCAGAGCGTTGCCGTCACCGCGTCGCCCACGACTGTCAACGAAGGCTCCACGCGCCAGCTCGCGGCGACGGCCACCTTCACCGATGGCACCGTGCTGCCGCTGGCCGCGGCGAGCGCGACGTGGAGCGTGAGCAGCGGCCAGCTGGCCTCCGTGAGTTCGGCCGGACTTGCGACAGCGGCGACGGTTTACCAGGACACGAATGGCGTGGCACGCGCGGATTACCTCGGCCAGTCCGGCACGCTGACGTTGTCCGTGCTCAACGTGAACAATGACGACTACGGCACCTATGCGGGCGACGGGCTGGACGACGCGTGGCAGGTGCAATACTTCGGGATCGGCAGCGCGAACGCGGGCCCGACCGCCGACCCGGACGGGGACGGACAGAACAACGTGTTCGAGTATCTTGCCGGCACCTTGCCGGTCAGTGCGTCGTCACTGTTCAGTCTGAGCATTGGCAGCGCCACGGTTTCGCAGCGCACGCTGAGTTTCAATCCCATCACGGCGGGGCGGACCTACTCGGTCGAGTATCGCACAAGCGTGGCCGCCGGCAGCTTCACAACGCTGACGGGCGCAGCACAGTCGGACAGCGGGAGCACGCGCACGGTCACAGATTTGAGCACGGGCGACGCCGCGCGCTACTACCGGGTGCGCATCTCGCTTCCGTGACTGGAGGGGCTGTGCGTGTCGCCTGACAGGCGGGAGTTCATCGGTGTCGAGATTGCGGCTTCGTGCCTTGCCGCGCGGCCGGTTTGCCTTTAACGTCCGCGCCGCAAACTAACTGATACCCATCAACACCACATGAGCGTTCTCGTTGTCGGCACCACGGCCCTCGATTCCATCAAGACCCCCAAGGCGGAGAATCCGCGCCTGCTCGGCGGCTCCGCGAGCCACGCGGCCGTGGCGGCGAGCTTCTTTGCACCGACCAAACTGCTCGGGGTGGTGGGCGGGGACTTTCCGGCGAAATACACCAGGCTCTACCAGAAGCACGGCATCTGTCTCAGGGGCCTGGAGCGCGTGAAGGAGGGCCAGACCTTCCACTGGTCCGGCGAATACGAGGTCAACATGAACAACCGCCGCACGCTCAACACCGTGCTCGGTGTCATCGAAAACTGGTCGCCCAAGCTGCCCGGCGATTACGAGACGACGCCCTACGTCCTGCTGGCCAACATCGCGCCGCCCATCCAGCACTCGGTCATTGATCAGTTGAACCGGCCCAAGTTCGTCATCGCCGACACGATGGACCTGTGGATGAACATCATGCTCCCCGACCTGCTCCGCCTGCTGAAGCGCGTGGATGCCTTCGTGCTCAACGAGAGCGAGGCGCACCAGCTCACCAAGGAGGACAATGTCTTCGCCGCGTTGAAGAAGATTCACAAGCTGGGACCGCGCTACGTCATCATCAAGAAGGGCTCCCACGGCGCGGTGTTGTCCGGCCCGGGCGGCTTCTTCATCGCCCCGGCCTATCCGCTCAAGAAGGTCGTGGACCCGACGGGCGCCGGTGATTCGTTCGTCGGCGGCATGATCGGCTACCTCGCGAGCGTGAAGGGTGACGTTGAGAAGAATTTCCGCCGCGCGATCATTCACGGCACCGTGACGGCATCGTTCTGCTGCGAAGGCTTCGGCCTCGTGGCCACCACGCGCGTGACGCGGCAGGCGATCAACGCGCGCGTCAAGGAGCTGGAAGCGCTGGCGCGGTTCTGAGCTGTCAGCTGTCCCTTCCCTCAACCGTCCGCACTCATAATCAATCATGAAAACGTCCCTCGCCGCAGCCCTGCTTGCATCCGTGTTCCTGACCGCCTGTTCCGGCCCCCGCACCGCCGGAACCCATGGGCCTTGGATCGTTCTTTTTGACGGCAAGGAGCCCGCGGGCCTGCGCGCGTTCAAGGGCGAAGGTTTTCCGTCGAAGGGCTGGATCAATGACCATGGCGCGCTCAAGACCGTGCCCAAGGAGCAGGGCGGGCAGGTGACGGACCTCATCACCGTCGAGAAGTTCAAGGACTTCGAACTGGAGCTGGAGTGGAAGGTTGCGCCCGGCGGCAACAGCGGCGTGATGTATCGCGTGGCCGAACTGGACAAGGGTGCCGCGTGGTTCACGGGCCCGGAGATGCAGATCCTCGATGACAGCAAGCATCCCGACGGCAGGAACCCGAAAACCTCCGCCGGCTCGCTTTACGCGCTGATCGCGCCGAACGCGAAGAAGAAGCTCAAGCCCGTGGGCGAGTTCAACGCGGCGCGGCTCGTCTTCAAGGACAACCATGTGGAGCACTGGCTCAACGGCGAGAAGATCGTGGAATACACGTGGGGCAGCCCGGAGGTGAAGGCGCTCGCGGCGGAGAGCAAGTTCAAGGACAAGCCGCTCTTCATGGGCGAGCCGGAGGGCCACATCGTGTTCCAGCATCACGGCCAGGAATTCTGGGTGCGCAACATCCGTGTGCGCCGGCTGTAAGGGACGGTTTCTTCGAACCTGAAAACGTTTTCCGCCACTGCTTGTGAAACCGCTCCACATGCTTGCCCGCTCCGCCCTGGCGGCCCTTCTGGCCCTTGCCCCGGGCTGTGCGACATCACCCCGCTCCCAGGCCCGGGACGGTGAAGCGTGGCAGCCGCTCTTCGACGGCAGGACGTTCAACGGCTGGCGCGGATACCGGCAGCAGGCCATGCCCGCGGCCGGCTGGGAGATTCAGGACGGCATGCTCAAGACCGTGCCCAAGGTCAAGGGCGGCGAGATCATCACCGAACGGAAGTTCAAGGACTTCGATTTGAGCTGGGAGTGGCGTATCTCACCGGCCGGCAACAACGGGATCAAATATTTCGTCACGGAGGAGCGCCCCAAGGCTCCCGGCCCCGAGTATCAGATGCTCGACGACACCGGCCATCCGGACGGAAAGATCGGCCCGCATCGGCAGACCGCGTCCTTTTACGACGTGCTTCCGCCGGCGAAAGACAAGCCGCTCAAGCCCGTGGGCGAGTGGAACCATTCGCGCATCCTCGTCCAGGGCGACCATGTCGAGCACTGGCTCAACGGCGCGAAGGTGCTGGCCTACGACATGGGCAGCGAGGAAGTGAAGGCCGCGCTGGCGAAGAGCAAGTTCAAGGGCTTTCCTGACTTCGGCACGAAGGTCGAGGGGCACATCATGCTCACGTATCACAACGACGAGTGCTGGTTTCGCAACCTGAAGATTCGATCGTTGAAGAACTGACAGGCCCGGATCGCCGCCCTCCGGGCCGGCGCTCCCCTTGTTCGGTGTCCACCCTTCAGGGTGTTCCACGCCCGGGCACGCTGAAGCGTGGACACCAAGCGAGCGCCGTTTTCAGCCTTCCTCCATCGCCTCTGCTCCGCTTCACTTTCGCGCATGAAAATCGTTGTCCTTGACGGCTACACGCTGAACCCCGGCGACCTGTGCTGGAGCGCCTTGCAGGCGCTCGGCCCGTGCACGATTCATGACCGCACGGCGCCCGGTCAGGTCGCCGCACGTTGTGCCGACGCGGAGATTGTCATCACCAACAAGGCGCTGCTCCCGCGCGAGGTCATCGCCGCGCTGCCGAAGCTGCGCTTCATCGGCGTGACGGCCACCGGCTTCAACGTCGTGGATGTCGTTGCCGCGAGGGAACGCGGCATCCCCGTCAGCAACGTCCCGCTCTACGGCACGCGCGCGGTGGCGCAGTTCACCATCGCGCTGCTGCTGGAGCTTTGTCATCACGTCGGCGCGCACGCGGACACCGTCAGGGCAGGGGACTGGGCGAAGTCAGCGGACTGGTGCTACGCACGCTATCCGCTGGTTGAATTGGACGGGCTGACCTTTGGCGTCGTCGGCTGGGGGCGCATCGGCCAGGCGACGGCGGACATTGCGCGGGCCATGGGCATGAAGATCATCGCCGCGAGCCGCTCGCCGAAGCCGCCGGAGGACGGCGTCGAATTTGTGGACACCGACACGCTGTTCCGTCGCACGGACGTCGTGAGCCTGCACTGCCCGCTCACACCCGAGACAAAGGGCCTCGTGAATGCGGGGCGGCTCGCGCTGATGAAGCCCGCCGCCTTCCTGCTGAACACCAGTCGCGGCCCGCTGCTGGACGATGCCGCCGTGGCCGCCGCGTTGAACAGCGGCCGCCTTGCCGGTGCGGGCCTTGATGTGCTCTCCACCGAACCCCCCAAGGCCGACAACCCGCTGCTCACCGCGAAGAACTGCCTCGTCACGCCGCACCAGGCGTGGGCTGCAAAGGCCGCGCGCGCGCGTCTCATGGAAGCGACCGTGGCGAACGTAAAAAGCTTCCTTGCAGGCGGGCCGCAAAATGTCGTGAATCCGTAAGGTGGGGTAGTGCAGCGGGAGCGCGGCATTCATGCCGCAGAAGTGTGGAATTCAAAGGAGGTTGACGAACTTCCGGGCCGTCCGCGCGAACTAACCAGACGGTCCTGGCGGCAGCCGGCGCAGGTGCGAACGCGAGCCCTGGCTGTGGCGGACGTTTCTGCGGCATGAATGCCGCGCTCCTGTCGCTCCAACTGCATCGTTCCGGGTAAGAGCCGGCCGGCCCACCCTGGCATCGCGATGACCCCGGTCGCAGCCGTTGTGTCCATGCATGGTGTGACGAGACGTGGGATGTGGCGTTGTTTGATAAACATCCGTAATTCGCATGAAGAGGGTGGGACAAGTGGGAGTGATGGCTGCTGACAGAAGTTGGGGTGAGGGTTTTTCGGCCTTCAAATCCGCCATCGTTGTGCAGTCAGGTGAGGTCGTTGAAATCCAGGCTGCGTCGCTCTCAACCATCTCCGCGCCGGCAGAAACGGTCGCTGCGGCTGCCTCATGGCCCATTTATCCCGCCGCACGCTCCATTTTCACGGACTCACGCCCGAGTTCTGCCGCCTCACGGCTCGTTTCCAGTGGCGCGCGTGCCAGCTCAACCGCCTCAGACACGATTTTCGGCTCCTCACGCACGATTTCGACAGCCTCAGACCCGTTTTCCATCGCCTCACGGCCCATTTCCACCTCCGCCGCGCCGGCTGTCACCAGACAAGCTCCGGTTCACCGCAGCCCATCCAGCATCTCGTATCCAGCATCCAGCAACTTTTCCACCTCAACACTCAACTGACCTATGTTCGACCTCTTCAACTTCGCCCATTTGCAGATGCGCTACATCAAGGCCGCGATGGACAGCCTGCCCACTTACGAGCCCGATGGGCGCACCCCGGCGCAGGTGCAGACCGACATCACCGACGGCATTGCCGTGCGGGACGACTTTCAGACCAAGCTCACCCAGCGCAACCTGGCCAGCGGCGAGTGGGATGAGGCCGTCGCCACCGGTCATGCCCTCTGCGTGCAGGTTTACCCCATCCTGCAAAGCCGCTATCGCAAGGACGCCGGCAGCCTCAAGGCCATCGAGCGCCTGCCGGTGGATGACCGCACGCCGGCCAGCACCCACGACCGCATGAAGGCCATCTCCGCCCTGTGGGCCAGCCTGCCGAACCCGCCCGGCAGCGCCACCCCCTTCAAGGCCTGGGATACCATGGACAAGGCCGCCTTCGACGCCGCCCTCGCGCTCATCGCCACCAGCGAGGCCGCCTTCCTCGCCAGCGAGCAACCTTACGAACTGGCGCAGGGCAGGCTCCACAAGGCCAAGGCCGGCTGGGACGATTTCATCACCGCCGCCCTCGCGCAGGGGCGCGGCCAGTTCCCCGACGGCACCCCTGAGCGCGAGGTCATTGACGCCATCCCCAACGAACCCGCGCAGCAGCCGCCCGGACAGGCCGTCATCACCAGCGCAACGAGCCCCGCCGCCGGGCAGGTCGCGCTGGCCTACGATGCGCCGCGGGGCACCAGCTTCGACGTGTTCCGCAAGGGCCCCGGTGACGCGGATTTCATCCGGGTGGGCGACGACCTCATTGTGAAGACCCTCGCCCTCACCGGCCTGGTGGCCGGTCCGCACGAATTCAAGGTCCTCCCGCGCAACTCACGAGGCACCGGTCCCGAGAGCAGTGCCAGCGCCGTGGATGTGACGTAGGGCGATCAGCGAACAAAACTCGGCATTCAATCTTTCAACCCTCAACTCTCAACTCCATGAAAAAAACCCTGATCGCATTTCTCACCGGTCTTATGGGACTGGCAATTCAAGCTCAGACCGTCACCGAGCAAACGGCTCCCGTCACCGAGACCGCCCCGGTGGAGGAGAAAGCGACCGTCAAGCCGGACCAGGGTGGTGGCGAGCAGGCGATGGCGATGGGCGGAAGCGAAGGAGGAGCGGGCGGAGGTGGCGGAGGTGGTGCCGGTTCACCCGCCGCGCCGGGCACGTTGAACTTTCAGGCCGATCTGTTCACGGGCCGGTTCAACTATTCCATCCCCATCATCGTTCCACCCGCGCGCCAGGGCGCGGAGCCCAAGCTGGGTTTGGGCTACAATTCCTCCGGTGGCAACGGCTGGTGCGGTGTGGGCTGGGGCCTCGAAGTCGGTTTCATCCAGCGCGACACCCGCCGGGGCGTGCCCGTGAAGTGGACCAACGGGGTGGCGACACCGCTCGCGGAATATGACGATGACAAGGGTTTCGTCGCCAGCATCGGCGGGGTCAGCGCCAACCTGGTCAAGGTCAGCACCAGCGGCAGTCCGGTGGAATATCGGGCGGAGGTGGACGGCGCGTTTCTCAAGTTCCTCTTCTACGACAACTACTGGCGCGTGGTGGACAAGAGCGGAAACACCTTCCTCTTCGGCCAGACGAACACGACGCGGATGGAGAACCCCAAGTCCGGCTGGACCGGCGGCGCGGCGAAAAGCACGTTCCGCTGGGCGCTGGACCGCGTGCTGGACGTGAACGGCAACGAGACGCTCATCACCTACACCAACGACGGGAACCTGCTCTACCTCTCGCAGATCCGTTACAACGGAAACACGAACAGCCCCGCGCTCACCACCTACAACACAGTGGACTTCACGCTGACCAGCCGCGCGGACACGAACATCACCTTTCAGTCCGGCTACCGCATCGAGACCCGCAAGCTTCTGTCCGAAATCACGGCCAGGGCCAGCAACAATCTGGCCCGGCGCTACGTGCTCACCTACACCAACTCGACGAGCACTCCCCGTTCCCTGCTGGCCTCGGTGAGGATGTATGGAGCGGACAACACGAGTTCCCTGCCGGCCACCACGTTCAGCTATCAGAACAAGCCGTGGGAGTTTTCCTCGCAACTGGTCAACTGGACGAATGTCGCCAGCGAGGCGGGGACGAGCGAATCTGGATGGCAGAGCATCGCCTCCGACGGGGGCGAATACAGCTATCTCAGACGCACTTACGTCACCCTGCAGGACATCAACGGTGATGGTCTGCCCGACCGGGTGATGCTTGCAGCGAACAGTTATGAGACGACCTTCAAGGTGCAGCTAAATACCGGATTTGGGTTCAGCCCTCTCCAGAGTTGGGGGCCACTCCAAGATCCGGCTGGGATGAACGGACCGCAATGGGACAGCCCTGCCGCCACCTACTACTTGCGGACCTACGCCACGCTGCGGGACATGAACGGCGATGGCATTGCGGATCGGGTCCATTCCCCCATCTTTTCGGGCAGTCCCTATGACAAATGGGTGGTGCAAACCAACACCGGCCTGGGCCTGGCGACGAACGCCTACCTGACCAACCTCTACTGGACCAATGTCACCAGCGAGATCGGTTCCGGTTCCTGGGACTGGTCTTCCATCCATTCCGTTGACGGGAGCGGGCCGGTGTATGTGGAGCTGATGGACCTGAATGGTGACGGCCTGCCCGACCGCGTGATGAACAAATACTACAGCCCCTATGAAGCCCTCAAGGTGCAGCTCAACACCGGGGCGGGTTTTGGCGAGTTGAGGAGCTGGCCGGGCGTGAACAGCGAGGCCGGACAGGATCCCTACTGGTCCACCGTCTCCATGACCGGGGACGCCCCGTGGATCATCCTGCAGGACATCAATGGCGACGGCCTGCCCGATCGCGTGATGCGCAAGCTCTACAGCCCCTACTCGGTTTTCAAGGTGCAATTCAACAACGGCGCGGGGTTTGATCCGGTGGAGGACTGGGGATCGCTGCAAGACCCATCCGGAATGTCCAGCGTGGGCTGGGACAGCCCAACCGCCAGCTACTACTTGCGGACCTATGCCACATTGCGCGACATCAACGGCGACGGCCTCCCGGACCGGGTTCATTCCCCAATTTTTTCCGGCAGCCCCTATGACAAATGGGTGGTGCAGTTCAACACCGGGGCGGGCTTTGGTCCCCTGACCAACTGGACCAATGTGACAAGCGAATCCGGCACCAGCTCCTGGGACTGGTCCTCGATCACGAGTGTGGACGGAACCGGGCCGACCTATCTGGACCTCATCGATATTGACGGAGACGGCCTTCCCGACCGCGTGATGCGCAAGCTCAGTTATCCTTATGATGTTTTCAAAGTGCAGCTCAACAATGGGCCGTTTCCCGATCTCCTGAACAAGGTGGAGAACGGCATCGGCGGGTCCGTGCAGGTCACTTACACGCCCTCCACCAAGTTCGACAACACCGACTCCCAGGGCCGGGCCAGGCTGCCCTTCCCGGTCTATACCGTCGCCACCGTCGGCGTGTGCGACGGCATGGGGGCGACGAACACCACCACTTACAGCTACCTCGGCGGCATGTTTGACGGCGAGAAGCGCGAGTTCCGGGGTTTCAACCAGGTTGCTGTGACCGATCCGCTCGGCGCGGTGCAGAAGACGTGTTTCCACCAGGGCGGCGGGCGCGACGAGACGGCCGGCGGCGAGTATCAGGACGCCGGCTCCAAGGCCAAAAAAGGCATTCCCTACCTCGTCGAGACTTACGGCAGCGACGGCCTGCTCTACAGCCGCACGCTCAACAAGGTGGAGGAGACCCAGCTCCACACCAACGGCTGGTATTTCCCCTACATCTCGCAGTCCATCCAGATGGAATACGAGGGGCAGTCCGGCTACCGCGCCACTGCCAAGCAGCTCACCTACGACACGGGCACCGGCAACCTCGTCAAGGAGTCCAGCTTCGGCGAGGTGAGCGGCGTGGTCTTCACCAACCACGCCTTCACGGATGTCACCACCGCCGACAATGTCTATACGCACATCACCTTCGCCACGCTGTCCAACGGTGACATCAAGAACAAGCCGTCCAGCATCAAGATCACCTCCGACTCCGCCGGAAGCACCAGGCTGCGCGAGACGCAGTTCGCCTACGACGGCGCGCGGGGCAACCTGCTCACGAAATCCGAGTGGCTCAACACCATCAGCGGCTACGTCACCGGCTCCATCGGCTACGACACCTACGGAAATCCGACCACCGCCACCAACGCCGGGGGCATCGTCACCACCACGACCTACGACACGAACAAGACCTTCGCCCAGCAGCAGATCACGGCCACCTTCACCAACAGCAGCTTCATGGACATCCGCTCGGGCACGGTCATCACCGCCACGGATGTGCGGGGCATGACGGTGTCCAACGTCTTCGACGCGTTCTTCCGCACCACCGAGGTGCTTGTCTCCACCAACGCCAACGGCGCACCGGTGCTCTGGAAATCCCGCACGGACTACAGCCTCGGGGGCATCACCAACGGCATCTCCTACAACTACGTCCGCAGCCGCGCGAACGATCTGACGGACAGCAACGGCCTGGAGAGCTACACGTATGCCGACGGTCTGGGGCGCACGCGGCAGACGCGCACAGAGGCGGAGGCCGGCGCCGGGAGCAACCAATTTCGCGTTTCCAACCCCTACTACAACCAGCGTGGGCAGGTGTTCTTTTCGACGCTGCCGTATTTCAGCACCAACTCAAACTTCACCGTTCTCACCAGCGTGTCGCTCGGGGCCTACACGGGCTTCGATCCCATCGGGCGTGTCTCGAACACCCTTGCCGCCGTGTCGGCGCAGTTCAGCGCCAGCGGCCAGCCCACCAACCTGACCATCACCGGCGGCGACAGCGGCTCGCCCGTGGGGCAGGCGCTCGTCTTCTACCGCGAGGGCACCGACCCGTGGGCCACCATTGCCGTGGACGCCGAGGGAAAGACAAACATCACCCGGCTGGATGCCTACGGCCGGCCCATCTATCACTTGCAGACCGGGGCGGCGATGACCAACTACGTTTACAAGGAATACAACCTGGTGGGCGACCTCACCCGGACAGCAACCATCGCCTACGAGAACGGGACTTGGGGCAGTTGGATCATCACCAGCCTTTTCAACGACAGTCTCGGGCGGAAAACCCTGATGATTGACCCGAGCATGGGCTGGTGGAGCTATGCCTACGACTCGCTGGGGCGCATGACCAATCAGACCGATGGCAAGGGCCAGTTCATCCGGCTTTACTACGACGACGCGCTGGGCCGCCTCACGCACAAGCACGTTTACAACGCGAGCAGCGCCCTCGTCGCCACCAGCACCAACTACTACGACAGCAGCGATGACGGGAACTACACGGTTTTCAAGGGCCAGCTCTACAAGGCGGTGGACAGCGAGGGCTGGGAGAAGTTCAGCTACGACGCACGCGGCCGGGTGGTGAAGAGCACGCGCTACCTCAACACGAACTCCACCAGCTACACCGTCGAGACCACCTACGACGACGCGGACCGGGTGCGGGAGGTGAAGTATCCCGGCAGCAGCCCGGCGCGCGTGGGCTACGAGTATGACAGCGGGGGGAACCTGGCGCGGGTGTTCCACCTCAAGGGGAGCGTGACCAACGAATACTTCTACGTAGCCGGGCAGTTCAACGCGCTGGGGCAGGCGCTCACCTTCGCCACCGCCAGTTCGAACCTCTGGACCACCAACACCTACTACACCAACTCGCAGCGGATGCTGGGCACCGTCACCACCAGCGGCGGGGCGACACGCCAGAGCCTGAGCTACACCTACGACAACGTCTCCAACCTCAAGGGCATCTGGGACAGCGGTTACGCGGGGACGGCCTCCGCCACGATGACCAACCTGGCGTATGACGACTTCCACCGGCTCACGGCCTTGACCAGCCCGCAGTGGGGCACCAAGACCTACGCCTACAACGCCTACGGGAACATGCTCACCAACAGCGAGGCCGGCGGCGGCCAATACGCCTACACCAACAGCAGCCGGCCCTACCAAGTGACCAGTGCCAATGGGAAGAGCTACGCCTACGACGCCAACGGGAACATGACCACGCGCGGGTCGCAGACGCTCACCTACAACGCGGAGAACCGGCTGGCCAGCGTGAGCGGCGGGGGCGGTCCCACGGTGACGTTTGGCTACGCGGAGGGCGGGGCGCGCTTGTGGCGCGACAGCTCGGCCAATGGATTAACGGTGTGGATCGGCGGCATTTACGAGGTGCGTGCAGCAGGAACCGGGAATGAGAAGGTGCTGTGCCATGTTTCCGTCGGGGGCAAGCGCATCGCCACGTTCGAGCCGACGGAGCTGACGGCGAGCCTGCCGGTGAAGTATCCGTGGCTGGCCGCCTCGCTGAAGGGGCTGGACCGGGCGCTGATCTGGCCGCTGCGGGACGGCCGCGCGCCGGTCACGGTGATGGTGCTGACGCTGCTGGGCATCCTGCTGGCCTCACTCCTCGCCCGCGGTGGAATTCGGGTGCTGGGCCGCGCGCGCAACGGACTGGTGGACATCCTCGCCCGTCCCGCCTTCAAGCACACGCCCGAATGGTGGCAGGAACTCCTCCTCTCCCTCGCCGAACTGCTCCCGTCCTGTGCTGTCTCGATCCCGGACGCCAGACGCCAGACCCTGTTCCCCAAGCTGCCCTTCTACCAACAAGCGCTCTCCGTCTGGCTCATCGTGGCCCTGATCCTGGGAACGACGCCCACGGACATCCAGGCGCAGAGCTACACGCCGGTCTTCTACTACTACTTGGATGACCATCTGGGCAGCAGCAGCGTGCTGACCGACCGCAGCGGCACGGTGGTGCAGCGCTACACCTACTCCGCCTACGGGCGCACGCAGCACCAGAACAACACCAGCGCCTACCCGCTGGAACGGATGTTCACCGGGCAGTTGCTCGACGACGAGACCGGCCTCTACTTCTACAACGCCCGCTACTACGACCCCGAACTGGGCAGGTTCATCCAGGCGGACAGCTTCGTGCCGGACGAGGACGACGGACAGGCGCTCAACCGTTACAGCTACGTCCTGAACAATCCGGTGCGCTACACCGATCCAAGCGGGAACTCCCCGTCGCAGTTCTACCTATTTTACAACTCCTACTTGTCGGAGCGGCTCTACTTCAACAGCGTGTCCTCGGGCGGGTCCGCTCAGGCCGGCGGTTCATCGCTGGGGGAGGTCTTCCGGCTGTGGGGAGGAAACAGCCGCGCCTCTGCGGTGCAGGACAACCGGGGTGCCGGGCAGATGGGGCTGGGCATGGTCCAACCTGTGGTGACGCCCGGTTATACCGATCCGTTCGGGAATCGACATGTGAGCTTCTGCCTGTCGTGCCATGCCCCCACGCCAGAGGCGCAGTTCAACAAGCAGCAGCACGTTTTGGCGAACGCGCTCGATTACAGAGTCATCGCTTACGAACAAGCTTTGAGTGTGGTGTTGACCGCTGGTGTCTCAGTAATTGTGGAAGGTCTGGCGGCAGCAGTTAGTGGAAGGCAGCTACTGGCCGCAGAGAGAGCGACGTTCCGAACGTGGAATCAGTTCCAAAGGGGAACTGCGGGGCAGTTTACTTCGCGTGCTGAAACAGCTAAAGCTTGGTCGGCATACAAGATGGCGAATGATATCGTCAGTGGTTCTTCGAGAAGCATGGCCGCGCGGTCGGCGTATCTGCGGTCGCTTGCAGAAGATTGGCGCACGCCATCTTGGCAAAAACCGTTCCTCCGCGAAGGTCGGGTTCCTCCGGGTTACGAAGTTGATCACATCACACCTCTGTCAGTCGGCGGTTCCGATACCCCGGCGAACATGAGACTTCAGGGCACGGACTTGCACGAAATGTGGCACAAGCGATACCGTCCATGGGATTGGTGACTATGAACACGAAAAAGCTACTGGTGCCTTTCGACGAATCGAAGCCCGAGTCCGGCAAAAGCGATTTTCTCGCCGTCGTATTTGACGGAACGAACCCGTTTTTTTTCGGGCTCAGATCGCGCCGGTTCTTCACATCCGGGCGAGTTGTTTACCTCGGGAGGGAGATCACCGAGAACGACGTTTTCGCCAAGCTGGTCGATAGCGGTCGGAAGATTCAGGATGTTGACCGCACGCTAAAGACACTCGCCGCTTACGTGCAGCAGCTCGGAACTTTCAAAATTGACAACATCCTCAAGATTGCCCCGAAAGACAGTGAGCCTTTCTTCGAGTTGGTCAAGGTCGCGGAAATGCCGAAAATCGAAGCGAAGAAGCTTCCTTGAGATGATTTTACCAACTGGCCGCCATGCCCCGCCGCAAACCCACCGTCGCCATCGTCGAGGATGACAAGGACACCGCCATCATCTGGCAGCGCAAGCTCATCCGCAGCGGCTTCGTGGTTGTGGGCAACCAATTCGTAGGAGACAACGTGAGGAGTCTCACTTCAAACGCGGAGCGCAGAATGACGAACGCGGAAGCCAGTCAGAGACTCGTCACCTCGTCTCCTACGGCAGCAGGACCGCGCGTCCCGCCTGTCCCTCCAACTGAAACACCCCGCTTGATCGGAATCCCTTCAATCAGAAGTCAGGCTGGAAGCACTGACCTACATCATTCGCGTCCAACCGCGTGATTCGCGGGCACACTTCCTCAACCCTCAACTCCCTCTCCCCAATGCCCAGCAAACTCCCCGCCGTCGCCATCGTCGAGGATGACAAGCACATGGCGCGCATCTGGCGGCGCAAGCTCGCCAACTCCGGTTACGAAGTTGTCGGTGTCTTCGCCAGTGCCCGCGTCGCCTGGCAGGCGCTGCGAAAAAGCCCGCCCGACGCCATCCTCCTTGACTGGGAACTCATCCCCGGCCCGAACGGGGACTGGCTCCTGAAACAGTTTGCCAAACGGAAGCTCCCCACGCGCATCCTCGTCGTCACCTCGCACGACCGGGGTGAGGTCCAGATGCAGGCATTCTCCCTCGGCGCGCACGGCTTCCTCGGCAAGCCGGTGCCGCTGGCGGAACTGGTGCTGCGATTGAATGAGATGCTGCAAGGCAAGGTGCCCCTCTCCACGCACAACGGGGAGCTGTTCAAGCAGCAGCTCGTCCAGTCCCCCTGCGCCGCATGGGAGAAGCTTTCCCCGCAGCAGAAGCGCATCGTGGAGCTGGCAGCGCAGGGCAGGGGGAACAAGGAGATCGGGGCGATGATGGGTCGCAGCAAGGCGACGGTAGAGACGCAGATTCAGCGCATCTTCCAGAAGCTCAAGACGCGCGACATGAAGCGTGTCATCGCCCTCTGCGCCGAGGCGCTGCCTGTCATGCCAGCCGCATTGCAGGCGGCGTAGATGCAGCCCGCACGCCGGGGAGGCATGGAGTTGTTTCCAGCCGTCAAGCACTGTGGTATTTCACAATCGCACGTTCAGGCAGGCTGCGTATTCGGGCCGTTTTTCATCACTCGGATGGCTTCCCGGTAAAAAAGTTATGAAAAAATGTTGCACTGAAAACGCAGGCTGCTATTTTGCCCGCCCTTTCGTCGGGTGAACACGGTGAAAGGTAAAACGAAAACACAGTGACTGAGCGTCTGACAATTCGTGAAATGAAGAACGTGCTGGGCCGGCTCGCGGAGCTGGCGGGGGCACGTGAGAGCGCTGCCGCCGAGCGCGCGTAGTTTTTAATTCTTGTTCTTTGTATGGCTGGACAACGCATTCGCATTCGCCTCAAGGCTTACGACCACCGGGTCATCGACCAGTCAGCCCACGACATCGTGGAGACGGTCAAGCGCAGCGGCGCCCGGGTCGCCGGCCCGATCCCCCTTCCCACCCGCATCGAGCGCCTCACGGTGCTTCGTTCCCCTCACGCCGACAAGAAATCGCAGGAGACGTTTGAGCAGCGCACCCACAAGCGTCTGCTGGACATCCTCGACCCCACCGCCAAGACCGTGGACGAGTTGAAGAAACTCAACCTGCCGGCGGGCGTTGACATCACCATCAAGATTTAACTTCCTATGATAGGCTTGCTCGGAAAAAAACTTGGCCACACGCGTGTGTATGACGCGAGCGGCAACGCCATCGCCGTGACGGTGGTGCTGGCCGGCCCCAACCGCGTGCTGCAGGTCAAGGCCAAGGATGGCAAGGACGGCTACAACGCAGTCCAGCTCGGCTTTGATGATCAGAAGGCGCAGCGCCTCACCAAGGCGGAACTCGGGCACGTGACCAAGCACAAGGGTGCGCCGGTCAAGCGCATCAGGGAATTCCGCGACTTCACCTTGGCGGTGAAGCCGGGCGATGTGGTCGGCCCTGATATTTTCGAGGTCGGTGATTACGTTGACGCCATTGGCACCACCAAGGGCCGCGGATTTGAAGGCGTCGTGGCTCGCTGGGCGTTTGCCGGCGGTGATGCAACGCACGGCTGCAAGGGCTGGAAGCGCCGGTCGGGCGCGATCGGTCAGCGCCTGTTCCCTGGCACGGTCATGCGCGGCATGAAGATGCCCGGTCACCTGGGGCAGCAGCGCCGCACGACTCAAAACCTGGAAGTCATCCAGGTTCGCAAGGACGACAATCTTTTGCTCATCAAGGGTTCCATCCCTGGTTCCGAGGGCGACTACATCGTCATTCGTGAGGCGAAGAAGTATCCGGTGGTGCAGGCCCGCAAGGATCGCGATGACGCGGCGAAGGCTGCCAAGGCTCTTTCCGAGGCTGTCGCCAAGGGCAAGAAGGAAGCCGCCAAGAAGAAGTAAGATCGAGTCATGAAACTTCCCATTCTGGACAACAAAGGCAACAGCCACGGTGAGGTCGAAGTTGGATTCGACCAGATCGAGAACGGTCGCGGCACCCAGGCGGTGCATGATACCGTCGTCGCTTACAATGCAGCGCAGCGCAGCGGCACGGCCTGCGCCAAGACCGTCGGTGAAGTCAGCGGCACCAACAAGAAGCCCTGGCGTCAGAAGGGCACCGGTCGCGCCCGCGCCGGTTCCACCCAATCGCCCCTGTGGCCCGGCGGTGGCGTGGTTTTTGGTCCCCGTCCCCGTGATTTCACAAAGAAGGTTAACAAGCGCGTCCGCGCCCTCGCCCTGCGCAAGGCCCTCAGTGAGCGGCTCAAGGCCGGCGACGTGGTGGTTGTGGATGATTTCAAGCTGGCCAGCCACAAGACAAAGGAGTTTCTCGGAGTGCTCGGTTCGCTCAAGTTGAGCGGTCGCACGGTCCTTCTGGTTTCGACCGAGGACAAGAACCTGGCCATCGCCTCGGGCAATGTTCCGAACGTCGAATTGACCAGCGGCGAGAAACTCAACACCTACGAGGTGCTCCTCTGCGACAAGATTGTTTTCACAAAGGCAGCGCTGGAAAAAGTCGCCCTCCGGCTCTCTGACAAGTAACCGCCATGAATTCCTTCGACATCATCAAGACGGTGCGCATCAGCGAGAAGGGCGCAATGCAGTCCGAGCGGTTCAATCAATACACCGTTGTGGCCGACCGCCGCGCGAACAAGATTGAGATCCGCAAAGCGGTGGAAGAGCTCTTCAAAGTCAAGGTCGTCGGGGTCAACACCTCCAACGTCAGGGGCAAGGCCCGCCGCCAGAACACGAAGCACGCCGGCCGCGACATGAACTGGAAGAAGGCCGTCATCACGCTCAAGGACGGCGACAAGATCAACCTAACTTAATCTCCCGCCATGCCTGTCAAAACTTTCCGCCCGCTGACGCCGTCCACGAGATACATCACGATCTCGGACTACAGCGACGTCACGAAGAAGAAGCCCGAGAAGAGTCTCGTCGTCATTCGCAAGAAGACGGGCGGACGCAATCAATACGGACGCGTCACGGCGCGCGGCATTGGTGGCGGCCACAAGCAGAAAATTCGCCTGGTGGATTTCAAGCGCAACAAGCACGGCATCGAGGCTGAAGTCTCGGCCATCGAATACGATCCGATCCGCACCGCGCGCCTGGCATTGCTCACCTACAAGGATGGTGAAAAGCGCTACATCGTCGCCCCGGTCGGGCTGAAGGTCGGCTCCAAGGTGGTTTCCGGACCGACGGCACCGCCGGAAATCGGCAACTCGGTGTTGCTCAAGAACGTTCCGGTCGGACTCCCCATTCACGCCATCGAAATCATGCCCGGCAAGGGCGCCCAGATGGTTCGCTCCGCCGGTTCTGCAGCGACGCTCATGTCGGTGGACGAGGGTTACGCGCAGATACGCCTCCCATCCGGGGAAATTCGCAAGATCAACGAAGAGTGCTACGCCACCATCGGTCAGGTTGGGAACACGGAGCACGAGAAGGTTGTCCTCGGCAAGGCCGGTCGCAGCCGTCATCGCGGCATCCGTCCGATCAGCCGTGGTGTGGCCCGAAACCCCGTTGACCATCCGAACGGCGGCGGCCAGGGCAAGTCGAAATCTGGCGGCGGCTGGCAGCAGCTCACGTCGCCGTGGGGTCTGATAGCTAAGGGGTATCGCACGCGTATCAAGACCAAGGATTCCAACCGGTTCATCGTGGTTCGCCGCGATGGACGCCCAATGAAGCAACAGTAAGAGATTATGGGACGTTCAATTAAAAAAGGTGCCTTTGTTGAGGCAAGCCTCATGGATAAGATCGTGAAGGCGAAGGCGGTCAGCTTGAAGACTCCAATCAAGACCTGGTCGCGTCGTTCGACGATCACACCCGAATTCATCGGGCTGACGTTCAACGTCCACAATGGAAAGCAATTTCTGCCGGTTTTCGTGACGGAGAACATGGTCGGGCACAAACTGGGCGAGTTTTCGCTCACCCGCATCTTCAAGAAGCACGGCGCTCACACCGCCAAGGCGGAGGCCAAGTAGTATGGAAGTCCAGGCATTCCTTAAAAATTTCCGGATGTCCCCCCAGAAGGTGCGCGAAGTCGTGCGCCAGATTCAGGGCCTCCCGGCGCTCCAGGCGAAGCACGTTCTGGCGGTCATCCCCCGCAAGTCCGCGCGGGCCGTCGCCAAGACGCTCGATTCCGCCATCGCGAACGCCGAGAACAACAACGGACTCAAGGTTGAGAACCTGATTGTGCGCGAAGCCCTTGCGTTGACCGCCGGGCGCTTGAAGCGCATGACGCCGAAGGCGCGCGGTTCTGCCGGCCCGATCATCAAGCGGAACAGCCACATTAAAATCGTTCTTTCCGACCAGTAATTGTATGGGCCAAAAATCAAATCCAATCGGCCTTCGCGTCGCGGTCAACAAGGACTGGCGTTCGAAGTGGTATGCCGACAAGAAGGGCTTCGCGCCGCTTCTGATCGAGGACTACAAAATCCGCCAGATTCTCAGGAAAAAGCTTGAGTCTGCGTCCGTGCCCCGGATTGGCATTGAACGGGCCGCCAACCGCTGCCGCATCACCATCTACACCGCCCGTCCCGGCGTTGTCATCGGCCGCAAAGGTGCCGAAATCGACAAGCTCAAGGAAGAACTGAGCAAGATGACCGGCAAGGAAGTCTACGTGGACATCATCGAAGTGAAGTCTCCGGAATCCGACGCACAGCTCGTCGCGGAGAACATCGCGCTCCAGCTTGAGCGGCGTGTTTCCTTCCGCCGGGCGATGAAAAAAGCCGTGCAGACCGCCATGCAGATGCAGGGCGTGCAGGGTATCCGTGTCCGGTGCGCCGGCCGCCTGGGTGGATCGGAAATCGCCCGCGTGGAAAAGTATCTCGAAGGCAGTGTGCCCCTGCACACGTTGCGGGCCAACATTGACTACGGTTTTGCCGAGGCGAAGACCCTTCAGGGCAAAATCGGTGTCAAATGCTGGATATGCAAGGAAGGGCCGAACGACAAGGACGCCAAGGCGGCGGCCCCTGTTCCCGTCCCGTCTGCGGTCAACGGCAATTAATTTCTACTGAGGACTCGATATGGCGATGATGCCCGCAAGAGTGAAGTATCGCAAAATGCACCGTGGTGCGCGTCGTGGACTGGCCACGCGCGGCAACACCGTGGCGTTTGGCGAGTATGGCCTGATGGCGCTGGAGCGCTGCTGGCTGGACAACAAGGTCATCGAGGCCTGTCGCGTCGCGATTTCGCGCCACATGAAGCGCCGCGGCAAGATGTGGATCCGGGTGTTTCCGGACAAATCGTTCTCCAAGAAACCGCTGGAAGTCCGAATGGGCACCGGCAAGGGCGGAGTCGAGGGCTGGGTTGCGGTCATCCGTCCCGCCAACGTGCTGTTTGAAGTGGACGGAATTCCCGAAGTGATGGCCCGCGAGGCGATGCGCCTGGCAGCCACCAAGATGCCCATCAAGACGAAATTCATTGCGCGTCACGCGCACGCCTGAACATGAAATTTGCCGACCTCAAAGACATGACCGTGCCCGAGCTGGCCGCCAAGGGCCGGGACCTCCGCCAGGAGCTCTTCAACCTGCGCCTCCAAAAGGCCACCGCACAGCTGGAGAAACCCTCCCGCCTGCGCCTCCTCCGCAAGGACATCGCCCGCGTCGAGTCCCGTATCAGCCAACTCCGCCTGCAGTCCGCGCAACCCAAAGCCGCCTAAGCTATGTCCGAGACCGCAAACAACATTGCCCGCCACCAACGCAAGGAGCGCACCGGCGAGGTCGTCTCCAGCAAGATGCAGAAGACGATCGTCGTGAGCGTGAAGCGCCGCTTCCCGCACCCGCAGTTCAAGAAGGTGGTGACGAGCTTCAAGAAATTCTACGCGCACGACGAAAAGTCCGAAGCCAAGGTTGGCGACATCGTGCGCATTGAGGAGACTCGTCCGCTCTCCAAGACCAAGCGCTGGCGCCTGGTTGAAATCGTCGAGCGCGCGCAGGAACAGGCGCAAGTCACGGCCTAACCCGAAACGACCATGCTCCAAATCCGCTCCATACTAGACGTGGCCGACAACACCGGTGCCAAGCGCGCCGCGATGATCGGCGTCCAGGGCCGCAACCAGAGATATGCTGGCATCGGCGAGGTGATCAAGTGCCACATCAAGGAGGCTGCTCCCGACGGCACCGTGAAAAAGGGTGAAGTCTGCGACGCGGTCGTCGTGCGCACCCGGCAGAGCATCCGTCGCGCGGACGGCTCCTGGCTGCGCTTCGACCGCAACGCCATCGTCATCATCGACGCCGAGCGCAACCCGAAGGGGACGCGCATCTTCGGTCCCGTGGCCCGCGAGCTGCGCGACCTGAAGTTCATGAAAATCATTTCGCTCGCCCCGGAGGTCATCTAGTTATGCCCAGCAAACTTCATGTTAAACGCGATGACGAAGTGGTCGTCATCACCGGCAAGGACAAAGGCAAGCGCGGCAAGATCATTTCCGTGCTGACCAAGAAGGACCGTGTCTTCATCGAGGGCGTCAACGTCCAGAAGAAGCACGTCCGCAAGAGCCAGCAGAACCCGAACGGCGCGATCCTTGAACGTGAAGGCTCCATCCACGTCTCCAACGTGATGCTCGCCTCCAAGTTTGATGCCCGACTCTCCAAGCGCGGTGCCGCTGCCGAACCTGTCAAAGCCTGAAGCGTATGGAATCCCGACTTTACAAAAAATACGTCGACGAAGTGCGCCCTGCACTCCTCGAGAAGCGCAAATACACGAACATCCATCAGGTGCCGAAGATCGAGAAGATCGTCGTCAACATGGGCGTGAGCGCTTCGCTCGAGAAGAGCGCCGTGGATGACGCTGCAAAGGATCTGACCGCCATCTCCGGCCGCAAGCCCGTCATCACCAAGGCCCGCAAGAGCATCGCCAACTTCAAGCTGCGCCAGCACCAGCCGGTCGGCTGCTACGTCACGCTGCGACGCGACGCGATGTATGAGTTTTTTGACCGTCTTGTCGCCACCGCGCTTCCGCGCATCCGCGATTTCCGCGGCATCAGCCCGCGCAAGTTCGACGGACGCGGCAACTACACGCTCGGTGTTTCCGACCAGACCATTTTCCCGGAGATCGACCTGGACAAGATCAAGCGTCAGCAGGGCATGGACATCACCATCGTCACTTCGGCGTCGACCAATGACGAGGCGCGCGACCTGCTCAAGATGATGGGCATGCCGTTCGCCGAGAAATAATCCAAGAAACTAGATTATGGCCAAGACCTCCTGGTTGGAGCGCAACAAGCGCAAGCAAGCAACGGTGAAGAAATTCGCCGCCAAGCGAGCCGAATTGAAGGCGCGCAAGGATTACGCGGGACTCGCCAAGCTGCCGCGCGATGCGTCGCCCGTCCGCCTGGTCAACCGCTGCGCCGTCTCCGGACGTCGGCACGGTTTCATCCGCAAGTTTGGTGTTTCCCGCCTGACATTCCGCGAACTGGCGCTGTCCGGCATGATCCCTGGTGTCACGAAAGCGAGCTGGTAAATATGAGCGATCCGATTTCCGACCTGTTGACCCGCATCCGCAACGCCGGCAATGCGTTGTTGCCCGCCCTTGAGATTCCCCACTCCAGGATGAAGGAGAGCATCGCCCATGTGCTTAAGCGCGAGGGCTACATCAGCGACGTTGCCGTCGAAGGCGCGGTCGCGAAGAAGAAGATCAAGATCAAGCTCAAGTATCAGGGTCGCAAAAGCGTGATCGACGGACTCAAGCGCGTCAGCACGCCGGGTCTCCGCCGCTATGTCGCATCCGATGAGATCCCCCGCGTCCGGAACGGCATGGGCACCGCGATTCTTTCCACACCTGCCGGCATTTTGACCGGCAACGAGGCGCGCCGCCAGAATGTCGGTGGCGAGCTCCTGTGCTACGTCTGGTAATTTTTCACGCTTATGTCACGCATCGGCAAACAGCCCGTCAACATCCCGGCCAAGGTCAAGGTCGAGGTGAAGGGCACCCGCGTTTTTGTAGAAGGACCGAAGGGCAAGCTCGAGCAGGCCATCCCCGGACGCGTCACCGCGTCGGTTGAGAAGGACAAGATTGTCGTCAGCCGTCAGGGCGACGATGCCGAGGCCAGGGCTTTGCACGGTCTCACCCGCTCGCTCATCAACAACATGGTCAAGGGCGTCAGCGAAGGCTACGTCAAGAAGCTGGAAATCCACGGTGTCGGCTTCAAGGCTGCCGTGAAGGGCAAACAGGTTGATTTGTCGCTCGGCTTTTCGCACCCGATCCTTTTCAACATCCCCGACCAGATCAAGGTCACGGTGGATGAGAACACCAAGCTGACCATCGAGGGGCCGGACAAGCAGGTTGTCGGGCAGGTTGCCGCCGAGATCCGCGGCTACTATCCCCCGGAGCCCTACAAGGGCAAGGGTGTGCGCTACGCTGGCGAGCATATCGTCCGCAAGGAAGGCAAAACGGTCCAGTAACCATTTGAGGCCACGGCCAAGACCGTGGTCCGCACGAAATGAGAATCCAGAAGAAACAACAGCTCCGGCAACTGCGCGTTTGGCGCATCCGCAAGAAGGTCGTCGGCACTGCAGAACGTCCTCGCATGAGCGTTCGCTTCACCGGCGAACACATCTATGTGCAGTTCATCGACGATGGCAGGGGCGTGACCTTGGCCTCCGCCTCGACCCGCTCGAAGGCGTTGCCCGAGCGTGCTGAACTCGCCGCGAACGTGAAAAGCGCCGTCATCGTTGGCAAGGCTGCCGCCGAGGCCGCCAAGGCCAAGGGCATTTCCGCCGTGGTCTTTGACCGCACCGGTGCGCGCTATCACGGCAAGGTGAAGGCGCTGGCCGATGCCGCCCGCGAGAGTGGTCTGAAATTTTAACCCGCGAACAGGAGATTTGAGCCGTGTCTGAACCTATTACGAACCCTCCCGAAGCCGCAGCCGAGCCGACGCCCGCTGCCGCCCCGGCGTCCCCCGCCGCAGAACGTGGTGAGCAACAGCGTGGCGGCGATCGCGGTGGCCGCGGTCGTGGTCCTGGGCGCGGTGGCCCGCGCCGCCGTCCCGAAGCCGAGCAGAACGCCAACAGCGAGTTCTCCGAGAAGGTGCTCTTCATCAACCGCTCCGCGAAGGTCGTGAAGGGCGGACGCCGCTTCAGCTTCAGCGCGCTGGTCGTCACCGGTGACCGCAAGGGCCGCATTGGTCTGGGCCTGGGCAAGGCGGCCGAAGTTTCCGAAGCCATCAAAAAGGGCGGCGAGGCTTCCAAGCAGAACATGCTTTCCGTCTCGCTCTCCGGCGCGACGATACCCCACGACGCCTATTGTGCGTTTGACGGCGCGAAGGTCCTCCTCCGCCCGGCGTCCCCGGGCACCGGCCTCATCGCGGGCAAGACCGTCCGTGCGGTGCTGGAAACGGTCGGCATCAAGGACGTTTTGAGCAAATCTCTTGGCTCCAAGAACGCCGCGAACGTTGCGAAAGCAACCATCGCCGCCCTCCAAAGCCTCCGTCTGCGTGAGGATGTCGCCAAGCGTCGCGGCGTCTCGCTCGGCGGCAGGAAAGAAGCTGCTGCGGCCTGATTCATCTTTAACTTTTAGACACCATGCGTCTCCACGATTTGAAGCCACGTCCCGGTGCAAAGCACCGGAAAAAACGCCTGGGCCAGGGCGAGTCCAGCGGCCACGGCAAGACCTCCGGTCGCGGCGGCAAGGGCCAGACCGCCCGCAGCGGTTCGTCCATCCGCCCCGGTTTTGAAGGCGGCCAGATGCCGCTCTTCCGCCGCCTGCCAAAGCGCGGATTCAACAACGCGCGATTCACCACCAACTACATTCCCGTCAATGTCGAGGAGTTGAACGCCTTTGATGACGGTGCCCGTGTTGACGAGGCGGTGCTGCGCTCGACCGGCCTTGCCAACGGCAAGTCCAGCGGCGGCATCAAGATCCTCGGCGATGGCAAGCTCACCAAGAAGCTGACCGTCATCGCCAATGCCTTCAGTGCCGGTGCCCGCAAGCAGATCGAGGCGCTCGGCGGTGTCTGTGAAGTGCCGGCTCCAAAGGCCGCCTAGCTTGATTTGAAATAGGCGCGCTGCTCCGATGCTCCAGAACATCTACAATACGTTCGTCAATTGCTTCAAGATCCCGGAGCTGAAGTCCCGCATATTCTTCACCCTGATCGTGCTGGCCATCTGCCGGCTTATTTCGATGATCCCGATTCCGGGGCTCGATGGGCAGGCGCTGGCGGAATACTTCGAGAAGGCAGCCTCGAAGGACGGCGGCGGGCTGCTGGGGATGTATTCCATGTTCACCGGTGGTGCGATGGAGAAGTGCGCCATCGGGTCGCTGGGAATCATGCCCTACATCAGCGCAACGATCATCATCCAGCTCCTCAGCGCTGTCGTTCCGCAGCTGAGCAAGCTTGCCCGTGAGGAGGGTGGTCGCGCCAAAATCATTCAATACGGTCGCTATCTCACCGTTGTTCTCTGCCTTGGATACGGCATGGCCACCGCGTTCGCCTGGGAAAACCCGGAGAAGGTCTTCCAGGGTTTTCAGGGCAGTCTCGTGATGACCGACAACCTCTGGTGGTATCGCATCCAGACGATGCTGGTGCTGACCTCGGGCACCCTGCTGCTGATGTGGCTGGGTGAGCAGATCAGTGAACGCGGCATTGGCAACGGTGTCTCGCTTATCATCACCGTGGGCATTCTGGCCAGGGTGCCGCAGACCGCCCAGGCGCTCTTGGAAATGTTCTTCCCGCCCGAAGGTGTGGAGCGCCGCTTCCATCCGATTTTCCACGGCGTCTTTCTGGTGGCGCTCCTGCTGTTCGTGATCGCCGGAGTCATCGCCGTGACCCAGGCGCAGCGGAAGATTCCGGTTCAATATGCCCAGCGCACGATGGGCCGGAAGAT
>Ga0172379_10003006_pt1 | contig 28051 bp, 26 predicted proteins | sample GrowelOW334metaG_FD_119756 | JGI IMG/M metagenome (GOLD analysis project Ga0172379, IMG submission 119756) | Groundwater microbial communities from an aquifer near a municipal landfill in Southern Ontario, Canada - Groundwater well OW334 metaG | ecosystem: Environmental > Aquatic > Deep...
AGGCATTACGTTTTTTCCATGCAATCCGCTTGATTTCCGGTTCACGCAATTCATCAATGAATTTCCATTCGCTTTCCGGCGGCTGTGGTGGCTCAGCAACCAAAATATTTTTTTTACATTCCATTTATTTTACCTTGTTTACATAAATGCTACGGCATACTTTATTCAAATAAAAAAAGATATGTTGAAGAAGGAGCGGTGTTGATCTCGATAGTGCCGTTAAGTATTGGGTATTCCGTATCCGTGTAAAGTTCCTTCGCCTTATTTTTATACTTTGACGGTACATACAATTTTCTATTGCCGCCGGTACTGGTATGCACAGCCAACAGTCGGTCGCTCAGATAGGTGTTGTCGCTATCGTCGTAGTTGGCGACATGCACTCCTGCGTACTTTGCGATACCGCGTATGAGGGGAGCGGGGATGTTCGGTGCGAAAGAATACACAGAAGTCCAGTCTTTGAATTTTTTCATAACCAGAGCAGCGTCTCCTTTGCCTTTTAAAGTACCCATCACTTTGCCTTCCTGCGGGATAAATACCGGCCCCAGCCCCTTGCCTTTATACATGTAGGAAGCACCTTCTTTCATGAAACTCGTTATGTTTTCCTTGTTGTCACTGATCTCGATTACCGGCTGTATCATTTTCTCCATGACTGTCATTTTTATTCCGGTAACAGACTCAACCATTCCAGCATCTAATTTGGTTTCATTTATAATTCCCGGCGCGTACAGCCAAACTATGGTTTTATTGTCTTTTTTCAGTTTTTCGTCAATGATTTTTTTCTGCTCGCTTGTAATGTGGAAAGTGTTCAGGAAAATGTAGCATTTATAGTCCGGCATTATTCCCAAGTCGGAGAGCAGGAACGTGTCAAAGCCTGTGCCGCTGTGATACAGATCTCTGGTCTGGTCGTAGCACATCATCCAGTTAATCATCCAGTTAGCCCCCCCGTCATTGGGCGTATAATACGTTGAAATGTCATCAACGATGACGGCGATCGACGTGTCAGGGTCCATGGTTTTTCTGTTGATATTCTGCATGTCCTTTTCGATCTGATTACATTTGCCCAGAAGAGCCATTATTCTCTGATCTTTGGTTTCCCAACCTTCGCCGAAGTAACCGATCTCAAATGCAGCGCCACTCACAAGGCAATTGGAAAAATCCCTTTTGATTGTATTCATGCTTTCCTTGACATTATTACATCTACCGAAGGCAGCTTCCGCACTCCCCTTGGGCGTGAGCTGGGTTCTGAGATCAAGCTGTACCACACTGTATTTGCCGTGAAGGCGATACGAATCTACCGGAGTCATGAAACCGCCAAATTCTCCAGGCAGGCGATCACTGTAGGAAAGGATTGACGTGATAAAATCAATATCCGGCGAGTCGAGCAATTTACCGAGAGCGAAATGCCCGCTTTCCGTCATGCGCATTATCGGATACATGATATACCCGTAATATGTGCCAAATATTGATTTATGGTCGCTGGCGGTTTTAATTTCTTTTGCTAACGTCAAAATAGCATCCGCCGTATTCTCTGAAAAATACTGACGGTAATCAATCAGGAGCTGGTTTTTTTGAGGTTCGATAAAAAGAAAATAAGTCGCTCCTGTCAAACGCTCTTCTTTTGTGGGTAGAGCTATCTCGCTGAAAGTTTTATAGTTTTTAGTGCATATTTTATTGAGTTGATCAATATTATGATACTTTTTTTCCAGCCATGCCTGAAAGCCTTTTAAAAACGGCGGGCTGTAATCCAGGAAACAGTTTCCCCTGTACCAATTATACTGCGTCCATTCAAAGCCTTGGCCGGCTTCAGCCGTAAAACCGATAACCCGGCCGGCGTAGGGTGCGCGGCTAACATGATCAACTATAGCTTTGAGATTGGCTTGCTGGTCAGTAAGCCAGCGTTTGGAAGCAAAACTTGGAGTGGTCAGGTTGGCTTGGTCAAAAATAAATTGATTGCCAGTATGGTCTCTCACGAGTTCTTCCGGATACTTTTTATTCCAGTCCAACATTTGCCTAATAGAATCTATATTCACTTGAAGAACAAAGAAAGCATTAGGGTCAACCGACAGTAGTTTCAAGCAGAAATCATCGATTTTAGAAAAGTCATATTTCCCTTCATCTATATAGCCCCATTTGCCTGTGATTTGCGCCCAGTATAAATGGATATTGTTATCCCGGCAATTCCCTAATTTTTCCTCGTTAAAGGTATGTTTTTCGCCGGTAATATGATGCAAGGTCGCGGCCTGCTGATTATTGATGGACAGTGTTGGTATTGAACCCGCCTTGATGGTGACATGCGTTTCAGCCAGCCCGCTGTTCTTACTGTTGGAAATGAGCGTGACTGGTTTTATGAATTTTCCTTCTTCGATACTGATATTTCTGGAGCCATACAAACCGAACTTTTGGGTTTCTATTTCCAGTCGGCAATTACCCATCTTGGAAATAAAATCTGGAACATTAATAGTGCCGGAAAATGAATTAACTCCTTTTACATCAAGGTCAATCAGGCATTTTTTCAGCAAAGTGAATGAATAATTTTCAGTGGTAATCTTAACTGAGAATTCAAACATGGAGGTGTCAGGCTTGAATTTGATCGTAAAACCGGTTTCTTTGCCAGTCTCAATTTTATCAGGGAAGTGTGCTTCCACGATTTCCACCTGCGGTTTATTGGTGGATAGATCCGGATGCGCGATATGACCCCAAGGAAGAGCGGCAGGCGGCGTACCGTATGAATGTTGACCCGACCAGGAATCATCATTAAAGGCCAGTTTTTCCCAGCCCGGAGATGATACCGTGGTTGATTTGAAAGTTTTGTCTGATTTGATAAGCATATTTTTCCCACTTTCAAATGTAATGGCGCAGTCGCATAACAGTCCGCCAAAATCTGCTTTATTATATATTTCCACGGCCAGAACATTTTTTCCTGTAACCAGGTATTTGGAAAGTTCATATTTATCTACGAGAAATACTTCTGTGAAATTTTTGCCTCTGGGTAGAAGGATGCCGTTGACATACACGTTTAACACCATGTCATCAGCGGTCAGGAACAGCCAGGCTTCCTTTGCCTTTTCTTCAATCGTAAATGTCTTGCGGTAATAAATATTTCCGGTCACATGGTCTTTTCCTTCCGGACGTATCCATTCCGCCTGCCATTGATAACCGGTTTTTCCTTCCGTTTCTTTTTTCAGAAATATGTTATCTATGAATAATTTGGCGGTCGACGGAAAAGCGGCCTGTATTTCAATATAGCTTTCTGCTGCCAAGGTGGAAATGGCAATTTTATGTTCAAACTTTTTAAACCCTGAGGATTTTTCCAGATTTAATTTTAGTTGTTTTACCGGCAGTACTTTTCCGAAAGCATCATAGGATTTCAGGATTACCGCAACCTCTTCCTTCCCGCTGAACGAAACCGGCAAATAATCAAATGAGAGTCGGCAGGTATCAAAGTTTTCAATTAGATCAAATAAGATCGGTGCGCTGGTTATGATTGCCGAACCTTTTCCCGATATGCACAGAGATCGCGCTCCGTTGCTTTTTTGTTTTTCAGATAGCCCAACAGTAAGGCCCTTGGCGGATACTGCCCATGCCTCTATTATTTCAGCAGAACCGTCTTCAAAATCACCGTTTTGAACTATATTGTCAACCTTGGTTTTATCTGCTTCTTCTAGTTTTATTTCATCAAGCCAGACCGTACCGCTGGCAAGGTGCAGATAATAAATGATTTTCAGTTTGTCGTATTCTTTTGTATTGAAAGCGAGACTGAATTTTTTCCATTCCTCCGATAGGATGGGAATGGAAGCTAATGTTGTCTTGGAATTAATGTCATTGATTATGACGCGGGCCCCTGCGCCTTTTGCATTGATATTTGTTGTCTTGGCCCAGAAACTGATAGTATACCAAGTGTTCGGTTTTACATTTATAGATTGAAATGCTCGGCTAAACGATTCCTGGCTTTTTTGGCTGATACACAGGGAGTTATTGCCTACATATTTAATCGTTTTATCAATGGTTACCGCGTTCTTATCAGGGCCATCGTACAGGTATTCCCATGTTTGCGGTTTGTTATTATCATCAATTGTTTCAAAACCGGAATTTATTAAAATATTGCCTGTGCTGTGGCTAACATTTTTTTCTGGGGGAATTGCCGTAGCCTGTGTTTGTACCGCTACTGTTGCTCCTTCCTCGTCCATTGAAAGCGAGTCGAACCATACCGTACCTTGGGCTAAATGCAGATAGCAACGAAAAAGAATCGAATCAAAATCTTTGCTGTCAAAAACAAAGCGGAAGCGTTCCCAGTTGGTGTTCTTAATATCAAAATGCACCAGCTCCTTGGTGGAATTACCATTCGTGATGAAAATTCTAGGCCCCACACCTTTTGCTTCAATACCCGAGACTTTGACGAAACCGCTTACTACGTATTTTTTATTTTTCTGAACTGGAATAGTTTGAGTAACTTGACTGAACGTGTTTTTTTCCTGCTGTGAGATACGTAGAGCCGCCTCTCCGGCGATCTTATCATTCTTGTCCGCGGCAACGGTATCCGGCTCAGCGCCAATAATGGTACAGGTCCAATCGCTGAGTTTTCCGCTATCAGTAAATTCATCGAAACCGCCATTCTTGATCATATTGGCGAAACTGCAGAGAGGAAAAAATGCGACGGCAATAAAAAATAATTTTAAGTAGTTCATGTTTATCCTTTTTAAGAATTGAGCCAATTGCATAACTCTAAATCCCTCAGAATTACGAAGTTGACATTTCCCTTATTTTTATAAAATTCATTCATTCTCATTTTTATCTAAAATTGTCTCAAAACTCGGGGGATAACACTCTATCAACAGATTTCTCTGTCACTTTCTAATTACTAATGTTATCTTTTTACGCAAAACTTAATTACGGAGCCAGCGCTCCTCCTACATAAGTAAAAATATAGGTCTGGTATTCATAATAGGTCTGAGTTTTTGCTGCAGTAATAATTGAACGGTCTGCCGGAACCGCATGACCGTCGGCAAATACCGAATTAACTGCACCGCGCACATGAGCGGCATAAGCGGCGCCATCGCCAGTCGTATATAAAGAAGCTACATACCAGCCGGTATAATAAAACTGGGTTAGTGTTCCACTACTTGTTCCATTACTGCTGCGAATAGAATCACTAACCATAATTGCTGCTGACGGGCTAGTGAAATTTTTCCCGCCCAAGTTCCCCTGGTAGACAAGTATCGGTTTGGCAAATATATTCATGCTTGATGTGGTATAACCGATCCTTCTCATTCCATAGGTATTACTGCGTCCAGTATATGTAAAAGGTGCAACTGATGGACAAACTAACACTTTCGTGGTCAAATAACCGTTGTTTACCAGAGTTTCACTCCACATATTGGTACCCATGTAATATGGTGGGATAAAGCCCCGATAATCGTTGGCGTATGTGGTCATAGTCAAGCCAATTTGTTTAAGGTTGGATAAACAATTAATTGTTTTTGCTTTTTCGCGAGCCTTGTTGAGCGCAGGAAGCAGCATTGAGGCCAGAATTGCTATGATCGCGATCACGACCAAGAGTTCTATTAGTGTAAAAATAAGGCACTTACAACTATTTTTTTGTTTTTTCATTATCCTTTTCTCTCTGTTATGATTGAGGGTTGCAGTTAAAAACAATTCAAATTACTTTCATACATCTTTCATTTCCATCTCTCCTTTCTCCTTGTTATTATTTTGGTTAAAATTAAAATCAACAGTCACGCTGTTCGTTCCCGTGTGCAGAGAGTTGGATGACTATATTTCCTCTTCCCCGATGGTGTCGAGCCATCGCCTTGTGATGTCTACGGCTTCCAAGCCGATGTCGGCGATGCAGTTGGAACATAGCACAATACCTTCGATATCGCCCTTTTTAATATAGCGATAATAGCAGTCAAGCTGATCCTGCATTTGTTGATTCGTCAGAGGCTTGAACTCGCCGTAGTTCCACATGTAACAACCGGCCAGACGCCGCTTGGCAGGGGTCTTCTTTATGAATTTCCTGATATTCTCGTCAAGACCCGCCAGATCCGCTCCTTTCCACGTCCACAATGTGACAACATCGCATAACGAGATGTAATCAGCGACTTTAAAATCCAACTGATAGGAGTACCACACCATCCATAAATCGAGTTTTCGTTTAGGAAAGTTATGCAGTTTGTTCCGAATGGAAGCGATACTTCCGATCGTATGCCGGGCAACAGAATCGCCGATATTGAATCCTTCCACTGATTTGAAGAAGTCATCAAGTACAGCGCCGGTGACATTCGGATATTTCCCGGCTTGCCGAATCACTTCATCAATGTCACTTTTATTGTCGCTGTTCCGGGTCACGCCGCCAGCTCCGACCGCCGACCAGACGACCTGCTTGAAATTTTTAAGTTTTTCTGACTCAGCATCGAACGGAGGTACCGGGCCTGCACTCATCACCACCCGACAACAATTCGGAATTCCGAAGAACTCCCCGCCCTCCGCCGATTCCATCAGGTTCTTGCCTGGCAAGTTATAATAATTATCATTAGGTTTATTTTTATCCTGAAGCCAGTGGTGACTGCCTGCGTTTTGCCCCCACAACCAGCATTTTTCCCGTAATTTCATTTTGATTCTCCCTTTTTATGTTTATTGTATCGGATAAGCCATAGTACCATAATACGCCAGATTAGGCTGGCGGACATCCATGCGTCCGTATTGCACAATGACCTTGACATCACTTTTAATTCTCAATGCATACTGAGTGGCCCGCGGTAGCTCAAAGCCTAGTTCATCCGGCAAATCTAAACGTATTGCCTTAATTCTTTCCGCATCGACGCTTAGCGGCAAATCACAGACCGGTTCGCGGTCACCAAAATAAATATCAATGATAATTTGCGCCTTTTCACTGCCGGTATTCAAAATCATCAGTGATTCGTGATTGATCATATCGCCGCTGCCACCAGCTGGCGGCAACCAGCCATCAGGGATTATCCAGGTTTTATGACCTTCCTGATTATTCATTTCAGTCTCAGTATTTTTTTTGCATTGCCGCATAGTATTTTCTCCTTATCGGCATTAGATATATTTAAAGCTCGAATGGTCTCAATGGCGAACTTCATCTGCATCGGCCCTTGCAGAGGGGTATCTGTTCCGAAAACGATATGGTCGGCTCCGGCTAACTCGACCATTCTTGCCATTACCCCCGGATAGACATACATCAGGTAATGCGCGGTATCGATATAGACATTATCCAGTTTCATGGCGGCAACTTCTTCGCATCCCTGAAGGTTCGGGAAATACGGGTAGTGACCGTTCTGGTAGATTCCGGCCATGTGCGCCAATACAAAATTTGTTTTGGGATGACGCTTTGCGAAACTCGCGACTCTGACCGCATCGGCAAAACCGGTTCCAGGCATACATGATACATGGATCAGCATTAGTTTTACTTGATCCGCAATCCGATCCAGAAATTTGATTACCGACGGCGAAGCAAGATCATAACCATGATAGTCCGGATGGATTTTTACCCCGCAGAACTTCGTATTCTCTTCCAGCAGATACAATTCCTGAGCAGTTTCCGGAAATACCGGATTTACCACGACATAGCCAAGCAGTTTTCGGGACTGCTTTAATGCCGCATCCAGTTCAGCATTGCCTTCACTGGCATCATACATCAAAGACTTTGACGAGGACAGGCAAAGCAGATCAACGCCGGCTTCGTCGCAGTATGCCTCCAGTTTTTTTGCATCTGCCGCCCAGAACGGTGCTTGATTGATGTTGCCAAGATGTCCATGAATGTCAATGATCATTTTCAGATCTCCAGAATGTTCAACTGTCTTTTATATGATGAAAGTTCTTCCGCCGCTCCATTCCTGATGATTATTCCGTCTTCCCAGCGGAATCCCATATTTTTCTCGGCCAGGAAAATATCAACCATAAAAGTCATATTTTCTTCCAGCATCAGCGTTGAAGATGTTTCAACAAACGGGAATTCGCATTCCATCTGTCCGCAGCCGTGCGCCGGTCCATAAAGAATGGCGTGGCCGTAACCTTTATCCGTAATAAAACCATGGACTTTTTTGGCAACATCCGATGCAGGAGTTCCGGATTTCATCAGTCCGATAGTCATATTTTCAGCGTCAAGCCCGACTTGCAGAAAACTCTTTATTTCTTCCGGACATTTGCCCAGTACAATCGGACGTCCGAGACTGGCGCTGTAGCCGTCAACCTTGGCTCCGACACTGAAATGAATAATTTCCCCTGTCTGGACTTTGCGATGTGTCGGGCGGCTGATCGCCTGAATGGAATTGGGGCCGCTGCAGCACCATATCGGATAACCGGTTGCTTCCGCGCCTGACGACAGCATGGCAGCCGTTGCAATCCCGGCCAGTTGAATTTCAGTCATGCCTGGACGGATATTCTCCAGTACTGCTTTAAAGCCCAGCTCGGAGATTTTCGCCGCCCGGCGCAGGCATTCCTGTTCCGCCGGGCTCTTTTTCAGCGTAACCTGCCGGATAAGATTATCGGCGTCGGAAATATTATCCTGTCCGATGACATCCGCAATATTCTTCATAATGGCATAAGGGAACATGTGCCATCCGGCAATCCCCAGTTTGCCGATCCGGTGCTGATGCAGTATGTCCTGCCATGTGGCAAGTTTCGAGCCCGGATAATCCGGCTGGGATGATTCCCGGAAATCTTTCATCCGGATAATGTTTTCCAGTTTGGAATGAGCTTTTGAATAAGTCATGCTCTCCGGCCCTATCAGCAATGACGGAGCACCTTCCCTGGGAATCAACACTCCAGTGGTTTCAAAACTCGGCCAGTAATCCGCAAAATAACGAACTCCGGCAGGCTCGCTCTCGGTAGAGAAAACCAGTACTGCATCCAGTACATCATTTTTCAGGATATCTTTAACTTTATTTATCCTGTTTTCGAACTCGCTTTCATTAAATCCGAATTCATTCATAGCTGCATCCTTATTGTTGAGAATATAAAATCGTACTGTTGCGTTTGATCAGTTCCGGCTTAAGCTCTTCATGCAAATTTATCTTATTGCCTTCTTTAATGTATCCTGAGATAACCTCCGCTGCCTTGTATGCGATTGCAGCGTAAGGCTGTCTGACTGAAGTCAGGGAGATTTTAGCGAAGGATGACAGCGGAAGATCATCAATCCCCGCAAGCGCAATATCCTTTCCAATTACTATCCCCGCATATTCTGCGGCTTCCATAAAACCCATTGCGCAAAGATCGTTGGCGCAGAAAAATGCATCAGCATCATACGAGTTCAATTTAAGTGATTTTAACGCTTTTTTACCTGCTTCAAGCGTTAACCCGGCTTCAACAATATTCTTGTTTTTTACGGCAATTCCTTTTTCGGAGAAAAACTGTTTAAACGCGGTAAATATTCTCTTGAAGGCACTGAATTCCATCATGCTTTTGTCAGCATTGATTATGCCAGGATTTCTACATCCTATTTCATAAAAATGTTCTGCTACCATGCGCCCGCATATTTCAAAATCATTGGCGATGAAGTTGCCTTTGTAAAATTCAGGATAAGAATCCACCGCAACATATGGAACCGAAAATGAGTCCAGAAGTTCAATGGTTTTTGTTCCCTTCTCGCAGAAACAGATGATTATGCCTTGAACACGCATTTGAATCATCTTTTCAATCAACTTGACTTCCCGGTTAATATTCCAGTTGCTACTGGCAATGAACATCTCCAACCCCATGGAGTTCAGTTTATGTTCTGCTTCTTTCAACATTAACGAATAAAATGGATTGGTGATATCATTTACGATAAAACCGACGGTATTGGTTTTTCCGCTACGGAGGTTTTGCGCGGTGCTGTTGGGAACATAATTAAGTTTTCGGATCGCAGCAAATATCCTCTTTTGGGTTTCTTCTCCAACCCGCGCATTGCCTTGCAGAGCCAGTGACACCGCAGTACCGGAAACGCCGGCTTCATGTGCAACATCATTTATCGTTGTCTTCATATATTAAGCCCGATTCTATAATCTAGTTTTACGTTAAACTAGATTATACATGATTCCTTTAAATAAGTCAACCGGACTCTGTTGCTTATCAGCAAAAAAGAATGAAAATATTTTTTCAAGCTCACGAATCCCGACAGCCATCACGTCGCCAATGGCCCGACAAACAATCCCCCGGCACGGGGCGCTTTCCTTATTCTGCGATTATAACGGGAGATACGACTGACCAACTGCGGAACGGGTGAATCATGACATGTTGAGTCAGATATTCGCTGTAGATCGAATAATCTCAGACATATATCACTATTATGTCAAAGGCATTTTTTGCTTGTTGATCCAGCAAGATTACTGCTCAAACCAGACACCAATCCCATTGCCTTGACGCTCAATATTTCATCGTCCATGACACTGCCAGCCCCAATGATACCAGCACATTAAACAAGGCAAACAGACTTCAATCTAATTCCCCAGTTTTTATCATTCCGGCTTAATCGCAGATCATATATCAAGCTCCCTGATGTGCATTGCGCACATCAGGGAGCTTTTTCATTTCACCCAACCCCAACACAAACAAGGAGGCGACAAATGAGTCCAGCAGCAGCTTTAATACTCGAAATGCAAATCTATCCGATTATCCGGAACACCATCCCCAGGAAAGCCAAACCAATGGGTTCCGAAGATTATCAGGAACTGGTACAGGACACCACCGCTACGGCAGCAGCGATGCTCGACGCAATGGAGAAGTCAGGCAAGAAGCCGATTCCCAGCAGCATCGCCTATTACAGCATCCAGCGGACTAAATCCGGCAGACGCTCTTACGGCGACAGCCGCACCGATGTGATGAATCCCGGCTACCTGATGGATAATGAAGGTTCCGTCTGTTCCATGCAGGCTCCGGTCGGCGGCGAGGATGAAGATTTTACCGTCGGTGATATGATCGCCGCCAGGACGGAAGATATTTCCGCAAAAGTTCTCCGACAGATCGACTGGGCTGCTTTCGTGAAGACCCTTGATGCCAGGAAACGCAAGATAGTGGAAAAGCTGATGCTCGGTTTCACTACCGGCGACATCGCCAGACTGCTGAAAGTCTCTTCTGCCAGGACAGTCCAGCTCAAACGGGAAATTGCCCAGGCCATCCGGCAGTTCATGGGTGATTCCATCCTCGTTGATTCCATCAGCGAATCCATCTGGCAGCGCGATATGAGATGCCTCCGGGAACGGAACGAATGGAAACATACCCAAATAGACCGAATCGACGATCCGGAACAAGTGAACATCGCAGAAGCCATATTCGGATAATAACGATAACAAGGAACCGGAGCGGGGACGTTGTTAGGCATATCCCCCGCTTCGCTATTCCTTACTTTTAATTGGAGGTGAAAAAATGGCTGAAAAGATCGTATGCCCGAAATGCGGCAGCAGTGAAAAATTGTTCCTGATATCCACTATCCAGAAAATCGGCACTGCCGTTGGCGGCGGCGTGGGCAGTATTGCCGGTTATTTGGGAAGAGGCTCCGGAATCTGCACCGGCGCAATCATTGGAGCCAGGATCGGATCCATTGTTCCGGGCGTTGGCACAGTCGCAGGAGTCGCTGTCGGCGGTCTGGCTGGTGCGCTAGCAGGCTTCTTTACCGGAGCTGCAATCGGAAACTATGTCGGCAGATATATCGATAAAAATGTGATTTGTAAGTACAAATGTGATAATTGTGGAACAACTTTTAACCGATAAGGAATAATGAACCATGAAAGAACTTTTGATTTTTACTGGTGGCATCGCTGTAGGAGCAATCCTGGTGGAGCTATATCGTAAAGGAATGTTTGACCGGATGCTGAAACCCCAGCCACTGATCCAACCATCATAATTTTTAACAAAATCGATAACATTTTGCGCTTGCAGCCTCACCGTAACCTCCGGAACAGGCAGTAGAGATTTCAGGAAAAAGATTTACCGGCTTGAAATGAGTATTGGCAGACCTATAGTATTTCATTGGACGGCTGTGCTGCTTATGCGGCGCGGCTGTTATGTACAATGATTTATTACCAGGGAGGCCAAAACGAAATAATCAAAGCTGTTAAAATCTTTTAAAACCTAATATTAAATACTGCTTTTTCAGTGTTTGCCTATCGTCAGAAACTTGCAATTTTTCTACACAGCAGGGCGCATTGAAAGACGTGTCCATTGTGGGCACGTTCCGTTCCGTGTTGCTGTGGGGCTTGCAAGTGCCTTGACCAACATGGATGGAACTGTGCCCTTTTTATTTCTCCGAATTCCCATTCTCAATTACCACAGGATTCAGTAAAAAGCGAGGAGGTGCCAGGCAAAATCCATATCATTGAGGAGTGATTATGAGCACAAAACATCTGACGTATCTGGATTCATTGCGCGGGTTGGCCGCGCTAACTGTGGTGTTTTCGCACTTTACCGTATTGTTCTGGGTAAAGTCAAAAGGTATTCCACAAGCATATGCTCTTGGAGAATTAGCGGTCTGCCTGTTCTTTGTCTTGAGTGGATTCGTACTAAGCCAACGGTTCCTTGGAGTTGAAGGAATGAAATGGCCATTAATTGAAGCTGTTATCAAGCGTCCATTCCGATTATTAGGCGTAGTTTGGGCAACTGTAATTTTAGGAATACTCGTCAGCACATTAGTTCATGGTATTTCAATCAGCCAGTATGGCAAAACCTGGCTTCAGTTCGTCATTGATTTCTTCATCTCGCCATTTTCGACAGGAGCTGATTACAACGGAGTGTTATGGACTATCCGCTGGGAGCTATGGGGCTCGATGCTGGTTTTCGCGATTCTGCTTGGCTGTAACAATTTTCCCAGATATCTGCGAATGCTGATTTTCAGCGTCATTCTGATTCTGAATCTCCATAGTTATTATGGCATGTTTCTGTTCGGAATGATTATCGCTGACTTGCATAAGAACTTTTACTGTGGCATTCTGGTTCGCTACCGGAATCTGTTATCAGCAGTAATGGTTTTAATTACCATCGGCGCCGGCTATCTATTTTATAATCAGCCTGTCCAGGCAGTTGCGGCAGCATACATTAAGAATGGCTTAATGACATTGGTAACTGTCGAGATATTCATTATTGCAATGCTGAACACAGTCGGCTTCCGGACAGTATTAAACTGGCAGCCAGTCAACTTTCTTGGCAACATATCTTACAGCTTCTATGCGATCCATTACCTCATTATGAAGACGATTTGTGAATCGGTTAATACTCTTTTGGAGCAACACATGTCAAGAGATATTGCATGGTTCGGAATGGTTGCGATCAGTTTGCCTGTCATTGTTTTTACTGCATGGATGCTTGATAAATATGTTGACAAAGTATCTATCCGACTGGCCGCCAAAATTGCCCAATGGGCGGTTTCGATTATCACTTTGGAAGTCGCGATGCGCGGACCGGAGCTTAAATTGATCGTGATGCTGCGTATTCCATCAAATTTGCTGCGGCTGTTCCTCAACAGGCGTAAAAATATTTCGAGCATAATTAATGGAACAATGCAACTATGCGTAATCAGAAATAATCAAATAAAGAGATGACTGCAATGAAAGTTTTAATGAGAATTGGCCTTGCGTCGTCGTATGTTTCGTGGATGACTGACAACTATGTCATTATCAACGGCATTGTTTCCGTTTTCAAGGAACCAAACCCTGGATAGTATACGGAAAGGAATGAACATCTATTTGCTGGAGCAGCCGTTCTGCTCCGGCATAAAAACCAATAGCAAAAAATAGAAGCAAAAGGAACATTGAACATGGAATCAGAAGTCAAATCGGGAAATGTCGTCGCGAATGTCAATTACAAGATTCCTGAAAGTTGGAAGCAGGATAAATATTCCTGGATATATCTTGGCGTTTTAGTGATAGCTATAATTGCAGAATCGTTCATAAACGCGAATCTTGGCAAGCTGGTATTGATTGCTAACTTCGCAATTATGCGGAGTGAGGAAAAACTTGCAGCCAAAGATAGCATGTCTCTGCCGTCTAAGTGGTGGTGTCTAATAATGCCTGTATATCTATGGCTGAGATTAACCGTGCTGAAGCAACCCAGAATTCATTTTTGGCTTTGGATTGGAGTGCTGATTGGCTTATCGATCATATTAACCTGCTTAAGCCCGGAGTAACATTTTAAAGGAGAATTGTATGACTCTTGTATTAACCGAGCGTATTGCTACCAAGAAGACCGAAGAAGAACTGTTGAAAATTATCGAGACGGATTTCAAACAAATCTCGGACAATACTTGTCTAAAAGAGAAAGTCGTTAATGCCGAGAATGTAAAAATCTGGGACATCGGTACGATGCTAAACTCGACAACTGAAATTAGTCTGAAGCCGTGTGACAACGGCTTCCTAATTTATGCTAATGCGAATTATCGTGCTTCGTTTTGGCTGTGGATGTTTGGAGTTATCGCTTTCTTCAGCGAGCCATATTGTCTAATAGGTATCGTAATAATCGTTTTCCTTCAGAAGAAGCACCTTAGTAATTCAATAGAAGCATGTTTTAAACGTATTCAAACTGAGGTATTGTAATTGCCGGAGTAATTTAATGGCTAAAAAAAGGGGATTTTTAAAATGAAAACATTAATGATGGCTGGATTCTTGTTTGCTGCCTTGTCATTCATAATTGGAAATTATGTGATTGTTGACTGTATAGTAACCGCTTATAATGAAGCGGCAAACGGCTGAAAGGAAGTGGAAAATATGAACAATATATGGGGTCGTCGTCTTCCCTTTCCATTCAATCTTTTTCAGCAAGAGAATAATGCCACATATCACCTTGAATGCAAAAAGTGCGGCTGGCAGAAAACGTACCGGATATTCAGCGGGACGGGATGGTATGTTCCAGGCGTTACCCCGTCGGGCAATATGGTCAAAACGAAACGTGAACTGCCTTCTGTCTGTCCTGAATGCGGTGGGCGAGTCAAGAAATATAAATTGCCATGCTTGATTAAAGAATAGTGCCTCTTCACCAGAATTAGTGGGTAGCTCCACCTGAAACTGAGCTTAAAAGATTTGGAATCAAATAAATGACGGATAAAAAGGTCGTCATTTTGATGAAATGACGGGTGACATATGAATTATGAATGTAGTATTCAAAACATGGGTCGGATGAAAAAATACATTTTTTCTTCTGACCCGGCAACAGCCGGATTTGCAACAGGTTCGGGATGCCGTCAAGAGAGCAAACGGAATAATAGGGAGCCCGCGACCGGTTATGCCGGATTGCGACCTTTACGGAATCACGGTTCTGTTGCATTTTCCTGTCCTTCGTCTTATAGTACCCACAAATTCTAGTGAAGACCCAGAATAGTAATATATTGCCTTGGCCGGGAAACGGCTCCGGACAGTAAATTATTCATTAATCGGCATTCTGCTCAGAATACTTTAAACAGTAAATGGAGCTGAAAAGACCCGAATTGACTTGTACTTTATTTCCCTACAAGGAAGAAAACAGCAGCAGCAACAGCATTACCCAGGACGCTCTGGAATCAATGCTCTGCAACAGTTTTATTTAAATCTCCGGAAAGTCAAAAAGACTGGATATCTTTACATGGCTCTTTCTCGTCCGGCGTTTGCCAGATGGGACACTTTTGCCAGTTCTCCGGGAATCCCATGAAAACAAGAGAAATGTCTTCATATTCAGAAAAAAGATCTGTCAAACGTTCCTGCCAGCGACTATTCGGAGCACAGAATCTAAGCATATATTTTAAAACTGTCAGAAGACCGAAAAGGCGGTTATTATCCACGGCGACAGGCTCACGCCAGCACATTTGGCGTTCCGGAATCACCGGCTTGATCGCCAGTTCCCGATTCCACAGCCTGGCATGATGAGCGCAAATATTTCTGATGTAGTTAATTGTCTTTAACCATGACTCAAGCACCTTGGCACTTATCCCGAAATCATTGGCGATCTGCTTTTTCAGGTGGTATTCAAGGTGGCGGAACATGGTCAGCATGTTCCCGAAAGTCATAAGTTCGGCTGCCATCCATATCGGTAAATCCTGATGCTCATTATATTTGCGCTTGAAATGCTCAACAAAATTCTCGCGGCTCCTTTGAACATTATGTCTTATTTCTCCAAGAAAACGGTCATGCTCGCCAAGGTCAAATCCATCAAAGTTCTTTACGTTCAGATAACCGAAGGGCCCGTATTTAAGGGAAAAACTGTTAATCATCTTAGTTTTAATCGCAATCTCCAGTCTTTCGACCGCGTCAATGACCAGAAGCCGGAGCTGCCGGTCAAAAGTATAACGCCTCCAGGCTGTCTGAAAGCGAGTGTTGGCTTTAAAGGTGTCATCAGGATTCCTGAACGGATACCAGTAGGCGCTTAACCGGTAATAGCTGACGGAACTTAATATTTTAATGAGTGCGGCTTTGTCGTCAACAATCATTCCACGGCTGATGATAAGTTCGGCTTGCTGTTCGTAAGAGAGCGGGGATTTTTCATATTTCATTATAACGCTTCCCCGTAAAAAAGAAAGACCCCCGACATTTGAGCATTGTTAAGAGGCTTCAGGGGTATGCTATTTATATTATACACTATTCTGTCAACAAAAACAACTTTTTTTGACAAATGAATGACAAATTCATGGATAACCAGGTCAGATATTGCATATATGGACCGTTTAAATCCGGTTCGTATTGTACTGCGGAAGATATAACAAACAGCATTCACTGCACGGCCTCCGCGCTTTCGACAATGGCGCTGCCAGCCAGTATTCCGGATTGAACAATATATCTCAATGAATCGGCTTTTGTCATTTTTCTTCCATAACATATTACTGTCTGGTACCTGCTATAATCACTTTCAGAATTTACTCATAGTGCCTGGAAAATCAAGTGGATTTAAGATAACCTTTAGGCTTTTACGCCTTCTGCTTGAGTAACCTGGGAGAAAACAGCTCCCGGACTCCTGATGGTTTTAATTAGCTGGCATCGCAAGGCCAAATTATAACCGATATGAACGGCATGTTTGACTGGCAGGCTTAAATAATACCCACCTGTGTCCTATTCAGCACGGAAGCATGTTATATTTCAGCCTTTAACAAAAACTTGTGGAGGTTCATTACGCATAATGTTTTTCATTACTGACGGAAAGTCATTTTGAAGACATTGCTGATGCTCCAGCCTGGTAATCGGAACTGCCCATAAAAAGTCAACTATCTCGCCAGCAATTTGAAAGCATTTAAGAAAAGAATATTTTTCAAAGAACGGAGAGATAAATAATAAATGGGTAAAATCTGAACTTTCTGTAAGCGGGCAACTACTCATACAGTGTAAATCATTCCAGTGTAAAAGAGTTTTATTTCTAAACGGCATCAAGGCCAGTTCTTTTAAAAAGCCGAACATCCAGGCTTGAGGCTCCTTTACATAGATTAAAAGTTCGGTACGACCGGACGAAAACCTCTTGTAAAAATGCGGAACATTTTGTTTGGCGTCGCTCATGCCGCTAGTTATCAACGTCCAATATGGCCTTTGGGGTGTCGGTGGGAACTGGTAAACATCAATATGCGGCTTTTCATTTACATCTGCCGGAAGCAATATTAGTTGACCCAGTTTGCCAAAATAATGCTTATAACCACTTTCTCTCATCACTCTCTCATCGTAATATTTTATCGGCATAATCTTTTTCCCTTCAATTGCTTTGGTTTATGATTTTTTGGATTGATTAACGTTGAAGATTGGATCAGGTAAATAGAGCTGGTTGGTCATTCAAATTATGAAAAATTCAAGCTGCATTCATTGCTGTTATTTCCTCTGTAATGAATTTTTTTGTGCGTACCTATTCAATTACGGCAGTAAGTATTTTCTTACAGGGAAAATGTACAATGATGGATGAAAGACATGAGGGATATTCTGAAATTCAGAATAAACCATCCAGTTATAATCTTATCGTAATCTATCAATAAATACCTGAGTTGATCGAGTACTAATCAGCTTCATTTCAATAAAAATACTACTAGCAATAGAGTTATGTTATTGAGGTTAAAATCAATGTTTTATCATAGATTGTAACGTTCATTAAATTGAAATGTTTAACTGCATCGGAATCCATTATCGCCAGATGATTCTTATGATCATGGTGACTGCGGATATTAGCAGCAACAAGCCGATACCGGCCAATACATATAGCATTTTACCTCCCTGCCTAAACGGCTGAATGTTATGATGATTAATAGGGAAAATACCTGTGGTCCTCAATGCTGAAACGGATTAATATTGTTCTTCAATAAAGACTGAACGGCAAGGAATATCGCCGAGCAAGCGCAGGTGTTTTACGGTGCAGGATACGGTTTCCATTGAGTCCTGATAGAGAGTATTCAGTATGGTAAAATCAAAGATGCATCAGATCGATTTTTTATCATTATTCTTCGTTAGCCTGGAAGAGAAAAGTTCTCTTGATCCTGGGGGAGTATTGGATTTCTGATTGACTTTGGCAAGGTAACTTGCCCATTCCAGAGTTTTAGCAACTTTGTTCTCATAGTCCGGATCATCCTTGCGAAGTACGATGCCGTTCTGCTGAGGGTTCCCGTATTTGTCTTTGGTACAGTCATCTACCAGTCCTTTATTTTCAGGAGCGTTAAACGCACTGGCGAAGGACTCATTGGCTTTTTCAATGATTTCATCGAAAGATTTGTCTTGCTTGTATTTTACCCACAGACAGCCATGATAGTGCTGGCGTTGCTCCTTGGCTTCTCTGACAGCCACATAATTCGGATCAAGACCGGAACGTTTTAAGTTCTTGATGAAATTCGACTGTCCGTTCCGGAAGGCTTCGTTGCTGGGGTCGGTGTTCCCCTCTGGCATTCTAACGTCGTATCGGATGAATACAACCCTGTCGTTGGTCATGGCCTGAGCGGCAGTGTCTTCGATGGTCTTTAAGATCTTCTTGTCACAGCGAAGACCTCTATTCTTGTCGGTCTGAATGGGATGGTTGTTGAATTCTGGTTCATCGGTGGTTACTCTTTTCTTGGTCATGGTGAAATCTCCATTTTGATTACGTTGTTGGTTGTCCGTTTTGTAGTACACTATATTATAGTTATCGAATGCAGACAGATGAATATTTTAATCAGGACACCGATAGTGAGCGTTAAAGTATTTATCGGACTTATTTTGGATAAGTCCGGACAGGATATTAAAGAACGTTGTCTGTCATGGCAGGAGGCTGTGCTGGTGGCACAGGCGATGGCTTATATATAAGACGCGCATGTATGTGCGCTTGTGCGTGAATAGATATAACAACAGTATAGAACCATGTCAAGCTCAAATCAAGCTCAAAAGATATGTCTGAATTAGTGTCCAATTACATACGCTTACATACGCTACATACGCTTCCCTGCAACATTATGCCTGGTTGACTGGAGGTGCGACCCGAAAGTAATAGTAGCCGCGCACATTTTTACCTTGCCGTTTAACATCGGTACGCAGACTGGCATGATGAATTGACCGCATTGCCTCTTTCAGTTCGTGTTGAATTTTGCGATCCGCCAACTGTGGCCATTTCATAACGTCGCAGAAACATTTAAAGTAAAACATCGCTTCACTGGAACTGACAGTGGCGTCCGGATCTGGTTTGACAAAAAGTTTGATGAAAACATCCACCGGATTCGCGCTTTTTATCAACAAATCAATTTTAGCGATCTGTTCCGCGCTTTTTACTATCTTGCCGCCATTACTAAGCAGTTTTGCTGCGCCAGCGAGTGCCCAATTCAAGATACCGCTACCTTCTTTCTTAAGGAGAATTCTATCGAAGTTTGGAATTTTTTCCGCTACAGGCGGTCTGTCAAAACGTATCCAGAGTATCCGTCGCCGCCAAGCTTCAGCATCACCGTCGAATTCAAGTCGCAGTTGAGCGTTGCTGACGATAATGACATTAAAGTTACCGATAACATCAATGACGCTGTTGCTGTTTTTGTGTTCCAGGGACATCGCGTCATTTCCGGTCAAGGCTTTTAGCTTGCGGGCTCCGACACTGCTTAGGAATTCACTGTCAACGTCCTTGGCAGTCAGAAGTGTTTTGCCGCTGGAGCGTCCAATTTCGAAGCGCCCATCCATGTGCTCCAGCCGAAGTTCGGTGCAGTTCCAGCGTCCCACGGTTCCCTCGATAATGTTAATTAACGTTGACTTCCCGCCGGAAGCTGTTCCCGAGCAGTAGAGAAAGGTCTGACTGGTATTCTCTCCCAGTAAACATTGGCCAAAGTAATACTGGAGCAACTCAATGTCATCGCCGGTCATCGCCGGACGCAGCAGCTTTTCCAGAAAATCCGGACAAGTTGCATTCGGATCAAAAACAATCGGATTCCGGTTTCGACTGAAATATTCAGGTGCGAATTTATGGAGTGACCACTTATTTGTTTCGTGATCGTAAATCGCCATACCGTTTGCACAATGAATTACGCCACGAAGCCGTTCTGAAAACGCATTCGTGTTTTGATACATCCCCTTCATTATTTTTACCACGCTGGAGAGAAAAGCGGCGGTGATCTTCGCATCAATCTGATCCTGGCATCCACTTTTAGAGGCAAATGAGTGGAGCATATCCGCGACTTTTTCCTGTATAAATTCATAATTTTTAGGTGTCCAGGCCCCATCATCAAAATTATACAGATACAAAACATCATCTTGGCGATAGTAGAGGATATGGTACAGTTTTCCAAATCGCGCGGCAAAATACCTTTGGTTTAAACTTATGGTTTTTTCTTTCAACTCGAAGATCGCTTTCCCGTATTTTTGCAGCAGCCATTTTTCATCTTCAGGAGTAATGATATTCATACTTAAACCCTTTTTTATTTGTTGGTTACACTTGGCAATGTTCCAGAGACAGCGGAAAGTAACGCCTCTGGCGAACTGGTATTAAAGAACTCTTCAAGCTCAACTTTCACATCACGGTGTTTGTCAAGCAGCGGACGGCTTTCGATCTTCGATAATTCACCATCGGAGACGTCTGATGATTTGATCCCGGTATCTGTGAATTCGACTTTGAAGCGTTCCGGCTTATGGTTCCGACAAGAGCGATTTTCTATGATGTAGTTATCGGTTGCATTGGGAATAGGCATGACATAAACCATGCGGTCGGCCGTGGATTCCAGCCAGGACGGAATGTCGGTCATGCAAACGCCTTTGTTGAAGACAACGATTATTCCTTTTCTGGTCTGCCGGCAAAAGTTAATTGCCGCTTTTGCAGTTGCAATCCTATTTGCCGAGCCGGAGAAAAACTCCTCTACTTCAAAAATTACTATATCAGCATCGAATTCGTCCAGTGCGCCCTTGAAGGTTGTCAGCGCATCTTCGCCGGACTGTTGCATGAAAGTCGAAACATAGAGTTTCCAGCCATCAAAACTCTCTTCCGATTGCTGCCGCAAAAACCTTTGTTCCATTCCCGGAGAAATAAAAACCTGAATTCGCTGTCGGCGTTTGGGTTTAAAACGGGTTCCCAAGATGTTGAAATTTTGAATTGCGCCGTCGATAACAGCATGAGAAAATCTGAACGAATTGACTCCGGGAAATTCATTTATAAATGTGACCTCTCCTGCGTAAGCCAAGCTCTCAATAAGTTCTCCGGTCTCGTCTTGCACGTCCGTCATATTTACGGCACCAAAACGATCAGGACGCAAGATATCGGGAATGTGTGCCCCTAGCGATTGTGCCTTTCGGATAAACTCCGCATCATCGGCAATATGAAAATCATTCGCTTTACCGATTTTATACGGAATTCCAGCAGATATTAAGGGGTTGTAAGACAAGAAATTCCAAGTAATATTGCTGTAAATGGCTATCTTAAGATTGACTCCTTGCCTCGCTAACCGCGCTTTAACTCGAACAGCTCTCTCGTAAATCCGGCATCGCTCAGGTCCGCCATCGTCAAGTAACGGCCACACGACCTCTCTACATCGCAGTGCCTCGATATTGAATTTATCGATTTCATCTTCTCCTCCGAATAGTCCAAGAATGAGAAAATCAAGTGAAAATAAATTGTTCCAGAACAGTCCGGGATTATCAGTCAGCAACACAGTTGCTTCGAGATTCATAGCTAACATATACTCATTAAACAAAATCGGCTTATCCGGCGGGATATAGAGTCGGAGCGGCTGACGGCAATCAGGATGCTGAAAGAACGCCAGGTACAAAAACACAATTTTCCCGTGCCAGCAAACGAATTCGGCGCGGTGATTGAATATACCTTTGGCATCATAATAAGTCAAAACACTCGCTCCGGCATCGGCTTGCTCTCCTGGATCAATGAACGCCCGCAGCCAACTCTCGTTTCCTTGTCCAGAAGACCAGTTTGCCAAATTAAGCATCTTGTACAAATACTTGCCATGCCTGCGATCCGAATCGGAAAACGCTTCGTTACAGTCAGAGAAATCCCCCGATGCCAAGCGCGCCAGTCGTATGAATGGAAACTTTGCCCGCAATGGCACCGTCCCGTTGACAATTCTCTCTACACATCCATGCAGTGTTGGCAGTTGCTCTTGAATGATTGGGCTACACTCCGGCTGCCAGTCGAAGCCGGTTGCAAATTCTGATAGATAAGCATTCGAGTTCTGCCACGGACAAAATGGCCTCAGTGCTTGAATCCGGACTCGGCCATCGCAGCAGACTAGACTTCCATCCGGGTCCAGAGTGCCCTTCAGCATTCTTTGAATGCGGGGAGTTCCGATAGCGCAATGGCCGTAAAGGTCAACCGTGGAGCATTCGTATAAATCCTGCGCCAAGGCTTCATCGTAATCTACTTTGGTCAGATCCAGGTTTTTAAGTATTTTCATTTGCACTATTCTCCTGGTCAGCGATATGGCTGATCGCGGAATTAAATGCACTTTCAACAGCATCTATACTGCACGCTTCCAAACCATTTATCATTGGTGAAAAATCTGCCTGTAAGAATTTCTTGTCAAAGCGAATCATGCGATGAATCAATGCCAAGAGGAGTGCTGCGCCGATCATCCGGCAGCATAGCTGGCCCCGGTTAATTCGCCAACTAACAAAAGGTCGCAACAACTCAGCAACGGACGCTTTTTCATTCACGGCATGCGGCACCAGCAATTCACATTCACGGCGAAGCGCCTGTTCATAGTAAAAACCAAGTTGCAGAGGGTCAATATCGTCTATTTGATGCGTCAGTTGCGCCAATGATTGGGCACTGAGAAAAAAACTAGTTATACTCCCTTCGCGCTGAAGATAAGACAAATGGGACGCAATCTTGACCATACTTCGCAGTTCAGGTGAATCCTGAAATGACACCCCGGCAGCAAGAGTTTTTTTTAGTGATTCACCGTCAATCCTGACTGGCAAGGTAACTGCAAGAGCGATAGCATGAGTAATTTGCAAATTATCAGTATCGGCTGGAATAGTTGTGAGTTTGTCATTATTACGCAATATCAGATTGAAAGAGTTCATTTTGCATCGCCGCTTTCGTCCTCAGCGGAACTTTCGAGAGCTTTCTTAAGAGTGGGACATTCCTTCACGATTTCAGATAGCCTCCCCTTCAGATCATCAGGTACTAATTTTATAACTTGTCTCAACGCCTCCAGCAACGCCTCACGTGGGGACTGAGACTGTGATGGAGGTTCTCCCGATTCAGTCTCTTTCAGTGCTTGGGATAGGGATAGTTTACCGTTGAGTAATTTCATGTAAATATCAATAGACGTTATAAAAATCTTTTCGGCCTTGATAACGTATTTTCCGGAAACACCAACTTTCGCTCCGGCTAAGTCTACTGCTTTACCACATAAGGGAATTTTTTCCCTTATGTCATTTCTGGCCCCGCGCCGTTCTGCCGCCTGCTGCTCTAACGCGGGTAATAGTTTCACCGCCAGAGCCGCACGTTGACTGGCCGTCATATATCGGCGGTGAAGATTTAGTGAGATAATTAAATCTTCAAGATTGCCTGTTCCGTTCCATTCAACGGCTTTTACCGCAATGCCAAGTTTTCGGCAGGCTCGCCAACGGCTACGCCCGTCCAGTAGCTTTCCCTTGTACATAATGACCGGGATCTGCTGCCCCTCGGCCTCGATACTCCTTTTCAACTGCTCAAATTCCTTCCCTTCAGGTAAAGGGAAAGCGTCAGCCAGCTCATGGATATTAACGTCTTCCACCGGCTTGAGGAGGAAGATGGACTGTGCTGGCCCTGGTTCTGCTGGAGGATTAGATAACATGGGCGATGCAGTGGTTATGTGGTCTTCTGTTTTCATTTTTTGTAATCTCCTGATTATTTTTTCGAATGAGGCCGCGATTGCCTGAACCGCAGGCAATCGCGATTCTTGTTTAATGTTTAGTTCTTTTTCTGCATTTGCGCATAAGCCTGGTCATAGACATGCATGTCGTCGCAACTGCATACGGCCTTTTCGGCTTCAAGCATATCCGTAGCTTCTGCCCACCACCTCATTGCTTGCCCTTCATCTTTATTTACGCCGATTCCGTAAAACAGACAAACCCCGAGGTTCTTCATGGCGCCTCGATGCCCAACCCGTATCGCCGCTTCGCGATACCAGTTTACAGCTTCAGCATTTAATAGTCTCGCAAGCCTGTATTGCGCAGGTGCATGCCCTTGCTCCGCCGCCTTGCGGTAAAATTTCTTTGCGATTTCTATATCTTTAACGATGATTTTTTCTTGACCTTCGTATTCAAAAAAGAATTCGTCGCGCCCATATCTGGCCTCTTCCGCTTTTATGTACTGTTGGAGACTCAACGGCAAATCCTGGGCGATTCCCTCATAAAACAAGGCTGTCTGATACTGGGCTTCCGCATCACCTTGTTCTGCGGCTTCCTGGCATTGTCTAATTCCATCCGGAACATTGTTCATTTTAACTACTCCTTAAAAAAGGGGGTTATATTTTTTGATACCGAAATTGAAAAATACTGATTCTGCTTGCGGCCGCTAAACATTATCAGGGTTTCAATAATTACATTATAGTCATTAGAAAATAGTATAACAATAAGGATTAAAGATGATCTCGGAACACTCCGGACGAAGTGTGGTTAATGCCAACCAGTCTTTTCCCTATTTTCCTTATTTCAATGCTTCAATGTACCTTTAGAATATCCCCATAAATTAAATTGTCAACCACGCAAAGTGCTTGCTATGAACATGTTGCACGTTGTTTATATTGTGGCATTTTGTTGCGGGTATAAAGTTGGACAAAGACTGCATATAGTTAATCTTGTAGCAGGTATGAATCAAAAATATTTGATTTTTTTTAAAATTAAAATATTTAAGTTAAAGGGAAGACAAGCCGGACTGACGCTATTAAAGGCGTCAGTCCGGCAGAAGTCATTATTGTTGTGGATGGACCCAGATCTTACTGTCTAAAAAGTCGAGTAATTGCTGCTTTAGCAGTAAAACTTTCCCTGATTTAGCCGGGCTGAGTTTTACCTTCGTCAGTTGACCCGATTTAACCAGTCGCCCTAGCGTGAATCTGCCTATGCCGGTAAGCATGGAGGCTTGGGCGATAGTCAAATATACTTTTTTATCCTCGACCTGTGGTTGGGCTGCTGGATGTGCCAGAAGCTCGCGAATATTTATCTTATACTGAGCAAGTAACATATCAATTGCATCGAGCGTAGTCGATGGGATGCTATTTTTTTGCATCTTTTTATTTTCCTAATACATTTTGCCGAATTCCGGAACTCGCTTCTAGCAGACGCGACAAACCGTCCGAAAGAAACTAATCAACAAGCGGACTGAAAAAATAGATTCAAGCCGCGAATTTTCAACTCAGAGCTAACCGATCACCGATTAACTTTTGCCCAATATGCGAATAATATAGGAAAGTAACAAAAATGTCTATAATAGACAGAAGTAAATTGAAATATGCGAAGATCAGCTTTTAAAAAGCTACCTTGCATTGGTGGTGGAGTGTTTGATATTTAACTTATTTTCAAAATTCCTTTTTCAGTTTCTATCATAAAATACGACAATTAAAACTGGACACATATCAATTTTAGCAATATTTTTAAAGAATTGCAAGCATATTATCAAATTTTTGTACATTTTTTCCAATTTAACATGGCAGGTTAATTGCCAGGCCATCTTGAACGCATATGGCAGACTATCCGGATAGAATTTACTGGACGACTGTGAAGTTGACGAAATCCCACTACCCCGACGCATAGTGCCGGGGTAGTTCATCGTTTCATTTTTTGCACATAGTTTAATAGTTTTTTTATTGCTTCAATCGGCAGCGAATCTACCAGTTGCTTTAACTGCTCTCGTTCTGGATCAGGAGGCGCAAGCTGCTTAACCGGCGTAACGGTCATGCCCATAAAATCAGGGAGCAGTTCCATTTTGGTTCGTTTGGCTTCGCGGGTAGCGTGGGCGCTGTAATGTTTTGTCATCTCAGGCGACATATGGCCAACAATTGACTGGACTACGCTCAATGGGATTCCATACATTCCCGCATAATAACAGAAAGAGTGGCGGCATGAATGCAGGTCTTTGATTGATACAACACGACTGCGTCCGTCAACTTGTTTGGTAGTCGTAATGCCGAGACCATCTAAAAACTGCTTGATCCGGTACGATACACCAGTTCGGTTCTCTTGGTAGAGTTTCGCATGAAGCGGTAACACATAAGTTTTTTGTTTCAGGTATTCAACTTCAGAGTGAATAGCGTTCTCTGATTCTTCCGTCAAATCTGCAGTCGCAATATCCAAAGTTTTGGTCAGTCGCGAAATTTTTATAGTTGCTTCTGTTGCAGATAAGATACTGTAGTCTTTATATACTTCTCCGTTCTTTGTTTTAAGAACATAACTGGTGGGTGCTTTTCCGTTCTTTGCTTTTTTGTCCTTTTCTTCGGCATCGGCCAATTGTTTCAGTTCAATTAGATACGTTTTCAACGGTGGTAAAATTGGAATTTCCACTATCCCTCCAGTTTTATTCATCTGCCGGGTAATAAGGTCTGTTTCAAAATTGATTTCGGACCATTTTAACATACATATATCACCTTCGCGCAACGCGGTAGCTATAGCGATCATAAAAAGTGGTCTGGTGAAGTCGTTCAGATTATTGCGGATAAGTCTCAGTTCCTTCTCGGAAAAAGCTTCTCGACTGGTGGTGCTTTTAGGGAGTTTAGGAATATCTGCAAACGGGTTGTCTATCATTCCTGCGTCACGTGCCAGTAGTTGGAATACTTCGCTTAATGTCTGCTGGTAAGTGTTGATGGTTTTTCCGGACAAGTTGCTGCTGGTTACTCCTGCTATCTCCTTGGAGCCCCTTCGCTTATAGAGAATAGATTTTTCAAACCGCCCGTTTTCGCGCAAATACTGGATATATGCCTCGGCATGGTTGTGCTTGACGTTGGGCAGCGTGGTAATATCTGGATAACGATCCCTCATAAAAGCGACAAAGTCCAGCCAATAGGCGTTTTTTGCTTTAATCAGCGATGGAGACGGTTGATGCCGTCTTGGTTTCTGTAAGGACAGATCATAAGCATCCGTAAGCTGGATTTTTTCGCCTCCAGTCATTTCATCCCGGAAATTTTCAACCAGCGCCCTGACATTCTTTTGTTCCGCAAGTTTTTTTGCGGTTTCGCGGATCGACTTTTCATAGCCTAAAGCGGCACGTTCTGTGGTACAACCCTCGCAGACTCCATAATGACGCTTGCCGTCTTGCATAAATTCATAATGGTATTCTTCAGATTGCCCGGCTGATGTCTTGCGTTTTCGTATACTCATGTTAAATTATTTCCATTGTCAGAGATGATATTTTGCTGTTGTCAATACCTGCAATAATATCATCTAAAATGCTGCTTGTCAAACCCAAATTACGGCATTTTTACGGCATTTGAGTAAATTTATAGCTATTCAACTTGGTTGTGGCCCAGAAGGTCGCGGGTTCGAGTCCCGTCATCCACCCCATTATTCATAAAACTATAATTATCAATCCTTTACATGATGATATCTTGGTTATGATACCAAAACGTGACACTAATGTTAATCCTAGCAGGCTGTCGGGCTGAGAAAAATATGGTACATTATTGAGTGATTATCCCAATAGTAAGTCTATGTATTCATATCTATGATACAAATTGAAGCTCATGTATTGCAATTATGGGCTGAAT
>Ga0172379_10003007_pt1 | contig 28050 bp, 27 predicted proteins | sample GrowelOW334metaG_FD_119756 | JGI IMG/M metagenome (GOLD analysis project Ga0172379, IMG submission 119756) | Groundwater microbial communities from an aquifer near a municipal landfill in Southern Ontario, Canada - Groundwater well OW334 metaG | ecosystem: Environmental > Aquatic > Deep...
GGATCTCGGTCTTTCGTCCGATCAACTGGAATCATCCGGAAGAGGATTCACTTTTCAGAAAGACGAACCGTTGGATATGCGTTTTTCCACTGACACGGAATTAACCGCGGAACAGATTGTGAATGAATGGAGCGAATGGGAAATCGCCAGAATCCTTTGGGAGAATGCCGATGAAAAGTTTTCCCGAAAAATCGCGTCAGCCATAGTTCGCGAACGCGAGTTCGAGCCGATAAAAACCACATTTGAGCTGATAAAAATAGTGGAAGATGTTTTACCGAAACGCAAAATGCGCATCAGTCCGGCAACCAGGACATTTCAAGCGCTTAGAATCGCGGTAAACGATGAATTCGGAAATGTCAGAAAAGTTTTGAATGAATTGAGCGGCGTTGTTGTTACGGGCGGGAGGATCGCGGTAATCACATTTCATTCAATAGAAGACAGAATCGTCAAAAGTTATTTCAAAACAGAATCAAAAGAATGTTTGTGCCCGTCGGAATCGCCAATTTGCGTTTGCGGCCATAAACCAAAATTTAAAATAATCACTAAAAAGCCGATCAAGGCTTCCGCGGATGAAATAAAATTAAATCCGCGCGCCAGATCCGCATGTTTACGGGTTGTTCAAATATTGTAGGTTGAGTAAAAAACAAAAATAAATATGACATTCGGCTTCATTAAAAACAAAACTTGCGAAAAAAAATCGCATGTCAGCAAATTAAAACCATTGTTTTTCGGCACACTTAGCCTATTGGTGGTGTTTTCCGTCGTTACTTATTTGATCCAGGTCAATAAAATCGCGGCCTATGGATTTGAGATAAAAGATTTGGAAAAACAAATCAATGTGGTCAAGGAAGAGAACGAGAAACTCGCGGTTAAGGTCGTGGAACTCCAATCCATGCCGGTTGTGCAAACAAAAATTGCGGATTTGGGCATGACCCCGGTGGGTGAAATCGTATTTTTGGATTCGACGGGTCAGATAGTTGCCAGACGCTAATGAGTTTGGTCTGCTTTTGATTATATCTTCGTTTTTTTTGCGTAATAAGTATCAATTTTAGGGAGGTAAACATAAAAGGGAGCGACGCTCTCTTTTATTGTTATTTTTTGGAAAATCTGCTATAATAACATATTAAGAAACACTATGAGTTTTCAAATAATCTCAAAAAAAGGCTTGGCGCGTCGTGCTGATTTGACGACACGAAAAGGTGTGATAAAGACACCTTGCTTTATGCCGATCGCGACAAAGGGCAATGTCAAAGCTTTGTCGAATGAAGATTTGATCGCACTCAATCCGGAAATTATTTTGAGCAACACTTACCATTTGATGCTCAGACCCGGTCAAGCGGAATTAGAAAAATATGGCGGACTGCACCAATTCATGCACTGGCAAAAATCCATTCTGACAGACAGTGGTGGCTTCCAAGTGTTTTCTTTGGCAAAAATCAGAAAAATAAACGAAGACGGCGTTACTTTCAATTCGCATATCAACGGCAAAGAATATTTTATGAGTCCGGAAGATTCCATGGATATTCAATTAAGTATCGGTTCGGATATTATTATGGTTTTGGATGAATGCGTGGAGTTGCCGGCTAAACGAGAATATTTGGAAAAATCAATCGAATTGACAACCGCTTGGGCAAAACGATGTCGCAATCATTTGAACACAAAAACAGAACATCTTGACGCGAATAAGCCGAAATTGTTTGGTATTGTCCAAGGCGGCACGGAAAGGGATTTAAGAGAAAAGAGCGCTGAACAATTAAAAGCCATCGGGTTTGAGGGGTATGCGATCGGCGGATTAGCGGTCGGAGAGAGTGAGGAAGACATGCTTTCAACCGTTGAATTCACAACCAATTTATTGCCAGAAGACAAACCGAGATATCTCATGGGCGTCGGTTATCCGCATCAGATTGTGGAAGCGGTGAAACGCGGCGTCGATATGTTTGATTGTGTCATTCCGACGAGAGAAGCGCGTCATGGTCGACTTTATATAATGGAAAACGAAGAACACATTATGGATCGGCGCGACTTTTATTCCGCAATCAATGTTACCGGTGAAAAATTTAAGTTCGATTTATCGCCAATCAATGCCAAAAGTAAATTTCCGGAACTTCGCAATTTGTCGAAAGCGTATTTGAGACACTTATTCGTCGTGGAGGATCCGCAAGCGCTTCGATTGGCCACTTTGAATAATTTGGAGTTTTATCTGGGTATGATGGAGTCAATTCGAACTGAACTTGAAAAAGTTACAAATAATTAAAAAATAGTATAACCTAACTAATTTAACTAAAATTGTATGGGTTATTTCATTCTCGTGGTAGTGGTTACTTTCGTATTGAGTTCGCTCCGCCAAATCAATCAATATCAACGCGGAGTTATGTTTACGATGGGAAAATTCACCGGTATTAAAAATCCGGGCTGGAGATTGGTCATTCCATTGTTTCAAACAATGACAAAAGTCGATATGCGCGTGAAAGCCGTCGATGTGCCTGATCAAAAGGCGATTACCAAAGATAATATTTCCGTTACGGTAAACGCGGTTATTTATTACAAAGTCTCCGACGCGTCAAAAGCGGTTTTGGAAGTCGAGAATTTTTACTATGCTGTTTCGCAGTTGGCGCAAACAACCATGCGAAATGCGGTTGGCGAAGTTGAGTTGGATGAATTGCTCAGCCAAAGAGAAAAAGTATCAGACAGTATCAGAACCATTGTTGACTTGGCCAGCGATCCTTGGGGTATCAAAGTTGATAATGTTGAGTTGAAAGACATCTCATTGCCGGAAGATATGGAGCGAACAATCGGCAAGCAAGCTGAAGCGGAAAGAGAAAAACGCGCTGTAATCATCAGAGCTGAAGGCGAATTGGTTTCCGCGGAAAATATGGCAAAGGCCGCATCTATTTTAAGTACTGTTCCGGGCGCTTTGCATCTTCGTACTTTGCAAACAATCAATGATATCAGTGCTGATAAGTCCAATACATTGATATTTGCTTTGCCTGTGGAAATTTTGCGGGCGATTGATTCATTCAAATCAAAACAAGAGTAATTAAAAAGGAAAGGCGCGAAGAGCGCCTTTTTTGTTTTTATAAAACGAAATTTTTGGTATACTGTTGTTTAGTATGATGCTATTATTAGTGAAAAAAAAGAAATTGGTTCGGTATTCGCTTTCCAGTTATAACCAAGGAAACGGATCGATGATAAAGGATTATCGTATCCTGACTGTTTTATTTCTTTTTTGTTGTGTATGGGGAATCATTGTCTTCAAGTTGTTCAAGTTGCAGGTTTTGGAAAATGATTATTACACCGCCTTGGCCGCGGATCAACATGAAATTTATCGTCAGCTTTATCCTGAACGAGGATCGATTTTCGTCAGCGATAAAAATGTCGGTTTGATTTCACCGAAAAAAGATTATTCGCCGGTAGCTGCCAATAAAAAATTAAACTTGCTGTACGCTGTACCGAGCGCGATCACGGATCCTGACGCGGTGTTGCAATCTTTGCAAGAAGTGTTTCAAATGAAAACCACCGAGGCGGCGCCGACCGACGAGGAATTGGCGGCAATGACAAAAGAACAGTTGGATATTTATGAAAAAGAAAAAAAGGACACTGAAACATTGAATAAATGGAAAACGCAATTAGCCAAAAAAGATGATCCATACGAACCGTTGAAGCATTTTGTTTCAGATGAGGACATGGATAAATTGCAAAATTATAATTTCGTCGGTTTGGATTCAGCCAAAGAAATTTCGCGATATTACCCGGAAAATAATATCGGCAGTAATTTGCTGGGTTTTGTCGGTAAGCAAGCGGATAATAACATTCTTAAAGGATATTATGGAATTGAGGGTTGTTATGATGAAAAATTGGCTGGCGAAGCCGGATTTTTGCGAGCCGAAAAAGATTCAGGCGGTCGTTGGATTGCGATTGCCGGACAGGATTTTGTGACCGCGAAAGACGGGCAATCATTGGTTCTGACGATTGATAAAGCGATTCAGTTTTACGCTTGCGAGGAACTGAATAAGGCGGTAAAATCATTCCAGGCGGAGAATGGTTCAGTAATTGTCATGGAACCGACTACCGGTCGAATTATCGCGATGTGCAACTATCCGGATTTTGATCCGAACAAATACAATGAAGTGGAGGATATCCGGGTTTTCAATAATTACGGGATTTCCGAGAATTACGAACCGGGCTCGGTTTTCAAAGCAATCACCATGGCCGCGGCGCTCGATACCGGCAAAGTCGATCCGTTCACCGGATTTGAAGATCCCGGGGAAATCAAATATGATCAATTCACAATTCGTAATTCCGACAACAAAGCGCACGGCTGGCAAACCATGACTCAAGTTTTGGAAAAATCGTTAAATACCGGCACTGTGTTCGCGGTAAAAAAAGTCGGCATCAATGATTTCAAAAGTTATGTGCAAGCGTTCGGTTTTGGTCAGCAAACAGGAATTGATTTGTGCAATGATGCCACGGGAAATTTGCAATCGTTGGAAAAACCGGGTGAAGTTTACATGGCGACCGCATCGTTTGGCCAGGGAATTACGACAAGTTTGTTACAGTTGGTCAAAGCCTATGGCGCAATCGCGAATGAGGGCAAGCTTATGCAACCATATATTGTTGATAAATATTTGGATAAAGAAGGCAATACCGTGGAACAGAACAAACCCAAAGAAATTCGCCAAGTGATTTCCGCAAATTCCGCTCGATTGTTATCCGGTATGCTCGTCTCTGTTTTGAAAAACGGTCACGGCGTTCAAGCGGCGGTAAGAGGTTTCGATGTCGCGGGAAAAACAGGCACAGCCCAAATTCCGGATTTTGAACATGGCGGATATACGGAAAAAACCGCGCATACTTTTATGGGTTTTGCGCCTTACAATAATCCGCGATTCGTTATGGGCGTAAAAATTACCGCGCCAAAAGACGAAAGATACGCGGAAACCACAGCCGCACCGTTATTTGGCAAAATCGCAAAATACATTTTGGAATATTATAGCGTGCCGCCGGAAGTGAAATAAATTATTGATAATTCAATTTATATGAAAAAAATAATGGAAATGATTCTCGCTTTTCTTGCGCGGGAAATTGTAAAAAAATACAACCCGAAAATTGTCGGCATTACCGGCAGTATTGGCAAAACTTCGGCGAAAGAAGCAATTTTTTGCGTGTTGCATGATCATTTTCGCGTGAGGCAGAATATCAAAAATTATAATAATGAACTCGGCGTTCCGCTCACGATTATCGGTTCCGAATCCGGAGGCGCCAGTCCGGTCGCGTGGTTAAAAATAATTGCCAAGGCAGTCAACTTATTGTTTTCAACGCAAAAAGATTATCCGGAAATTTTGGTTTTGGAAATGGGCGCGGATAAACCGGGCGACATTGCATATTTGGTAAAAATCGCGCCGTGTTTTGTCGGCGTATTGACCAAGATCAGTCCGTCTCATCTGGAAGCTTTTAAGACAATCGAAGCCGTCGCCAGAGAAAAACAGAAAATCATCACGCATCTCGGGAAAAATGGCTTTGCGGTTTTGAATTTTGATGACGAACGCGTCGAAGCTTGCGCGGAAAATACAAAAGCCCAAGTTATTTCTTATGGTTTCGGTGAAGCGGCTGTTCGCGCATTGGATTTGACTGAAATCAATGAACAAAAAGAATTAGTCGGTTTAAAATTCAAAATTCAACATAACGGTCACGCGGTTCCTGCATTCATGCCCGGAGTGATTGGCGCGCACGGTCTATACGCAGGATTGGCGGCCACCGGCGTCGGTTTGGCGTTTGGTTTGAATTTGATTGAAATTTCCGAAGGATTGAAAAAATACAAAGCTCCAAAAGGCAGAATGTCCGTAATTGCCGGCGTCAAAGATTCTCTCATAATCGATGACACATATAATTCCTCTCCGGACGCGGCCATGGCGGCCTTGGATACTTTGAAAAAAGTGAATATTGCCGGGATAAAAAGAAAAGTCGCGATTTTGGGGGATATGCTCGAGCTTGGAAATTTAACTGAGGACGCGCATCGTAATTTAGGAAAGAAAGCGGTTGAATCAGGTGCTGTTTTGATTGTGGCGGTGGGTAATTATCGAAAATTAATTGCGGACGGTGCGTACTCTGTCGGATTGCCGGAGTCGCAGATTGTTCAGTTTGAAAATTCCATTTTGGCTGGACAGGCGATGAACGATTTGCTACAATCTGGTGATATTGCTCTTGTAAAAGGTTCCCAAGGCGCAAGAATGGAACGAGTGGTCAAATCAATTATGCGCAATCCGGAACAAGCGGAAAATTTGTTGGTTCGGCAGGGGAGTGATTGGGAGTAAATTATGCCGCCATCGTCTAGTGGCTAGGACGCATGGTTCTCATCCATGTAACCGGGGTTCGATTCCCCGTGGCGGTATTTGAGTATTGAATAATTGGAAATATTATTTGTAAGTATAATAAAAAAACAGAATTTAATATTCTGTTTTTTTATTTTTTTGAAATAAGGTATACCGGTTGTTACTGTCGCGGTGTCACACTATTTTCAATTGTAAAATAAACAGGCGGTGTCTGTGCATCCGGTTTGTTGTCAATATATCTTACCGCCCAGATTCGATATTTACCGGCGACCAATTTTGCGTTTAATCCATTCTCGTTTTCTTGCAAATCGCATTCACCACTTCCCGCGCTTCCGCCCGGTGTTGTTCCGAGAAAAATGGTAGGCGATGATTTTTCATTGCCAGAGATGAAAAAGTCAATTTTTGAATAACGCAAAGGTATGTTATTTTTTACTTCATAAATATCGCATTGATATGCAAAGATCGGAAAAAGCGAAGAGACATGATCACCAAGTCTAGCGGAATCCCCGATATTTGTTATATAGAAATCATCAACTGTCTTTACTTTTGCTACGTCATAATTGCATTCCGGCGTTTCTTGCGGACAACTTAATCCCATTCGTTGATAAAAAGCGTTGACGCTTCCGTCCATTGAGTGGATTACTTTTCGAATTGGTGAAATATTTGTCAGTGTTTTATCTATTGGCAGAAGGAATTCTTGTGACGCGCAGCTTGTGTCGATATTTGCTAAGCTGGCCATTTCAATCGGCCAATCGATGTACGCTATTGTGCCTATGACTTCAGCGCTTTTTGCATAGTTGGCAATTGTACTTTTATCAACCGGTCCGGGTAAATATTTCATTGCGGTGATCAGCGGTGTTTCTCCGTTAATCAACTCAATATTTTGTATTCGTAATTGATCGCAATCGTATGCCTCATAAATCTGCACATATTTTTCTTCGGTAATAGAGGCATTCGCAGGTGTATTGTCATCAATTTTTCCCTTTTGCAAAGCGTAGACACCGCTAAGGGCGAGTAAAAAAAATCCACTGATAATAAAAATCAGTATCCACTTTTTCGGATTTTTTAAATAGGTGTCAGATCGAAAAAATTTAAATTTTTCCATATTACATAATTTAGTAAGTTAAATTTCTCTACGATTTTTTAGGCGCAAAAAACATCTTCAATTGTTAATAAAAACCACCTTTTCAAAGGGGCTTCTATTATTTACGGAATGACCGTCTTATTCTGATTGCTTTTAGTTTGTATAATCGTATGCTTTTTACGCGTTATTTAGCGGGAATATTTTTTTGATGGTTTTAATAAGGGCGTGAACAAACGCATTGTCCCGTTCAATTTTGGGGAATATTTTTTTTCCGTCCCGTTCTTTTTGAAGCATTTTATTCTGGGCTAAGATTTTAAGATGTTGTGACGCCAAAGGGACTGAAATATTTAGTATTCGAGCGATATCAGTAACTGAAATTTTGGGCTGATCCGCTAAAATTCGAAAGATTCGGTAGCGATTGATATCGCTCAAAACCTTAAAAACAGCCACAATTTCAATGTCGGCCTTGGTAAAAACTGCTTGCTTTTTGATAATTTCTTTTGGGGTTAATATCATAATGAATTTTAAATTGAGGTACGAGGGCTGGGTTTTATGAAAATTCCACCCTCGTTTTTGAACCTCTAAGTCGCCAACTTACATTGGTGAAGTAAAGAGTTAGTTTGATTTGCCGGTGTTCAGCTCATTCCGCTGCAGAGTCCGTCTTCCGTGGGGATCGGCGTGTTGCAAAATCCCCAAATGCCGAATTCGTCGCACACTTGTCCGCCGATGCCGCAAATCGTCTCACATTCGCGAGTATCGGTTTGCCCATCGCAGTCATTGTCAATGCCATCGCAGATTTCCGGTTCTCCGGCGTGGGCGACTCGATCATTACTGTCGCAATCATGTAGATTCAGTGGTGTCGTACAGTTGCTCCCGTCACTTGCGTCATTGCACAACGGTGGTGTGTATTCTTCGATGCATCCGCCATAACTACCGACGAAAATGATGAGAAATAGCCAGTTTCGCATGAGTGCACTCCTTTTGAGGTGATTCTGACAGGGCAATCAGGTTGTTTGTTTGATTAAACACTTGTTTAACAATTTAAGTATATTCCGAGTTGCGATTTTTGTCAATAGTGCGTCGGTTTGGCGTTTTCAATTTTCGTATGTTGAAATTACATGTTTTGGTACAAACTATTTTTTGATAAAACTGTTTTGGCTATAATGTGACGCTTTTAATGTATATTATCCACTTTTAAAATTAACATTGAGTAATTATGAGCATATAATATAGATGAAATAAAAATAAATGCGTATGTCAAAAATTTTGCTGTTTTGCGAGGATTATTGGCGGATTTTTATTCCGCTGATTTTAATAGTGGGCTGTTTGAATGTTGTGCATTTTTCGGCGAATGAAAGTTCTGTTGTCAATGCCGGTTCCGAATGTTCAGCAGCGTCCGGAGTCGGAGAGACTATGTCTTTGGCCAATACAACTTTCCTAAAATCATATCGGCTTTTGGTTTTTACAAAGATAAATGGCGCTTGGCCGACGAAAGACGGCGGTTATATTGTGTCTGGAACGACTGATCCGAATATTATGTTTGTACCGCCGGATGGATTCGTGGCCAAACTGGACAAACAGGGAAATGCGCAATGGGTGAAACTTTTGAAAACCACAAATTCCAGTGGCGGTAATTTGCGAGGTGATGAAGATGTGCAATCGATTATTGAATTGAAATCAGGCGGATATATGTTGGTCTCAAAAGTTTGGGGTTTTATAAAGTCATCGGACTGGACCGCCGACAATACGGAATTAAATAAAATAATGTTTACCAAGTTGGATAAAAACGGCAAATCTTTATGGAGCAAATCATTTACCGGTTTTGTTGAAGATACCAGAAATTCCGTTTTGGAAACCGCAGATAACGGTTTTTTATTTTACACCAGTATTGTCGACCTTTTGCCGGATGATCGGGGAGAGGATAGTGATGTTTATCAAGATATCCCATTTGCTTCGCTCAAAGTAATGAAAATGGATCAAAATGGAAATCTTAAATGGGCCAAAAACATCCCTAATTTTATTTCTCGAGAAAACGAGTATTTTTTGACGACAACAGCTGACGGTGGTTATGCGGTAGCCGGTGATTTGACCGAACCAAATACTGAAAAGGCCGCGCCTTATGATTATGATTCGTATCCCGCGATTGCAAAGTTCGACGCGGATTTTAATTTTCAATGGGGAAAAACATTGGAAGGTACGCCACTGGAAATGGCTGCGGCAATTCCCAATGGAACTGGTGGGTATACTTTGGGGTGGAAACAATATCGTCAGGGCGCAAGTATTATTCATGCGATTATTCGTACCGAAGATAACGGATTTTTAGTTTTGGGTAATGGCCCAACCTCGCTGTCTCTGGTTCCTAATTTACAAGTCGAAGTAATCAGCAAACAAAGCGGACTCATTGGTTACAAATATGATAAAGACGGCAATTTGTCGTGGGTAAAGAAAATGACTTTGGATTTTAATGAATTCAGTATGCCGATGAGTGATTTTTCCGCGGCGGCGACCGTGGATAATAATCTAATGATTGTCGGTCCGATTACTTGGGCGGATGATGATTATAGTGCCAAAGTAAAAAACGTGACGGATTTGCGAAATTGGTATGCTGAAAAATACGGCGAGTTGGAATTGATGAAAGAAGCTGGGCAGAAAAGCGCCGCGTCAAAAGCCGATTGGAAAAAAGTGGCAATCGCCATTCAAATTGCGACAGAGGCTTATCGCGCCGGTGTATTCATGATGAAAACAGATCAAAACCTGGTGCCGGTTTGGTCGAAAATTGCCAATCCGCAAAGAGGCGCAACCAACTATGTATTAAAACCAACCATGGATAGCGGTGCGATTATTGCGGGAGAATATGTGACGAATGTTGTGCAATCGATTATGTTTGGCGAGAAAATATATTATAAAGATGGATTTTTGATAAAGCTGGATGCCAGCGGCAATGTGAAGGACTCCAAAGGTTGGTTGATTGATTACACAAAACCGATTGTTTCGGAGTTGATGACGCCATATTCACTGACCAATAAAATTACCGCGCAAGTGACCGCATACTCGGTTAAATTAACGAGTCGAGTGCCGACTTTCTCCACTTACAGCAATACTAAAACATCCACATACGCAGCGTACAAAAGCGCTAAAACAACTTTATGCCCGGTGGCGCCGAATTATTCCGGATATGATAATCCGCTTCAGAATACGGTTACTGATTCCACTGAAACACGGACTTGGCCTCAGATTAATTATGAAAGAGCCGTGCCCGTCGAAACTGTTAATGAAAAAAGCGCGACGATTCATGGCGAATTATTGCCGATTTTAAATGCCGTATATTCGAACAAGGTCAAACTTACCGACAATATGGGCGGCGCGATGTTGAGTTATCTTTTCGATCGAATAATAACCGCGGAAGACAAAACTGCCATTAAAGTGCAACTGGAAAGCGTCGGATATAAAACATACGATGAAACCGGCACTCAACTTACCATGTACAAACCGGGATATTTTTTGGTAATGACTTTTGCGGTAAATAATCGCGACAAAGCTTTCCTTGATGTAACTTATTAAAAAATAATACTATGGCGAAACCAACTCGTTACGCGGCTCTTTACTGCGGAATTCTCACAGTCATAACCGTGATTATGGCGATCGTGTCTTTTTATTTTCATTATCCGTTGTGGATTATTTTGGGTCTGATGCCGGTTGTCGGTTATGAAATTTATCGTGCGAAGGAGGGTGCGAGCACAGAATATTCTGCTATTTTATTGTTAATCGTTTTGGTTTTGGAAGCGATTTTGATTATCTTCAATGTTAATTTCGATTTGGCGTCTTTCCTTGGAACAGAAACAAAATATGTCGGCGGTTATGATATTCCAATGGGCGATATCAAAGTTGTCGGTCCGATTTTAACCGCGGTTTTATCAATCATTTTGTTTTTCCGCACGGCCGGAATTTATACAAAATGGTTGGCGGTTATTATTTGCATAGGCTCACTGACCGCGGTTTACATAATTAATCCGATCTTCTTTCAAACAATGTTAAAAATACTCGTCAATGGATTGTTTGATAGAATAAATTTTTAGATAACCAATTTTTCCAGAGAAAAAATCGCCATAACGGCGATTTTTTTATTTTTTTCAACTAAATCTACGCGCATAAAACTTTATCCACAGGGCGACACTTGCTGTTCGTATTTTGTTCGGTATAATAAGAGTATAAGACGAACAAAAACCGAACAAGTAAATAAACTAACTTTTAAAAAGTATGTCCAAATTAACCAAGCGGCAAAGCGATGTTCTTCGCTTTATCACCGGCTTCTTAAAAGACAATGATTACTCGCCAAGTTGCCGAGAAATCGCCGAAGGTGTTGGATTATCATCGCCGTCCACAATTCACCAGCATCTGCAAGAATTAAAACACAAAGGTTTTCTTCGCAGCGAAGCTGACACCGCAAGAGGGTTGGAGTTGACGAGTCGAGTGATGAATTTTGGCAGAACGATTGAGCTTCCACTCATCGGACTAATTACCGCAGGCGAACCGATTGAAGCGATAGAAGAAAATGAAACAATGGCAGTTCCCGCAGACCTTGTTCCTGATGAAAGTTCATATATTTTGAAAGTAAAGGGCGATTCCATGATAGAAGAGGGAATTTTGAGCGGTGACTATGTGATTGTTGAGCGCAATCATTTTCCGAGAAACGGCGATGTCGTAGTTGCTCTGTTAAATAACGCTTACGCCACATTGAAAAAGTTTTATCGCGAGACTGATCGCATCAGACTCCAGCCGGCCAATCACACAATGAAGCCGATTTATTGCAAAGATGTGGCGATTCGTGGAATTGTTCGAGCTATTGTCAGAAAGTTTGCATAATAAAAATAAAAAGATGTCCCGTTGATGCGTTCATTCGCTTTCCAAACTTCATTGAATCTGCATGTTGGCAAGCAAACGATTATGCTAAGCGGGGTTTAGTAAATATATGTGCGCAGGAATTACATTCCCAATCTCAAAAATAAATGAGCAAGAACTTTATAAGTTCATAACCAAACAAGAAATCGCTGGGAGGATGGACGACGGTTATCTGGAAAATTTTTTCTGGGACGCGCGTCCGTTCTTGCCGGTCGAGGACGAGGGTGAGATTCATTTGTATGATTGGGGAAACCGTGAGCGAGGTGAACGAATGCCGCGAACCGGTTGGGCAAAATTAGAATCACTTCGTGATGGACAGTGGGACTGGTTATCTCCCAAAGTTGTAAATATTCCCGCGTTTACCGGTTATGAAAAGAAAAAATGGTTCAGAATTGTCGGTGGTATAAAAGCGGTTAAGGTGCGTTATCACAATATTATTCGCGTTTACATGATTACAGTTAAGGCAAACCAGGATTTTCTGCGTTTAACCGGACACGATCGAATGCCTTATGCGAAAATAATTTATTAATTAAAAATAAAATATACGAACTTACCCGGAGGTTGAAACTGACAATTAAGTTATTTTTCAATCATCCAAGCATGGCCGGATAATTTCGTTCAAGGGGGTGATTCCGGTCGGGCTTCTGTCATTTGCCAGTCAACTGCAGAAACTCGACCGAATCATTGAAAAATATGAACAAAAGACAAGCTAAAGCCGCAGTACGAAAAGTAACATGTTTTTGGGCGGATTTAACTCTTAATGTTTAAATATAACAAATATGAAAAACACAAAGAAAAAAATCATTACATACTTCCCATTAAATGAAAAACAGATTGTGCGTTGGGAACGATATTTTTAATCATTAAGTCAGTTGAAAATTAAGTCTCATTTAAAAACATGAAAAAGTCTTTCAAACAACCGATTGAGGTCTTAGTCGCTTTCATGCGAGACAAGATTTTGCCACTTTCTTTTCGTTGGCACAATCAAAAATATTCGATCAATAATGTCAATTTGATTCATGAGAGTCGCGTTGGTCGAAGCAAATGGTATTTTTTTAGCATAACGAGCGACAATAATTATTACCAGCTGGCTTTTGATACGGAAACCAATAAATGGTTTTTAACCGAAGCGAGCTATGGAGCATGACAGCATCATTTTACATTTGGACATGAATTCTTTTTTCGCCTCCGTGGAGCAACAGGCCAACCCTCAATTACGCGGAAAACCGATTGTCGTTTCAGGGAAAGAGGGATCTCGCTGTGTGATAGTAGCGTCATCGCGAGAGGCCAAGCAATTTGGCGTTAAAACCGGAATGCTTGGTCATGATGCCAGAAAATTATGTCCGGGAATAATATTTGTCGAACCAGACGGTGAAAAATATGAGTTTATTAGTCGCAAGTTTTTATCTGTTTTAAAAAAATTTACCGATAAACTAGAAGTATTCAGTATTGATGAAGCGTTTTTGGATCTTACCGGTTTTGTAAAAGATTTTGATCAGGCAAAACAGCGGGCGTTGTTGATTAAACAGGTTTTTCAAAAAGAATTGGGCAGTTGGCTAACTTGTTCAATCGGAATTGCGAAAAATAAATTGTTGGCAAAACTGGCGTCTGATTTGCAAAAACCGAATGGATTGGTTGTCATTGATGAAAGTAATACAATTGCCATTTTAGACAAAATACAATTAACGGATTTGTGCGGTATCGGTAATCGTATAGAAAAACGATTAAACGCCCTTGGAGTGGTTTCAGTCCCTCAGTTGAGGGAATATTCAAAAGATAAATTAATTTTGGAATTTGGTGGCGTTTACGGTCAAAAACTGTATGACATGGCTCGTGGTGAAGATAAAAGTAAAGTCCAAACTTATTTGACGGAGTCTGAAATAAAATCCATTGGTCGTGCGTACACATTGCCGAAAAATACTTTTGACAAACAGGAAATTTATATAATACTTCTGCATCTGTGTGAAAAGATCGGTCGTAGATTGCGTCGTAAAAAACTCCAAGCAAAAACTTTTGTTTTTTATCTGCGTTACGATGATTTTTCACATACCGGTGCCAGGAAGACAGTAATTGAAAGAACTCATGATACTTTAAAAATTTTTGAACTTGGTGTCTCGTTGATTCAATCAATTCGTCTGACACGATCAGTTCGGTTGGTTGGTGTTTGGTCTTCCAATTTAGCACCTGCTAGCGCCCAATTAAGTTTGTGGGAAAAAGAACGAAAGCAAAAACAGTTAATTCCATTTTTAGATAAAATAAATGATATGTACGGCGAGTTAACGGTTAAGCCGGCATTGCTGTTAAAATTGGATCGATTAAACAGAAAAGTTGGTGGATTTCGTTTACGGGATTAGATTTGATATAATTAATTTAATTAAGAAATAAAAAGAAAAATTATGAAATGCGGATGCAGTTGTGGTTGCAAGGCAGCCACAAAAAAGACAGTAAAAAAAACAAAGAAGAAATAATACAAAAGGGAAGTAGTTACTCACAACTGCTTCCTTTTGTTTTAAACTCGATTGGGTTATAATTTATTTGTATGAAACAGACCAAAGCCGAACAATTCGCGGCATTTCTTTTGTCGCAAGGTTTGGTTTATGCTCCGCAAAAGACAGACGGAAGTTGTTCGGTTAAAAAAATTATCGAATTGAAGCAGATAGACTGGTCCGGAGATATGCCCGATAATTCTTTCAAGTCCGTGTTATTACCACCCAAAGAAATTTTGCAAGAAGTGAAAGCCGGTCAAATAAAAGTTAAATTTGCGGCCCCAAAGGTTTTCTGCTTTTTGATGAATGTGCTTGATTTGCAGGCGGCCACACTATTGGAGCATATTTTTGAAAAAGATATCTATTTTCAAGCGCGCCGACAAAATTTATTTTTGATTGGTTTTTCCACCGGCGTTCCCGGTGATGTAAAAAAATACGATGCTTTTCATTCAAATTACGAAGAAAATATTTTGGAACACATTTTATTTGATGTTTTTATTGAAAAGACAGATCGTGATTATAAGTTTTTCAGCGGTTCGGAAAAGGGGCAGCAACTGTTGGCTGGTGCCGGCATAAATAATTATCAAAATGTTGAATTCGCGGGATTGGTTCCAGAGTCCGGTCTGAATCCGCGATTGCTTGAAAATAAAAAAAATGTAGAATTATCCGAAAACAGCAAATTATGGGATGAGCTTGCGCAAATCTGTCTGGCTTGTGGCAAATGTTCTATCGTTTGTCCGACTTGTTACTGTCATGATTTGCGAGATGAAGTCAATGATGATGGTGTCAGCCGCGTTCGAGAATGGACAAGTTGCTTTTATTCCGAATTTTCAAAAACTGCCGGCAATAAAATTGATTTGGATACATTGCGAAAAAAACTTTTTTATTGGTATTTTCATAAATTTGTGCGAATACCGGATAAATTATCGTATTACGGTTGCGTCAGTTGCATGAGGTGTGTCAAAGCCTGTCCGGTTGGGATTAATATATCCGCCAATTTGCAACGATTACAAAAAGAAAATAATGGAAAATAATTTAAAACAAAAATTTGCCAAAATTGTCAGTGTCGTGAAGGAAACGGTTTCGGTTTCAACTTTAATTTTAGGTTTGCCTGAACAAGACAACTTCGCTTTTCGCGCCGGTCAATTTGTAATGATCGGTATTCCCGGTTTTGGCGAGTGTCCGCTTGGCATTTCTTCCAATCCGGCAGATGCCCAAAAACAGATTTCCGTAACCGTGCGTCAGGCCGGAGAATTGACGGAAAAATTAAATCAATTGAAAAAAGGTGATTGTGTTACTTTTCGCGGTCCGTTTGGAAATGGATTTCCCGAAGTGGCAAGCAATTTAATACTAATCGCGGGCGGATGTGGGATTGCGCCGTTAATGGCGGTAATTTTGGAAAATCAAAAAAGAAAAGATATTAAAATTCAGATTTTTATTGGGTGTAAAGATGCGGCAACCTTGATTTACAAAGAAAAATATAAGCAATTGCAGAAAACTTGCGATTTGTCGGTGGCGTTGGAACAAAAATCTTTGTTGAAGTTCGGTTTTATCAGCGGCTCAGTGATAAATGCAATTGCCAAGAAGAAATTAGTGGCAGATGCCAAAGTATTTATTTGCGGACCGGAAGCGATGTATTCTTCGGTTGCAAAAATATTGTTGGAAAAAGGCATTGCCCCGAAAGATATTTACATGTCATTGGAAAAGCGAATGCATTGTGGTGTCGGCGTTTGCGAGCATTGTGCGATTGGTACCAAGTATATTTGCAAAGACGGACCCGTGTTTGATTATGAATTTTTGAAAAATATCGATAAGTATAAAATATAAATTGGCATGTTTGAATCTCCATTACCACAAATTAACCAAAGGGAAAAAAGCAAAAACGGTTTTGCTATCAAATTACCGCCACGATTGGCGCTTGCGATTACGACCGGTTTGCTGATTGCGTGCGAAACAGAACCTGTTCATCTGCGAAGCGTACCTCCAAGCGTTGTGTACGAGATGGCAAGATCCGAGCAACCAATTGAAATTCCCGTTGCGGTTGAATCTGTTTCGAGAAAACCAAAGAGTGTTCGATTTCCGGCCGGTAAATTTTCCGATGAGGAATTCAAGAAAAGAATCGAACGCTGGGCTCCGGGAGTTCAAGTATTTCGTGATGAAGGGATGTATTTTTATAAAGTTCAAAGAGGTGATACATTGAAATCAATCAGGCGAAAATTGGCAAAAATAAAAGGTTATGATTATTTGAACGAACAGACCGGCAAATTGGATTCCTTCAATATTCCGCAAAAAGAAGTAAAACCAGGCATGTTGTTGCCGATTCCGCAAAGAAATTCCGAGCGCATCATTACCGATGACGCATTTATCGCGCAATCGCGAAAAGCATTGTTTGAACTTGCGGAAACACCAGAGTACCAGTCATATTTGAGTGAGTTGATAAAAATTTACGGCGAAAATTATTTAATCGCGGCAATGATGGCAATCGCCAAACAAGAATCTGGAGGCGCGCCAATGGGCAGATTTGAAATGCATCGGTGGGAAAAGAGATATCACGCTTTTTCTTTCTCGTTGTTTCATGTTTTAATGGTCGGACCCGGACTTAAAGCAAGACAAAAATTAAATCTTACCGAAGGTCAATTATACAACACGACGAATGCCGGAAAATTATTTTTTGCGTTCGTGATTGAAAAAATTTCTGAAAAATATCAAGGGATGACCGATGAGGTAGCAAAAAAAGAAAAAATACAAAGAGAATTAATTCAACTGTTTGAACTCGACGAAGCAATGGCCTCGTTTTACAACGGCAAGGCCTGGCGTCGAAACAATCCCGGCTATTTGCGCAATGTCCGAAAATATTTCACGGACGCTTGTCCGAAATTGGGAGTTACTCATGAATTCAAACCGGACAATAGTGAGAAAACGCCATTTGTAAAAAAAATGATTAAGAGAATTTTTCCCAAACATCACCGAAAACATAGACATCGATAATTAGCCAGATACAATTTATGATTATTTATCAAGAAAAAGTTCCAACTTATCCGTTAATCACAGCGATCGTCGGCATTACCGTTTTGATTTTTTTAATTTTGGCAATCGCGCCATTCTTTGGAAAATTTCTGCAAATCACGCCGACAGTGCAATTTATTCTAATTTTCGTGATTCTGCTCGATGCGATCGCGTTGATTTCCTTTAATAAGTTAACAATTATTTTGACGGATACGCATTTCAGTTTCGGCTTTGGCAAATTTTCCAAAAAAGTCGCGTTAAAAGATATTGTGAATGTGCAACCCGGCGAATATAAATTCAGCAATTATCTCGGTTATGGCATTCGAGTCGGGCGAGACAATACCATCGGTTACACTCCGCGCGGCGGAAAGGGAATCATTGTAACAATAAAAGATGACCGCCATGGTTATTTTATCAGTACCGCAAATCCAGAGTCGTTATGTTCCGCGATAAAACAAAAAATAAAATGAAGAAAAAGCTGTCAATCGGTTTGATTTCATTGACTTCCTGCGAAGGTTGCTATTTTGCGATTTTGGAAGATTTGCAGCAATATTTGGCAATGAATAAAAAAGTGGCTGTGAAAAATTTCCGTTTGTTTGAAGAATCCGAACATCCCCAAAATGAAAAATTCGATATTGCGTTTGTCGAGGGCAGTCCATTGACCGCGCAAAATATGCAGTCGTTGAAAATGATTCGAAAAAATTCAAAAATTTTGATCGCGGTCGGTTCTTGCGCTCATATCGGTGGCATTTACCACATGAAAAATTACCAAGATAAAAAGAAAATTTTTGAACATATTTACAATGGCGTTTCCGGTATAGACAATTTTGATGTGCAACCGTTGGATGAAATTGTTTCTGTTGATTTTGTTTTGCCGGGTTGTCCTGTTTCAGCTTCTGAATTTTTTACCGCGGTTTACTCGTTGGTGCTTGGTAAAAAACCGAAAATTATCGAACGGCCGGTATGTTATGAGTGTCAGATTAATGGTTATGAATGTGTTTTGCAAAAAGGTGAAAAATGTCTTGGGCCGATTACAGTTGCCGGTTGTGACGCGGTTTGTTTGAAATCAAGACAGGGGTGTTGGGGGTGTCGCGGGGTGTTGCCGGAGGCGGAAGAGGCTAATTTGTTGAAAAAATTGAAAGAAAAATTTAGTGAGAAGGAGATTGTTGGGTTGTTGGAGGTTTTTGGGGTGAAGGAGGGGAGGTGATTAAAATTATTATTGGGGGTTTTTAAGGGGTCGTCCTTCGGCAGGCTCAGGATGACTATTTTATAAAGTATGAAGACTATTCAAATACATCATATTGCTAAGACGGAGGGGCATATGGGGTTTGTTGGGGCGTTGGTTAGCGGTGATTTTGCTCGGGCGCGGATTGAGACTGAGGAAGGGGCTCGGTTGCTTGAGGGGGTTTTGTTTAACCGGGCTTATTTTGAGGCGCCGGTTGTGACTGCTCGAATTTGCGGGGTTTGCCCGATTGTGCATAATTTGTGTTCGATCAAGGCTTTGGAAAACGCACTGCGCGTCAAACCGACAAAGGAGATTATTGTTTTGCGCAAATTGCTTTTGCATGGTCAATGGATTCACAGTCATGCGCTCCACGCTTTTTTTCTTTCATTTCCGGATTTGGTCGGCATTTCCAATAATATTGCTTTGGTAAAAAAATATGGAGCGGAATCGAAACTGGCGCTCGAACTGCGCAAATGGGCTTTGGATTTTTGCAAGATAATTGGTGGTAGAACCACGCACCCGGTCAATAGTGTTGTCGGCGGTTTCAATGTCGCGCCGGATTTGGCGGAATTGGAACTATTGATTGCGCAATTGCCGGATATGCTGCAATCCGCAAAAAAGATTTTTTCGTTTTTAACCAAACACAAACTGCCGAAGTTTGAAAATCGTTGGACATTTGCCGCGTTGAAAAACGGCAAAGAATATTCTTGTTATGATGGCAAAATCCATTTTTCCGATGGCAATGAATATATTTCGCCGGAGTTGGCCATGCATGAAATTGAAGAAAGAATAATCCCTGGCGAAAAAGTGAAACGGGTTTTTCACAATGAACAAACGATAATGACCAGCTCGATTGCCAGAATCAATACCAATTTTTCGCGTTTGAATCCGGCCGCAAAAAAAGCTTGGACGAGTTTGAAAATAAAACTTCCGTCATATAACGCTTTTCATAATATCCCGGCGCAGGCGACAGAGATTTTGCATTCGCTGGAAGAAATTGAAAAATTGTTCAAGGAATACAGACGGATGACCGTCAAAAAAGGGTTTGATAAAAAATTGAAAGTTGACTTCAAACTGCGCGCCGGTAAAGGTTCGGCTATTTTGGAAGCGCCGAGAGGAATTTTGTATCATCACTATGAACTGGATAAACAAGGCAATATTTTAAACAGCGATATTATCCCGCCAACCACGACTTTTCTAGCGAATTTAGAACACGACCTAACTGTTTTCTTGCCGACTGTTTCAAAACTTCCTGCGAAAAAACGCGATTTGCTAATTAAAACTCTAATCCGCGCTTATGATCCTTGCATAAGTTGCGCGACGCACTAATTATATGCATGATCTTCATGTCGCTGACAAAATTCAAAAATTGGTTTTGGAAAACGCTGTCTCAAACAAACTTTCAACGGTAAAAAAAGTGGAAATCAATTTGGGTTATATCGAAGAGCACGGTTCGGATATTTCTCCGGAAAATTTGGAGTTCAATTTGAAAATGCTTTTAAAAAATACTGTTGCCGATGGCGCGGAAATCGTTATAAATAAAGTATCGTCTGATTCTTGGGAATTGGTTTCAATTTCAGGCGATTAAATTTATATGAAATTAATTTCAGTTCGGGATTTTGATTTGACGGGCGCGAAAGTTTTACTTCGTGCGGATTTCAATGTGCCGATGGAACACGGCAAAATTGTCGATGATTTCAAGATTAAACAAGTATTGCCGACAATCGATCTTTTGTTGAAACAAAAGTGCCGCATTGTAATCGCCACTCATTTCGGTCGGCCGGATGGCGATAGAGCATTCAAATTTTCCGTTAAACCGATGTATGAATATTTGGATGAGCATTATTACAAAAGAAAAATTTCCGTAAAATTTGTAAAATCGGAAATAAACGCGGATATCGCGCAACAGATTTATCTCGATAAAGCGGAAATTATTGTTTTGGAAAATCTCCGATTTGATAATCGAGAAGAGCAAGATTCCAAACCGTTTGCCAAATTATTGGCGAAGATGGCTGATGTGTATGTGAATGACGCGTTTGCCGTCAGTCATCGCAAGGCCGCGTCCGTATCCGCCATTGCCAAAGAGTTGCCCGTTTTCGCGGGTTTGAATTTCGTTTCCGAAATTGAAAATTTAACCAAAGCGTTAAAAGCGGAGAAACCGGCGATAGCGCTTTTGGGTGGAGTGAAATTGGAAACAAAATTGGTTTTACTGAAAACATTTTTGGAAAAATATAATTTCGTGTTGACCGGTGGGGGAATCGCGATTTCTTTGCTGAATGCTGCCGGTTATTTCGTCGGCAGTTCAATCTCTGAAAAAGAATATTTGAATCGTTTAAAACCGTTATTGAAAAAAAATAAATTAATATTGCCGATCGATGTGGTTGTCGCCGACAAAGCGACAAAAAATAACGCTCGAGTCGTGCGTATCGGCAAAGATAAAATAATTTGCGCCAAAAACGAAGAAATTTTGGACATCGGCCCGGAGACAATCAAATTGTATTGCCAAAAAATCGCTAGCGCGAAAACAATTGTGTGGAACGGACCGGTCGGTTTTTTTGAAAATAAGAAATTCAGTCATGGCACGCTCACATTGGCCAAGGCCATCGGCGCGCGCGCTTCCGGAAAAGCGTTTGGCATTGCCGGCGGAGGCGAAACTTTGGCGGCAATCGAACAATCGAGAATGGGCAGATACTATGATTTTCTCTCGACCGGCGGTGGCGCGATGATGGAATTTTTAGCGGGCAAAGAATTACCGGGAGTAAAACCATTGATGAAATAATATGAAAATTTTCTGTGAAAGTTTGAATAAAAAGTATCTTGATTTAGTAAAAAACCTGAATGAGTTTAAAATCTTCGTCAGCCAGCGAGGTGTTGGCAAATCAAGAGCCTTAGAATTAAAACCGCAACTAATAACACAACTTGAATCGTTAAAATATTTTAAATATCAATACGAATTTCGAAAGACAATCGCCCGTGATTGTGATTATTCTTATGTGGGAGTGTTCCACGCCGGTGTTGCCGTTGCCCATAAAAAAGATGATATGGACAGATGGTTTCGTTTTTTCTATATAAATGAAAGAGGCCAAAGACTTTTACATCCCGAACTTAATGTAATGGAAAGAGATGATAAGTTTCAAAATGGTGTTGGTGTTGTAATAAAGGATGGTGAAGATGTTCTGTTTGTAAATAAAGAAGGTGATGTTTTATTTGGTGGTACTCATAATCAATGGCTTCGCGAGCATCCCGGTGAATTTAATAATGGATTTGCGTCGGTGAAAACAGTTAACGCAAAAGGTATTTTTTATTTAAAACAGGATTTTGAAACTCGTTTAATTCCCAAATCGAAATATTATAAAGACGGCGTTGTGAGTCACTTGCGTGATTTTCACGATGGGCTGGCGATTGTCGAGATTGCTCTTTCACATACAACAGGTCGTGAATTTTTTATTGATACTAATGGCAAGCAGTACGAGCTGCCGGGAATAAATAATGAGGAAATATCAACAGTGAATGAATTTCATGGAGAGCTCGCGATAATTGCGACGCTCGACGGCGGTTACATGGTTTATGATAAGTCTCGAGCGGAAGCTCACGCTCCAAGTTTCATTGAAAGTGGAGCCATTGATGATATTGAAGATTTCAGTGACGGTCTCGCGGTATTGCGTATTAATAATGACTATTTTGATGATAAATTTCTTACCTCTGGTACTTATATTAGACCGGATGCGACGCAAGCGTTCGGGCCGGATTCTTATTTTTATAGATTGAAATCTTTTAGTAATGGATTGGCGGCGGTTGAAAAAGATCGCGACAGTAATTGGTATTATATAAACACGGAAGGGAAAAAAGCGTTCAATAAAGAATTTATGGACGCAAATCCTTTCATGGACGGTTTGGCATGGGTGAGTGATGGGGACAATTCATTTTATTGCATTGACACAACCGGCAATTCCGCGTTTGATGATAAAAATTTTAGGGTTGACGGTTTTATTGACAATTTTATTGACGGTGTAGCGCAAGTTTACATCGATAATGTGCCTACATTTATCGATCGTCGAGGCAGAATAATTTTTAAATAAAATAATAATAAAAATTATGGAAAAAGAAACATCGTGTTGCCATCCGCACAGACTGAAACATGTAATGATTCCGTTTGTGATCATTATGCTCGTCTGCGGATCGGTTTATCTGGCTTTATTGGCCAGAAATTCGCTAAAGACCTATGATTACATCGGCAAGACCGCGGAAATGCAGAATATCATTTCCATTTCCGGTGAAGGCAAAGTAACGGCGGTGGCGAATATTGGAAAAGTGCAAATCGGATTAACCACGGACGGTGCGACTGTTGCGAAAGCGCAAGAGGAAAATACCGCGAAGATGAATGAAATAATCAAAGGCGTAAAAGCTCAAGGTGTCGCCGACAAGGATGTCAAAACAGCGTATTATTACATCAATCCGAAATATGATTGGTCAAAGAATACCACCGGCGTAATTGTCGGATACACCGTCAGCCAAGCGATTGATGTAAAAATTCGCAATACTGAAAAAGTCAGCGAAATTTTAAAAGTCGCGGCGGAAAAAGGTTCGAACAATATCGGCAGTTTGTCATTTGAAATCGATGAACCGGAAAAACTCCAAGCCGAAGCGCGTATAAAAGCGATTGAAAACGCCAAAGAAAAAGCGGATGCATTGGCCAATCAGCTTGGCGTGAAACTCGGGAGAATTATTTCTTTCTCGGAAAATACAGGTTCGAGTTATCCTCCGTCTTATTATGATTATGGCATGGGTGGCACCGGTGCAGCGGCTGAGAAAGCGGCACCGTCAATTCAAACCGGCGAGAATGAAATCAATATGACAGTTTCAATCAGTTACGAAATTTTATAAGTTATGAAAACGGCGATGCATTTCGCCGTTTTTTATTTCAGGTTGATTGCACACAAAAATTTTGACGGTCGGTCTAAAATTTCGTATAATAAATGCGCATAGCTAAAATTAAAACAAAACTATGAAAATAAAAAATATTTACGGCCGTGAGATTTTGGATTCGCGCGGCAATCCCACCATTGAAGTGCGAGTTGATCTGGATAATGGCGTTTCAGCAAAAGCATCAGTGCCATCCGGCGCTTCGACCGGTGAGCATGAGGCGTTGGAATTGCGCGATGGCGACAAATCTCGGTTTTCCGGCAAAGGCGTTTTGAAAGCCGTGGCCAATGTCAACAAAAAAATTTATCCCAAACTCAAGGGAATAAAAATTACCGAACAACAAAAGATTGATCAGATAATGTTGGATCTCGACGGTACGAAAGACAAAAGTAATTTGGGGGCAAACGCGATTTTGGGCGTTTCTTTGGCTTGCGCCCGCGCCGGTGCGCTCGCGACCGGCAAACCGTTATACAAATATATTCGCCAGACATACAAATTAAAAGAAAAGCATTGGCTGTTGCCGACTCCGACGATGAATATCATCAATGGCGGTCGTCACGCCGACAATTCATTGACCTGCCAGGAGTTCATGGTTGTGCCAAAAGCGCCATCGTTCGCCAAGCGCGTCAGAATCGGCGCTGAAGTTTTTCACGAATTGAAGGGTTTATTGAAAGACGCCGGTTATCAAACATTGGTTGGCGATGAAGGCGGTTTCGCGCCAAATTTATCAAGCAACGAACAAGCTTTGGATTTTATTGTAAAAGCAATCAAAAAAGCCGGCTACAAACCGGGCAAAGACGCTTTTTGCGCCGTTGATTTGGCTTTATCAGAATATTTCGATAAAAAGACGCGCAATTACGCACTGAACGATAAAAAAATGCGCAAATTATTGCGACCGGACAAAGTAATTCAAGTTTTGGAATCTTGGTTAAAAAAATACCCGATAATTTCATTGGAGGATCCGTTAGCCGAAGATGATTGGTTGAATTGGATGAAGCTTACAAATTTAATGGGCGATAAAGTAATTCTTGTCGGCGATGATTTGTTTGTTACCAATGTTGACCGGTTGCAACGCGGAATAGACTCGCGAACCGCGAACGCGATTTTGATAAAATTAAATCAAATCGGCAGTTTGACCGAGACAATCAACGCAATTTATTTGGCCAAGGCTCATGGATACAAAGTCAGCGTCTCTCATCGTTCCGGTGAGACGGCCGATACTTTTATTGCGGATTTGGCAGTGGCGGTCAACGCTGATTTTATCAAGACTGGCTCATTATCCAGATCAGAACGCGTGGAAAAATACAATCGTTTAATGGAAATAGAATCGGAATTAATTTAACCATGAAGAAAAAAGTCCCGTTTGTTTTATTGATTCTTGACGGTTGGGGAATCGCCTCAAAAAACAAAGGCAACGCAATCGAACTTGCGAATAAGCCAAATTTTGATTTGCTATGGCGCAATTTTCCGCACACCACGCTAAAAGCTCATGGTCGCCATGTCGGATTATCCAAACACCAAGTCGGTAATTCCGAGTCCGGACACATGAACATCGGCGCCGGTAAGATTGTAATCCAAGACGCCACGATTATTTCCGAAGAAATTCAGAACGGGAAATTTTTTAAAAATATCGCTTTGCATGAAGTATTTGACCACTGCAACAGACGACATTCGGATTTGCATTTGATGGGAATGATTTCCGACGGTGAAAGTCCGCATTCCGTTTTGGAACATTTGTACGCACTGGTGGATATGGCGCGAAAAAATTGTAAAAAAAACATTTGGTTGCATCTGATTACCGACGGTCGTGATTCGCCCCAATATTCGGCGCTAAAAGTTATTGATCAAATTACCAAAAAAATTAACGGCAAAGCGCAAATCGCATCGCTCATCGGCCGTTTTTACGCCATGGATCGCGGGAAAAATTGGAGCCGCACAAAAAAAGCGTATGATTGTTTGACTGTCGGCAACGGAGTCAATTTTCCCAATTATCGCGACGCTGTCGTGCATGCGTACAATCAGGGAATAAACGACGAATTTTTGGAGCCCAATGTTATCTGCGAGAGTAAAGCCGCGATTGCAAAGTCGCGCGTAAAAAATAATGACGGTTTAATATTTTTTAATTTGCGTTCGGATCGCGCGCGCCAATTATCCAAATGTTTCGTGCAAAAAGATTTCAACGCTCAAAATCCGGATGCGTTCAAACGCCGAAATGTTTTGCAAAATTTAAGCTTTTGCGCTTTTACTGATTTTGGTCCGGACTTAGATCATATCTTGACCGCTTTCCCGTCAGCGGATATCAAATATACTTTGCCAATGGTCTTGAAACAAAAAAAACAAGTCTACATTGCGGAAACGGAAAAATACGCGCACATGACATACTTTATCAATGGCGGTTATGACGCTCCGGTCAATGGCGAAGAAAGAATCCGCATTCCTTCCAAAAAAATTCGCAGTTATGATTTGAAACCGGAAATGTCGGTTTACGAGATTACAAAAAAAGTGAAAGACTTAATTGTTTCCGCAAAATATGATTTCATTGCCGTAAATTTCGCCAATCCGGACATGGTCGGACATACCGGCAACATACCGGCGGTCGTCAAGGCGATTGAACATGTCGATGTTTGCCTCGGTGAAATCGCAAAATATGTAATGAAACAAAAAGGCACATTGATCATTACGGCGGATCATGGTAACGCGGAAATGAAAATTAATTTGAAAACAAATGAAGTCTGGGCCGGACATACGACTAATCCCGTACCTTTCATTTTGATGAATGCGCGATTGAAAAAGTTAAAGCTCAATAAAGGCGAGCTTGCGAATATTGCTCCGACAATCTACGAACTGATGAACGAAAAAAGAAATCCCGAACAATCCGATTCCTTAATTCAATAATTATTATTTCAAATAAAATATTTTTATGGCAAATATTCCAAAACCCGTGGTACTTATCATCCTCGATGGCTGGGGGATCGCGCCTTCTTCCGAAGGCAATGGCGTGACTTTGGCAAAAACGCCGAATTTCAATAAATATATTTCCAGTTATCCGACAATGACGCTCTTGGCATCAGGCCAGGCCGTCGGTTTGTCTTGGGGCGAGATGGGCAATTCCGAAGTCGGTCATCTGAATTTGGGCGTGGGCAAAATATTTTATCAAAATTTGCCGAGAATCGATAAGGCGATTGATGATGAAAGTCTTTTTAAAAATAAAGTTTTATTGGACGCAGTCAAACATGTCAAAAAAAATAATTCCAAATTGCATTTGCTCGGACTCATGAGCGAAGGCAATGTCCATGCGATGAGCCGCCATTGTTACGCGTTATTGGAATTCGCCAAACGCTCGGAACTAAAAAATGTTTTTGTGCATCCGATACTCGATGGTCGCGATACTTTGTACAACAGCGGTCTTGGTTTTATCAAAGAGCTTGAAGAAAAAATGAAAAGTATCGGTGTCGGAGAAATCGCTTCTCTCCACGGCCGTATGTTTGCCATGGATCGCGATAATCGTTGGGAGCGAGTGGTTAAAACTTGGGAGGTCTTGGTTCACGGGAAATCCGAGTCTTATTTCAAAGATCCCGAAGACGCAATTGAAAAATCATACGAGCAAAAAGTATACGATGAAGAGTTCGTGCCAATAGTTATTGGTAAAGAGGGCAAACCGACAACCGTGATCGGGGAAGATGATGCGGTTATTTTCTTCAATTTCCGCGCTGATCGATCGCGACAATTAACACAAGCTTTTGTTTTGCCGGAATTTGATAAATTTGAGCGTGGCAGCGTGCCGAAAAATTTGTTTTTCGCGACTATGACCGAATATGAAAAAGGGTTACCGGTAAAAGTGATTTTTGAAAAAGAATCGGTCAAAACTTCCTTGCCGAAAATTATCAGTGAAAAAGGTTTGAAACAATTACACATTGCGGAAACGGAAAAATACGCGCATGTTACTTTTTTCTTTAGCGGCGGCGTGGAAGATCCGTACGAAGGTGAGGATCGTATTGTAATTCCATCGCCAAAAGTGGCGTCATACGCGGAAGTGCCTGAAATGTCCGCAAAAAAAGTAACCGACGCTTTGCTTGCGGAAATATTAAAAGAAAAACACGA
>Ga0172379_10003008_pt1 | contig 28033 bp, 25 predicted proteins | sample GrowelOW334metaG_FD_119756 | JGI IMG/M metagenome (GOLD analysis project Ga0172379, IMG submission 119756) | Groundwater microbial communities from an aquifer near a municipal landfill in Southern Ontario, Canada - Groundwater well OW334 metaG | ecosystem: Environmental > Aquatic > Deep...
CAGCGAGGCCAGAAAGGCAGCGACTTCCGGATCGCGCTTGGCCGCGGAGGTGGCGTAGGCGTCGATGCGACGCAGCGCATTCAGTAGTCGCTTGTGTACGGAAACCTGTTTTCCAAAAAGGGTTGTCTTGACGATATTTCGTTCGGCAGCCGCCCTCGTTGCGCCTCCGTACAGGGCGAATTGAAAGTCCCCGTGGTGATTCGCACCGTTAATACGGGCCTCAGCTTCACCGCGCTTGCGTAGGGCGTCTATTTGTTTTAGTGAATAGCTTTCCGGGTTACGAATTTTCTCGGGGTAGGAATAAAATACATACGGCTTGTACTTCGAGGCGTTTTTGCGTTCATTTTCTGGTAAAATACGGCCCGTAGCCCAGTAAAAGCGCTTGCCGTCCACAAGAACACTCCAATCGCCTTCCAGGAATTCAATTGCCTCCACTCGGTCGGGGAAAGCCCTTCTGTACGATTCCAGCACCATCCGGGCCCGTATATCCTCGTTGTTGAGCATTGTAGAACCTGTGATGGGATAAAGCGTGGCAAAAAGGAATAAAAGTGAAAGGCTAAGGCGGTAGCGCCACATTTCTGTTACGGACAATCGCATCGTATCCGGTACGATACCGGACATCGACTGGCATTACAAGCTCCCCGATCAAATTTCAAAAATCAGGAATTTTAAAATTTGCTCCCCTTATAGACAATTACTCATCTTTCACTGACTAGGGGGTGTGAGGCTGCCCGTACACCAGAAGTTCGCCGTTTGCGTGGGGAATCGGCTCCTCCTTTCCGTCCTCGAGAATGAGTAGTGCCCCATTATCGGCTATGCCTACCAGGACACCTTCCGTTATCAGAGCCGAGCCCGCAGCGCCGGATTCGAAGCGTATGCGGCAGTTTTTGAGGTACAGGCGCCGGTCCAGTTCAAGCTGCCACGCTTCGCTTTTGTCGTTCAGGACGGTACGCAAAAGGTGGATGTACGTGTCCAGCAAACCGAAACGGTCCGGGCTATGGCCGGTTTCCATCCTGAAAGAGGTTGCCTTGGCGGAAAGTCCGACCGGAAAGCCAGGCTGGGACAGGTTGATGCCCGTACCTATATAGACAGCCCTGCCGTCGGACTCGCAGAGAATCCCGCAGATTTTGCGGGCAGTCGCCAATTCTCCTTTCCAGGCCGGCTTCCCTTCTGCGCCACGAGTCGGCGAAGTACTGATAAGTACGTCGTTTGGCCATTTTACAAAAACACGGCCAGCCAATATGGGATCGCTCTCCTCTATGGCTTGGGCGGCGGCAAGTCCGGCACGCAGTGAAAGGGCTGTGGGGATGGCTGAAAAGTCGGCATAGCGGATCAAAACAGTGCACAGAAGGCTTTCTCCCGATTCAGCCACCCAGGTCCGGCCACTGGTGCGCCCCCTGCCTTTTTCCTGCAGGTCGGCCACGATTACGGTGAACGAAGGCGCTCCCTTGGAAGCAAGTTCCCTGGCCTCGTCCATGGTACTGGTCGTTCGTTCAAGATGGTGTAGGGTCACAGCTCGCCACCAGGACCGGATGTTTTGTCTAGGCAACCTTGTCCACCCGCCAGATTTTCTGGCAATTCGGCTTTCCGAAGCATTTTTTGAATATAGTCCCTTAGGCCTCATGCGACAAGCTGTGCTTTTCTTTTGCCCTGTGCTTCTTTCCTTCCATGTTTCTTTCCTTCCCATCATTCCTTGACCCCGGTACCTTCGTGGTGCTACAGTAAAGGTCACGCCCGGTTCCGCGTGGCTGAGGCCACGTTCCGCCAGGGGTGGCCGGCGCGCAAAGTCTACCGGCAACCTGAAAAAGAGAGCGTCGTTCCGTCAAAAAGCGGGGTGGCCGCCGACCGTGGAGCTGAATTTGTTCCTAAAGAGCCTGGACATTCTCGGTTTCAAATCCTTTGCGGACCGTACCCGGGTGGAATTCGCAGATGGGATTACCGCTTTGCTGGGACCCAACGGTTGCGGCAAATCCAACGTGGTAGACGCGATAAAGTGGGTGCTGGGCGAACAGGCATCCAAATCCTTGCGTGCGGAGAAGATGGAAGACGTCATCTTCAACGGTACCGAAACCCGCAAGGCCCTCAATGTAGCCGAAGTAACCCTTACCCTTGCCAACGACGCGGGCTTGCTCGCCATCGATATGCCGGAAATCCAGATAAAACGCCGTCTTTACCGCTCGGGCGAGAGCGAATACTTCATCAACCAGACACCGGTGAAGCTCAAGGATGTCCGGGAACTTTTCTGGGATACGGGCGTGGGAAAGGCCGCCTATTCGGTCATGGAGCAGGGCAAGATCGATCAGGTCCTGTCTTCCAAGCCCGACGAGCGACGCTATCTGTTCGAGGAAGCGGCGGGCATCACTCGCTTCAAGGTGCGTGGGGCAGAAGCCGAACGTAAGCTGGAACGGACCGAAGAAAACATGCGCCAGGTGGAGGGCATCCTCGGCGAGGTGAGGCGGCTGTGCGATTCCCTCAAGGTCCAGGCCGACAAGACCATTAAATACCGTGCCCTAAGGGACGAAATCTTCAATAATGAGCTGGATATCCAGCTGTTGCGGCTCAAGCAGTTCAATTCGGAGCGGGACCGCCGCAGCGGGGAACTCGCCTCGCGCACGAAAGAGCGGGATACCGTCAATTCCGAGATTGCCGCCATCAACCGCTCCCTCGAAGAGAACATGGACGTGGTAAACGCCATGGAAGCCCAGCTGATCGACAGGCAGAAGCGCATTTACGGCCTTGCGGTAGAGAAGAACGGCAAGGAAAAGGAAGCGAAGCTTCTGGTAGAGCGCCGCACCGAATCCAAGGCCAAGATCCAGCAGAACGAAAGCCGCGAGAAAGCGGTAAAGATCAAGATTGAGGAATTGCTGGAAGACGCGGATGAGCAGGAAGGCGTGGTCCGGGACCTGAAGAAGCGCGTCGAGGATATCGAGAAGAACATAGTCTCCTTTGAGGAGAACGTCGCCGTGGCCTCCGCCCGTATGGGCGAGAACGACAAAGCCGCCCATCGGGCCGAGGCGGACATTATCCAGGCCGAAGAGGCCCGGGCCGACTTTGAGCGCCAGCTTGAAACCATCACCGACGATATCGTCGCCGAGCTGGACGCCCGCCTGAAAGATTTGGGTTATTCCGCCCAGGAACGGCGCCGCGCCGAGGAAGAGCTGGACGCCACCCTGGGGCGCTTGCGTACCTTGCTCGCCGGCCGCGAATCTCTCTTCAAGGATTTTTCCGACGCCGTTGCCCGGGCCATTTCGGGTGGGGCCCTCCCCTCGAACCAGGAACTCAAAAAGATTGCGGAAGGCGCCGTTGCCGCCTTTGCCGAGGCAGCCCGCGAGGCCGACCGTTCCCGGGAACTTTTCGAGCACTACCGCAAGACAACCCCGGCCTTCATAGACGAATTCCTGTCGCCGGAAGGCATCATGACCAAAAAGCGCGCCCTGGACGCCAAGGTTCGCGGCCTGAAAGAGACGGTTCTGGGTTTACGGGAACGCATCACGGTACTTCGCGGCGAGAACGAGGGTTTGGGCACCAAGATCGACGAATACCGGCGTACCCTGGAAGAACTCCGTGTAAACAGGGTACGCATGGCCACACAGGCCCAATCCGCGGAGGAACAGGCCAGGCTCATCCGGCGCGAGTTGGCTGGTCAGGAAAATCTGCTCAAGACCGTCCAGGACGAGCTGTTCCTGGACAAGAAGCGCTTCGAGGAGATTGCGGACCAGATAGAGGAAGCCGAAGCGGATATAGCGGATATCGAGAGGCGTGGCCGCCAGCTCAGCTCGGAACTGGAAAGTCTGGAGAAGGATATCGCTTCCAGGAATGGTGACGTGACTGGCAAGCAGGAGGCGCTCAAGAAGCGTCTTTCCGAAATGGGCCGCATCCAGCAGGCCCTGGAGAAACTGCACATGGATCTGGTCCAGACCGAAACCGAACTGCGCAACATCCAGGACAACTTCCGCGAAACCCATTCCCGGGACCTGATGGAGTTTGAGGAACGGATGTACACCATCACGACTCCCACTGCCGACCTGAGGGACAAGCTGGCCGCAGCCAGGAGCGCGCTCAAGGATCTGGGTTCGGTCAACCTGATGGCCCCGGACGAGTATGTCGAAGCGAAGGACCGTTACGACTTCCTTTCAGGGCAGTTGGCGGACCTGAAAAAAGCGCGGGACGACCTGGCACGCATAACCGCGGAGATCCGTGCTGAATCCTCGGAACTTTTCATCAACACTTACAACAAGATAAAGAAAAACTTCCACAATATGTTCCGCAGGTTGTTCGGTGGTGGCCGCGCCGAACTTCGCCTTTCCGACCCCAACCACGTGCTGGAGTCGGGCATCGAGATCTTTGCCCAGCCACCGGGAAAGAAGCTGGAAAACATCACGCTGCTTTCGGGAGGGGAAAAATCCATGACCGCCGTGGCGTTGCTATTCGCCACCTACATGGTCAAACCCTCACCTTTCTGCCTCCTCGACGAAATCGACGCAGCCCTGGACGAGCACAACGTAGTCCGTTTCGTCCAGCTTTTACGCGAATTCGGCAACAACAGCCAGTTCATCGTAATCACCCACAACAAGAAAACGGTTACCGGTGCCCGTACCCTGTTAGGTGTCACCATGGAAGAATCGGGCATTACCAAGGTCATTTCCGTCAGACTCGAGAACGAGGAATCCGACGGCTACGAATCGTCAATGCCGGAAGAAACCTACGAGGACGAGGAAGTGGAGATTGAGGTGGGAGCCGAGTTGCCCCCCGGTATCGACGACCCATCCTTGGTGGATGAAGCCACCCTGCACCCCATCCGGACCGCCAAACGCGCCGCCGCCCTCGCCGCCGAAGCAACCCACGATGTGTCTACTGCGCCGCCTGACGAAACGGTTCCCACGGTCGCGATGGAGGAATCGGGTGATGCAGGAATCCAAGGGTAAATCCGCGATCGGGATTTTCCTCAAAAAACACCTCTTTTACGCGATAGCCATTGGCTTGGCAATTATGTCGTTGCTGTTCATTTTTCTCTACCTGTTACTTTCCAATCTGCCTTCAGCTTCACAACCAGCTTCCCCGCTGCCGTCGGTGACTGCCGGCAGCGGGCTTACCACAAAGGAGGGCCGCCGGCTGGCTGCGGAAATATCCTCCGATTTTGCTCCCCTGCCCCTTGATACCGATGAACTTTTTCCACCGGAGGAGCCGGATTTCCTGCCCACGGTGTTGCTATACCAGGAACCTCGCGGCGAATGGAGCGTGGAGGATGCCGCCCCCTTCTGGACGGACCCCTCAACACTGAATGTGCCTGCCTTGCGTTCCGTAGCGAAGGAAAGGATCGATGCCCTGATGGAAACCATTCCCTGAAGGCCAAAAAGAATGGTGTTACAAATGCGCTTCGATCTGGTATAATCTTATCATGAGAAATGAAAGCGGACCTTCATCAAAGGGGTGGGGTGGGCGTAAGGTAGCGTCTGCATTGCTGATTCTGCTCGCTTTCGTTTCGGTCTCCGCGACTTGTACCTCGGTTCCTCCGGCCACCCCAGAGAACGGAGCGCCTTCACAAATTGTCACGCAATCCGCTTTGGAACCCGTTTCGGAACCTGTTTCGGAACCTGTTTCGGAACCAGTGACCGCTGTGGTAGTGCCGGAAGTTTCCGCTGAAGCGAGCCCTCCCAGTTCGGTCATGACGTCCACCCCTGCAAGCACCGATGACCGTCCGGCAAGTGTAGACCGTCCTTCGGCTGACAAAACCTTATTCGCCCCGGGGACTTCGACCCAAATTCCCCTAACTGAAGAACCCTTCTCGCCTTTTCCTGAAAATTTTAATATCCTCCCACCGCCCGAAACAGCCAGTACCATAATGCTCACAGAACCAGCGAGTCCGGTTCTGCCCTTGGCCCCGGTGGTCGAAGTTGCCCCGGTACCCCTGTTACCGGAGAAGCCTTTTCCCGAAAAAGTAGCGGAGGCAGCGCCGAAATTCGCCGTTCCGAGCCAGCCTGTCGCGGCTTCCGTCCCAAGCCCTAAACCCGCGACTACGAAAACGCCCGAGCCGGCACCCAAAACGGAACTCAAACCGGTTCCCAAGCCGCCCCAGGTGGCTCCTTCGGCACCCATTCCCCCACCTGTGGAAAAAAAGACCGTTCCGTTGCCGCCTGCGTCCTTGCCGGAATTGCCTGCCCGGACGGCTCCCATCGTGGTCGAGGATCCCGTCGTCTTTTCCCGATCCATCCGGCTCAGCGTTGGCCAGTTGCTCGAAGTACCTTTCCGTTCAGCAGGCTGGGTATTCCTGGGGGAACAGGGTGCCAGGAAGGGCCTGCCCTATGACTCACGGCGTCTGGACAAGGAAGGGCAATCCTTCATTTTCCGTGCCGAACTGGAAGGAGGCTATTCACTCAAATTCTATCGCCAGGATTTCATCAACGACTATATAGTCAATGATTTTGTGCAGGTTATTGTGGAAGCTCCCCCGTCGGGCACCGTGGTTGGCGGCTTTTCCCTGCCGATCGATCGTGGTCGTGTCGTGGCCGAACCCAGATGGCCACCTGCTGCGGTGGCATCCGGCAGTGCGTCAAACTCAGGCAATACGGCCGTTCCATCCGTGTCTTCACTTCTTTCCTTATTGCCCTCCAATACTACGAGCACGGAAGCGGGCGTCGCGTCCACTTCCGTTCCTGCATTATCCGATGCAATCTTGCAGGGATTGGCCGCGCAGGCCTCCCCTGCTGCTACGGCTGCGACCGCGGCCAGGACGATCTCCCCCGCGAGTGGCGCAACGGCGCTTGCACCCCAGAATGAGTCATCCTCAAACCCTACCAAAACCGCTACCACACCTCTCGCGGCATCCTCCTCGGGTTCCATTGCAGCCAATCCGTCAACCTCGCCTGGCTTTGCCCCTGCTACTACCGTCTTGACAGCTGCAGCCGCCACGGGTACTCCCCGAAATGTCCGCACCGCCGCCGATGCCATCAAGGTTGACGCCGCACCCGAAGTGTATTTCGCAGCAGCCAAGGCCGAGGGCGACGCAGGCCGGACGGATTCCGCCCTGGCTGTCCTGGACACCTTTCTGGAACGCTACCCATCCGGGAGCGATGAGGCCCTATGGCTTTATGGGCGCTTCCTGGAGGCCAACGGACCCAACAAGGATATAAAATCGGCCTTGGCATTTTATAAGCGTCTTGTGCAGGAATATCCCCAGAGCCTTCGCTACGACGAAGCCAGAAAGAGGGTCGCGTATCTTGAACGCTACTACTTTGACATCAGGTAGGTCAGATCCATATTTTACAAATGCCAATCAGGAGAACAGAATGAGACGAATTTTTGCGTGTGTGGTACTGGTTTTATCGTTGGGCTGTGTTGGTGCTTCTGCCCAGGAAGGTACATTTGGAGCGGGGATCATTCTGGGTGATCCCAGCGGTATTTCCCTGGGGTACAAGCTGGATGCGGATGCTTCCCTGCAGGCTGCCCTGGCTTGGGATTTGATCTCCCCCGGAGGATTCACGCTCACGGGAGATTATGTCTTCCATTTCGACCGTATCTTCAAGGTGAAATCCGTTTTGATCCCCCTCTATGCCGGGGTAGGCGCGAAGTTCACCATCCTTATGGGCGAAGGGATGTATGATTCGTCGGCCTCAACCATAGGCCTGGCCGCCCGGATTCCCCTGGGCATGCGCTGGGAGTTCGTGGATTTGCCTCTCGAAGCCTTTCTGGAATTGGTCCCGGGTCTGCGCCTGTTTCCCGATACGACCTTCGACGCGGGTATGGGTTTGGGAATCCGCTGGTATTTCCGAGGGTGATCGCGACGCGCCGCAGGCTTGTGGCCGGCGGTGCGTGGGTCATCAAATCTATATCATCAGCCGTTCGGCGTGATGGTAGAACTGGGCGCGCAGGGTTTTAACCGATTCGTCGGCCAGGTAATCGTCAAAAGGCATCATCCGGTCGATGATGCCGCCGGGGACGATTTCCACGATACGGTTGGCCACTGAATTGATGAACTCATGGTCGTGGGAATTGAACAGCACCACCCCGGCAAAGTCCTTCAGGCCGTCGTTAAGGGCGGTGATGGCCTCCAGATCCAGGTGGTTCGTCGGTTCGTCCATAATCAGCACGTTGGCGCCCGAAAGCATCATGCGCGAGAGCATGCAACGTACTTTTTCCCCTCCCGAGAGCACATTCACCGGCTTCAGGGCTTCGTCCCCCGAAAAAAGCATCCTTCCCAGAAAACTTCTCACGTAGGTCTCGTCCTGGTCGGAAGAATACTGTCTGAGCCAATCCACAATTGAATAATCCGAGGCGAACCAAGTCGCGTTGTCTTTTGGAAAGTACGAGGAGCTGACCGTCTGGCCCCAATAATAATCACCCGATTCCGCCTTGTCCGCACCGGAGATTATCTGGAAGAAAGCTGTCTTGGCCTGGTGTTCGGCGCCGACGAAAGCTATCTTGTCACCCTTGTTTACGATCAGCGAAAATTCGGAAAGGACGACCGAACCTTCGAAAGAGTATTTGAGTTTTTCCGCACGCAAGATGTTGTTGCCGATTTCACGTTCGCATTTGAATGCCACGTAAGGAAATTTGCGGCTGGTGACGGGCAGGTTTCCCAGATCCAGCTTTTCCAGAACCTTCTTTCGACTTGTGGCCTGCCGGCTTTTCGAGGCGTTGGCCGAGAATCGCAGGATGAATTCCTTTAGGTCCTTGGCTTTGTCCTCGTTCTTTTTCGCCTGGTCCCTGGCCTGCCTCTGGAGCATTTGGCTCATCTGGTACCAGAAATCGTAATTGCCGGAAAAGAGCGAAATCTTGCCAAAGTCGATATCGCAGACATGGGTGCAGATGGCGTTCAGGAAGTGGCGGTCGTGGGAGACCACGATGACGATATTGGGGAAGTTGATGAGGAATTCCTCAAGCCAGGAGATGGATTCCAGATCCAGGCCGTTTGTGGGCTCGTCGAGGAGGAGTATATCCGGATTGCCGAACAGTGCTTGAGCCAGCAGGATCCGGACCTTCCGTGATTCGTCCAGTTCACCCATCATCTTGCCGTGGTCGGCCTCATCCAGGCCAAGGCCGGATAGGAGCTGACCCGCCTGCGCTTCTGCTTCCCAACCGTTCAATTCGGCGAATTCAGCTTCCAGCTCCGCGGCGCGCAAGCCGTCTTCCTCGGTAAAATCTTCCTTTGCATAGATGGCTTCCCGTTCTACCTGAACCTGGTAGAGTTTGGGATATCCCATGATGACCGTGTTAAGGACTGAATGTTCCTCGAAGGCGAAGTGGTCCTGTTTAAGTACCGTCATGCGCTCACCGGCACTTATGACAATATCGCCCTTATCGTGTTCGATCTCGCCGGACAGGATTTTAAGGAAAGTCGATTTTCCCGCACCATTGGCACCTATGATGCCGTAGCAATTACCCCGATTGAATTTGAGGTTTACATCCTTGAAGAGGCTGCGCTCGCCAAAGGACAGTGAGACGTCGGTTACAGTGATCACGAAGTACCCTACTCCTATTTCTTGCCGAACATGCCGAGCAGGCGTCCAAAGATGGATTTCTTGGGCGCTCCCGTTCCGTTCGCTGAGGCCGGCTTGGCGGCCGATTTTGCCGAAGCTGTGCGATTGCCCGGGGTTGCCGAAGTATTTGGCTGACCTGTGTGCGGTCCCTGCCTTCGTTGGCCGTTGTTACGGTCCCCGCCCTGAACGTCCGGTCCGCGCCTTCCGCCCCGACTTGGTCCATTTCGGCCCTGGCTTTCCCTACTTGCGTTTTCCAGGTTTTCACCGGAAGCGGTTGCTGGAGCACGTGGTCCCCGTCGGTCGGTAGGAGCCCGTTTCCTGTCTCCCCGCGGATTTTCGGTTCCTGTGCGCCCTAAATCAGCCGCCGCTGCGTTCTGCGCATTTGCTTCCTGGCCTGAGCCGTATTTCCGGCGATAATAGGCCAGGCGTTCTTCGAAGGAAATTCGTGAAAGATCAGGCTTGGCGGCGACCTTGTTGTCGCGGGGCGCTGCCTGGACGGGGGCTGGCCTGCTGGTTTCGGCTGGCCGGGGACGGTCGTGATCTGAACGGTTATCGCCTCGGCGCGGGGCCCGGCTCTCGCTTACACGGCCATCCCTGCGTTCTCCGCGGTGCTCGCCGTGGCGTCCTCCGGTAGAAGCCCTGCTCCCGTGCCTGTCGCCTCCGCCGCGATCGTCGTAATCGTCGGTACGGATGCGCATCCCTTCGCTCTTGTCGTCTGCATACAGGGAGGAGTCGGCAGTCTGGGACGGTATTTTCTTTTCCAGGTATTTCTCGATGGCGGGTAATCCGTAGACGTCCTGCTCGCTGGCCAGGCTGATGGCCTTGCCGGTCTTTCCCGCCCGGGCGGTCCTTCCGATGCGATGTACATAATTTTCGGCTTCATTTGGCAGGTCGTAATTCACCACCATGGCCAAGCCCTCTATATCCAGGCCGCGGGCTGCCACATCGGTGGCTACCAGGTACTTGTTCTTCCCCGATTTGACGTCCTCGATGATTTGGAGCCGCTTGAACTGCGGCAGGTCACCTATGATGAATTCGCAATCGATGCCGTTTATTTTGAGCCGTTTTGCGATTATCTCGGTAAAGCGCTTCGTATTACAAAAAATTATTGCACTTTCGGGTTTGTCGTTCTGGAATATGCCCAGAAGAAGTTTCATCTTGTCGTGGCTCGGCACGTGGTACAACAGTTGATCGATTTCGTCCACTGTGACATTTTCCGGCTCGATCTCTATCTCCAAGGGTTCCTTGGTGTACTCCCAGGCCAGGTTTTTGACCCAGGCATTCAGGGTTGCGCTGAAAAGCATGGTCTGGCGGCGATCGGCGGGTGGAACGACCTGGATGAGCTTGCGCAGATCGGGGTAAAAGCCCATGTCGAACATGCGGTCCGCCTCGTCCAGGATAAGGAAGGAGATATCCATCAGGGACATCTGGCCGGAACTGTTCAGGTCCAACACGCGGCCTGGGGTTCCCACCATGATCTGGGCGTTTTCCTTGAGCAGTTTTTGCTGGTGGGCATAACCCACGCCGCCATAAAAACTTCCAACCTTGTAGGGCAGGTACTTGGCGATCTTTTTCGCCTCGTCCTCCACCTGTACGGCAAGTTCCCTTGTCGGAACCATTATCAGCGCTTTCCGGCCACCGAGAAGCGGCTCCGTCAATAGTCTTTGAAAGATCGCCACGAGATACGCGGCTGTCTTGCCGGTGCCGGTTTGGGATTGGACGTATAAGTCCGCTCCGCCAAAGGCGTTCCGTAACACCTGTTCCTGAACGGGCATGCAGGTCTTATAGCCGGATTCCTCGATCCCCTTCTGGAGATCGGGATGCAGTTTCAGTTCATTGAATTCCATCGGACACTCTTGTTCATTCGGTATGCGGGAATATTCTCGGCCATGTCGAAATGGCCCGGTGGGCCGGGCATCGCGAGCTATCCCGTTGCACTATATCGCTTTTTCCGAATGATGAAAAGGGTCAGTGTTTACGCCGTCCAAAAGACAGGAAGGCCCCCACCACCGCCAGGGCACCGCCAGCGATCATTTCAGCGATTGCCAGCGTTTCCGGCTTGGAGGAACCTTTTATCAGCTTGTCGAAGGTATTGCCCAAGGATTTTACAAGCGATTGGTGGATGACGTTGTACTGGTATATCCCGTAAACGAGAATCGCCAGTCCAATTACCCCGACGAGGGCACCAATCACCTTTGTAAAGTTCGCTTGTTTCTTCATATTCCATCCTTCAGTCGAAAAGGCGATTATCTTACCGAATTGTCGCCACTGCGGTAGATCGTGTCAAGCAAAGCCCGTGCGCTGCCTGGTGATGCGCGGACCGATAATGGTTCCTACCGTTCTTCCCGGGCCAGAACTTCCGTGAAACCCGCCGCGCCCATGGATTCGGCTACCCGCACCAGTTCCGCACTGGGGACCATGGGTACGACGACACGGTACAGATCGCCGTTTTTTTCATAAGCGGGAACCAGACCAGCGGCTTTCAGCTTTTCGAACGCTTCGGTCGCATTGCGCGCCAGTTTGAAGGAACCTACCTGCAGGCGGTATTTCTTGCCGTTCGAAGGATCCGGCACCATCGGCATTATGCGCGCCGGGGGCAACTTGATGGGTTCCACCAAGCGTCCTGTCACAGGAATGGCCGCTGGAACAGCTTCCACCTCATTCGCACCTGTCGTCACGGCAACAGCTTCCTGGCCGCCCGCTCCGGGACCAGGTGCAAGTTCTACAACCACAGGGGCGGTTCCAGTCACTATCATATCCAATTTCTCGGCTGCCGCCCGGGACACATCCAGGATGCGGGTCGAAACGAAGGGGCCCCTGTCGTTGACGCGTACGATGACACTGGCCTTGTTGTGCTGGTTGGTAACCATGATGAGCGTACCGAAGGGGAGCGACGGATGGGCAGCGGTCATCGCGCTTGAATCGAAGCGTTCCCCAGATGCGGTAGGCTTCCCTTCGAATTCCGCGCCGTACCAGGAAGCGATACCTTCCTGATGGAGGGTCGATGGGACCTTCCCGGTCGCAATTGGCGCTTCTTCCTCTCTACCCGTGTTGGCTGCAGGATCCGTCACTGTCTGTGCATCGGTTCCCGCGATAAGCTTAAATCCAAAAATGAGGCACGCTGCCATGGTGGTTGTTCTATTCATGTTGATAGTATCGGAAGACCGGGCATTCTTGTTTACTCCCAGGCTTGTTTTATTGAGCCAGTCACCCATCATCCATCTATGCATCCATCAATCAATCCAGCGCACCTTGTCGGGAGCCGTCTCGTTCATGTAGATCCGTTCAAAGCGGCCGGAATGTTCCACCCCCGCATCTTCCGGAAAATAGGTCTTCCTAAAAAACCAGACCACATCGGCCATGTCCAAGGCCGAATTCGACGGTGCATAGCGAAAAAATATTTCGCGGTCAGTAAGAATGGTCGCGATGGCCGGTGTTTCCGCCAATTCCGCATCGGTGAGCCGTCTTATTTCGGATCGAAGGCCTCCATAACGGGCATTTCCTATCCGGAATAGTCGCAAATGCTTGCGTTCATCCATCCAGTACAGCTCGTACACTCCGCCGACGGCGGGAACTGAACTTGCAATTGCCCATCTGTCGGCCTGTCTCAAAGCGGACCACGAGACGCTGAAATGTCCGTCTTTTCCCCTCTTACGGGAGTTGATTCCGCACTCCATGCTGCACCATAGCACATTTTATTCAAATACCAAAGGTTGATCGTGTGAATTTACATACACAAAAAAAGGCCATTTGTATGGAAATTCATACATAATGGGTCTAGTTCATTTTCGATTATTATTAGATGACCGCTAATTCATATCATTGTAAGTACTTGAAAAATGCTTTCGTTATGCGGCGGTCATGGCATGTAAATTGCATATTAATATGCATCCATCGCGTTGCGATGTAGAGGAGCCGAGGATGAACCGCGACGAAAATCAGCAGGAAGATTCGCTAAGAACCTACTTTGAACAGATCAAGTCGACTCCCCTACTCAGTTTCGAAGAGGAGCTCGCCCTTTCACGCAAAATAAAAGGCGGTGACGAGGAAGCACGTCAAAAGCTCATCGAATCGAACCTCCGCCTGGTTGTTAAAATTGCCAAGGCTTTCATCTCCAATGACGTGCCCCTGCTGGACCTTATCCAGGAGGGCAATTTGGGTTTGATCAGGGCAGCCCAAAAATACGATTATGCCAAAAACGTGCGCTTTTCCACCTATGCGAATTGGTGGATAAAGCAGGCGATTACCCGTTCCCTGGCCAACAAGCGAAGGGCAATCCGTTTGCCCCACCGCAAGGAAGAGGCGCTCAAAAAAATACAGCGGGCATATAATTATCTCAGCCAGAAACTGATGCGCCGGCCTTCGAACGAGGAGATTTCCTTGGAGGTGGGATTGAAAGTAACGGAAACAGAGCGGCTTCTCAACCTTGCCGGCGGCATAATCTCGCTGGATGCAGAGACAGGAGATGACTCGGGATCGCTTTTGGACCTGTGCGAAGATACTTCCTATAGCCCCGAACGCGAGGTCATCCGCGAAACGGTGCGCGAAGAAACGCTTGTCTTCCTTGAGCGCCTGATGGCGAAGGAAAGACAGATACTGATGTGCCGCTTCCAGTTTTACGGTGGCGAGCGCTATACCCTAAAGCGTATCAGTGAGGAAATGGGAATCTCGCCGGAGACAGTCCGACAGATTGAAATCAGGGCATTGAAAAAACTGAAAATTCAGGCCATCGAGTTGCGGGATTACGCCAACGCCTAAAGTAACGCCCTGTTCCGGCGAAAGGTATGGCATAATCCGCAGGGTTCCCACCGTGGGGTTGCCTTCGGCACCGCAAGCATTGGCGCGCTTGACCAAGCCGCTTTATACCTTTACTTTGGCATAGGTGAATTCGGTCAACTTGAAGGGCAGAAAAAATAGATCCGGACGTTCGGTAACCGGTAAACGGAGAGCGCGACACCCCGGTACGGGGGATGGTTTAAGGGCTATCGCAATCACGGCTGCATTTGTCCTGGGGGCGGTGGTATTTTCCGTGCTTTTTTCGTTTTACTCCCCCGTGACTGCAGAAAGGGCGTTAAACACAGGTCCGGAACATTCCACGGATACTCCGGCGGGATCTTTGACAGAAACCGTTCCCGAGCCTGCCGTAATCCCCATGGATGCCATCCTGCCCAAAGTGACCACTATACAACCGGATCTTGACCCGGCCGTTCCCGCCCTGGCACCTTCAGATGCAATACATCCTGTAGCGACGACTTCCATACCATCACTTCAAGATGGTTTGGTTCCCAAGACAACGCCATCGTCCGGTGTTCCGGGGAGTAAGCCGGTGGTAACCGTCAAGGAACCGGAGTCCAAACTGCCAGAATCCCCCAAACAGGCGACGCCGATTACGGTTTCAAGGTCCACACGCGATTTCCGTGCCGTGACGCCGCCGGATCGCAACCCCATACCGTTTCCCCGCACGAAGGGTACCGGAGCAATCGTGATAGACGATGCAGGCAATAACCTGAAAGAGCTCGACCCCTTTTTATCTTTTCCGGGCTCGCTAACCATAGCGGTGCTGCCGAGCTTGCCCCATTCGGCCGAGGCCGCGCGCAGGATCAGGGCTGCGGGGAAGGAAGTAATCCTCCACCAGCCGATGGAAGCCGTCGGTGGGCAGGATCCTGGTCCTGGGGCAATCTACCTGCGCATGGGACCGGCAGAAATACGCGCGGTGCTGGAGCGCAACATAGCCGAAGTAGGTCCGATCGTTGGTATGAACAACCACCAGGGGTCGCTAATAACTTCCGATGTCACCGCAATGGAAACAATTCTCGCGGTTTGCCGCGAACATGATATATACTTTCTAGATTCCAGAACGACAGTTGATACTGTAGTCCCCGCCGTAGCAGCGAGGATGGGAATACGCATCCGGGAGCGCGACGTGTTCGTAGACAATTATCAGGAACGTGCGGAAATGATCCGCTTTATCCAAGAAGGCTTCCAGAAGGCAGAAAAAAAAGGCTCTTCGGTCATGATCGGGCATGCCTGGTCTTCCGAGCTGGCCTCTACTTTAAGGGAGTTGTACCCGGAACTGATCGAGCAAGGTTTTTCCCTCTCGACCATATCGCGCATCATGATGGGGACCTACGACGATGAGGGTTTTGGGGATTGAAACTTCCTGCGACGAATGTGCTGCCGCGGTTGTAGAGGACGGTCGACGTATACTCAGTAATGTCGTCGTGACACAGATACCTTTTCATACGGCCTACCAGGGAGTGGTGCCCGAAATCGCAAGCCGCATGCACACCGAGTGGATATCCGGTGTTGTCAAATCGGCCCTCTCGGAAGCCGAAATGGTTCCCGAAGAAGTGGATGCGGTAGCAGCCACCTCCAGACCCGGACTTACCGGCTCCCTTATGGTGGGGCTTTCTTTCGGAAAGGCTTTCGCCTGGGCCCGGAGCCTGCCTTTCATTGCGGTGGATCATATGTTGGGGCACCTGTATGCTCCCCACTTGGAAGAAGAGATCGCATACCCCTATCTTGGGCTTCTGGTCTCCGGCGGCCACAGTATAGTTTGCCGCGTCGACGGTTTTGACGTAATCCGTGTGTTGGGAACCACCATCGACGATGCTGTCGGGGAGGCCTTCGACAAGGTGGCAAAATATTACAACCTGGGGTATCCCGGCGGCGTGGTCATAGATACGCTGGCGCGTTCTGGAAACCCGGATGCGTTCCGTTTCCCCCTTCCCAACCTGCACAAGGGCGAGCATCGTTATGATGTTTCCTATTCGGGTCTAAAGACGGCGGCCGTGAATCAGTTGACTCAATTCAGGGTGCGTGACGCCGCTGTAAGCAACGAGAATATTGCCGCGTCCTTTCAGAAAACCGCCATAGAAATCCTCTTGCGGAGCCTGTTCAGGGCTGTGGAAGACACAGGCCTGACAACCATTGTCGTCGGGGGGGGCGTCGCCGCCAATTCGTACCTCCGCGCACGACTCGCGGAAAGGAGTGACTTGCGCTGCATTTTTCCGTCCCTTCCGCTCTGTGGTGACAATGGTGCGATGATCGCGGGCTTGGGTTACCGGTACTTGGAAGGTGGGGTGAGCTCGGCCCTCGATGCCGCCGCCTCGCCGCGGGTAGAAGCCTTCAAACGGCGTTATCCCTGATTCGCAGGGCGATTTACGCGTCGGCTGCCGAAAAGGACGTCTCCGCAAAGGCTTGCTGTCCATGAGCCAGTCCTTCCTCGGCCACAGCCACCAAATCCTCGTTATCCTGATACAGACGCGGAGCCGGGGGCAGGGGAGTTGCCATAATCCGGCGTGCGATGGCGCGCAGGGTGGCGGAGTAGGGGGCTTGGGGGTAGCCGAGCAGGATAGGCCTTCTTTCGGCCACCGAACGCGGAACCAGATTGTCCCAGGGCGCAAAACCGATATATTCGATTGTGAGCCCCAGGTTGCGTTGGGCTATATCGCGCAGGCGCCCTCCAATTGCCAGATCGGTGTTGGATTTTCCCATGTTGATGACTACCCGGGGATAAAAACCGGACAGACGGGCTATCACATCGGGTGCGGTAGCGGGACAGGCGCTGGAAAGGCTATCGAGTAGGGAGCTGAAGGATTCGTCGGTTCCTTCGATCTTGCGGGAAACAAATTCGGAAATCATCTTCCTTTCCTGACCCTTGGGGGGGAAGGAGCGGAACAGGGCCCGGTAGAGGGCGGTTTTCAGGAAAGAATACGAATTGAGTACGGACGTTATTTCGGGCATGGTGGCTATGATGCCCGAGGAAGAGCTCAGGAAGAAATCCACCACATTGTACGACGATCCCGCTCCCAAGTCCATGATGACGTAGTCGGCGGGCAGGATCGCGAGTTCCTTCAGGATCTTGCGTTTGACGAAATAGTCCAGGTTTGCCGTACCCGGAAGCAGGCCGTCACCGGGGATGAAGAACAGACGTGGTATGCCGCTTTCTATGACCAGGGCTTCCACGTTGGGGTCGGTCTTGTGAATGAGACCGCCAAACCCGTTGTGACGGTTTTTAATGCCCAATAGCGTGTGCAGGTTGGAAGCGCCCAGATCCAGGTCCGCGAGCACGACGGTTTTTCCCAATTCCGCCAACGCGACACCGAGGTTGACCGAAAAGACGCTTTTCCCCACGCCGCCCTTGCCGGAGGCCACCGGCAACATGATACCCATACGGACATAATATGCCTTGCATGCATTGGGTGCAAGCAATCCAGCCAACAAAGCAGTTTCCCGCCGCCCTGACTTCTTTCTTTCTATGGCACTTTACATTCCCTGCGGAATTCGCTATAGTACCCCGTACTTTACGTGCACTAAACTCCGAAAGGAAGGTCCCCAAATGGCCCGGAAATGCGAGATCTGCGGAAAACAAACGATAAGCGGTAATAAGGTCAGCCACGCCAAGAACCATTCACGCCGCGTTTGGAAGCCAAACCTGGTTAAGGTTAAGACCATGATTGCTGGTTCCACCTTTACCGTCAAACTGTGCGCCCGTTGCCTTCGAAGCGATTATATCACCAAGAAGGTCTGACGCTTCGCGGTTCATGCCGCGAAAACGCACGATACGCCCGCCGAAAGGCGGGTTTTTTATGGGCGCGTAGCGTTTCTGATAGCGCCCACATCCACTTCCAGCCCGTCCCAGGCGGGACCGGCGCTCGTACCCGTGAACCAGGTTTCAATTTCCGTGTGGAAGTGGTCGTGGCAGATGTGGGTTATCAGGGCTTTTTTTGGAGCAAGCTCATCGGTCAGGGCTTTTGCTTGGGAAAACGAGTAATGGGTTTCGTGGGGGCGCTCCCTCAGGGCACCTACAATGAGCAGGTCCAGGTGGCGTAGATGCCTGAGCGAGCTGGGAGGAATTCCGCTGGCGTCGGTAATATACGCGGCCTTTCTGTTTCCTTCACTGAAGGTCCAGCCAAGAATTTCCAGCCTGCCGTGCTCGATGGGAATCGGTCTGATGGTCAAGCCACCTATTTGGAATTTTTTGCTTGCGACAAGCTCGTTTATTTTGGGCTTTCCCCCGCCTCTCTGGGTAGGGCGGAAAAAATAGGAAAAGCGCTCCCGCAATTCGTCTATCGTGTGCGTGTTTCCGTACACGGGAAGGACGTGGTTGTGGGTTAGCGGCCGCAAGTCGTCCAAGCCGTGAATATGGTCCGCATGGGCATGGGTCAAAAGCATGGCGTCCAGCCGGTCTATCCCTGCCCGAAGGGCTTGCAGGCGGAATTCGGGACCTGCGTCCACGAGGATGCGCTCACCGGAGTCGCCTTTGACGAGGATGGATGCCCTGTACCTGGCGTCCCGGGGATCCGCCGAATGACAGACCGGGCAGGAGCATGCTATTACGGGAATGCCGTGGGATGTGCCGGTACCCAGGAAGGAAATGACCATGAATACTGGTGTACCCCATCGTTACGCCAGCGTCAACGTGAAAGCATGGGTCACCGTCGTGGATCAACCTGCTCTTGAGCTTTGCCGTTCTTCGGTCTAGTCTGTTTCCATGGCAAACGACGAGCTGGTCAGGACAATGGATTACATTCTAAACCGTTGCGGAGCCGCCGAGATCGAAGCCGTAGCCGCTGCCGTAGTACGGCGAAAGCGCGATCTGGCCTTGTTCGGCGAGAGCCACATGCTCGATCCACGCACTTTCGCAAAGAAGGCAGCGGAAGACCTGACACTGGGTGTGGGTGGCGGCTTGGAGATGGTGCGCCGGACTGTCCGGGACATGGCCGCAGGCATGCTCAGGCGGGAAGCTCCGGAGCTGGGGGAAGACCAGATCGAAGAGCTGCTGGACGCCTGGGTTCCCGATGGTGGCGGGGCAGACCATCCCGATTCAAGGGTCGAGACTGCCAACGCCGGTTCCACGCGGAACGGACGGGTCCCCCCGGATGTCCTGATGGCCATGGTCGACCAGTTTGTCACGTATTCCACCGGCACCATGCAAAACGGCGCCGATGAGGCACTACGTAGGGAGATGGGCGATTGGCCGGAGCGCTATTGGCGCTCTTTCCCCGCAGTGGTCAGATCGGTCGTGTCCGAGTACCTGAAAGGCGGAACGACAGAAAAGGAATTCCGCTCCCGCCTGCGCGCCGCCCTGGATATGACCCGCTGATATGACCCGCTGATATGCAGCCGCTGTACTAGTCCGCCACCGACATGTTCTTGATCCTTTCTATCTCGTCCCGGATTGTTGCGGCCTGCTCGAATTCCAGGTTTTTCGCATGCTCCAGCATTTCCGCCTCCAGGGCGCGGATGAGCTGTTTACGCTGTCCGGGTATGAAGACGTTGTAGGATTTCATCAACACTTCGATTTCCGTGCCTGCGGCCGCCTTGTTTTCTTCCGCATGGCGTTTGAGAAGTTCGGTTATGGCTTTCTTGACTGTCGTCGGGGTGATGCCGTTTGCCTGGTTATAGGCGATCTGGTGGGCGCGGCGGCGGTTGGTTTCGGCGATGGCCTGCTTCATGGCGTCGCTCATCCGGTCCGCGTACATGATCACCTTGCCAGCAGAATTACGCGCCGCCCGTCCGATAATCTGCACCAGGCTGGTCACCGAGCGCAGGAATCCTATCTTGTCCGCGTCCAGTATGGCAATGAATGATACTTCCGGCAGGTCTATGCCCTCGCGCAAAAGGTTGATGCCCACCAGCACATCGAACACGCCCTGCCGCAGGTCCATGAGTATTTCCACCCGTTCGAAGGTTTCAACCTCGCTGTGGATATATCGTACTTTCAGCCCTAATCCGGAAAGATAGTCTGTCAGGTCCTCGGCCATTTTTTTGGTGAGGGTGAGGATGAGCGAGCGTTCGCCTGAGTCGATGCGCTTGTGGATTTCGCCGTAGATGTTTTCCATCTGGCCTTCGCTGGGACGCACCTCCACCTCGGGGTCCAGAAGTCCCGTAGGCCGGATGAGCTGTTCGACCACCCTGGTGGATTTTTCCGCGTCCAGCGGTGTCGGCGTGGCCGAGACAAGGATGGTGCGGTCCAGGAGCGCCGAAAACTCGTCGAAGCGCAACGGTCGGTTGTCGAGGGCGCAGGGCAGGCGGAACCCATAATCCACGAGGCTTGTCTTGCGTGACCTGTCTCCCGCGTACATGGCACCTATCTGCGAGACGGTCACGTGACTCTCGTCGATGAAGGTAAGATGCTTTTTGGGGAAATAGTTGATGAGCGTATCCGGTGCGGAGCCGGGAGCGCGGCCGGAAAGGGGGGCTGAATAGTTTTCGATTCCCGGGCAGTAGCCCATTTCCGTCAGCATTTCAAGGTCATATTCGGTTCGGGTTTTCAGCCGTTCGGCTTCCAGGAATTTCCCTGTATTTTTCAGGAATTCGTAGCGCTCGTCCAGTTCCGCCCGTATCTTGCCCACCGCATCGCGTACGGTTTCCTGGGGCATCACGAATTGCTTGGCCGGGTACACCACCGCCCGGTCAAGTTCCTCGATGACCGCTCCGGAGATGGGATCGTAGCGGCGTATGCGCGTCACCTTGTCCCAATCCAGCTCGATGCGGTACGCCTCCTCGATATAGGCGGGGTATATTTCGATCACGTCGCCCCGTCGCCGGAAACGGCCACGTTCGAGTACCGCGTCGTTGCGTTCATATTGCAGTTCTACAAGGCGGCGCATCAGGGCGTCGGCGTCCAGAATTTCGCCGAGGGAAACCTTGGCGGTCATCTCCCGGTACACTTCGGGGGTCGCAAGTCCATAGATGCAGGAGACGGTGGACACGATGATGACGTCCTCACGCTCCATGAGGCTGCGGGTCGCGGACAGGCGCAGGCGCTCGATTTCGTCATTTATGGACGCGTCCTTTTCGATGTAGAGATCCCTGCTGGCGACGTAGGCTTCCGGTTGGTAATAATCGTAATAGGAGACGAAATATTCCACCGCATTGTGGGGGAAAAAGGACTTGAACTCCCGGAACAGCTGGGCTGCCAAGGTCTTGTTGTGGCTGATGATCAGCGTGGGGAGTTGGGTACTCTCTATGATCTTGGCCATCGTGAAGGTCTTGCCCGAACCGGTGACGCCCTTGAGGGTTTGGTATTTGTCACCGGCCAGGACGCCAGCAGAAAGGGCTGCGATGGCCTGGCCTTGGTCTCCGGCCGGTTCGAACGGGGCTTCTACTTGGAAGGGTTTCATGGGTGGGAGTATGCATCTGCCAGCCGGCTTTTTCAATACTGCAGGCAGTTGGAATTTTATGGATGGTCTCATCTTGCCCGGCCCGCACCGCGCGTGCTAGCCTGCGCGGAATGGAAACACGTATCGGAGAAATCGCTGCCCTTCTGACAGCCGTATCATGGACTTTCACGGCCCTCGCTTTCGCATTTGCCGCGGAACGCATAGGTTCGCTGGCACTCAATATACTGCGTCTGTTGGTCGCCCTGGTGTTATTCGCCGTATTGGGCCTTGTCCTGCACGGTGCGCCAATCCCGCTGGCTGCTCCGGCTTCGGTGTGGTTCTGGTTGGGCCTTTCCGGATTGGTGGGTTTCGTGTTCGGCGATCTTTTCCTGTTCCAGGCGTACATCGACCTTGGCGCACGACTCACGCAGGTCGTTTTCGCGTCGGCTCCGCTGATGACGGCGCTTATCAGCCGATTCGCTCTTGGCGAAACCATAGGTCCCATCGGGCTGCTGGGCATGTTCGTGGTGGTTTGCGGCATCGCGCTGGTGGTAGCCTGGAAACCCGGGAAAACCGACACCCCATCCCGGCTTCATCCACATCGGCTGCGTGGTGTGGTTTTCGCACTTCTCGGCGGCTTGGGACAGGCTGGAGGGCTCGTCCTATCCAAGATTGGGGCACCTCATTTCGACCCCTTCGCCGCCACCCAGATTCGGGTGATAGTCGGTTTGGCCGGCTTTCTTGTGGTGGCTGCAGTCTGGGGTCGATTCAGTGAACCCTGGCGCGCCATGAAGGACAGGAAAGCACTGGGAATACTGTCGGTCGGCGCCTTCTTCGGTCCCTTTCTGGGGGTTTCCATGGGACTGTTCGCCGTCCAGCGCACCGGTGCCGGGGCTGCGGCGACCCTCATGGGGTTGACCCCCATCATGATCCTTGTACCGGCCTATTTCATCAACAAGGAAAGAATCAGGCTTATGGAGTTTCTGGGTGCCATCGTGGCCGTTTCCGGTACCGCGCTGCTGTTTCTGTTCTGAGTGGAGAGGCAGCCATGCAGTCCTGCGCGATTCAGGAGTTCAGACGGCTTCCGCTATACCGAGTTCCCCGATCAGGATATCCTTGCGCATCTTATCGTCCCGTTGGTAGCGCAGGTAGTCGAAGCGGGTAACAATGCCTTGGAGAACGCCATTCACGCAGATGGGTAGGTGGCCTATATTATGTTCGAACAGGATTTCGTCTACTTCCCGCAGGGTTGTGTCCGGAGTGGCGCAGATGGCAGGTTTCGACATGAATTGACGTACGCAGACATGCATCTGTCCGCCCTTACGGCCGTTCATGATATCCCGAAGCGTCAATAGTCCCAGAACGTGGCCTTGGCTGTCCACGACCGGCAAGCCGGAGTGCAGGTTTGTCTCCATGATCTTCGAGGCATCCATCAGGCTGATATCGGGGTTCGCACTCACCACGTAGGTGCTCATGATCTCCCTGGCGGTAACGGCAGGTGCGAGCATCTCGGTAAGATATTCGAGGATGCGATCCGCCAGTACCCGGCCTTCGTCAGTTTTCACCGTCGCCGAGGCTGCCTGACGGTGCCCGCCGCCACCAAAGCCGGAAAGGATATCATTCAGGCCGACATTCTTGTTGCTGTTCCGCGCGATGATGAGCATTTTCGATTTTTGTCTGAAGAAGAAGAAGCCAAACAGGAGTTCGCCATTTTCCACATTGAAAACCTGTTCGATTACAGCCCCCAAGCCCTGGGTATCCGCTTCCAGCTCCATATAGCAGGTCTGCACCTGGTGTCCCCGAATAACGTGTTTTTCAAGCTGATTGAGAATTTCATGGAAAAGGACTATCTGTTGCTTCTCCTTCAGGGGAACCAGAAACTCCTTCACCAGTTTGAGCGACGCACCCTGCTCCAGCAGGAAGGATGCAGCGTCGAAATCTTCGGCCGTGACATTGTCGTGGGTAAAATTACCCGTATCGGCGTAGATGCCGGTGAGCGCGATGGTCGCGTCCTCCGCTGAAAGCTGGATTCCCCGTTTCACCAGTTCCAGCGCGAGCTGGGTAGTGTTCGAACCGAAGGAACACTCGTGCAGGATGGCGCCGGCTATATCCTTCCCCTCGCTTGGGTGGTGATCAAAAATCTCGAAGGAAATATCGGTGTTCTCAGCCCCGCGCAGGTACTCCGCTATCCTTTCGGGCGATCTTGTGTCCACGACTACGACGTGATCCAGGCGCTTGCCTTTAAGATCTGCCGCGCCCACAAAGGCCAATGTATCTTCATAGAGGTTCAGGAGGTTGCGAGCCACGGGATGAACCAAATGGCTTTTCACCGGGACATGGTCGGGAAAGAGGTATCTGGCCAGAATGATGGACCCAATGGAGTCTAAATCCATATTTGCATGACCGACGATGATATTCATGGTACTGGAATGATTGTAAGCCGGGATCGTGAAAAATAAAAGTAAAAAAGTCCGGAACCCTTTTTCAGGAAACCTGGAACCGCTTTTTCCCCAATTTCACATCCCGTTTTTGGGTGAGGCTCTATATCGCGGCTTTCACCGAAGCAATCTTGGCGATTTCTGCGTACAGGGCATCCATGCGTGTCTTGTCGGGGATCGAAACCATGCAGGAAAGCTTGCCCCAGCGTATCCCGGCCGACGTGGGTGTGCCGACTTGGGATCCGGTAAGCCCAGCCCGCGAGGCCGCTTCCGCCACATCATTGCGAATGCTCACTTCACCTTCGCGCCGAAAGATGACGCGCAACTCGAAATCCAGCGGATAGCGAATTGCGTCCGAGGGATGCTCGAAGGCACACACAGATGAGGTCCCGCTCCTCTCCGATGCCGTGATGCTGGCTTGGTCCATTTCAATCATTCGTTTCTTCCCAATACATCGGCCCGATCCGCCAGCACCACGTCGAGCTTTATGCTTTTACCACTACGCATGAGTTCGACGGTTACTTTTTCTCCCGGCTTGTTATCCTCCAGGGCAGAATACAAATCGGCCAGTTGAGCAACCTTAAGCCCATCGACGGCGACGAGAATATCGCCGCCCAGGTAGATGACGCTTGACCCATAGCGCACCGGCTCTGAACCCTGGCGTATGCCGGCTTTTTCCGCCGAGCCGCCCCTGCGGGTTCGGGAAATCAACAGCCCCTTGTCGACGGGTAACTTGGCATAGGTCACGAGGGCAGGGAAAAGCTGGACCACCGTGGCGTCAATCCAACCCCGGCGTACATGGCCGTACTGTATAAGTTCAGCCACCACCCGTTTTGCCGTATTTATGGGGACGGCGAACCCGATTCCGACCGAACCGCCGGAAGGAGAGTATATCATCGTATTGACACCGATGATGCGCCCCAAGGAATCAAGTAAGGGCCCGCCCGAGTTCCCCGGGTTGATTGACGCGTCGGTCTGGATCATATCCCTGATGATGTTTTCCTTGGATGTCTGTATGGGCCTGCCGAGTCCGGATACGATGCCCACCGTAAGGGTCCGCTCCAAAGCGAAAGGATTTCCGATAGCCAGTACCTTCTGGCCTACCTTGAGCGGAGCGGAATCCCCGAAGGGTATGGTCTGCAGTTGCAGGCCCTTAGGTGGTTCGAACTTCAATACCGCCAAGTCATTCTCCGGATCTGTGCCGATAATCTTTCCCTCGTACTGGCTGCCATCAGCCAGGTTGATGAATACCTTATAGGCTTGCTCGATGACGTGATTGTTGGTGAGGACGTAGCCACGGGTATCGATGATGGAACCTGAACCAGATCCGCCTTCCTGGGGGACGGGTTCAAGGAACCAGTAAATCGCGACGGTCTCGGTGGTTATGTTGACTACCGCCCCATTCAGCTGATCGTAAACGCTGATGTTTTCCTTTTCGTCCTCACTGTAACCGGCAAGGTCGTTCACATTCAACAAATTGGATCTGGGAGCCGATACCTGCAGGTTTATCTTGGCCAAGGCTTCGTCTGCGCTCGACCGCGCAGGGGTTTCATTTTCCTTCGCCTCGGCCCCCGACGCTTTTTCGGAACGGGGAAAACGGGCGAAACCCAGACCGAGAGCGAGCATGCCGACTATAAGGGCACTTAGGAATGAAAAGAATATGAGTTGGCCACGACTGTACAGTCTCATTGTATTCGCCTCCATGGGGCTGCTTGTTCCATTCTCAGTATAGTATAATCAATCTTGGACAAAAGGACCAAGTGGTTGAAGGACATCGCTTTTCTGGAGGAATTACGTGAAAATATGCGCCCTTGTCAAGAAAGGCTACCACCAGGATGAACCGAAAAAATTCCGGGCCCTCGTGCTGAAGGCGAAATGGTACTGCGGAAAATGCGGGCGCACGGCTGTGGATCCCGATATGCTCTGCGATCCACAAGGAAAAAAGATAAAGAAGGACTGAACCGGCAAGGCCGTGCATTGATATTCACGAGTCTGGCTCTTTGGCTCAAACTCCCCTAGAGTTCTTCAAGCTCGGTCGCTTCTTCGGCTTTTTCCATTTCCCGCTGTGGTACGCTTGGTTCCGGCAAGGTAAGCGAGCTGATGGTCAGGGTCCGCATCAACTCTTCTACCCGTTCACGTTCCTGTTGAGACTGCTTTCCGAAGGAGCAACCCAGCCGGTAACCGTCGGCGTCCGATTCCTGGCGTCTTATCGTGATGTGTAGCGGCAGGGCCCGTATACCTTCGGTCGAGATGGGCATTACTACGCGTATATCCAATTCCTTGCCGGTTTCATATGCATTTCTTGTCAGCAGGAGAAGTCCGGAGGAAGACAAATCACCCAATTCGCCTATCGGCTTGTCACGCTCGTCGCAGACTTCCAGATTGTAGAGTAGGCTTTCACGGCGGGCATGCCGGCCGTATTTCCTGTCGATCAGGTCCTGATCCACCTGATATTTTCGCAGGACCCGGTTCCGTTCGCTACCGCCTACCTTAAGGTAACCGGCTAACTGGGCGAGGGATCGGGCGGATTTCTCGGCTTCCGAGGCTTCCTGCTCGGTCTCCTCTACGGAGGCTGCAATGAGTTCGTACTCGGTCGAGCGATCACGGTAATTTTCCGCAAACCCCTTGATGGTCGCCGCTGCCGACGAGGCTGCGGAAGCGGCATTCTGGGCTCCCTCGATCTGTTCCAGGAACACACCGTTGAATTGGCCCATTTTTTCCTTGATATCCAGTATATTCGCGTTCAGTTCCGTAAATATCGACGAACTTTCTACTATGGAGGTGCCCAGTTTCTCGGCAGTGCCGGAAACCGATAGTACCAAACCCGAGGATTCATCTATGCCTTTTGCGACCGAATTCAGGACTACGCGGATTCCTGACAGGGTTTCCCGGCTGGCTGCGGACAGGTTTCGTATTTCCGAGGCTATGACCGCGAATCCCGCTCCCCGGGTTCCTGCCCGAGCCGCTTCGATGGACGCGTTCGTAGCAAGGATGTGGGTCCGTTCGACTATATCCTCGATGGCTTTAAGACTTTCGCCGATGTGTCGGGCCTCGATCGCTTCCCGTTCAGCCGTTGAATTCAGCAACCGTAAGCCTTTCGCAAGTGCTTCGGAATCGGCTCGGGTTTTAAGTACCCCCGTTCCCCCAGCCTGGGCATCGGCCGCCGTTTTCCCGGTCTGCTGGATCAGGTTTGCCAGGTGCTCTCGGGAAGCCAGAGCCCGAGATCTCAACTCATTCGTGATATGCGCATTGTCCTCTATCGTGCCACTCAGGGTGGTTAGTTCCTCGTTCGTGCTGCTGAGATTTTTGAAGAAGGACAAGGCCTGTTTTTTTAAGGTCTGAAGCATCGAACGCTGGGCAGCTGTCTGGTCGGCCAGATTGTGGGCAGAGAAATGAATATCTGAAGAAAAAAGGTCGAATTTTACGGCGGACCTTTGCAACGTGGCGATATCCTCGTTCACGAATGAAAGGAAGGAATCCAGCCCTTCAAGGTAATTAAAGCTGCGGCGTACGTTCGATGTATTCGATAACGCAGCCAATTCGATATTGGAAACGCTTATCAGCTCCGTTTCCTTGGAAAACCGTTCAAGCGACCGGGAAAGGGAGGAGAGTCGCAAGAAGGCGGAAAACGCGATGGCTATCGATAATCCGATGCATAGGATGGCGATAGGAATCAGAGTGTGTACCAAGTTTTTGGAAATAAAAAAAAGGAAGGTCATCACACTGAGCGCTACAAGAATAAAAAGGAAGGATGCCGACGCACGGATGGTTAAGCGTTTGGTTCTTGTCATTCCTATATGCTAATGGGCTGTGCCAATTAACGCAATGAGTAATTAAACGAACCTTGTTATGCCGCCGGCCTCGCGTACTTGGGCAGGTATTCCTTCCGCACCTTCAGCGGCGTTTTGTACGCCCTGCTCCAAATCCTGTTCCAGATTGGCCTTACGGCCTGGTGGCTGTGGAAGAGCCGCTCCGTGAACAGCACCGCCAACCCCTTCCCGATCCTGCC
>Ga0172379_10003009_pt1 | contig 28032 bp, 25 predicted proteins | sample GrowelOW334metaG_FD_119756 | JGI IMG/M metagenome (GOLD analysis project Ga0172379, IMG submission 119756) | Groundwater microbial communities from an aquifer near a municipal landfill in Southern Ontario, Canada - Groundwater well OW334 metaG | ecosystem: Environmental > Aquatic > Deep...
AAATTGGAACGCCATGGAAGAGGGAGATTACGTGATGGTTTATAGAAAAGGAAAAATAATCCTAGCTGCTGAGGTTGCTATGAAAGTTAGAAACGCCGATTTGGCAAAACATTTTTGGCAAATAGATGAGAGCGGGAAAACCTGGGAATATATTTATTTCATGATTAATGATGTGGCTTTTAATGTTGATATGGCTAGGTTGAATAAATATTTAGGATACAATGAGATCTATCATCCGCAAGGATTCATGGCCATTAAACAAGAAAAGGTTGATGTCCTGCTTTCTGAATATGGCGATTTAACATCCCTGCTGCAAAAACTAAACGATGGAAAAGAACTTGAAAAGATTGAGTTTGAAAAAAAGAAAATAATTGACGAGGTGGTAGAGGAAAAAATTGATAAGGCACCTACAGAGCATACAGAAATGCAGTGGCGTTTAATTCGACTAGGTAATAAATCGCATTTTGATGTATGGGTGCCGGCGGCTGATCAGGTAAAAGAATTTGATGGCAATAAATTCAGAGATTTTGTTATAAATGAATTCCAAGAATCTATAGACGTGCCCTTGTATATAAAAAACATTGATACGGTTTGGAAACTTGGCCACTCAATTAAATCCGCCTTTGAAATAGAACACTCAACCAGTATTTATTCTGGTATACTTCGTTTATCAGATTTGCGGGCCTTAACACCAAATTCTACATATCCATTATTTATAGTTGCGAGTCGGGACAGGAAAAATAAAGTTTTTGAGCAATTGCATCGGCCAACATTTTCAAATGATTATTTGTCGCTCGATCGTGTGGTTAAATTTATCTCTTATGATTCTGTTAGGGAATTGGATGAAGATTTTAAGAATGATCGAGCCAGTTTTAATATGGACTGGTTAACAAATAAAGCCGAGGCTGTAGTTTAGGCTCATGAATAAAATTCAAGACGATATCTTAAGTTACCGAGAAATGTGTGATGCTGAAAATGTTCAAACGCTTCAGCGCGGTATGAATTTTCGCTTAAATCGAACATACTCTGTTATTTTATTTTCTCAGCGTTCTAATGCACCATATCGTGATAAGGTGCATGAAGATGGTGTTACCATAGAATATGAAGGGCACGATGCGCCGCGTCACGGCTATCAACATAATCCTAAAAACGAAAATCAGCCCGCAACGACACCGACGGGTGGTTTAACACAGAATGGGTTATTTGTGAAAGCTGTTGAAGATTACAAAAAGGCCAAGCACAGGCCAGAACTTGTGAAGGCATACGAAAAGATATTGCCAGGCGTTTGGTCATTGAAAGGCCTGTTTGACCTCATTGATTATAGGGTTGTTAACGATGGAAAACGAAATGTTTTTCGTTTCATTTTAAAATTATCTGCTGCACAAATAGATAATGGTGGCACAGCCAAAATTGAATGGGCGCATTCTCGTTTAATTCCTTCGGAGATAAAAAAGGAGGTATGGAAGAGAGACGGGGGAAAATGTGTTTTTCCTGGATGTGGTGCGGTCAAAAATTTACATTTTGACCATGATCTGCCTTTTTCGAAAGGCGGTTCCAGTCTAACAGCAAAGAACGTTAAACTGCTTTGCATGAAGCACAATCTTCAAAAATCAGACAAAATAGAATAGCGTCGGGTGTTGTTAACGACGCAGAGCAAGGCAGCATAAGCTAACAAAAAATCGCCCTTCGGGTGGTTTTTTGGTAGAATAGAAATGTATGAAAGCAGATTTTATGCCAAAAACTCGTTCCGGTAGGTGGTCTCTATACCTGAACGCTTTTTTCTTGGTAGTAATTATCGGCTCTATTATTTTGGTCAAGGTGCTTGGTCTGCTCTCTTATGACGATCATTGGTGGGATGTAGCTGTTCCCATTGTATTTTCTGCAACTATCGTTGCTTTTATTTTAGGAATAATTGCTATAAGAAAAAATAAAGAACGCTCTGTCCTTGTTTATATATCGGTCACTATAGGACTGCTTGCCATCCTTTTTATTCCTTTGCATAGTTTATTTATCAACGATTGATCAATTTTGATATGCTGAAGTCATGGGGGAATATCCTTTTATTCTCTATGTGTTGGCGATGGCAGTCGTTATCGTCGGCGTGGATCTGGTATTCTTCGAAAATCATTCCTGGGAACGGCTGATGGCCAACGTGGGAATTGTCCTGGTGTTTGCGGCGTTTTACCTGCGGTTCTTGAGGTGATATCAATTGATAATTTTGGGATAAAGAAATGGCTCGGGCTTGTCTGGAAACAGGCTTTGAACGATCTTTCCCCGGCAGAAAAAACCGCATATTTCTGCGGTTGCTGTTTTATGGTAGAATAAAAAAGCAATTAAGTTTATCTATGCCAAATCAGGATCTCATAAACTATGTTGATCAATGCCGTTCGCATGGCATGAATGATAATATTATTAGACAGGAACTTTTTTATAAATAAATTAATTATGAATGAAGATATAAAAATTTCAGTAATAATCAGCGCTATTTTTTTATATGGTATATATATTTTATTTAATTCATTGAAAGATCGGCGGAATAAAAATTTATTAAAAGAGTGGGCCAAGCATAATAATCTTCATTATCAAAAAAAGATCAGGTTAGGATTATTTAGGTCAGAAAAAGCTTCCATTGAATGTATTATTTCTGGAGAATATAAAGGAAGGAGAGTTTTTATATTTATTATAAAAAATTTCGGATGGCGAGGTGTCTCGACTGAAACCTACGTTTTTTTTAATGGAAGCTTTTATAAAAAAATAAGTATACAAGACATCGATAAATTAATTGAAAATAAAAATTATTTAGCGCAAGCAAAAAATATTTTTGGCGAGGAAACAAAAACAGAACTAATCCAAGTAATAGCAGCTCATATTTTTTTAATGACCGGGAAAGAAGTTTATTATGAGCAAGTTAAAAAAATCTATTCTGCTCTTGAAAAATTCTTAATTATTAAAAAAAATTTTAAAGACAAAGTAAATCTAGTAATATTTAAAACAAATCAGGGTGATATTAATTACAATAGTCCCGAGTCAACGAATTTTGTATATGAAAACTGTGACGGGGAAATCGATAGAGATACTGTTGAAATCGTTTGTAAAACAATTGAAGTGCTTAAAGAAAGGTATAATAAAATTTGAAAATACTAATGGCTTAAATAGAAAAATTCAAGGCCATTTTCAATAAATGTTTTAACATCGTCCAACAGCTGGAGCCAAGAAGGACAAAAGACGCGAAAGCGTCTTTTTTGTGTTTTTGGCCGGTTCGAATTCCAGACGGCCTTGTTTCTAAGATTCGTACCGTTGAGCTCCAATAGACATAAAACCCACCCTCTTTATGGCGTCCATTGTATCTATCGTGCCTACCGAGATCACTTCGACAAGCTCAGCGCAGGACGACCAGGGCGCCTCATTTTGATCTCCGAAAAGCCCCCCCAAAGAACCTACTAAGAGTCTTGTCCTGGCAGGTTCTGGATTGACCTGGGGAGTAGTTAGTTTTCGTGTGAAATGCCCTTTCCCCGGCAGTAATAAAATAACTGCACATTTGTGGGGTTATTTTATTTACTCTGGGCAGAAGATCGGGGCTTTTTGTGCTATACTTAAAATAGATGAAGGAATATTTATAATTTTTTAATAAACGCAATATGAAAATCAAAATAATTTTATTTGGCGCTATTTTGATCATGTTCCCTGTTGTGGGGCTGATCCAAACTTCAGAAGCTCAAGTTGTGCCAGCTCAACCAGCCACCACTACCGCTCAAGAGTCAGCCGCCGTTTTTCCTCCAAAAACAGCAGAGACACCCGCAAGATGCGGGGTTTATTATTATAAGTTTTTTAACGATTGCGGCGCTGCTTTGACCAAAAACGTCTACGCTCAATGTTTTGATGGTTCTCAGGTTACTTTAGGAGATGAATCTTCGTGCAAAACCACCGTAACATGGACCCAGCTAGCGAATGATGCCTGTGCAAATCGTTGTGAGACCCCCCAATCTTTGCAAGAACCAACCACAACCACTGCTCCAACTCCAACGTATTCTTGCAATAATAACGGCATTTGCGATGCCAACATGGGTGAAACGATCACCAATTGTGAGAAAGATTGCGGCCAAGCAACAACTCTGCGGGGCACCTGCGGAGATAAGATCTGTCAACCGACAGAGAGCAAAAGTTCTTGTTCGGTTGATTGCGGATATCCATGGGTTTGCGGCGATGGAATTTGCGGAGGTACTGAAACAGACTGGAATTGTCCAAAAGATTGTTCGCAATCCACAGCAACACCGACCGCGACCATTCCCGGAGGCAATATCGGAGGAGAGGGAGGAGAGATCTCTGCAACACCAATGCCGGCAACCTCCGAAACGCCAATATCGAAACCAACAATAATCGGTACTCCCGGGCCAACAACCGCTGCCACCTCGCCAAATACAAAATGCGGAGCCAGCACTTTTAAGGTTTTCAATGAATGTGGTGCCGGCGTGTACAAAAATGTTTTTGCTCAATGCTTTGATGGTTTTGAAGTTACCCTGGGGGAAATGACTTCGTGTAAGCCCGCCGATCTGTGGAATCAATATGCAAAAGAGGCGTGTGCAAATCACTGTTCGGGCGGAGGGTCGGGCACTGCTGCATTACCCGCATCTCAGTCCACGGCATCGGCTCCTGTTATTTATAATACCGGGGACGATGTTGGCGGAGGAAACAGAGCAACTCCCCTTAAACCGCTGTCATCGATGCCGGCAACGACGCAAAAATGGATCTCGGTGTGCGCTATAAGCGACAATTTGATGCAGCAATACAATGAGCTTATCGCTGAGCTGCAGCGGCAAGAAGCAAGATCCGACAAGATAAAAGCAGAAGAGATAACCCGGCAAATAGTCGCAAAAAAACAATATATTGAAGCTCAAAAGAAAGCTTGCGCCGAGAATCCGCAAACTGCGTGGCAAGTAGCGGCCCCGCCGACGGCGACAGAAAACAAACCAATTGCCGAGACCGAAAATAAACCGATTGTCATATCAATGGATCGTTGCAATGAAGTCACACAGTGGGAAACTAAAATTGCTTATTATAAAAAACTGAATGGCCTAAACGACATTGATCTGGGAAAGGAGGGTTTTTCGCGGGGAGAAGTAGAAAAGATATTACAAGAACTTACCATTGGCATTGATAAAGTAAGGGCGCAGTGTGGCAGCCAGGAAAAGACGCCTGCAATTACGAGAGCCACCGCGGCAACAGGAGCGAAATTTATTACAGAAACAGTAAAGCCGGTAGTTGCCGGGTCGGGGCAAGAAATAAGCTCTTATTATAAATCCAGGATCGAAAAAGCCGTCTCCGCAAGGGGGGAAGATAAACAAATAGAAGAGCTTAAAACATTGAGAGACGAAATAGATGGACTCATTTCCAATCTTATAAAAAGCAGAAAAGAGATGGAGGTAAGCGAGCTTAATACTTTGGTGAAAGAAGTAAAAGTAAGCCGCGGAGAGATCAAAGCCGACGATATATCCGTGAAAACCACAGAGAAGAAAATGCTGGTCAATGTTGGAGACAGGCCGGTAAGCGTTGAACCCACGGACAACCAAGTGCTTATTCGTGATAAAGGATTGGAAGTGAACACGAACGAAGTTCTGATCAAAGATAATGTATTAAGCGTAGGCGGCGCGGACGTGAAAATGTCGGCAAGCGAAGTGACGGAGAAGCTGGGCCTTATGCCGACAACGATCGAGTTAAAAGAAGAAAATGCGAAGGCGGTCTATAATATGAAAATCAATGAGCGCCGAAAACTATTCGGGTTCATTCCGCTTAATATTCAAAAGGCCGTAACGGCAGACGCGGAAAATGGCAATACATTGTCGGAGCATCATCCTTGGTATAATTTTCTGACAACAAAGTAGCTCGTCAAAACCCCATGAGGCATTTGAATTAGCGTGTTTTAAAAACATGCACGGGTAACATATGCTTGATGTGCATAGGGTGATATAATGCCGTTATATGAAAAAACTAATAAAAATTTCTGCATTTTTTGTCTTAACAATTTTATTTGCAAGCGGTGCTTTTGCCCAGGACTTTCAAGTCCCAGACCCGATACCGGCAAAAGAAGCGATGGATGAATCTGCGCCGATCATCAATTCGCCCCTTGAACTTTGCCAATATTACAACAGCAGAGTGGAACGCTCGATATTCATTGGCGCCGTTGGAAATCCTACGGAAAATGACTGTTTGTATAAGATCAGCGACGGCATGGGCAATATCGGATACATACACGGATATTATTCCGGCAACCAGTATTGTCAGAAAAGTTACGGCGCATATTTTAACAGTGCCGGCCTATCTGACAAAACTGAATGTAGAGACGTTTCGCGACCAACTCAAATACCGAAACTTGAGCCTGCACCGGGATTTCAGCCGCTCTTGGAGAAGTCACAAACACAATTGGAGATCGAGCAAAAAAATAAACAACTGAAACAAGAATTAGAGCGGGCACAGCAAGAATTAAGTGAAAGAGTACAGGAAGGATACCAGAAAGACCGGGCGGCCGGACGTATCCAAGGCGAAGAAACGCATTATGGAACCGTACAGATCTTAAGGGAGGGAAAAATTACCTCTCTTGATTCATACATCAAGGCCAATGCCGGTGACATTATAAAAACCGGAAATGACGGATCTATAGAATATGGTCTCAATGATAGTAGAACCAAACTTGGCCCTGATACGCTCGGTGTGGTTCTCGGACTTAATAATTCGGATAAAAAAGTGATCACTCCGCTTGATTGGGATAAAGATCCAAGCTACCGGCCGGAATTAGATCACTGGGAATTTTGGAAGAATACGGCTGTTGATCTGATAGATTTCATCGATAAAAATCGCCCGAATTATCTGAAATCTTGCGCGCAAGGAAATATTTACGGGTGCTCGTGGGGCACGGTGGAATTCATTCATGGAGGGGTTGGGTGGTTTAATGAGAAAATAGAACAAGATTTCAAAAAAAACATGGTAGTAACTCCTGCTGTAGCTATGGTTCCTGTCGGAACCGAGTTTAGCGTGGCAGTAGATCAAGATGGCGCAACCACCGTGACGACATTTGATGGAGAGGTTGTCGTGATGGATCTAATGAGCAGAAAATCTGCCATTGTCGGGGCGTATCAATCGATCACAATACCAAAAAGCACCAATGGGCTGACAGAGGCGGAATTGTTACAGCACATAACCAAGATAGACCCGAGTTCGGTCGATAGGTGGTGGGAGAGGTCAATATCTGAGCAAAGTGCCTTTGGCCTGGATCCGACTAAAATAATTATTTTAATGGCTGTGTTTGGATTTGTCATGTTGTTAATAATAAAACGAAAACAAATTTGGCCGAATAAATTTACAGCAACTCCTGCTCTTAAAGAGGGGGACAATAAGATAGTAACCGATAAGTACAAATGGCTTGTTGATAATTCATTTGCGACCGGAGTTTTTTCGACAATGATTTCTATGTATGTGTTCTTTGTTTCACGATCATCTCAATTGATGCTTCTTTCAAAGAATTACTGGTTCATTTTCTTAGGAATCACGATTGTTGGTTTCATCTTCGGACTGCTTGGAATAAGATCTCCAAGGAAAGCTTTTGTGTATATCGGAATAGCGTTCAACATAATTGCAATTATGTTATGGCTTAAAATTGGCATGATAATTTAATTTGCCAACCGACCGGGACAGCGGCGCCAAAAATTGAATTCACTTTATCGCAAAGCAATTTTAATGCCAAGGTTGGCGAATCTTTTTCTTATTCTTTCTGTAAGCCGGACATAGCCCGCACCAGCGATATTTGTACTGCCTCGGCCACTAACCCAAGACATGGTCTGCCGCCGTATAGCTTTTATGTAGAATCGGGAGCCTTTTTGCCTCTTGGTTTAACGCTTAATCTGAATGGCCTCTTGACGGGTACGCCAACGGCTGCCGGCAGTAAAACCGCAAATATTTGCGCCAAAGACACCGGCGGATTTTACGCCTGTCAAAAAATAACAATTAATGTTGAACAAAGCTATCTTTACGACGGGCATTATAGTCTGAAGAAATGCGCTTCTTATTCTCATAGTAGTAGTTACGGCGACCAGAGCCGGGGGTCGACGGAATATGGCAGCGGATATATTGCGGTAAATCAAAATATTGCCGAGGATCCATATGGCGGCACGGCAGCGGTTAATGCCGACGGAACGGTACGGATCGTTAAAAAGTCCAATGACCCGCAATGGTCGGATACAGTTACGGACGCCACATTTTATATGAAAGACGGGAAAATGTGGGCCGATACAACCGAAACAAGCACCAGTTATTGGGGAGGGGAAACAGAAACATACACATCAAAATGTTCCGGTACAAGGGGTTATTGAAAGATAAAGTAAAAGCGACCCAGACCAGAACCGGTTCTGAATACGTACGGGGGAGCCGGTGACGATCGCCTTTTTATCGGGGCGGTTTTTGGTATAATGAAATAATGAATAAAAGAATCCCGATACCACTGGCAATTCTCATTATACTTTTCGTGATCACTGCCATTGTTGGCGTGGCTCTTTGGATCTGTCCGGAAAAAAAGACGACAGTGCCCCAAATCACGGAGCAAGGCATTCATTTTCAGGACGGGAAGTATCTTGGGTATATTCACCGCGTGGATATGGGCAATCTGATCCTTGTTTTTGACGACGCGGTGTGGCTCACGGGCAAGGCAGGAGAGGACGCGGCCATTGAAGCCGGCCACTGCATGCAAGCAACGCGCTCGGAGTGCCTGCCGAACGACTACTTTATAAAAAACGCGACTGTTGCCGATGAACTGCTCTTGATGGATCAAAGCGTACTTTTATTTATGCAGACGTGGAAAATGGAAGAATCCGGCGAGGTGGCAGCGCGCGAGATCGGTTTAGCTGATTTTGCCGGGCTCATTAATGACCGCTCGCTTCACTGGAGACAGCTGCCTTATACTATCACCGTTGAAGGCGGCAAAATAATGCGGATCGAAGAGATCTATATTCCATAGATACTGAGGTACGCGCTTCTCATAAGATCGATGACTCGGAGCGAAATTTCTTTCGCCAACCCAGCGTGGCTGTGATACGATCTTTATATGAATAAGATCAAACTATCAGGTTTCATTCTCGCGATATTATTCGGGGCATTTATGTTTGTGTACGGTGAATTTGACGATAGCCCCGGAGGACAACTGATGGGACTCTTGGCGGTCATTGCCGGTATTGTGGGTATAGTAAAGAGCAGGAAGAAGACCCCCTCAGATCTCTCTAGTTCGGGTTTTTAATATCGTCCATAATGCGGAGCTATTGTGTGCCGCGTTCGTTGGATAAAAGCCGCAATTCGGGGGCATACTAGAGTCAGATGATATGTAATTAATTTTTGTAAATATATAAAAATATGGAACAAGGAACGATAGAGGGTGGGACCGAGCAGACCACGCCAGATAATGATCAGGAGTTTACCGAGCAAGACAAAAAAAGATTAAATGAGCTGCAAAGGATCCAAACAAATGGCGAGTTCACTAAAGAAGAAAGAGCAGATTTTCTTCGTCTGTTGGCTAAATTTGAAAAGGAAAATGAAGGAGGGCTGACAGAGGCGGAGCAACAAGAGTACGCGGAGCTTACAAGAAGGCAGGCCAATAGCGATGGCTGGGGTAGGAAAGAATCCGACAGGTTTATAGTGCTCCAAAATAAACTTGATAAGAAAAATAGATCAGAGCGGGGGTTTTAGCACCTATAAAATTCCGGCTGATCGCCAAAGCCAATAAAATCGCCAAACGGGCGGTTTTTTGGTAGAATGAGGGAAGTAATTAAGTATAAAAAGTATGGATGAAAAAATAAAAGAATTTTTAGATAAGTTCCCTCGGTCCTTAAAAATAGCCGGAATTGTTGTTCTTGTTTTTGTTGCGGTGGCGATCGTGTCGGCAATTTTGTTCCCCTCCCCAAGATCAGCCAGCTATGATCTGGCGGTCAGAGAAGAGGCGGCCGCGCCAAACGTGCCTGGATACGACGCATCGGTTACAACCAGCGGATCGTACCCCAATAACTATGGTGAGGTTGCACAAAAAAGAGTTTCTGCCCCGTCTATCATGCCCTCTCCAATACCCCCGACAGAGCCGGGTTACCAGGGAAAAGTAACATCAGAGACCCAGAAAAAAGTGATCAAAACCGGTGACCTTTCGCTTGTTGTTGGCAGCTCAACGTCCGCTACGGAAACCATAGGAACCATCGCTAAAACAAACGGAGGGTTTGTGCTGAGTTCCAATGTCTATAAAACATCCGGTAGCCAGGAAGAGGGATATGTTTCGATAAAAGTTCCTTTCGAGAAGTTTGAGGGAGCGCTCGGGGATATCAAAAAGATCGCTGCGCAGATCAAAAGCGAGACGGTAACCGCCAGTGATGTAACACAGGAATATGTCGATCTTCAGGCGCAGATAAAAAATTATGAATCCGAGGAGGCCCAATACAGGGAAATAATGAAGCGAGCGGTAAAGATCAGCGATGTTCTGGAGGTCCAGTCAAAATTATCGGAGGTGCGCGGCAGGATAGATATGGTGCAAGGCAGATTGAACTATCTTGCGAGCCAGACCGACATGTCTTTGATCACTGTGCGGCTGAGCGAAACTCCCGTGGTTACGCTTCCGCAAGATCAGTGGCAGATCACCACAACGGTAAAAGAGGCGTTGAACGATCTCATTCTTACCGCGCAGGATTTTGTCGATTGGCTGATATTTTTTGTGATCGTCACCATTCCTTCGCTTATCCCGGTAATTTTGATCCTGTGGCTCATATATTATGTTGTAAAATCTCTTTGGAGAAGATGTAAAGATAAGTGCTGGTCCAAAAAGGAACCACCACTGGCTCCGGCAAAATAGGCGCACGAAAACAATAAAGCGGCGCTGTGGCAGCCTGACCATAGAATAAAAAACTCTCCCGTTCAGCGGGAGAGTTCTGTATTTAGTATTTCATTGATGTTTTCCGAAGATGAAAAATCGGAAGATCGGTGATCATGATCCGTGGCGACGATTATTCCGACAAGTTCATTTTTTTCATTCAAAACAGGTCCGCCTGAAAAACCGTGGTCGATCTGCGCGTCCGATTCAATGATGTCATAAACAAAGCCGCTTTCGGTCTCAATTTTTGTTTGGAACCCTATAATTCTTCCTATTTTCACATAAGAAGTTCCATAATAATATCCGCACGCATAGATCACTTCGTCGATGTCGGCTTTGTGCATTGACCGTACGACGGTCTCCGGGCGGATCTTTTTGGGTTCCGCTATCTCTAACACCGCAAGGTCGTTTCTTTCAAGCGATCTTGAGAGTTTACCGTGGAACAGCCGACCAGTATAATCTCTGGCGGTAATTGTTTTTTGTCCTTCGTTTTTATTCAGGATGTGGTTGACGGTTATAATAACAAGCCTGCCATTACTTTGGAAAACAACTCCGCTGCCATAACAGCGTGAATATGGTTCGTCGGTTTCAATGGTAACTTCGTAGACCTTTTTTTTGAGGGCGGCTATTTTTTTCGCATCAATGGGATATTTTTGCAAAGCCGCCGGCCCGATTTCTGGACTATCCGGGAAATGTTTTTTTCCCTGTTGAGTATGAATAGTGTCGCCGATATTTTGAGCGGATGATCCTGCCGGGGGCAAAAATGCCCACAGTAGCGCAGCAAAAACGATTGCGGCAAGAATGAAAAGTTTATTCGGGCGCATCGGACACCTCTTGTTTGTTTTTTAAAATACTGGCCTTATAATAGATTTTTTTGTTCAAAAGTCAAAGGTTTTTAGATGACGGAGCCGATGATTATTTTAACGGGCGTGTTAAGCAGAGGGGGTGTGTTGGGGGCAATACCCGTGTTGACAAAGAAACGTGAGAGGACTACAGCTAATAGTGGAGCGGTAGCGGAACCTTAACAACTAAAGTAGGCGAAGTTTTCCTGTAATTAGGGATCGTTCGCCGAGGAGAAGGGGTAATGGCCGAGAAGACTAAGCCCAGCGAAAGTAACAGCTTTGTTGTGCGACTGGCGATAAATAATGAGACCGGGATGCTCGGAAAAGTCACCACAAAGATATCCGAGTGCGGCGGGTTGATCGAACACATGGACCTGTCCGGTTTCAAGGGCAAGAAGGTATTGAGAGACATAGAGGTCAGGGCGCGCAATGCAAAGCATGCCCAGCAGATAATCAAAGCGCTGGAAAACATGGAGATCGTTACTGTGGAAGATGTTTCTGACGTGACCTTTCTTGCCCATATCGGCGGCAAGCTTGAAGTGAAAAGCAAGATACCTCTTAAGAGCAGAAAAAATCTTTCGATCGCATATACTCCGGGCGTTGCCAGGGTTTGTATGGCGATCGCTAACGACAAAGAGAAGGCGTACAACCTGACGATCAAAAAGAACATGGTTGCCGTGATCAGCGACGGAACGGCTGTGCTCGGGCTTGGAGATATCGGCCCGGAAGCCGCCATGCCGGTCATGGAGGGGAAGGCTTGCATCTTTAAGGAGTTTGCCGGGGTGGACGCTTTCCCTATTTGTCTGAGCACCAAGGACCCCAAAGAGATCATCGAGATCATCAAAAAAATATCCGCCGGGTTCGGCGCTATCAATCTGGAAGACATCAGCGCACCGCGCTGTTTCGAGATCGAGGAGGAGCTGAGAAAGGTTCTTCCTATTCCTGTTTTTCACGATGATCAGCACGGTACTGCGGTGGTCGTTCTTGCCGCTATGATCAATGCCTTAAAGCTTGTCGGAAAAAGTTTCGGGCAAGCGAAAATAGTGGTGAATGGTGCAGGATCGGCCGGAATTTCCATCACCAATTTTCTGCTCCAGAAAGATCCCGGAGATATCATTGTTTGCGATACATTCGGAATTTTAAGAAGCGGAATGTCTGAAGGAAACGATGCCCAGAAGAAGATCGCCGGGAAAACGAACCGTGAGCGGATGGCCGGTTCTCTTAAGGACGCTCTGGTCGGTGCCGATGTTTTTGTCGGCGTTTCGGCTGGCGGGATACTTTCCGGCGAGGATCTTGGCAGAATGAACCAAAACGCGATCGTCTTTGCGATGGCGAATCCGATCCCCGAGATCATGCCCGAAGAGGCCGGGCAGTACGTCAGGGTCATGGCGACGGGAAGGTCCGATTACCCCAACCAGATCAACAATGCCCTTTGTTTTCCCGGGATATTCAGGGGAGCTCTGGACGTGAGGGCGTCTACCATAAACGAAGAGATGAAGCTTGCGGCGGCGCACGCCATTGCCTCATGTATTTCGGATGACGAGCTGTCGGAAGACTATATCATTCCGAGCATATTCGACAAAAGAGTGGTCGCCGCTGTTGCCAAAGAGGTTGCAAGGGCGGCTCAGCAGAGCGGAGTTTCAAGGAGGGTGCTGAAAAACTGGCAGGAAATCCATAGCTGACAGATGCGATGTAAAATAAAATAACAATTGACCCCGGCTCATGATGAGCCGGGGTTTTTGATTGGAGGATTGTGTTTCGTCTGTCTATCCAGGGATTTTTTTATTATACTGGTTAAGGATAGTTGGTCTGTGCCAAAAATATGAAAAAAAATATTATAATTGTTCTTCTCGCAGTAATTATTTTTGTGTGCATTGTTATATGGTACGCTGGTGATGATAAAGGAACCAAAGATCTTTTGTTTTCACCTCCACCCATACCATCGCTCGTAGCGCACGTTACATATATTTGCAAGGACGAAAAAACAATAAATGCCAATTTTTATAAGGGAGAGGCTGTGCCGGTGAAGTTGGGCGAACGGCCGATCTTCTCCGGGAGCGCGAAAATTGCTTTGAGCGACGGGCGGAGTTTTGATCTGCCTCAGACAATTTCCGCTGATGGATCGCGTTACGCCACCGGCGACGAAACATTTATTTTTTGGAGCAAGGGGAATGGGGCGCTTGTTCTTGAGAACAATGTTGAAAAAAGTTATATCGGGTGTGTTGTGCTCGCCAAAGACCCCGGAGGGTTGTCGAAAATATACCTGGACCCCACGGCAGTTTTTTCGATTCGCTATCCGGAGGATTATTTGCTGGATGCTTCTTATAAATATCAGGGGTTTGGTCCAGGCAAAGATATCGGCGGAGTTAAATTTATTATTCCATCCGGCATTACCGAGGGTGCCAATTTATCAAGTTTTGATACCGGTGTTTCGGTGGAGGTCATCCCTGCGGTCCAGAATTGCGATGCCAACCTTTTTTTGAGTGGTGGCACCGATGCTAAGATCATAAATGACAATGGCGGGGAATATTCTTTTGCGACAACGATCCAGGGTGCCGCAGGGAACCGCTATGAAGAAAAAGTTTGGGCGATCCCGGAAGCCAACCCATGTATTGCTGTGCGTTATCTTGTTCATTCCATGAATATCGGAAATTACCCGGAGGGTACTGTCTCGGAATTTGATCGGGCCGCTCTCATGGATCAATTTGATACAATTCGGCATTCTTTGACCACGTTGTAATTTTTTGCTGGATTGTTTGTATCATCCGGAAAGCGGATCAGATCGCTGAGGTTTTTAGAACCAGGAAAACAACCGCATACTTTCTCGGTTGTTTTTATTCTCAGTTAGAATATTATATCGGAACTTGTGCTATGATAGAGAAACGTAAAATTAACCTTTTTAAAATATGAATATCAAGATATTAGGAGCCGGATGTCTCAATTGTCAGAAATTGGAACAAAATACCAAACAGGCCCTGAAAGAATTGGGTATTGATGCTGATGTGGAAAAAGTAACCGGCATCCAAGAGATCATGGGCTACGGCGTTGTCAGCACTCCTGCCATTGTGGTTGATGAAACAGTTGTCAGTTATGGGCTTGTTCTCGGTACGAAAGATATAAAAAAGATGCTTTTAGAAAAAAAGAAACCCATGGCCGGTCACTCCGATAAAAAATGTTCTTGCGGAGGAAAATGTTAAGCATTCACTTTATTTTTTTGGAAAAATGATAAAAATCTTTGCTGACTGGCTCACCTATTCAATTTTCAATATTGCGCCACAAACCCTTTTTGCCGAGGCGGTTGATTTTTTTATTTACGATTCAATAAAGATATTTCTTTTGCTGGCGGTGATCATTTTTGCCGTTTCCATCATGCGTTCATTTCTTCCTCCTGAAAAGATAAGGATCATTTTATCCAGCGAGAAAAAATATTTTGGCAATGTGCTAGCGTCGCTTTTTGGGGTCGTCACGCCTTTCTGTACCTGCTCGGCGATCCCGTTGTTCCTTGGCTTTCTTGAGGCGGGCGTGCCGCTTGGCACCACCTTCTCATTTCTTGTGGCCTCCCCAATGATCAATGAGGTTGCTGTGGTGCTGCTTTTCGGATTGTTCGGCTGGAAGACAGCAGCGCTTTATGTTGCCAGCGGCCTTGTCATTGCTATTTTTTCGGGCGTTGTGATCGGAAAATTGCGGGTGGAAAATCTTGTGGAAGAGTTCGCTTATAAAAGCAATTATAATGGCCAGTTAAAATTGCCGGAGATGAATTGGGGGCAGCGGTTCAGTTATGCAAGAAACTATACGCTTGGGATCGTCAAAAAAGTTTGGCCCTTTATTTTTCTGGGTATTGGGGTCGGGGCATGGATACACGGCTATGTGCCAACCGACTTTTTGGCAAAATATGCTTCTGCCGATAAGTGGTATGCGGTACCACTTGCGGTTTTGATCGGCATTCCGCTTTATTCCAATGCAGCGGGGATCATTCCTTTGGTTGGCGCATTAACCGAAAAAGGCGTGAGCATCGGAACGAGCCTTGCATTTATGATGGCGGTTACAGGCCTTTCTTTACCTGAATTCCTCATCCTTAAAAAGGTGATGAAAGTGAAGTTGATCGTGATTTTTGCGAGCATTGTCGGAGCCGGTATAATTTTTACGGGATTTCTGTTTAATTTGGTTTTGGGGAAATAATGGTCCGCGAGGCGGAACGAAACGCGTTTTTTTGGAATAAGATCGCCTCAGGAGCGGATTTTTGTTTGTGCTGAGCTTATCGAAGTAATAGAATGGGGCTATGAAGATAATATTTTTGAATACGTTGAACGGTGGAATAAAGTGTCTAAATAATTTTTATTTATGAAATTACCGCTAACACTTTTGGATGGCCTTGATGCCGGATCGTCCAAGCGATGGCAGCAGCAATTTGTCGCTCCGGGGAGAGGTTTTATCGAGGGAGTTTGGCGCCGAACGCAGAACGAGGAAAATGCCCGGCTTTCGGGATGGAAAAGTTCCAGCGATGCGCGCAGAAAGATCGTTCATTATATCGACCGCTTTGACCTAGAGGGAAATAAATTTGTTCTTACAGAGCCGTATCTTTGGGTCCACTATACATTTCCCAAAAAAGAGATCGCCGAATTCATGGAGACGATCAAGGCAGCATTGCGGAGCTGGAACAAAAAAAGCGAGAACCATTATGTGTACGGGGATATCGAGTGTCTTATTGATGGGGAGAAGAACAAACTTGATCCCATGTCCTTCCCTGATGACTACGGATATTTGTCTTTTACAATACAAGCTGTTGGGAAAAACATATCGCCCGATAAAAAAAGAGAACCCTGGGATGTTTTAAAAACGGGCATTCGAAAAATACCTGCCAAGGGGAACCCAATAAGAACGCGGGACCTTTCGGGGATCATTCCGTTCTTTCCTGCCCATTTGGAACTTGGCTGCGGGCCGTCGATCGAAGCGGGGGTGCCGCCACTGCACTACCTGCACAATGTTTTTTATATTTCCAAGCCCGAAACAGGCCAGTTTGTGCTGGATCTAAAAGCCGACAAGCTCATTCCGGATATGCTGGAGGCGCCGGACGAATTTTATAAAAGATCATCGCTTCCGTATCAAAGAGCTTTGACGGCCCCGCTCACTGACTTTTATAAACTTATCGGACACATGCATGACAGGGGAATGATACTTGACCCGGTCATTACGAATAATTTTGACGGATTCCCCTCGCTCATCGGAATGAAAGAAAAATATACGCGGCGGTATTCCGAGAGCGAGATAGTGCCCGATGTTGATTTTGATCCAAAAGCAAAAGCGCTGATCGTTGTGGGTTCGCACGCCGACAGGAGGCGGGTGCAGGAAGCAGCTCGCCGGAAAGGCCTTAAGGTGATATTTGTCGACCCTGAGGGATACAGCGACACAAAAGTATCCTATTGCCTTGAGGCGCCGCAGGACGGCGATATAGTGATCAACATGACGGCCCAACAATTTGCAGAAAAAATCGAGGAATTCTTGGATCTAAGATAATCGTCTCTCAAGGGCCTATCAATGATATTGTTTTGGCATTATGGGCGAATGTCATTTTAAGTGTTCTTTCTGTTTTGAGAAAGGGGCTGTTTTTGGTACAATGAAGACATATGAAAAACTTATTTTTTGTCCTTGTTCTCACGGTTCTTTTGGGTTTTGGTTTTGCGGCCGTTGCTCAGGATGCCGCGCTTTCTGACGCGGGCACTTTGCCCGACAGCCCGTTCTATTTCCTAAAGACGTGGAAGGAATCGATCCAAACATTTTTTACTTTCGGAGCCGAGAAGAAAGCGGAGCAATATCTGCACTTGGCTGAGGTCAGATTGGCTGAATATCAAAAGATGGCGGAAAAAGGAAAAGCAGAGGCGGCCCAAAAAACCATCGAAAAATACGAAGAGCAGCTTAATCGTGCTTTGGAAAAAGCCGGGGAAGCGAAAGATGAAGGCAGGGATGTCCAAAAAATAAATGAAACGATCAGTGAAACGATCATCAGGCACCGGGAAGTTCTTGGGCGGGTTCTGGAGCAGGTCCCCGAGGAGGCAAAAAAAGGAATTGAAAATGCCATTGAGGTTTCTCAAAGAGGATTTGAGAATGCGATCCAGGCGGTGACGGGGGATAAGAAAGGAGAGTTGGAAAGAAGGGCTGAGGAAACGAGTACCAGGATACAAGAGAGGCTGGATGCACTGAAAGAAAACTTGCCCGAAGAGATGAATAAAGAGGAGGAAATGGCGCCTCAGGAAGAACAAGTGGAGCAAGAGCAGACCGAGGCGGGAGAAGCGGCGGGCGGAGGCGAGCCGAAAGAGACCACGGCGCCAAAACCTATTCTTGCCCCCAAACCAACATTGCCTCTGAATTCGACGCCAGCCGGGCAATCCGCCGCGACCTCCTTACCCTGTACTTCTTATGGCCCCCCTGGTTGTTACAGCTGTACAACAGAGGAAGGCTGCGAATCGCACGGATGCGTTTGGGCCCTTGGTGCCTGTGTCGGCCTTCCTTTGGCTGAGCAAACTGCGATCGTTCCGCCCTCGGGACCGATACCCTCATCTCCGGAGGAGAATAACGAGCCGTTGCCGGCTCCCGAGCCTGCGCCTATCTCTGTAAATGGGGCGTGCGGGGCGGCTAATGGGGGATCATTTACCGTTGCTCCCGCCGCCAGCCTTTGCTCATCCGGGACACAAACTTTTGTCTTTGCTGCTGGCAGTCAGTGGCAGTGGACCTGCACCGGGTCCAGTGGGGGTGCCGATGCAAATTGTACCGCTTCTGTTACGCCGCAAGCGCCTGTTGTGGGCGGCTATTGCGGTTCTGCTCAAGGTGGTTTTTATACATCTGCGCCCTCTTCCGGTCTTTGTTCTTCTGGAGCTCCGACGGCGGTTACTCAATCAGGGAGTGAGTGGCACTGGAATTGCAGCGGTTCAAGCGGAGGCGCGAATAGTTCGTGTTCTGCTGATGTTGAGGTTATTGCTCCGGTGAATGGGGTGTGCGGATCATCAAATCTTGGCACATATAGCGCACAACCCACAGGACTTTGCAATGCCGGAACAGCAACGGCCGTTACGCAATCCAATTACACGTGGCATTGGGACTGCAATGGATCCAATGGGGGCACTAACGCCGCGTGCCAGGCAGAAGTGGAAGTCCGCACTCCAAACTATACCGTATCGCTGACAAGAAACGGCAATGATTATTCGGTGAACGGTCATATTGATTATTATGGAAAGGGCAGCAGTTGCTCCGGCCCAAGGCCGTATGATCCGGTGATTGTCCGCTGGGGGGATGCGGGGGCAGAGCCGGCGGTGACCAACGGGTCTTTTTCCGCAACTCATGAATATTTCATCGAAAATGCCACCCACAACTTTTCGGTCTCTGTTTATAATAGTTGTTACGGGGTGCAGACATACAGAACGGAGGTTGTTATGCAATTCGATAATTTTTGGCTGAGCCAAACGGAAACAATACCTCTTCATGAGTGATAGTAGGTGTGATCGTCTGGAGCAGAGCCCCCGGAAATACTACCGGGGGTTTTTTAGTGCATTATTTTTATATGCAGTGTAAAGATTGTATTTTATGTGGTAAAATAAGGGATATAACAGTACCATTCGTTCTATGTTTTGTAGCCAATGCGGGAAAAAGATATCAAAAGAGGATAAGTTTTGCCCAGAGTGCGGCTCTGTAAAAAAGGGCGCCGAGGTGCCCGGAGAAGAAGGTGGAGGAGCTTCTCAAAGAACAGAATCAGCACCGGCAAAAAAAATTTTTAAGATCGCAACGCTTCTCACTTTTTTTGGAAGCTTCGCGTGTTCTTTCTTGGCATTTTTTTTGTATGGGGGATCTCAGGCCGATCTCTCGGGCAAGCCCACGTATCCTTTTCTTGCCGTTCTTGCTGCAGTTTTACTTGCCGCGTCCGCCGTATTATATTTTAGGCAGAGTTGGGTGCATATCCAGGAAAATCGTTTTTCGGCGGGAAGAAGAGCGATATATAGTGTTTTAAACTTTTTTTTCTTTTTTATTTTTGGTTCGGTTGCATATTCTGTCACTTCCATGAAAAATACGGCGCCCGAGGGCGTCCCGAGTCTGCCGGCGCTGTATCTTCTGACGTTCTTCTTTTTCCTGAATTTTATTCTGTTTGTTTTCGGTTTTGCGCGGAGGGGTATCATCAAAAGATCGATCCCGCTGCTTATCCTGGCTCCGATGTTGTTATATTTCTTTAATGACCAGCTGCTTGATTTTTTTGGCCTGCCAAAGCTCCAACCCGTGCTGACCAACGCCATTTTTTATAATGGAGAAGTGCCGGAACCGACCTCTTGGGATTCAAAGAATAGCCAGGGGCGCGATTTTTTTGACCTGATATATCCCGGACAGTTCGATATTTTTGTAGACCCAAACATGGAAATTGCCGAGGTACAAAAAATGATCGATCCCTTCAAAGGAACGATCAAGGGGCAGGTGCCGCGCATCGGGTACTATTATTTTGAGACCGACCCACAAGAGACCATAAATGTTCTTATGGCGTTCTCCGACGATGACAGGATAAAAGGCGGAGGTCCTAATTTTGTGCTCGGGATCAATACGGATACCGGCACCGATGTTATCGGTCATGAAAAGCCGGCTGCTCTGCCGGCTCTTCCCGGCGGCGGGACCATGGTTGATCTCAGTGAAAAGGGCAAAAGATCGGAGGAGCTGTTCGCTCCATTCCTTAAAAGCCCGGATCAGGAGTCCGAGGTTATTCTTGTACAGCTTGATACTTTTGCGAAACAACCGGATGCAAAGGCTCATGGTGACCTGGTATATAATACTGCTGCCGGAATAATGGGCCAGAAGCCGGTGGCCGGCATTGAGATAGGAAAATTACCGTGCTTGGCGGGAGCTCCCAGTATATGCGCAAGCTCCAACAGGATCATAAATTCTCTTATCGCAACGATCGTTGGCGCTCAAATGAATAATCAGAAGGTCATCATAAATATGTCTTGGGGGGTCATGCCGATAACGTTGGACAAGACAGCGGTTGATATGAATGGTCGGGGCGGAGCAAATGAATGGGGCCTGCAATCATGGGTATTATATCAGGGGGCGATCTTCCAAACCCTTAATTCTCTGGATTGGGTCAGGCAGGGGAATGTGCTTTTGGCACAGGCTGCCGGGAATGGGGTGAAACTTGTAGATCTGAAAAAGCAGACCAGCGGGGCATATGGTATGGACGTATCTAAGGCAATGGATATTCTTTTGAAAAATTATCCCGACCTTCGGGACAAGGTTATCTTGGCCGGCGTCAAAGATGCGGAGGGGAAGACCGCGCAGTATTCGAATTTTGGGAGCAATATCTTCATGAAGGAGTTGCCGGAGGGCAGCATGGAGGGCACCTCTTTTTCTGCGCCGCAGTTCTGGGCCGAGCTTTATAATTATTGGGTGGATCACCCCGATCTTGGGGCGGGTGATGTTTTTGCGGATGTTCTGGGACTTCCAAGGGAGGGCGCGGCGGATGGCGGCGACACCGAACCAAAAGAGCCAGAGCCCATCTCTACGCCTGCTCCGGAGAAACCGGCTCCGGTTTCTCCCGCGCTACCAACAAAACCGACTCCTGCCGTTACGTGTCCCGGCGGGCTTCAGGTGTGCGGTAATAGCTGTATTCCCACCAACGCCGAATGTTGTGATACGAATAGTTACTGTGTAAAACCCGGCGGCAGCTGTTCCGATCTCAGCAGCAGTAATTGTTACTCCTGTTCGTTAGGACAGAAGTTTTGTGGAATGTTCTGTGTGGACGCGGCAAAAAAATGTACGATAACAACAACAAAAGAACCCGCGCCAACGCCGTCCCCCGCGCAGCCGACCCCGCCTCCGACTCCAAAAGAGGAGGTGCCGACGGGAACAATTTCCGTTGCCTCGGGAAGTTGTGTGTCCGCGGGGCAGCGGCAGGTAGACGTATGGACCACCGTTTATCAATATCAATTTCAGGTAGGCGGGAGCGCGTCAGGATATCCGGGGGCAAAAATAGATCCATATCAAATGAAGGATGTTGCCGGCTACACCATCGACTGCGGTTCCTGGAGTAATCAGGGCGGGGAGTGTGTCCGCGCGGCGGGTCAGCCGGAAACAACCTCCTGGAAGATCAATTTTCCGCTGGAGCCGCCTTATGCTCCGGGCGAGTATAATGTCGATCTGTTCATCCAGATCCAAACTGCCGAGGGGGTGCCGCTTCAGACGGCTCGGGCGCGGTATGCTTGTCTATAATATAAGGTAATTAATTATATATTTATGTATTCGAAGGGAATAGCGTCTGTAGCGATCGTTTTGTTGGTCGTTGCGGTTCTGGCGGTTATCGGCGGAGGTGTGTGGTATTATCGGTCCCGCATGGCAGCCCCCGTGCAACAGCCGGCACAGGAACAGGCAATCCCGGTCCCGGCGGCACAGCAAAAAATGGCACCGCTTACCATGGAGGATGCTAAGGTGATAGCCGAAAAAACGTGTATCAAAGGAGGGGAGGCTCTTTCCGGAAATAGTTTCTATAATGAAAATTCAAAAACATGGTGGTTTGACGCAAATCTGAACGCAACACAAAAGGGATGCAATCCTGCATGCGTGGTGAGCGAGGAGACCAGAACGGCAGAGATCAATTGGCGTTGTACAGGGCTTATTTCTCCGCAAACAAATGGCCCGGAAAGTGCCGCACCCGCACCTGTTGTTCCTGCCCCTGTCTCTGCACCCGCCGCTCCTGCGCCGCAGTCGATCGTTATCCAGAACTTCTCTTTTAGTCCGGCTACGCTTCCTGTTTCTGCGGGCACAAAAGTCATATGGACAAATCAGGATGGAGTGGCGCATACGATAAAATCCGCTGCGTTCAATTCCGATACGCTCAATACCGGCGATTTGTTCTCTTTCACTTTCTCAGAGAAGGGAACATTCAATTATTCTTGCGGAATACATCCCTCAATGCGAGGGAGTGTGATCGTTCGATAGTATCTTAATCTTCAAAATCATTTGCTGTTGGCGATGCGCCCGAGGCGATTCTTTCAAGATCGGCATGGAAAGAGCGCAGAGAAGAGACAAAAAATACGAAAAACTCTCATTCAATATCGACACTCTTTTTTCTAAAAAAGACCGCTATTTTTGGCGGTTTTTTGGTTGTGAAAATGGCGATGGTGTAATATGCTAAAGATACATAGTATCGATGGTTTTTATGACCGACTGTACAAACATACAACAAAAAATGGATGAACTGGATCTGCTGAAACAGCGGCTTGCGGTGGCTATGGCGGAGGCGGCAAAGAGCGGGAACATGGAGGAAGTGCGGAAGTTGAAGGAGGAGTTTTTAGAAAAGATGAATGAACTCAAAAAAGAGATGGATCCCTATTCGGCGTGGAATGAATATAAAGACGGCGAGACGATGTTAATGATAGGCGGAACGCCGACAGGAAACGATTGGGAGCTTCACCCGAGGGGGGTGGTCCTCAATTACAACAATTCACTTCATTTGGGCGGAGAGACATTAGTGCGCGGCGGCTTTTCGAAGTGGTCGTCTCATCCTCGCGGCGTGGTTGTCCAGAGGGGCAAGCGGCTTCTTCTTAACGACAAAGAGCTTTTGTACGAGGGAGATTTTAAGGGCTGGGGCGCTCATCCTCGCGGCGTCGTTATCTGGAAAGGAAACCAGCTTCTTCTGAACGGAACAGAGCTCTTGTATGAGGGAGATTTTGTCGAATGGCGGCCGCACCCTAAGGGCGTGGTCATACGGACGAGCGTCAAAAACGGTGTTTGCCAGCTTCTTTTGAACGGAAAAAAACTTCTCTACGAAGGCCCTGTATGTCACTGGGAGCCGTATCCCGACGGCGTTGTTATAAAAGATAAACAACGTTTTCTTCTCAACAACAAGGAGCTTCTGTATGAAGGGCCTTACAGCGATTGGCGCGCGCATCCGAAAGGGGTGGTTATCAAAAATTATGTTTTTGGTGCCGGCAATCCGAACACACAACAGGTAGAGTGGACTTTCCATAATCAAAGCATGAACAAGGAACAGCAGTAATTATTTTTTATGGCCGACTGCACACAACTGAATACAGAGATCGAGGAGATAACAGTGTTGCGCCGTCTGGTGGATGAGGCGGTGAAAGATGCCGCGGCAACGGGCAATGTGTCGCGGGCAAAAGAATTAAGCGAACGATTAAAGATGTGCGTGGCAGCACTAAAGACGAAGGTAGAGAAAGAGAGAATTATCCAAGCGTGGCCCGATCCTTTTTATCATCCGAAGAACATCGGCCGCATTGAACGAAAACAGAACTACCGGGAGGTCGAGGAGTTTTCCATCACGGAGCGAGGCTCGGTGTATGCCATGCAGGTGCTTCCGGACGGCAGTATTGTGACGGGCGGCGATAGGCGGCGGGTCAGCATCATCAAACAGGACGAACAAGGGGGGTGGAATGAAAAAGTTATACGTCCGAGTAGTCAAAAGCAAGGGGAGGCACTCACGCTGCAAGCGCTTCCCGACGGGCGCATTATTGTCTCGGGATCGAATTCCATCGTTGAGGTGCTGGAGGAAGAGGCGGGAGAGTGGAAGCAGGGGCAGGGCTTTGGGGTGTTTGATGGGCATGTTACCAAAGTTCGGGCGCTTCCCGACGGTAGGATCATTACGGCAAACGATCACTATGATGTGGGGTGGCGATTTGCATTGCAGCATCGTATTTTTGGACGGAGACGCAGCACGCTTCGCGAATGGAAAGAGGGAGAAAAAAAATGGGAAGAAAAACTGCTTCCCGGCCACAAAGGAGCGACGACGGCGGTGGATGTGTTGCCCGACGGACGGATGGTCACTGGAGGCAGAGACCAGGAGATCCATGTTTTGGAAGAGCGGGGGAAGAGCTGGCACTCCGATACCATAGGGAAAGTGAGCCACAGGAATGCGGATAAGAACTTTGAATACAAAATGCACGTGCAGGCCATGGGCGACGGGCGTATTCTTTCGGCGGGCGGCGACGGGCATATTTATATCTGGAAAGAAGAGAGCGGAGTGTTATCAAGCGGAGAGCCATTTCATGAATGGCGGGCGACGGAGGTTGGGTCTGTTGTCCGCCGCATTACCGATATTCAGATGCTTCCCGATGAGCGGATTATAGTTTCTGTCGACTCCAGCATTACAGGCATGGGAAATGAAAATTTTGTGATGTTTGAAAAAGACGATAAAGGAAATTATCATGAAAAAGAAAGGATCGGCGACAACAGAACGATAATAAACGCGTTTCAGGCGCTTCCCGACGGGCGTATTCTTTCGGCGGCGGAGAGCGGGTGGATGCGTATTTGGGACGGGAGAAAGGTTGATGAATCCCAGGATAAAATAACGACCCAATAAACCAATGATCGACTGTAAGGACATACAGCAAAAAATGGATGAACTTGAGGCGCTGAAGAAGCGACTTGCGGCGGCTGCGGCGGAGGCGACGAAAAGCGGGAATATGGAGAAGGCAAAAGAGCTCGCGGAAGAGTTCAGGCGAAAGGCGCGCGAAGTTTCCGAACAAATGGACCCGCATCAGACCGCGCTGCGCGAAAGAATAGCGCAAGCTGGACGATACAGCTATGTGGGTGAGTTTGTGAATGGCGCGGCGTTTGCCGAAAAAGATGGTGCGCAGTGGTTTCTTGTCGATGAGGGGGGGCGCCCCATCATCGAGCGGCCATTTCAGGGCGTATCCAAATTTTCGCCCGAAGGCATTGCCGTTGTTTCGTATGATGCAGAAGAAGAGACCCCACATTTTTATATCGATACCAAGGGCAACGAACTGTTTCATGGGTATCTTGCCGGAGGGGAGTTCCACGAGGGGCGTGCGTGGGCGTTCAAGAATAATCACTGGATCCTTATCGACGCCACGGGCCGCGAGATCGTAAAATATTCCGCGGTAGAGACCGGAAGAATGGAGGATGTTCATGAGGGCATGAGCATTATCAACCGGAATGTGCAAGATTCGGATGTGGAGATCATCGATAAAGAAGGAACAAAAATAGGGAGTTATAGAGATGTGGCAAATAGATTCAGCGAAGGGGTTGCGTGGGTTAGTAGGGATCGCGTTGGCAGGGGTTGTCTATACATCGATACGACAGGAAAGGAACTCCTGCCCGATGGGCGCACATTTTTCGATGCCAAAAATTTTTCCGAGGGGCTTGCGGCGGTCAAGGAGCAAACCGGCAGGAGAATAGGACACGGCTGGAGCTTTATCGACAAAAGCGGGCGGTGCATACCGGAGAGACATTCTGAGTATTGGGAAGAAGCGGGGGATTTTCACAATGGTCTTGCTTGGGTCAGAGATGTTACCCGGCGAGCATATTTTATCAATCGGCAGGGGGAGCGCGCATTTGAAGGAGACTTTCGGTCTGTCAATGATTTTTCCGAAGGCATGGCGGCTGTGGTGCAGGATGTAGGGTGGTGGCAATTTATCAATACACGCGGAGAGGTCGCATTTCCCGGGGAGTTTTCTGAAGTCACGAGTTTTAAAGAAGGGGTGGCGGCGGTGAAGCCCGTTTCATCGGAGAAATGGATCGCCATCGACACAAAGGGAAACACAATATCCCCCGACGAAATGGAAACGATCGAAGATCTGGATAGGGAAGGCCTGGTCGTTGGCGGGCTGAAAGAGAGCGTTCCGTTGATACCGGGCACAAATCTCACACTTACCGGAACAAAGCGCCTTTATTTCAGCAGAAAAGGAAAGCGGATGTTCACACAAAACAAATGAGCACTATCGACTGTAAACAACTACAGAAAGAGCTTGATGACGCTGCGATGCTACGGAGCGCGCTTGATGCGGCGATAAAAGACGCAGCGACAACAGGGGATGCCGCAAAAGTGCGGGAACTCATGGAAGCGTTCCAGAAAAAACGCGAAGCCATCGAAGATCTCCTGGACACGCGGCATCTTGGGCTTCGTCAGCGTCTTGCCAAAAAGATGGGCGCCGAGTATGTGGCCGATTTTCATGACGGGCTGGCGGTGATGCACCGCCCGCAGCATAAAGACGGCAAATTTATTTATGTCGATAAAAACGGAGACACGGTGATCGACGGGAATTTTGATGGGGCGCAGGGTTTTTCCGAAGGACGCGCGATCGTGTACCGGAACGGGACGGCGTATGTTATCGGTGTCGATGGTAATTTCGTCAATCCGGAGGGTTTCGGAACGGGACGCGCCTCGGATTATTACCGCGGCTTTTCTTTTTTTTCCGATTCTCGGGGATTCACAAGCCTTTACGATAAAGGTGGACAGAAAGTGTCTCTTTTCGGCAATGATTTGCGCGATCGGCCAAAGATGGAGGGTCATGGCGTGGTAAAGATCAGTGAGTCGGGAGGCTCTGTGATCGCTCCGCTTCGTTTGTATTTTAAAGAGAACAAAGACGGCACCGCAGAGGTGCATGAAATAAAAAAAGCGTATGATGTTTCTGACGGCATGGCGCATTTGGTTTTCTCGGACAATACGCACCACTTCACCGACGAAAGCGGCAACGATATTGTGCCCGAAGGATTTGACGATGCGCATGATTTTTCCGATGGGGTCGCCTGGGTAAGCAGAGGAGAAAAAGCGTTTTTCATCGATACAACGGGAAAAAATGTTTCAGGGAAGGAGTTTGACACCCATGGCAGCACATTCAATGATTTTCACGACGGACTTGCGAATATTGTTCATGCGCCGGGCGGGCTGCACACAATCATCGATAAAAGCGGTGAAGAGGTCATGAAGCAGGAGCTCAAGTGTCATTTTTCCGAAGGAGCCGCGGTAGCAAGAAAGTGGGAGTCCAATACCCGGTATTATATTGTTATTGATAGGGCGGGAAAACAGATCAGCCGAAAGATCACCGAATTCACCGGGCTGACGATATTCCATCCGAAAAAGAACGGCAGGTTCCGCGTCGGGGACAGTAATGGCGGATGTTTTATCGATGACCAGGGCACCATCATAGGAGGATATAGATCCGCCAAAGATTTTGAGGGTGATTATGCGGCGGTCCAAGATCCTTCGCGGGCATGGCGTTTTGTCGGCAAAGACGGCACGCAAATCGGTAGCGAGCGTTATGCGGCAGTTGCGGATACGTCCCCGATCCCGGGGCTTCGCCAGGTGAAAAGGCTCACTTATCCGGATCAGTGGGTGTTTGTCGACAAAAAAGGAGAGGTCAAAAGCACGCATGGATATGATGCGATCCGGCGCCGTTCCGATGGCGTCATTGTCGGGCTGGAAGGGATGCCGCAAAAATATTTTCTTATTGGTTCCGACGGCAGAGAACTGCACGAAAAAGCATTTGGCAACATCGGTGATTTTATGGGGGAAGTGGCGATTGC
>Ga0172379_10003010_pt1 | contig 28009 bp, 25 predicted proteins | sample GrowelOW334metaG_FD_119756 | JGI IMG/M metagenome (GOLD analysis project Ga0172379, IMG submission 119756) | Groundwater microbial communities from an aquifer near a municipal landfill in Southern Ontario, Canada - Groundwater well OW334 metaG | ecosystem: Environmental > Aquatic > Deep...
ACCGTTGATAGCTGTCATTTCGACTCTTCGTGAAGCGAAGGCGGAGAAATCTGGCGCAAAAGATCTCTCCACCCTCGAGCAACCGAGGAGTCGAGATGACATCGTAAATATTAGAATTATTGCCGACCACATCAAAACGGCAATCCTCGCCATCACCGACGGTATTTTGCCATCAAACAAGGATGCCGGCTATGTCGTCCGCCGGCTGATCCGCCGAGCGATAGTCAAGGCGCGGGAAATTGGCATTGAAGAAAATTTCACAACCAAAATTGCCAAAGAAGTGTTCAGAATATATCAAGACGTTTACGAATTCAAAGCCGATGCCGTCTTGTCTGAGCTAGAAAAGGAAGAAGTTAAATTCAAAAAAACACTCAAGGACGGTCTGAGAGTTTTATCGTTGATCAAAAATATTTCTGCAAAAGATCTTTTTAATCTCTATCAATCCTACGGCTTGCCAATCGAAATTACTGTTGAAGAGGCGAAAAGGTCTGGTCGTGAAATTAGCAATGAAGCAATTGAGCAATATAACAATCTGATGCACCAGCATCAGGAACTCTCTCGCACAGCATCGGCGGGGATGTTTAAAGGTGGACTTGTTGAAGCCGGTGAGATGACGACGAAGTACCATACTGCGACACATTTATTGCTGGCGGCATTGCGTGAGATTGTGAGTCCGGATATTTATCAAAAGGGCTCAAATATTACTGCCGAGAGACTACGGCTTGATTTTAATTATGATCAAAAATTGACTCCTGAACAAATAAAATCACTTGAAAATCTGGTCAATGAAAAAATAAAGGAAGATTTGCCGGTTGAAATGAAAGAAATGACATTGGACGAGGCGAAAAAGTCTGGTGCGATGGGAATTTTCGAATCGAAATACGGCGAGAAGGTGAAGGTCTATTCAATCGGCGACCCCTCGACAAGCTCGGGGCAAGTTTTCTCTCGGGAAATCTGCGGTGGTCCGCACGTCACTCACACTGGCGAGCTCGGACATTTTAGAATTACAAAAGAAGAAAGTTCCTCGGCAGGAGTTCGCAGAATAAAGGCTATTTTGGAATCACCAAATTAAACACGAAAATACGAACAGATACGAAAATACAAAAATTATATTCTTTGTATCCGCCGGTTGGCGGAGACGCGGTAATATATTATTCCTCGGTAAGTTTTAATTTAATAAAAATATTCAATATAGATCTAGATAATTAGCTGTGTAAAAAACAGCTTTTTTGACTTGACATTGTTTTTCTATCTGATATATTCCTCCTCATGGATTGCCGGGTAGAAAATCCAGTCCAGGAGATGATCGTGCTGAGGTTCGAGTTTCGTGTCGACATGTTCGGTCGTCTCTATTTCGTCATCATCTACCTCTCATCTGCTGTGATCAGTCGAGAGGTTCAGCCAGAAATCCTCTTCTGGACTGACCAGAGGCTGGCAGAACTGGCGCGGAGAACGGTTCGGATGGCGATCATGGGGACATCAACTTGACCAGTCTCCGCCTTCATCGGCGTGAGCAACTCTACCAGGGACGCGCACAATATCTATTTCCATTAGATCAGCGCGCGTCCCACTGCCAACAATTATATTAATTTCAAGACTTACGCAAAAGCTTCGTAGACCACGCTTTAGCGTGTTGGGACAACGTCTAATTAGATTGCGTAATTCATCTCCCACAAACTCCATCCTTCGCACAAGGCTACGGACGGCAAGGAAAGTTTGCGCTACGGTGCGTAAGTCCTGTAATTTAATCTTCAATTTTAAGTCCGTGAACAGAAGTGGTACTGGGCGATTTTGCTGTTGTTTTTTGAACACATTTGTTGTATATTGTCTAGCAAGAGGAGACCGAGGGTGGCTTCCAAGAACGACAGCAGCAATCATCTTGGCCGTTGTGGTCAAAACCGCCGCTGTTCCTGCCATGGCAGGACAGTGAAAGACGTTGATCTGGATATTCCCTGGGCAATATTCCCGGGAGAGCGCTTCGGTGACGCACTGACCGAACTGGCACGGTTTGATGACAACGAGATTATGAGACAACTCGTAGAGCGCGAAGCGCGCTCATCCTGAACCGTGTTTGTCAGACACGGTCTGACCTGACGCGTGGCGTATTGGCGGTCCATTTCCATTGGATTAGCCAGCCACGCGTTGCTTGTTTCTATTTCAAAAGTTTCTATGATATAATTTTGTCAAAGCCACATTGATGGCAGGTTTGTGATTACAGATGACTGGCCCTCCTTCGCTCTGCCATCCGGCAGAGACTACGGACGGCAAAATTGCAAGCAATTTTGGAGGGATTTTGGGCTTATTTGGCAAAAATAAGAAGAACTATGCGATTTCACTTGATATCGGCACAGAATTTGTGAAGGTGCTCGTTTTTCATATTGTCGATGATATCGCTCACGTTGTCGGTGTCGGTCGTGCTAAGCAAGGTTTGAGTGATATGCAGGGTGGTCGTGTCACTGACATTGCCGGGGTAATCAAAAATTGCGAGAAAGCGCTCGATCAGGCTTTTGAAGAAGCCAAGGTCGCACCACGTCAATGTGTCATCGGGATTGCCGGTGAATTGGTCAAGGGTACGACAACGGCAGTTCATTACCAGCGAGATGATGCCAAGGAAAAAATCACCGTCAATGAGCTGAAAGATATTATTGAGCAAGTCCAAACTCGCTCGTTTGATCGAGCCAGAAGTGAATTGGCTTGGGAAACCGGTCAGGCTGAGATCGATGTCAGACTGGTAAATTCGTCAATCGTTGATGTTCATATCGACGGCTACAAGATCACCAATCCGGTCGGTTTTCAGGGGCGCGATGTCCAGGTCGGCATATTCAATGCTTTTGCCCCGATCGTTCATCTTGGGGCCTTGCAAACGATTGCGGAGGATTTGGAATTGGACTTACTCTCAGTCGCGGCTGAGCCATACGCAGTTGCCAAATGTGTCGGTTCGGAGGACTCATCGGAATTTTCTTCCATTTTTGTCGACATCGGTGGTGGTACGACTGATATCGCGGTCGTCCGAGGTGGCGGACTAGAAGGAACAAAGATGTTTGCCATCGGTGGCCGTGTCTTCACCAAATCAATCGCTGATGCCTTTGATAAGCCTTTTGCCGAGGCAGAACAGCTTAAACTTGATTATTCAGCCGGGAAAATCAAAGCAGACTCGGAGATCGGCACCAAGATTAAGAAAGCGATTACCAATGATTGCGAAGTCTGGCTCTCTGGCGTAGAATTAGCCTTGGAAGACTTTACGGAAGTTGAGTTGATGCCGTCCAAGATTTTGCTTTGTGGCGGTGGCTCACTTTTGCCGGAGATTGCAGAATATTTGTCAAAACGAGCTTGGACAAAAAACCTGCCATTTTCCAAGCAGCCAAAAGTTGATTTCATCAAACCAGCCCAAGTTTCCTCGATCGTCGACGAGACAGGTAAACTTGTTGGCTCTCAGGACATCACGCCGATGGCTCTGGCAAACCTGGCAATTGATTTGGCCGGAGAAGAAAGCGTTGTCGATGGTATTCTGGATCGGATTGTCGAAGGACTGAGAAGATAGACGGAAAATTTTCAATTTTGCAATTTTGCAATTTTCAACCAAATACTAATTTTCAATTCTTAATTCTCAAACAAAATGCCAAATTGTTCAGAAAAGTATGACTTAGAGGAAAGGACGGCCAAATTCGGTGAAAACATCCTCAGGCTTTGCAAGACAATCAAGTTTTCGACATTAAATGAACCGATTATCAAACAACTTATTCGTTCGGCGACAAGCGTCGGAGCCAATTACATGGAAGCTGTTGGAGCGAGTTCAAGGAAAGATTTTCTTAATAAAATATTTATCTGCAAAAAAGAAATTCAAGAAACAAAACATTGGTTGAGAATGCTGTCTGTCGTAGCCGATGATCTGGCAGATGAGCTGAGATTGCTCCGGAAAGAAGCGCAGGAATTAACTCTAATTTTTCATAAAATTGCCAATTCAACTAAGGCAAAGAATTGAAAATTAAGATTTGAAAATTGATTGCAAAATTGAAAATTGAAAATTGTAAATTATGAACAAGATATTTTATTTAGAATCAGATGAGGAGATTACCAAGGTAATAAATCGGATTCGTCAAAGTGAAGAAGACGGTGCGGTTTTGGTTATACCGCGAAATTCGACATTGACTCAGAGCGTGATCAACCTGAAACTGCTTAAACGGGGTGCCGAAGAGCACAAGAAAATGATCGGGCTTGTCACGACTGATCGTGTGACCAAAAACTTAGCTGATCAGCTTGGGGTCAAAGTTTTTGGTAAAGTCAGTGAAGCAGAAAAGGCAATGTTGATAGTCGAAGCGGTAAAGATTCCAGCTAAATTGGTTGACGATGCTGATCTTAGAATTAACACTTATAAAAAGTATGATCTTTCTGGTCTAAATAAGGAAGAGCCGTCAATCGAGACTGAGGATGATATTAAACTATCAAAAAAATCACTCGAAGACGTAACTGGGCCGGAAGTATCGAGTGTTGAGCACGAAGAGGAAAATATTGATGAAGTAGACGAGCAAGAGTCTGTCCAGGAGGAGTCAAGTGATGACGTGGTTCACGAAAGTAAAAACGAGGATGATGATATGAGATTAAAACAAGGGAAAAACCGTCACATCAAAACTGGTGGCAGTCGTAAACCGTTGGCAATTTTGGCAGCGGTGACCATCATAGTTCTTCTCGTCGTTGTCTGTCTCTTTCTTCCGTCCGCAAAAGCCTCACTTGTTTTGAAGACTGCCAATCTGGATAAAACAGCTTCGATAAATGTCGACAAATCTCAAAAAACATTTGATCTCACTTCTGATACGATGCCAGGAACTGTCGTCGAGCTGGAAAAGTCGGTCTCAAAGAGTTTTGCCTCGACTGGTCAAAAAGATGCTGGCACGAAGGCGACAGGAACGGTGACGATTTCAAATGGTGTCAGTAGCGGGGCTATCCCGTTGTCGGCCGGGACGAAAGTTACCAGTGCTGATGGTGCTGTCTTTACGATTAATACGGGTGTGATGATACCGGGGATGACCAATGTTCAAATTTCTGGTGGCAAAGTGACTAGCTATGACGCTGGCACAGCTGATGTCGCTGTCACAGCTTCAGCGAACGGGGACGGTTATAATCTACCAGTCAATACGAAATTTACAGTCAGTTCATCAGCAGGTGTCCTGGCGGCAGCCAATAAGGCGGTATTTGCTGGTGGCGTAACAAAAAACATTACTTTTGTCAGTCAGGAAGATCTGGACAATGTGGGGAAAGCAATCTCTGATCAAGCCTTAGCAGACAACAAGGTTGAACTGCTTGGCAATGCCGAGAAAGCCTCAGTTGTAATCGATGAGAAAAATATTACTGTCAATGTCATTTCGACTGCGACAGACAAAAACGTGAATGACGAGGCCGAAAGCTTCGCAGTCACGGCCGCTATCAAACTTTCAGCTTTTGGTTTTTCTGAAAAAGATTTGCGGGCAGCGATGGAAAAAGTCACCGAGAAGGATCTGAAATCCGGTGAGATGCTGGTCAATCCAGAAGGCAGCGATTTGACGTACAAAACTACTGCTTACAACTCTGATGCTGGGACGATGAAACTTGATGTCGATTTCAAGGCCAAGACAGGCGCAAAAATTTCTACTGATACCCTAGTAAAGGGAATAGCCGGCAAGAGCGCGACTTCAGCACAAAACTATCTGGAAGACCAAAATGGAGTTGCTTCAGCCTCAGTCGAGTTCGTGCCAAAATTTTGGCGAATACTACCTTACCTGCCCAGCCGGATAGATGTCGTCTTCGATTATCAAAAGTAAAATAACCACGAAAATACGAACAATACGAAAATACCAACATCGCGTATTGTTTGGCAGGCGGATATATTTTTTGTTTGTATTTTCGTATAATTTGTATTTTCGTGATTATGATGTATTTAGCTATTGACTGGGGCGAAAAGAGAATAGGGTTAGCGGTCGGTGCCATTTTCCCACAGGGCGCCGGTGTTGTTGATGGCGAGCAATCTTTTGAAAAAATTGTTGAGGAAATCAAAGCGGTGATTACTGAAAACGAGGTTGAAAAGATCATTCTCGGATTACCGATTTTACCAAGCGGTGACGAAGGCGTTTTGGCGCCGCAGATCCGTCAGTTTGGCAAGGATTTAGAAAAATTATGCGGTCTCGAGGTGATTTACGAGCCGGAGGAATACACCTCAATCGAAGCCAAAGGTCAGTTCGTAAGTCATAGTAAATTGCCAGACCGGAAAAGTGGCAAGTTGGACGAGATGGCAGCGATCTTGATTTTGGAACAGTTTCTAGATCATATAAAAGACCAGTCAAATTTCTAACTATTCTAATTAACCTAATTGATCTAAATAAGCACTAAATCCCAAAAAACTAATGACTCTGGTTTAGAATTTGGGAATTGGGATTTGTTTAGTATAATTAGAGCAATTAGAAATTAGGTCAATTTTTATGAAATTTAACTGGAAGATTATTACAACTATTGTGATCAGTGTCATTTTGATCGGCCTAGCGGCGGCCTATTTTTCATATCTACGCACGATCAATGCGCCGAATGAGAGGATAACCGAAAACACCTTGATAAAAGTTGGGGCAGATGAAAGTACGTCAAGCATTGCTGACGCGCTCTTTGAATTGAACTTAATTCAGAGTAAAGAGCTTTTTCTTTTTTATGAGCGATCTCGTCTGAGCGCGATCAAACCGGGCTACTATGAAATTACAACTCGGATGTCGTTGGTCGACGTTGCTAATTTAATCAATTCAGGTCAGACCAAAATCATAAAAGCCAGAATTCCCGAAGGTTATCGAACTGAGCAAATCGCTGCCAAACTCAGTTCTCTTGGCATCGTTTCGTATGCAGGTTTTATGACAGCAGCGGTTGGCAAGGAGGGGACGCTTTTTCCTGACACTTATTTTCTTGATCCGATTATGACTGGCGAGGCCATTGTCGCCAAGATGGAAGATGATTACAATACGCGGATCGATGGCATGAGTGTCTCGGCAAAAGATTTAGTTTTGGCTTCAATTGTCGAGAAGGAGGCGGCGGACGATGATACGGATCGTGGTATTATCGCCGGTATTTATCAAAATAGAATAGATGCTGGGATGAAATTACAATCTGACCCGACGGTGTCATATGGTCGTGATAGCAATAATATTGCGACGATGTCAGTTGAAAACATACTTGATTACTCTTTTTGGAAAGCGGCCAAGACGGTAGAATTTACATCTGTTAATTCACTTTACAATACTTACCAACATCTCGGCTTGCCGCCTGCGCCGATCTGTAATCCTGGTCTTGCCAGTATCAGGGCGGCTCAAAATCCGACACCGAGTGATTACTACTATTTTCTTTATGGCAAAGACAAAATTCTTCATCCCGCCAGTACACTAGATGGTCACAAGACAAATGTGGCGAAATATCTCTAACTTCATCGGAATAACTGTCTTGACCGTGAAGTGTTTTTACCTTAAACTCAATTAAGAAAGCTTGTAAGCAGTAAGTAATAAGCATTAAGCTAGTTTTTGTAGTGAAAAACCCTTTCTCAAAAATTTTAGGACGGTTTTCTCAGGATATTGGTATCGATCTTGGTACTGCGAACACGCTTGTTTATGTTCGGGGTAAAGGTGTCGTCATCCGTGAGCCTTCTGTCGTGGCGATAAACAAGAAAACCAAGGAGATTTTGGCGGTTGGCGAAGATGCCAAGAGAATGGTCGGCCGGACTCCGTCCCATATTGTTGCGATCAGACCGCTTGTCGATGGGGGTATTTCAGATTTTGAAGTGACGGAAGCAATGTTACGCTATTTCTTCGATAAAGTTCATGCTATGCATTTTTCGATCATCCCGCGTCCGCGGGTTGTGATCGGTATTCCGCACTCTGTGACGGAAGTGGAACGACGTGCGGTCGAAGAAGGAGCAATCAACGCTGGCGCTCGCGAAGTGTACCTGATCGAAGAACCGATCGCCGCGGCAATCGGGGCACGTTTGCCGATTCAGGATGCATCTGGCAGTATGATCATCGATATTGGCGGTGGCACCAGTGAAGTGGCTGTTATTTCGCTTGGTGGCGTTGTCGCTTCACGATCTCTGCGGATCGCCGGCGACGAGATGAATGAAGATATCATCCAATACGCTCGCGATAAATTTAATTTACTTTTAGGTGAGCGCACCGCTGAGGATATTAAAATAAAAATTGGTTCTGTCATTGGTGGACGTGAGAAAAAGGAAGCAGCAATGCGCGGTCGCGATCTTGTCACGGGTTTGCCAAAAGAAATCATTGTTAATGATGAGCAGATTCGCGAGGCGATCAAAAAATCAGTCGGGTCAATTATCGAGAGCATTAAGGTGACGATGGAAGAAACGCCACCAGAGTTGCTGGCCGACATTATGGATCGCGGAATCGTTCTGGCCGGTGGTGGTGCCCTTTTGAGCGGTTTGGATCGTCTGATCGCGTCTGAGACACAAACAAAAGTATTTATCGCTGACGATCCTCTGACGGCGGTTGCTCGTGGCACCGGTATTGTCTTGGAGGACATCGATCTTTTGGCCGATGTTTTGTTGCCGCGAGCGTATAAAAGATAGCCAATCACGAAAATACGAACAATACAAAAATACAAACAGTTTAAGGTAACCTGGTGGCTGATGATATTTAAAATTTGTATTTTCGTATAATTTGTATATTCGTGATTAATTTGGAAACCATGAATCGGCGCACAAAAACATTATTATTTGTCATCTTGGGAGCGATAATTTTGGCTTTAATATTTTCACCGGTTTTTCGATCACGGACCAAGTCTTTTTTTACTCGAACGACAACAGGTATATCATCTCATCTTGAAAATTTTAGTCATCGGGTCAGGAGAAATTTTTCGTTTTGGACTAATATTTCAGAACTTAAAAAACAAAATGAGGAATTGAGTCGAAAAATAATTTCATTGCAAGTAGACTCGAGTCAGATCGAAGAACTGAAAAATGAAAATGCTCTGCTGAAGAAGGAGCTTGGTTTCATCGAGCCGAGCGAGGTTGGCACACTGGTTCCGGCCAAGATCATCGAACGTGATGCCGCGACATTTTCAGATGAAATTACTATTGATAAGGGTGAAAAGGACGGGATTGTAAACGGCATGGCTGTCGTTTCAAATAATATCCTGATTGGGACGATCAAAAATGTTATGTCAGACACCTCGAAGATATTATTGATAACGAGTAAAGACTCGATTATTCAGGCGATGCTCCAAAACAGCCGATCAAAAGGTGTCTTGCGCGGCGGCATCTCCGGATTGTATCTTGATGACATTACGACCGATACGACATATAAAATTGGCGAAAATGTCGTTACAAGCGGGTTGGGTGGTGATATTATGTCAGGGATGCTGATTGGGACAGCGGGCAAACTAGAATCTGCCTCGTCTAGCATTTTCAAAACGATTAGCGTCGAGCCGCTTGTCGACATCTCAAGCCTGGAATTGGTTTTTGTAAAAAAATAGGTTTTTTAGCTGCTAAAAACAATGATTAATATTAGGACTTACGCGTTTGTCATCTCGAGCCCTTCGACTGCGCTCAGGACAGGCGAAGGAGCCGAGAGATCTTACAACAGAAGAGATCCTTCGACAAGCTCAGAGCCTGTCCCGAGCTAGCCGAGGGAATGACACTTCGTGTCAGATTTCTCCACCCCCAAGAACAGGGAGTCAAAATGACAGCAACAGACCTTTTTCAAACGCGTAAGTCCTAAATTTATAAATATTTAAAAATATTATTCGAGAAGAAAAATGAAACAATTGAAATTTCTTTTTTATTTACTCCTGGGTTTGTTGACAGTTTTACTCGACGTCTCCTTTTTTTCAAGTTTTGAGATATATGGCGCCAGTATTTTAACATCGTTCATTGCGATGGTTGTTTTTGCGATCAGAGATAATGGCGATGAGTACGCGTATTTTGGCTTGCTTCAAGTGATTTTGTTTGCGGTTTTTTCGTCGCTGCCTCTGGGTGTCATAGCGCTTAATTTCTTTTTGCTGCCGATCGGTCTAAATATTGTCGCCAAAAAATATTTTCCGAAGCCAAATAATTTCACCATTCTTTTTTATTTAGTTGCTACTACTTTTTTATTCGATTTTATTTTGCTTGTTTGGTCAAGCGAGTGGAATGCAGCAGGCTTCCTCGCCGTCGGCTACTTCACAGCCATCAATAGTATGGTGGGGTGGCTCGTGTATTACGTTATCGATCTTTTCAAAAAAAAGTTCACATTTTCCTCGGAGATAAAAATTTAAGATTCAAATGGATATTTTTGGTAATTTTTCAAAACTGAAAGACGACAAGGAAAAACGCAAGGTCAGAGAGTACTCTGATCTTGAATTTAGCTATTCTGACCTTTCGTCTGAATCTGTTGATAGGGTTGAGGAAAAGAACAATCCTGGATTCACTTCTTATCTAAAAGCATTTTCTGTTCTTATTTTTACCATTTTGATTTTGCGTCTTTTCACTGTTCAAATTGTTTCGGGGAGCTTGAATCAAAAGTTGGCTGAAGGCAACCGAATACGTCCTAGGGTTATCGAAGCTGGGAGAGGCCTGATTTTGGACAAGAATGGCAAGCCACTGGCTCAAAATGAGCCTTCGTTCGCGCTTGCAGTCTATCCTTCTGACCTGCCGCACAAGACTACGGACCGAGAGGCGGTTTATCAAAAAATTTCCGACCTAACAAATATTCCGCTTAGGACTGTTCAAAAAGAGGCTGAGAAAAATGGTCTGTCGTCCCTTGATGAAGTTACTATTAAGGAAAATATTTCGCACGACGATGCTCTTTTGCTTGAACAAAAAATTTCTGACTTGCCTGGCGTTTTTGTGGCGACAAAGTCAATCCGTCGATACACGAGCGATTCCGGGCTAGCTCACGTCCTTGGTTATACTGGCTTGGTTTCGGCAAATGATATCATAAATCATCCTGATTATTATCTTTCAGATCGGATCGGCAAGACTGGTCTCGAGTCTAAATATGAAAGTTATCTCCGTGGTGTTTATGGTGTGGAGCAGATCGAGGTTGATTCTGTGGGTAATATAACTGGTGTCGTTACAGACAACAATAACACTGAGCCAGTTAATGGAGGCAACCTGGTCTTAAATCTCGATTATGGTTTGCAACAAGCAACAGCTGCGGCTCTGGCAAGTGGGATGGCAACCGGCGCAGAACAAACCGGTCAGCCAGTGACGAGCGCTACGGCTATGGTTATGGATGTCAACACAGGGGGGGTTCTCTCGATGGTTTCTTTGCCTAGCTACGACGACAACTTGTTTTCAATAAAAATCAGTAATGCTGATTATGCTAAATTAAACACTGATCCAACCTTGCCGATGTTTAATCGGGGGATTGCTGGTGTCTATCCGCCTGGCTCTATCGCAAAGATAATTATGGCCTCAGCCGGCTTGCAAGAAGGGAACATCACGGCAAAGACCTCGATGGTTACACCGGCAGCAATAAAGATAGGCGAATACACTTTCCCTGACTGGAAAGATCATAGTTATGAAAGCACCAACGTCGAGCGCGCCATTGCTGAATCAAATGACATATTCTTCTATGCGCTTGGTGGTGGCTTTCAAAATATTAAGGGCTTAGGTATTGATAAGATCAAGGAGTATTGGCAACTCTTTGGTCTTGGGGAAAAAACTGGCATCGATCTACCTGGTGAAGCGTCTGGCTTGCTTCCAGACGATGCCTGGAAGAGAAAGGCTGTCGGTGAGCCGTGGTATATCGGAGATACTTACCATGTCGCGATTGGACAGGGTGATATGCTGGTGACGCCGATCCAAATGCTTAGAGCGACGGCTGTAATTGCCAATGGTGGAAAGCTACTTGAACCACAGCTAGTAAACCGGATCGTCGACCATAGTGGCAAGACTACAAAAACGTTTGATCCTCGGATTGAAAGAGAAAATTTTATCAGTGGAGCAAATATTAAAATTGTGCAAGAAGGCATGCGCCAGACTGTAATCTCTGGATCAGCTAGAAGTATTCTAAGTGATTTTCCGATCCCTGTTGCCGGCAAGACTGGCACAGCCCAATTTATGAACAACCAAAAAACGCATGCTTGGTTTGAGTGTTATGCGCCGTATGATAATCCACAAATTGCTATTATTGTTCTGGTCGAGGGTGGTGGTGAGGGTTATGACATTGCCGGACCGGTGGCAAAGGATATGATGACATATTATTTCGCAAATAATAAATCAAATTAACCTAATTATTCTAATTCCTGCCTGCTGGCAGGCAGGTCTAAATAAATTCCAATTTTCTAAATCCCAATTAGAATGCGGATAAAGAGGGTTGATCTGTGAATATCTGTGAAGAAAGATCTGAGGTGGTGATTTCTCAGAAATAATTCAGTATTGTACTTTACAATCAGTTATATCGATTATGAAACTCGCACGGTCAAGCCCTAAAAGTCTTGACAGTTGAGACCTTTTTTGAGAAAATAAACGTCCCAAAAGTAAAAATTATTAGTGAAGCGCTTCACGTACTAAACAAGTCGTGGGCGATTTTTTTTCCGAAATGAGGCAATCTTCTGATCGCCCCAAGCGGAGCCGAAAGGATAAAATGAGCAATTATGTTACAGAAGCAGGCCTTGTAAAACTGAAAGAACAGCTTCAAGAGATCAAGCTAAAACTGAAAGAAGCCAGTCGTAAGATTAAAGATGCCCGCGAAATGGGCGATTTATCTGAGAATGCTGAATATCACGAGGCGAAGAATGAGCAGTCGTATTTAGCCAGCAAAGAAGCTGACATCGAACAAAAGATCAAAAATGCTCAGATAATTTCCAAAGAATGCAAAACCGACATCATCAATGTTGGCTGTACTGTCGAAATTGACGATGATGGTGAAAAGATGAACTACCAGATTGTTGGTAGCGACGAGGCTGATCCGATAAACGGTCGAATCTCTGTCGATTCACCGATTGGTTCCGCTTTGGTTGGGCACAAGAAGGGTGAGACTGTTGCAGTCAAAACTCCGATTGGTGTTACAAATTGCAAGATTTTGAAAATAGCGTAATCACATATTGTTTACTCAAAAAATATACTAGAATGCCGGCCTTGTGCTGGTGTTTTAGTTTATGTGTCTTTGTGGTATAAATTAGTTAGAAAGTTTACTGAGTTCATAAAGTTTGTAAAGCTGGAAAGTTCCTAAAGTTCATAAATCCGAGGAAAATATGACAGATAATTTGGGCGCGACTGAAAAAGAATTAGTTGAAAATAGGCTTCTGAAACTTGAGACATTACGATCACAAGGTGTCGATCCATATCCATCAAAATCTGGCCGAACAAAGCTGACAACTGATGTTCGCAAAGACAAGGACAAACTGATTGCCGACAAAGCAAACGTGACGGTCGCTGGCAGACTGATGGCTAAGCGTGGTCATGGTAAGTTGATTTTTGGAGATATTGAAGATATCGCTGGCAAGATTCAAGTTGTCTTTAAAATTAATATTTTGGGCGAAAAATTTGATCAAATCTCTTTGTTTGAGGTTGGCGATTTTATCGAGGTTTCCGGCACTGTTTTCGTCACAGCGGCTGGTGAACTGACAGTTGAGGCTGAGGGAATTAAAATCCTAGCCAAAACAATCCGACCAATTCCTGAGAAGTGGTATGGTATCAAAGATGAAGAGCTGCGTTTTCGCAAGCGTTACCTTGATTTCATTCTCGAGCCGGAAATGCGCGATCTTTTCATCAAAAAAGCTAAATTTTGGCAGTCGATCAGAGGGTTTTTGGTAGGAAAAGGTTTTCTAGAAGTAGAAACACCCGTTCTGGAATCAACAGCCGGTGGCGCGGACGCAAATCCCTTTACAACACATCATCATGCCTTCGATATGGATGTTTATCTTCGTATTTCGACCGGTGAGCTCTGGCAGAAGCGATTGATGGTGGCTGGTTTCGAAAAGACCTTCGAAATTGGTCGGCAGTTCCGAAACGAGGGCGTTTCTCGCGAACACCTCCAAGATTATTCTCAGGTTGAATATTACTGGGCATATGCCGACTATGAGGATAACATGAAATTGGTTTGTGAAATGTATCGCTTTGTCGCAAAAGAAACATTTGGCACGACAAAATTTCAGATCAACGACTTTGGTATTGATTTGGCAGATGATTGGCCTCGTCTTGATTATGTCGAAACCGTGAAAGAAAAATTAAACATTGATGTGCTCGAAGCCCCAGAGGATGAGATCAGGGCAAAACTAAAGGAACTAAAAATTGACTTTAGGTCAAACGAACGTCGCGGTCGCTTGATCGATGCCCTTTGGAAACACGTTCGCAAAACAATTGCCGGTCCCGCTTTCCTGATCAATCATCCAGTAGAAGTTTCACCACTAGCCAAGCGAAAAGCTGACGATCCACGTCTAGTCGAAAGATTTCAGCCGATTATTGCTGGATCTGAAATCGGCAACGGTTATTCTGAGCTAAACGATCCAGCAGATCAGCGTGCACGATTTGAAGAGCAAGCCAAGATGCGGGCGGAGGGTGACAGCGAGGCCCAGATGTTTGACGGTGAGTTTGTCGAAGCGCTAGAATATGGCATGCCACCGACGACTGGTTTTGGCACCTCGGAGAGAATGTTTGCTTTCCTGGCAGGCAAGACAGTGCGTGAGGCACAGATATTCCCGCTGATGAAACCAGAGCAGTCGAAGGTTGCTCCAAAAATGGATAACGAATTGTCTAAATAACAAATAACAAAATTAAATTATTTTGTCATTTCGACCCCTCGGAGCGTCGAGGTTGGAGAAATCTTGAAGCAAGATCTCTCGACTTCTCCGCCAACTGGCAGATTCGCTCGAGATGACAAAGTCATGCTGAATGGAGTCAAATGTTAGATATAAAATTGATTCGTGAAAAACCAGAAGAAATTAAGGTGGCGATTGCTCGCAAGGGTGCTGAGCCAGCCTTGATTGATGACCTTCTCGATCTCGACAAAAGAAGGCGTGATTTCATCGCCAAAATTGAACAATTTCAAACTGATCTCAACAAGCGCTCGAAGGAAATAGCGCAATATCACGGTCAGCAAAAGATCGATGCTATCAACGATGCCAGCGAATCTTCGGAGAAGATCAAACAACTCAAGCCTGAGCTTGAAAAAGTCGAAGCTGGCTTTCGTGAAATTGCTCTAGAGATTCCAAATCCGCCACTTTCAGAAGTGATCGATGGCGAATCTGACAAAGATAACACTGTCAACCGAACCTGGGGTGAGAAACCAAACTTTGATTTCAAGCCGCTTGATAACATCGAGCTGGCCGAAAAATTAAATCTCTTCAATACTGAACGAGCGACAAAAGTTGCTGGCTCGCGTTTTTATTATCTGACTGGCGACATGGTAATTCTCGAACAAGCGCTTTTTCGTTTTGCTCTCGATTTTTTGGTCGCTGAAAAATTTATCCCGGTTATCCCGCCGGTACTCGTAAACCGCAGAATCATGGAAGGTGCCGGCTATATCCCTGGTGGTGAGGACGAAATCTATAAGACACAGGATGATTTATATTTAGCTGGAACTTCGGAACAACCGCTGGCCGGGTATCATCTAGACGAAATTTTTTCAGAAAAAGATTTACCACTTCGCTACGCTGGAATCTCAACCTGCTTCCGTCGGGAGGCTGGCAGTCATGGCAAAGATGTCAGGGGAATTCTCAGAGCCCATCAGTTCAATAAAATTGAGATGTTTTCTTTCGTCAAACCAGAGGATTCAGCCAAGGAACACGATTATCTGGTTTCGCTCGAAGAAAAACTAATGCAAGAATTGAAATTGCCGTACCAAGTTATCAACATTTGTGCTGGTGATCTCGGTGCGCCAGCGGCGAAAAAATTTGATATCGAAGCTTGGCTACCGAGCGAAGGCAAATATCGCGAGACGCATTCAGCCTCGAATTGTACTGATTTTCAAGCTCGTCGTCTCAATATTCGTTACAAAAATTCTGAAGGCAAAATCGATTTTGTTCACACATTAAATGGCACAGCTTTTGCCGAGCGACCACTGCTCGCAATCATTGAAAACTATCAGCAAAAAGATGGTTCAGTCAAAGTACCAGAAGTATTACAAAAGTACACTGGGTTCTCAGAAATAAAACGAAAATGATTTATCTAAAATATCTCTTCCCAAAGCCAACTTCAATCAGTCTGGACTTAGTTTTGGCTGTATATTACACTTAAGTTAATTCAAAGTAGTAACCAGTTATTCTTACAAGACAAACAAAATTAAAAGCGGAGGTGTGAATGAAAATCGAATTCCACATTAAAGACGTGGTAATTACGGCGAAACAAAAGGCGCTGTTTGAAAAGAAACTATTGAGGACAAAAAAATATTGTAAGGACGAGCCAGTAACAATTGATGTATATCTGAAGGACGAGAGTAGTGCGGAGAAGGGCGGAGTCGATCAGACGGTTGAGATCTCGACAGTAGTATCAGGCGAAAAAATCTTTGTTACAGAAACTGATGATCGTCTGCTTCGCGCCTTTGCTCGCGCGCAGAAAGCTTTCGAGCGACAAATAAATAAATTGCATAAACAAAGAATCGAAAAATCCCACGAAGGTTCGGAGGGTTACATTTCCAAGGCGCTGAGGGCGTTGAGATTGAAGAAATAATTCGAATCCTAGCATGAGCTCGATTGTTTTTACCCCTCTGACGTGCTAAAATCAGAGTGATTTTGGTGTTTTTATTATAATTTTTAACTAAAAATATATGTCGATATTAGATTTACTTTACAATCCGAGCAAGCGAGTGATTGGTAGCCTTGAGAAAAAGGTTGCTGAGATTAATGGTTTCGAAGATTCGATCAAGAAGTTGACCGACGAAGAATTGAAGAAGAAGACGGCGGAATTCCAGAAGAAGTTGCAAGTACCGAGTACCGAGGACAGAGAGGTTCAATATAAGCAAATTCTGGAAGAAATTACTGCTGAAGCATTTGCGGTACTGCGTGAGGCGATGCGGCGGGTTTGGGGCGAACGTCACTTCGATGTCCAGCTGATCGGTGGGCTTGTCCTTCACCAAGGTAAGATTGCTGAGATGAAAACCGGTGAGGGTAAGACTATTGTGGCAGCCTTAGCCCTATATCTAAACGCTCTGGCGGGTCATGGTGTCCACCTGATAACAGTCAATGATTATCTTTCCAAACATCAGGGCGAGGGTATGGGCGAGGTTTACAATTTTCTTGGTCTTTCAACTGGAGTTATCCAGAGCAACCAGGAGACGTATAAATTTGTCAAAAAAACTGACTACAAACATTACTCTGACTGTGATGGTTCAAATCTCGAGCCGTGCTCGCGACATGACGCTTACACTGCCGACATCACATACGGCACAAATAATGAATTCGGTTTTGACTATCTGCGCGACAACATGGCACCCTCGGTCGAGGCTTGTGCTCAGCGGAAACTGAATTTCGCCATCGTCGATGAAGTTGACTCGATTTTGATTGACGAAGCGCGTACCCCACTGATTATATCGGCGCCGGCGCAAGAATCTGGCAGTATGTATGCCCAGTTTGCGGCGCTCGTACCGCGACTAAAGTCAGAGACTGATTACGTTCTTGACGAGAAGGACAAGGCGGTCACGCTGTCTGATCAAGGAATCAAAGAGATGGAGAAGATGCTTCACGTCGACAATATCTACGAAGTCGGCGGTCTGGCGATGGTTCATCACTTGGAGCAAGCATTAAAAGCTGAAACTTTATTTAAGCGTGATCGTGACTATGTCGTTCGAGATGGTGAAATTATTATCGTCGATGAATTTACTGGTCGCCTGATGGTCGGTCGACGCTATTCTGAAGGGCTGCACCAAGCGATCGAGGCGAAGGAAAGTGTCGAAGTCAAGCAAGAATCACAGACTTTGGCGACTATTTCATTTCAGAACCTATTTCGTCTATATGACAAATTAGCCGGTATGACTGGTACGGCGGCGACAGAGGCGGAGGAGTTTTTCAAAATTTATCAGCTTGATGTCGTAGAGATTCCGACAAACAAAACGGTCGTACGTAAAGATTTTCCTGATCGAATTTATAAGTCGGAAGAAGCCAAGTTTGACGCCGTCGTAGAGAGTGTCAAAGAGCTAAATGCGTCCGGTCAGCCGGTCTTGATCGGCACTGTCTCAGTGGCAAAAAACGAGATTTTATCAAAAAAGTTGAAGCAAGCCGGTGTCAAGCATGAGGTTTTGAATGCCAAACAGCACGATCGTGAAGCGAAGATTATTGTCAAAGCAGGGCAAAAAGGTGCGGTCACGGTGGCAACGAACATGGCTGGTCGCGGTACTGATATCAAGCTAGGAGTTGGCGTCAGAGAGTCGGGCGGTTTGCATGTCCTCGGTACCGAGCGACATGAAGCGCGGCGTATCGATAATCAGTTGCGTGGTCGTGCCGGTCGTCAGGGCGATCCCGGTTCATCACAATTTTTTGTTTCGATGGAAGACGATCTGATGCGTATTTTTGGCGGTGACAGACTGAAAAACCTGATGAATTCTCTCGGCTTGCCTGACGATATGCCGATCGAAAATAAGTTAATTTCACGCTCGATCGAATCGGCTCAGCGACGTGTCGAAGGCTACAATTTCGATAGCCGCAAACATTTGGTCGAATATGATGATGTTATGAATAAGCATCGCGAGGTGATTTATCGAAAGAGGAGAGCGATTTTAGAAAGTACTCAGCACTCCCCACTTCGCCCACCCTTCGCCAAGACTACGGAAGTGGCACAGCAAGGCTCCGCGGGGCAAGCAGTACATAGTACTCAGGAAGGACAGGAAGAAGAAAGAAACCAGATTGATCTAAAAGAAGAAATATTGAATATTGTTGATGAGGAGATTGCAAATATTCTCGGTTTTTATATTGGTGATGACGACAAGATAAAAACGGAGTTGAAAGCAATTCTTGGTGACGTCAATCTACCAGAACTTGATACCGATAAGATCAAGGAAATTGCTAGAGAGTTATACAACAGAAGAGAAGAAAAAATGACTTCTCAGGTAATGCGACAAGTAGAAAAGATGGTCTATTTGCGAACGATCGATATGCTCTGGATCGAACATCTGACGACGATGGACGAACTGCGAACCGGTATCGGTCTGCAGGGCTACGGTCAGAAAGATCCACTCGTCGAGTACAAGCAAGCCGCTTTCCGGATGTTTGAGGGACTTTTGAAAACGATTGAATCAAATGTCGCTAGGACGATTTTCAAAGTCGAAGTGGCGGCCAGTCAGGCACCGCCGATTGCCAATTTAAAAGAGGCAGAATACTCCGAGCCTGACGCTGATAAAATTGGCGGATTTGAACAAGAGGTCAATGACAAAAGACTAAAGACTAACGCCAATAATAGCAGTATTGAAAAAGTAACACAGTCGATGGGAGCGGGCAAAACGGTCTACGACCGGATGCAAGAAACGGCCAAAACTGGTCCGGCTTCGCAGGTCAAAGGAACTAAGAAGGTTGGCCGCAACGATCCTTGTCCGTGCGGTTCAGGAAAAAAATATAAAAAGTGCCACGGGAAATGAGGCTCTTAAATGAACTGTCCTTTTTGCGAAAAAGAAAAATTACGCATGCGTATTATTTATGAAAATGACCTTGTAATCGTCTTTCCAACAAATATTCCAATTGTACTGGGACATATTTTGATCTGTCCAAAACGTCATGTCGGCAAAATTGATGATCTCAGTGCAAAAGAAACTGCGAACTATAATTAAATCAAAAAAGGCTCTCAGAAAGAGCTTTGATGCCAGCGGATTTAATCTGGCTTGGAACGAAGGAGTTAGTGCTGGACAAACAATAGACCATCTACACATTCATTTATTGCCAAGGAAAAAAGGTGATAGTGGTGTCTATAAATACGAACCGAGAGAGTTTCTTTATCGACTAGGATCAAGGGTTAAATCTACCGATGATGAATTAAATGAGGTTGCTGATATTGTGAAGTCTAAGTTCTTTCTCTCCGACGGCGTCTAGGACGCCGTCGGAGGGGCATGGGTGGACCTGTGCTTTCCCAGCAGCATGATCGCCTGGAAGGCGATTGCGACGACCATCGCGCAGGCGACTAACACGATGGCGTTGATCAGTCCGACGATTGAGATCAGGGCTCGTCTGGAGGACGACAAGATCACCTCCTGTTTTTCGCTGACGTCTCCTCCTCGAGGTGATTGGAAACGGCAGATGGACATCAGGCCGTCTCCTTTTCTGTTGCAGCGATCGCTTGGCCGATAGCTATTGCGATAATAGTCATCGCGATGCAGCAACACAGAGCGATCTTCGCAGCAATCACCATTTGATGGTCCAACCCTGGCTCGTAGCCGAGGATCCGGATCATCGTAGTACGAACGCAGAGAGATGCCCCGACGCAGAGGCTGGCGGTGATCGCGCCGACAGCGATGACGTTGTAATCGCTGTTGGCATGCAGTTTCCAGCTATTCACCAGGTCGTAGGTGATCAGGCCGGCGGCTACCACGAGCCAGATGCCGACAAGGCAAGCAAATCCTCCGATCAAGGCCACCGCGATGCTGATGAGCAGTACCATGGCGATGGCACAGCACATCCTCGAAATGTTCATGCGCTGTCCCCAGAGTTCTTCTTGGTGGCGGTAAGTGTCAGCACTATGCCGCCAACCGTGCCGCCGATTGCGTAACTGAGTGTTGGCAACTTGGTTATTGCCCACACAACCCAAGTAACGCTGGCAGCGGTCACGGTAGTGATGAAAATGCACTCCACCACTTGCCACCAGTTGATCTGGCGACAGATCCGGCCGACTCGCGTTAACACGATGTTCTCCCTCGGTCGAGGTGACCGATGCCGATAGTATGCCATATTTTGTATTTTTATGCAACAAATTTTCCTCAATTTATTATATCTTTAATTGGCAAATAATTTTGCTCATAGCAGATGGTAGTGTTATAATTGCAATGTAAATATTATGGAGGTGATATGGCAAATAAAGTAATGCTTATGATTCTGGACGGTTGGGGGTTATCTGGCTCAGAGATTGGCAACTCACCGCTTTTGGCCAAGACACCGACAGTCGACTATCTTTATGCCAATTATCCGAAGATCTCCTTGACGGCATCTGGGCTTGAGGTTGGTTTGTCACCAGGTGAGCCGGGCAATTCTGAGGTCGGGCACATGAATCTTGGTTCTGGTCGTGTCGCGTGGGAAAATCTACCGCGGATCGATCTGGCGATCGAATCGGGTGAATTTGGCAAGAACGAGGCATTGCTTGGTGCGATCGAGAATGCCAAGAAAAATAATTCTACCTTGCATTTAATTGGTCTCGTTTCTGATGGTGGTGTTCACTCTCACATTCGTCATCTTTTCGCGATCTTAGAGGCGGTCGGCAAAGCGAAATTATCGAAAGTTCTAGTTCACTTTATCACTGATGGTCGGGATACCCCGCCGCAAGTGGCAAAAGGTTTTGTCGATCAGTTGGAACAGGCATTCAAGAAATACGGCTGTGGTCAGATAGCGACGATGATCGGTCGGTATTTTGCGATGGATCGTGATAAAAACTGGGACAGACAAAAAAGGGCATTTGACCTGATGACAAAGAATGTTGGCGACAAATACGAAACAGCTGCCGCTGCACTAGATGCTTGTTACAAAAAAGGCCAGAACGACGAGATTTTGGAACCAGCTGTTATCGGTGCTGGCGGTATTGTCGGGGAAAATGATTCAATCATTCTCTTTAATCATCGCAGCGACCGTACTCGCCAGCTGCTATCACTATTCTCTGGTGAAGAGGGAGCGCAAGTTCCAGCCGGACTAACGTTGGTTTCGATGACACAGTACAAAAAGGATCAAAAAGCTGCACCAATTTTTCCACCAGAAAATCTCCAAAACACTTTGGCGGAGATACTTAGTAGTCATGGATTGCGACAATTTCACACTGCAGAAACAGAAAAATACGCCCACGTCACCTATTTTTTCAAGTGTGGCATCGAGCCAGCCCTAAAGAATGAAACAGATGCCGTGGTTCCGTCAAAAAAATCACCAACTTATGATAAAATACCAGAGATGTCAGCGCCTGAAGTAACAGAAAAATTACTCGGAGCGGTCAATGAGGGGCACGATTTTATCGTAGTTAATTATGCCAACGGGGATATGGTCGGACATACCGGCGTCGCGGAGTCGGCCATCAAGGCTTGTGAGGCAGTTGATGGTTGCTTGGCGCGAGTTTTACCATTGGCATCGCAGCAAGGATATAAGGTTTTAATTACCGCTGATCATGGTAATTGTGAGACGATGATTGACCCAGAAACGAAGCAACCACACAAGGAACACACGACAAACCCTGTTCCGCTGATGTATTTGGATTTTGTCAAAAAGCCGTATAATTTTGTTCAAACACAATTTTCGAAAGATGATTATTTTCAGTTTTGTTCTGGTGCACCGATAGGTGTTTTAGCTGATATAGCTCCATCGATTCTGGCAAACTTCGGACTTGAGAAGGGCACAGAGATGGACGGGATGGACCTGACAACTGCGATGATATGATATAATGATTTTTTGAATGAAGTTTTAGTTAGGTGACAGGGGTACAATGGCAGGGGATCTCGACTTAAAAGAAAAACAAAAAGAGGAAAAAAAATCCGACAAGACAAATCCGAAAGCTACTGCCGAAGATGTCGTTATCGAATTTCAGAGTGTGACCAAGCAATATTCTGCAAATATTGAGGCGGTTCATGATGTCTCTTTTAGCGTCTCGGTGGGTGAATTTATCTCTCTCGTCGGACCATCTGGTGCGGGGAAATCGACTTTGATCAAATTGCTGACTTGTGAAGAGCGGCCGACTGATGGCAAGATTTTGGTCGCTGGTCGCGACATTACAGAATTGAAAAAAAAGGAATTACCATATTTTCGTCGCAAAGTGGGGGTGATATTCCAGGATTTTAAATTATTACCCAAGAAAACAGTTTACGAGAACATTGCCTTTGCCCTCGAGGTATGTGATGCTCCTGACGATGAGGTCAAGGAAAAAGTGCCGAAAATTATTGATCTTGTCGGTCTGACCAGACGGGCTTTTTCGTTTACAGAAGAGTTGTCCGGTGGGGAAAAACAGCGTGTTTCCATCGCTCGAGCCCTTGTACATAATCCGAAACTTCTGATCGCTGATGAGCCGACTGGTAATCTCGACCCTGTTTCGACATGGGAAATTATCGAATTATTATTCAAAATTAATAAGCAGGGAACAATAGTTTTGTTGGCAACACATGATCGCGAAGTCGTTGATTCTCTCCAAAAGAGAGTCATCACGATGAAAGAGGGTGTGGTTATCTCAGATCATTTGAAGGGCAAATACAACCTGTAGCCGTAAGCTACGGGAAATTAACCTAATTTCTAATTAACCTAATTATTCTAAATAAATTCCAAGCGCCAAAGGCCAAAATTATTAAAGTTTGGGATTTAGAAATTAGGATTTGGAGCTTGTTTAGGTCAATTAGAGCAATTAGAATAATTAGAAATTTACTAGCATGCAACTCTTGACTACAATTAAGCGTATTACCAAAACGGCCTTTGTTTCTCTCTGGCGGAACAATTGGTTATCATTGGCTGCAACATTGGTGATGGTGCTGACTCTCTTCACAGTTTCTTTCTTTGTTTGCCTGATGATCATGGTCAATTCGACAACCTCGATGCTTCGTAGCAAAGTTGATATCTCGGTTTATTTTAGTGATTCTGTTTCCAACGACCAGATTTTTAAGATCGAAAACACCTTGCTTGCACGCTCTGATGTCAAATCAGTCACCTACGTCTCCAAAGAAAAAGCGCTTGAGATCTGGAAAAGTCAAAATTCTGACAATACCCAGCTTCGAGATATTATCAGCTCTGACTACAATCCACTGCCACGTAGCTTGGAGATAAAAACAGAACAGACGGAGGATTTGGACGCGGTTAACAGCTTTCTGAGTTCAAAAGATTATAAGCCGCTTATCAAGGAAATAAGCTACCGCAAAAACAAAGATTTAGTCGATCGCTTGATAAAAATTACCAATTTTATTAAATATGTTGGCTGGACCCTGTCAATTTTGTTTGTGGTCATTTCTGTCCTGATCATCTATAATACTATTCGCCTGACGATTTATGCTCGATGTGAGGAAATAGATATTATGAAACTGGTTGGAGCAGGAGATTGGTATGTCCAGGGACCATTTATTCTCGAAGGAGTGGCTTACGGTGTCGTCGCTGCTATTTTCTCCTCATTGATTCTGTATCTGGCGGCTCATTTTTCCTTGCCGGCGGCCGGTAATTATCTAGGTATTGCCAACATCGATGCGATCGTTGCTGGAATCAGTTTCTGGGCTATAATCCTTAGTCAGTTGATCGTTGGAGTTTTTCTTGGCACTGTTTGCTCAGTTTGGGCAGTGAAGAAACATTTAAAATAGTTAAAAAGTTTATCAAGTTAGAAAGTTTACAAAGAAGATGCAAGGGCAAAAATTAAAATTTATTCAGAAAACTTTTGTGGTGATAGTCAGCACCGCTGTTTTGCTGATGCCAATTGCGACTTTTGCGGCGACAGAGTCTCAATTAAAAGCCCAGCAGGATTATTACAAACAGCAAGCAGCGGCAGCGGCAGCGGCCAAGGCTGCTAAGGCGGCCCAAGCGGCACAAATCGCTCAGGACATTAACTATTTAGATTCACAGATTTCAGAGACAGAATCAGCTATCAATGCGACGACAGCGCAAATAAGTGCCACACAAAACACGATTGCAGAATTGGAGTCAGGAATAAAGACAGAAGAAGAAAAATTGGCGATGGAGCAGGACAAGATGTCGAGCATTATTTCTTCTTGGTATATGCAGGGAAAATCCGGTTTTCTCGAAGCTGTAATCGGCTCGTCAAATATTTCAGAGGTTGTGGATCAGCAGCAGTATTATGATTCTGTTCGTGGTCAACTTCAGAACGAGATTGATAAGATAAATCAAATGAAAGCTGACCTGAATCAACAGAAAAGTGATCAGACTAGTCAGCTCGTAACGTTGTCTGATTTACAGAAATCACAAGAGGGTCAGAAAAATTATCTCGGAGAGAGACAAACTATCAAGGGCCAGCTTTACTCCAACACTCAAAGTGCTATTTCTAGTCTAACTACAGAACAGGCGAATGCCAATAAGATGGTAGCCGACCTTCAGGCCAAAATAGATTCAATTCGTGCTGCTTCTATCGGCGCTGGTGGAGATGTTGTTTCTTCTGGAGCGGAGAGCTGGTATCTCCAACAAACTGATTCAAGATGGGCAAGTGATAAGATGGGCTATTGGGCGACAATTGGTACATACGGTTGCCTCCTGACATCTCTATCAATGGTTGCTAACTTTTATGGTGCGAGTTATACTCCAGCTACGGCGGCACAAAACTCCAGCTTTGTTCATGGCGGATCCGGAGATGGTGCTCTGATCAGCACCTCGATTGTCAGTGATGGCAAGTCGCAATCGATAAATTGGTCGACTGTTGATGATGAGTTGGCCAATAACCACCCAGTTATTGTCGGAGTCGCGCTCGGCATCGACATGGGCAATTCCTATGGAGTATCGCACTTCGTAGTACTAACCTCGAAGATGGGTGACGGTAAATACGCGATGCAAGATCCTCTCGGTCAGGGTCGGGGCTATCGCAAAAGTCAGGTCAAGGCAATGAGAATTATTCGACCATGAGTGAGATTATTTGAATAATTTGCAACTTTCTTTTATTCTGGATAAGGGAGAAGAGACGGAGATAAATGTTGGCTTCTAATTATAATTTTCGCGGGAGATCACTTCGGCACTTAATTGTGTTTTTGTTGGCGTTGGCGACTATTTTGGGTGTTTTTGTTCTCGGCTATAGCTATGGGCAGAAGGGCAAATCATTTTTTGGCATTGTGGCGAAGGATGTGACCAATACTGAGGTCGGAATGCCGAGCGGAGTTGATTTCTCCCTTTATTGGCAGGCTTGGAACAAGCTTCAATCTGATTCGGTTTTTGATACAAATTCGCAATCGATGCTTTATGATTCTATCTCCGGCTTGCTTTCATCGGTCAGCGATCCCTACACTGTTTTTTTCACTCCAAAAGATAACCAGATATTTAAGAGTGATATCGAGGGTCAATTTGATGGTATTGGCGTCGAGCTAGTGATGAAAAACGGATTTCCAACGGTTGTTGCTCCGTTGTCTGATTCGCCAGGCGCTAAAGCTGGGATAAAAGCAGGAGACATCATTTTACAGGTTGATGATGTCAAAAGCGCCGATATCGGTTTTAATGAGTTGATAGAAAAAATACGCGGGAAGAAAGGCACGACGGTCAAACTTCAAATTGCTCGAGCTGATATCGACAAGCCGCTGACTTTTTCCATAGTTCGCGACACGATCACAATCAAGAGTGTGACTTGGGAGGAAAAAGAGCAGGCAAGCAAGAAAATAATGTATGTAAAAGTGCGGCAGTTTGGTGATGACACCAGCTCGCTTTTTGCCGATTTTGCTGCTGCTACGATCAAAGCCAAACCAGACGGAATTATAGTCGATTTGCGTGATGATCCAGGTGGCTATTTCCAGTCTGCGATCGACCTGAGTAGCTACTTTATTGACGGAGGAACAATTGTCGAACAGCAAAATAAAGCAGGCGTAAAACAAGATTTTTCGACGTCGCATTCAGCAACTCTGAAAAACTTTAAAACAGCGGTTTTGGTCAATGGTGGCTCAGCTTCAGCCTCAGAGATTTTCTCTGGCGCCTTGCAGGACCGAAAGGCTGGAACATTGATTGGCGAAAAAACTTTTGGCAAGGGGAGTGTCCAAGAGCTGGTCGAACTGAAAGACGGTTCAGCACTGAAAATTACGATTGCCAAATGGTTGACGCCAAATGGTCGGACTATCAATGGTGAGGGTATAACACCAGATATTGAGATAAAATCCGATAGTACAAATACTGCAGACTTACAACTTAATCGTGCCCTCGACTTTATCGTCAATGGGAAGTAATTTTTTGATTGAATATTTCCGATCGGTATATTACAATGAGTGATGAAGGAGGGGTGTATGCCCGACAATAATATAAATCAAAATAACAATGCAGCTGTATCAGCAGCATCGGTTCAGCCGGTAAATTCTACTCCAGCTCAACCGGTTCAAGCTATTCCACAGAGCACACCGCCAGCAAATCAGCAGACTCCGATAGATAGTCCGTGGAATGAGCCATTGCCAGTCGAGCCACCAAAAACTCAGGTTTCCGGCACATTGGCTGGGGCCCCGGCACAGGCTTTTAGCGTACCGCAGAATATTGAGAAAACAATGCCCCCGGTCGTGAAAGCGACAGATATCGTACAACTGACTGCTCAGCCAACTCCACAACCAGTCGCACAAACTCCGTCTAAACCAATCGACTCTGTCTCGAAACCAGAACCTGTGTTTGATTATCATTTTGATATACCGACTCCTGGAGCAATTCCAGCAACGCCAAATCAGCCAGTAAATAACGAGATCTCGGCTCCTGCTCAAAATACTCCTGCTGTTGCACCAGTCCAGCCGACCGCGCCGGTTCCTGGTGGCGTCGCCGCCTTAGTAAAGAATCCTGTCGCAGGATCACAGCCTCAAGCTGTTCCTGCGGTGCCAGCACCAGTTGCTCCCCAACCTATTGCTCCAACAGCGATTCCTGCGTCGCAGCCAGTTGTACCACCACCAATCCAGCCATTAGCTCTGATTGCTGACGTTTCCGCTACTCCAATGCCAGCGTCACCAGTCCAGCAAAATCAGGGACAAACTTTTGTTGTTCCTTCTAGTATTCCAGCCGACGCTCCAGCTGTTCCTTCTGCCACTCCACCAGTTCAACAACCAAAGAAAATAGGATTGTCAAAATTATTTAGTGGACTGAAAAGGAAGCCAGATCCAAGCGCTGCAAACGAATCTCTGGTGCCACCGACCGAGGCTGTCTCGCAATCCAAGAGCCGACTCAAGGTTTTTTTCTATATCGTCCTGGCTTTTATTATTATCATGACTGGTCTTGTGTATCTGACAGAAATAGGTTTTCTGTCGATAGGTCTGGAAAAAGTTTATGG
>Ga0172379_10003011_pt1 | contig 27999 bp, 29 predicted proteins | sample GrowelOW334metaG_FD_119756 | JGI IMG/M metagenome (GOLD analysis project Ga0172379, IMG submission 119756) | Groundwater microbial communities from an aquifer near a municipal landfill in Southern Ontario, Canada - Groundwater well OW334 metaG | ecosystem: Environmental > Aquatic > Deep...
GATTTCAAGAATAGAATAGGCTTCCGGCGCGCCGAGGCCGTATTCATCACCGTGACCTTTTTCCCCGACGAGAAGCAGTCCGTTTACGATGTCGTCCACATGAGTGAAATTTCTCTTTTGTGTTCCCGGAGCAGTTACCGTAAGTGTTTTTCCCGACAAAAAGCGTTCTTTAAAAATTCCGATAACCGTCGCGTATGTTCCTCCTCCAATTTCGCGCCCGCCGTAAACATTGTAAAAATAAGTTATCGCATAATCCAATCCAAACCATTCACCATAATTTCTGACAAGCTCCGTGTTCGTGGCTTTTGTCCATGCATACGGACTTTGATCACGACCGAGTCCTCCGTCTCCGAATTTTGTACTGGAGCCCGCATACACAATTTTTATTTTATTTTTTCTGCAAAACTCAAGCACGTTAAAAGTACCGACAACGTTAAAGTCTAAAACAATACCCACATCATCAAAACTTTTTTCGACGCGGGAATATTCTCCGAGATGAAAGACAAGGTCGATTTTCTCGGTGATAAGCTTTTCAATATCTTTCGTGTGGCCTTCAAGGTAAGTCGCGCCCGGAATGTGATTCTCTTTTTTTCCGGTAAAATAATTATCAAGAGAAATAACGCGAAGGGAAGGATCCTTCACAAGACGTTCAACAAGATGCGAACCGATAAAACCGGCACCGCCCGTTACCAAAATGGTTTTTTGATTTTTTTCCATACCTTATATAATACCGCTAAAACAGGCTTTTTGTAACACTTTACTTTTTTAATAAATTATGATATAATACAAACAACATCAGGAAAAGTTCTCTGGCCGACGCTTAACGCGGTGGCCACAGAATTTCTCCCGATTCTTCAATAAAACCCCGACCAAAGCCCGGGGTTTTTAATTGGACGAAATGTGGTAGTATAAAAAACATGAAAATAGAAAAAGTCGAATTCGCGAGAGGCATCCGAGGTACGGACCCGATATTAAACGATACGAAAAAACATTTTGTTTTTGCGGGGCGTTCCAATGTGGGAAAATCAAGCGTTATAAATGCGCTTCTTTCGCGTAAAGATATGGCGCGATCGAGTGCCACGCCGGGAAAAACTCTGGAGATAAATCTCTTTCTCGTAAACGACAAATTCTACTTCTCTGATCTTCCGGGATACGGTTTCGCCAAAGTTTCAAATAAAGATAAAGAACAGCTTGTAAAGATGATTCTCTGGTATCTCCTCGAGTCCGGAGCCCCGATAGAGCTAGTCTTTGTGATTGTCGACGCCTCCGTCGGACCGACCGAACGCGATATGGAAATGATCCGCGCGCTCATCGATAGCAATACTCCCTATGTCGTCATTGGAAATAAAATAGACAAAGTAAATAAAAGCGGACGGGCTCACTATGAAAAAGAACTCGCCAAAAAATTCGCCCCCGCCGTTTTCATTCCGTTTTCAGCCGAGAAAAAAATCGGTATTCCCGACGTTCTCCGCGTTCTCGAAGAAAAACTCTAGAAATAGACATTCTCTAAATTTTATGGTAACGTGCGGATAGCATGTTTGTTTCTTGACGGAGAGTAAAGAATGAAAATTCCCGCAAAATTGCATATCTTGATTCCCTTAACGGCCACTCTTTACGCTTTACAGATAATTATTTTGGGATACTTTTTTCCCAATTTTGTAATTCCCATCTCAACAATGATAGCGGTATTTTATCTCGCGGACATTTTGGGGACTATCATACGTGCCGATTTAAATCATTTTGTCGGCTTTGTACTCCAATTCGCGTGGGTTTCACTCGGCATCGCGATAGGGACCGCCGTATTTGCGCCGACCGTCGCCTTAGGTTTCAAAATCGGACTGCTTCTGTTCTTTTCATATTTTCTCGTTTTTGCGCTCACTCTCTTCTTGGGTTTCGTTATCCGAAAAGAGAAGTTTCGCAAAAACTTCGAAGAGACAACGAAAAATTCGCCCTATATTTTCGAAGCCTAAAACTTCGCCCGACCCCCTCAATACAGAGGGGGCTGTTTTTTTGTCGGAACGAAAAAAATAAACTATACTATATATATGAATCTCACTATTATCTTTCTTTTTATCGTCGCGGTCTTGCTCGCCGTTCTCGTAACGCTCGTCCTCAATATGCGCTCACAAAAGAAACCCGGAAGCGATCAGGGGTTTTTAATGCTTCAAAAACAGCTTGAATCTTTGATGCAGGTGGTAGACAAAAAGCTCGGAGAATCCCACGATGCGACCCGTCGGCAGTTTTCGGATACCAAAGAATTTATGAGCGAAGTGAACCAGGAAATGCGAAAGCATCTCTCCGAAGTATCGCGCGCGCTCGCGGAAGCAAACGAGGGAAGCAAACAGGTACTCGGGATTACGGAGCAACTTCAAAATCTGCAAAAAGTACTTACCAATCAAAAGCATCGCGGGAGTTTGGGGGAAGCAAGCCTTGAACTCATTCTCGGAAACGTTCTTCCGCCCGGGGCGTATCATTTGCAGTATGGATTCGCAAACGGAGACAAAGTAGACGCCGCCATTGAAACAAAAGAGGGAATCATTCCCATAGACGCCAAGTTTTCGCTCGACAATTACAACCGCCTTGTGAACGAAGAAAACCCGGAAAGAAAAGCGGAGATAGAGAAAGAATTCGTGAACGACCTCAAAAAACGCATCGATGAAACGGCAAAATATATCCGCACCGCCGAAGGCACGCTTCCGTTCGCGATAATGTTTATTCCCGCCGAGGGCATTTATTACGATCTCCTCATAAACGAAGTCGGGGCGATAAAATCAAATACGCGAAGCCTTATTGATTATGCGTACAAAGACAAAAATGTCGTTATCGTTTCTCCCACTACGTTCACCGCATACTTGAGCGCCATACTTCAGGGCTTCCGCGCCTTTAAAATAGAGGAGAGCGCGAGAGATATAGGGAAACGGGTAGAAGAGCTCGGCAAACACCTCAAAGCATACGAGGAATATTACCAAAAAATAGGGAACGCGCTCGGAACGACCGTTAACCACTACAATAGCGGATACAAAGAGCTCAAAAAGGTGGACAAGGATATCTTGAAGATAACAGGGGAATCCGCGGGAATAGAGCCGATAGCGCTGGATAAGCCAAAAGACGAAGACGCTTGATTTTTTATAGGCTTTATAGTATACTCACCGTTACACTAATTAAGAACATATATGTCACAAGATCACCTCGCAAAATTGTCCTGCACAAAATGCAAATCAGTAAACTACATGACAACCCGCAACAAAAAGCAGGTTGAGAAAAAACTTGCCCTCAACAAGCATTGTTCTGTTTGCAGAAAGCATGTTCCTCACAAAGAAACAAAGAAGTAATTTTTGATTTCTCTAATTTTATATGCTAAAATGACGCAGTAACGCGTCATTTTGCGTAAAATAACGGGAGCTTAGTTTAGTGGTAGAACAGCGGTCTCCAAAACCGCTGGTAGGGGTTCGATTCCTCTAGCTCCCGCCACATAAAAAAACACCGCCCCTTTTATGGGGCGGTTGTTGCTTTAGTATGCTGTTGTCCGATACACGGGCTGAAAGAGTTTGACGCGTTTGGCGCAGGCATTTGCCAGGGCGCATTTTGCGCAATCAGGCTTCGTTGTTTCGGGGCAATACTTTCTTGCCATCCACATTTTTTCGTCAATGAAAGACATTGATTTTCCCGACGCGCGGATGAGAAGCTTTACGGCTTCGTATGTCGCAATGCGTATCGCGTGCTCTTCTCTCGCCGTTACCCATCTTCTTTCTTCATTCCTCCACGTTTCCGTTTCGTCCAGCTCTACGAGGCCGAGTCGAAGCGCGAGGCGCATCAGATGGTAATCAATGACGGGTTTCCAGTGTTCCGGATCGGTTACCCGAAGAAATGCTTCGGGACGATTCGCAAGAGACATCGCGAGAAGGATGTTCCTCTTTTGAAGAGGGTCTCGATCAAAACCGGGAATGAGACGGAGCTCACTCAGGAAATGACGAAGAGGGTTGTCGTCGCCGTTGGCGTCGTCGAGAAGATCGCGCGGTGTCGTGAAATTTTCCTGGAACCACTCCCCGTATCTTCTTGTTCGTTCGAGTCTGGCGTTCGTTTCAAAGAGAGAAACGGAGCCATTGTCGTCGGAAAAAATCAGAGAGAGTTCCTTTTCTGACATACGAGCGAGGCGTTCCGGAAGAAAGATATGCGGATCTTCCCGAAGCGCCCTCAAAACCATCTTGTACAAAAGGTCCGAGCCTTTCACTTTTTGACCCTTCCATGTTCCAAAAAGAGGTGAGACGTAGCCCATCGGGTCGCCGTACCAATATCCGTAGTTATGAAGAGCGACAAAAAAGAAAAAATCCACAGCGCCGAAGTGTCGAATATTCGGATACATATCCGAAAGGGGAATTTCTTTTCCATCAGAAAGAACGCTGTAAAAGTTGAGGCCGTTTTCAATATTCGGCATTTCGCGGAATATCTTTGCAACCTTGCCGATACGTTCGTGGTTAACTTGAGCCATTTCACACGCTCCTTTTTCAGGGTCCAAATTCTGACTTTAGTAAACCAGAATATTTTGATTTTGGCAAATTGACCCGTCTATACCCAAGTGGTACCGTGTAAACAGACGATTTGCTTTGACATTCTTGGAGGAAAGAATGAAAACAAAAACTTTAGAGCTATTTTGGCTCGGGGCAATGTCCCTCATCTTTCTTTTTATTCCGAACATTATCTGCTCAAATGTGGGTCTTTTTGAAACGAAGATGAGCGAGGAAATACTCGCTATCCGTATTCAAGAGGTAACCGTTCCGCTCTACAAAATCCATCAGGATAAAAATACAGGGGAACAGAAACGCATCGAAGTATGCCACGGCTTCAATGCCGGGACCAACGAAGCGAATGATATTTCCTTTATGGTATCCGCGGGGCATTGCGGAGGCGGACTCGTCGCGCAAATACCGGGAACAAAAAACGGTACCGTCGTCCCCGTGCTTTCGCAGTCGCTTTATGGCGATGTTGATTTTCTTATCGGGACGAAACCCTTCTGCGAAAAAGCAGAGAAAAGCGTAAACTTTCCGTATCCGTTTTTTGAATGGCTTGTTTTCAACAAATGGGAAACGTATTACGTGCTCGGAACTGACGGAACATACGGACCGGACGGCCAGCCGACTCACTCTATCACTCGCCTCAAATATATCCGCAAAGAAGAGCCGAACCGAATTGTATTCGCGCTCGGAAAACCGGACCCTGGGAAAGAATTTTCTCTCGATTGCGGAGAAAAATGCGGGGCGTTCGTTCAACCCGGAATCTCCGGCTCCGTTATCGTGAACGGGAAAGGGGAAGCGGTGGCGATAGCAAACGGCTTTGCTCAAACTTCGATCTTTGAAGTATACGGTCTTTCGGCGAAACGTTTCCTTCCTGAACTGGGCGCTATGAAAAAAGCGCTCGGAAAAGAAACGATGGCTTCGGGAACTTGCGAAGGAGAAAAGAAATGAGAATTTCAAAAAACATCTTTTTGTTTATGGGGCTCTTTCTTTTTGTTTCCCTCGCGCCGTCTCTTTCTTTTGCAGATGCAATCCAGTCGGATTCCGTATGTCTTTCGGGAGACAAAATGATGAATCTCGCGAAAGGAGAAGGGAATATCCTTTTTGGAAACGGATACAATATCAAAACACAGAAAGCTCCGTTTACCGCGAAGATATCAATGATGTACAACAGAAAAACTTCAGACTGGAGCTTCATCGCCGAGTATCCGGAACAAAACGCGACCTGCTACATTGAAGGCGGGGAAAATTGGACGAAGCTCCCCATGAAATTTCCTGAAGGGGTCATTCACGGAGGCGGATTTGAAGAAAGAATCGGCCACTGCGATTCACTCGCGAGTCTTTCTCTAAAACTTCGCTCTCATTTTCGCAAAGTCGATATCGGATACGGAACACATCTTTCCGGTTCGTTCCCCCCAAACAGCGGGGTTTCAAAAATAGAGACACACTGGTTCATCGACGGAGTAGGCGGGTGGACAGCCGTACACAACATCACCTACAAAGGAATGGAGAACGCACCTCTCGCCTGCATTCAGGCCTTTGGTACGGGCTGGAAGTTCCTCGACTACTACGAGACCCACCTTCCTCCAATAGGGAAGTAAAGAGCATCTTCGAGCGGGCGCATAGTGCGCCCGCTTTTTATATGCAAAAGATTTGATACAATAAATATAAAGAGCACCTTGAATATGGAGACGGTGTATGAAAGAAAAATTTTACAGGGGCTTGTACGCCCTGTGCTTTCTTGGATTCGGTATTTTTATTTTTTATAACCAAACGTCTTGGAAAAGCGACATTGTACGACAAAACGATATGTACGAATTTGTCAGAAAAGAAATCGCGGATCCTTCTGTCTTTACCATCGAGATGAACGCGAAGGCCTATATTAAAGACACGTCGATAGCTCGCGAGATGATCATTCCGCCCGACAATTGCAGTGCGACGGGCAGAGCTTCATCTTTCGCAGTGAAAGAAGGAGGATACCTTCTCACAAACAAACATACGCTTCATATAAAAGAAGAATATTGCATGGAAAGCATTCTCCGGACGGCGAAAGAAAAACATTTGAAACTTTCGAGGAAGGATGTCAATATCGAAACCGAGTTCACCGCGAGAGACGGAAACGGCAATGAATATCCGGTTTCCGTTATTGCGGAATCAAAAAACCAAGACTTGGCCCTTCTCCGCGTCATCGGAATCTCTCCGAAGCCACTCGAAATATCAGAGAGAAAAGACATACGAAACGAAGCTGTTGCCGCCGTTGGTACACCATTCGCAACGAGGAATACGATCACGTACGGAAATATTGCGAGCGACAAGCTGAAATACAAACGAATTGTCGTCGCTATACCCGTTTCTCCGGGAAATTCCGGTGGACCGCTTATCACTCTTTCCGACGGAAAAGTTTTCGGCATAATGACGGAAGTTTCGCAAGTCGCCCCGGGAGTCCCCGGATCTATCGGCTATGCAATTCCCGCATGGGCCATTCTCGACTTTTTAGCCGAGGCAGGCTTATAAGACCCGAGCCCCGCGATTTTTTCGCGGGGCTTTTCAAAAATTATTATATGTGGTATAAGTTGTTCAGATTTGAAAAATTGAAACACCAGCGGAGGTTGGTTTTATGAACTTTGAAATTTCTCTGTTGCCTTATGTTTTGGAAGATTCGGCAATACATGCCGCCTCAGATAGATGTGGAAAAATTAAAAAATATCTAGCAGAAACAAAAAAGAACAGTCAAACCAATATACGTTTTTGGGAACGACCCCCATGGATTCCTGACTCAGAAAAAGACGACCGTATGGTGAAAGGGTGCGAATTTCCGCGACTAAGCATAACCAATGATTGTTTTTTGCTTGCCGACAGGGTAACTGACGCAGTTCTTTGCATTTATAACGCTTACGGCGACGAACGTGACCAATTTCCAATGGTTATCTCAGTCGAACCCCTCAGACGTAATGTGTTATGCAAGGAAAAGTTCCCGTGGCGTGTGGTAATACAAACGGATTATCCTCAACTTTTACAAAAATGGCTAGTATGCAAAGAAGCGAAAGATTGGTTTGGAGTTGGAATCGACATACGTTTCAGCGGGCTTCTACCATTTATAAAAAATTTTCTTTCGCCAAAATAGTTGTTCGTTACCATTAAGCCTTAAACGGGCGCACATCGCGCCCGTTTTTTTGTATGTGTTGATTTTTGACAAAATTTGCATTTTGTATCAGAAAGTGGTAGAAAAAAGGCAGATTAGAGTTCATCGAGAGAACTATTATGAAAGACAAACTCGGTCCGTTTTTTGGATTTTTATTCGCGTGCAGTATCGCCCTCATCGTGATCGGCGCTCAAAACTATATCATCGCGCCATTCGCCAAGGCATCGGTTTCTTCCCAAGAAAAAACGAGCGCGGTTTCCGAATATATTGAAAATCGGAACACCCACGAATTTCTCGCTTGTTCGACCTACTGGGTCAGAGTGAGAACCTTCGTCGTCTCTGTTCCGGATTCAATCGCCGAACGACTCCACGGAAAAACGTCCGGCCTGTGCAATGAAGGGTACGGGACGGCATGGACCATAGACTCGCGCGGATATTTCGCGACGAACAATCACGTTGTCGACGTCGAAAAATTCCAAAAAGAATGTCTCTCCGCGATCGCGAAAAAGGGAAATATCCCGATAAGCGAATTTTTCGGAGTTCAGATGAAAACCGACATAACGCTTTCCGGGCCGGACAAATTCCTGTTCAAAGCGAAAGTTTTAAAGACATGGAAAAATCCGGATATCGGTTTTCTCGAAGTCGACCGCGACTACCTCGCCCGCCTTCAAGCAAAGCTCGGCGATGAGTACGTAAAGCCCGACTTTATTCCGCTTCCTTTCCGCACGGCATCTCCCGTTATTAAGAACGGCATAGTTTCAGAAGGGAAAGGGATGATTGTCTTGCCCGACGAACCGATTGCGGTGTTGGGAAATCCGCTTGCTCTTCCATTTGTTCTCGTCCGAGGGAAACTCGGAACCGGAACTTTTTGGGAAATGGGGCAGGATGGAAAAAAAGAGGTATTTGTGCATCTTGTCGCACCGCTTAATCACGGCAGTTCCGGAAGCGCGATACTCTCGCTTCTTGATATGAAAGTTATCGGCATGGATTCCATCAACAAGTCGGATGTCGGACAGATTTCTGCTCATCACGGAATGGTCCCGTTTTGGACCATCATGGAAAAGATGAAAGAAGCAGGTCTGAAATAGCGTTTACCCCACCCCTTACCGGGTGGGTTTTTTGTATCCCTTTTGACTTTTTAAAAGAGATGCTATTCTTAAAGCAGGGGAAGACTCTTTTTCCCAGAGGAGGGTAAGACAATGAGAGTCAGTAATGTATACCGAATGTTCCTTGCCATAGTCGCTTTTCTGTTTACCTGCACGGTATTCGCCGTTCCGCCACCGCCCGCGAATGTCGCGGAGCATATACGGACCCAAAACGAACTTTTCAAATGGGTGCGAGAAAAAGTAGCCGACCCTTCGGTCTACAAGGTCACCAATCACCCCATACTCACGATCACACTCAAAGCTAAAAAGAACGACCCGTCGGCCGTTAAAACGATCAGATGCCCATACGGCACAATCGGCACCGCGTTCACTGTCACAGATGACGGGTACGCGATCACCGCGGCTCACGTCGTTGACGGTTCCGACGGCTCGGAAAAATGTCTTGCGGACGTACAAAAGCAATTCGTAAAAGACAAGCTCGACGTTAAAGCGTTTGACTGGAAATTCACCTATGAATACGCCGTAATAAACGGCGTAGGGAAAAAATTCGAAGCGAAGCTTATCGCCTCGCTTCCGACCGATGAAGACGACCTCGCCCTCATCCGCATTGCGGACGGAAAAGGAGAATTTACAGCGCTTCAAATATCGTCGGCATCGTATCTTTCCGACGAAATGATTGCCGTTATCGGCTCGCCTATCGGTATCTCCGATATCGTTGTATTCGGAAAAATCGCCCGACACGAACTTCACAAGGATAAGCTTCTCGTTATCGCACCGATCTACCCCGGCAACTCAGGCGGTCCGGTGATGACCCTTCACGACAGAAAGATCGTTGGAATGGTTGATATCGTTCTTATCGCGAGAGGAAGCATCGCCGAGATAGGCGGACTCATTCCCGCCGAAAAGATCAGGGTTTTCCTCGAAAAAGAACTTCCGGGCAGGAAGTTCTAATTGAGAATCGCCCTCCACCTGGACCCCGCGCGTCTTTTTTGCGCGGGGTTTTCTTTTTTACACGCGCAAAAATTCGGTAATGTTTTTAAAAATTTCAGATGTTTGCCCGAGAGTAAACCAATGTATCCTTTTATCGGCATTAAGCCAGGTAAGCTGGCGTTTTGCGTATTGCCAATCTTTGAAGAAGATTTCTTCTTTCATTTTTTCTTCTGTTATTTCTCCTTTCAAAAACAGTGCGAGATATTTATATTCAAGACCAAGCTCATTCATCCTTTCGTACGGAAGTCCCGCGTTGTGAAGATTGCGGGCTTCTTCCGTCATTCCGAGATCAAAACGCTTTTCAACTCTTTTGGCAATCCTGTCGCGAAGAACATCTTTTTCAGTGAAAATCGCAATTTGGAAAGTGTCATATTTTTTTGGCCTGTCAGATACTTTCGGCACCGAGCCGAGAGACCTTGCGATTTCAATCGCGCGCACAAGGCGACGCGGATTTTTCGGATCAATGTTTTCGGCGCGGACAGGATCAAGTTTTTGTAATTCCGAAAAAAGCTCGTCGGTTGTTTTTTTTGAAAGCTCGGCCCGCAAAGCTTCGTCGGGGCCGATTTCCGGCGGAACGAAATTATCAACAACCGCTTTCACATACAACCCCGTTCCTCCACAGAGGATGGGAAGTTTTCCTCGCGCAAGAATATCGTCTATGGCGCGCTCCGCATCCCGTTTAAAATGAGAAACAGTATACTGCTCGGCCGGGTCGGAGACATCAAGAAGATGATGGGGAATGCCTCGCATTTCTTCTTTGGTAATCTTTCCCGTTGCAACGTCCAGGCCTCGATACACCTGTCGAGAGTCAGCCGAAATCACTTCGCCGTTAAAGCGAAGCGCAATATCTACCGCCAAATCGCTTTTTCCGGAAGCGGTAGGGCCGAGAACGGCGATAATTTTAGGAAGACCTGTTTTTTCCATATTTGGAGTATATACCGAAAATGTTTTCGGTGAAAGAAACGGGCGAGGGCTTGCGTAATAAGAATACTAAAAGACTAATTTTAAAAACATATGTGTAACGAACACTGCAATGAAGATATGATGTTCCGGCCTCGCGTCGGCGAAAAGATCCCGTCTTATTCATTAAAAGCATTCCACAACGAAGAGATATCGAGTATTAATATCGCCGACTACAAAGATAAATGGCTGGTACTCTTTTTCTATCCCGCCGATTTTACGTTCATCTGTCCAACAGAACTCGAAGAAATGGCGGACCTCTACAATGAATTCAAAAAACTCGGAGCAGAAGTTGTTTCTGTGAGTACGGATACCGTCTTTGTGCACAAGGCATGGCACGATACTTCCGAAGCTATAAAAAAGATTAAATTCCCGATGGCTTCCGACCCATCCGGAGATTTCTCGAGTATGTTTGATGTGCTTATCGAAGAAGGGGACGATGCAGGGCTCGCTGTTCGCGCAAGCATCATTATAGACCCGAAGGGAATCATCCGCGCTATTGAAACAAACGATAACAGCATCGGAAGAAACGCAAAAGAACTCTTCAGAAAACTTCAGGCCGCGAAATTTGTTTATGAGCACGGAGGAAAAGAGGTTTGCCCTGCGAACTGGGAGCCAGGAAAAGACACGCTCACTCCGGGGCTCGGATTGGTCGGAAAGATTTAACCCCTCCTCTCTCTCCGTATATAAAGGCGTTCTTTTTTAAAAAAACTAAAACTATAGAGACATATGTTCAAGCACATTAAAAAGCGGGATGGTTCCGTGGCTTCTTTCGAGGCCTCAAAAATAACAAACGCTCTCAAAAAAGCATTTGAAGGCTCGGGTGTTCCGGCCTCTTCGGAAAAAATCAGAGAGCTCACTTCTCTTGCAATTCGAAATCTTGAAGAGAAGTGGAACGAAGAAAATATTCCCGCCGTAGAAAATATTCAGGATGCCGTTGAGCAGGCTCTTATGTCCGCGGAATATTTTGATGTCGCAAAAGCATATATTCTCTATCGCCACGAAAGGGCCGAGATTAGAGAAAAACAAAAAGAGAAAGAAAAAATAAATCTCTCGGTCAAAAAAAGAAACGGAAAAACAGAGCCGTTCTCTCCCGAAAAACTGAAGCGCTCGCTTCTTTACTTCACGAAGCCTTACAAAAACTCGATTGATACCGAGCTTATGTTGAGCCGATGCCAAACTGAAATATACGACGGGGCAACAACAAAAGAGATCGCCCGCGCGATGATAATGACAGCAAGGGGAATGATAGAACAAGACACCGCATATTCATCGCTTTCCGCTTCGCTTCTCTTAAACGAGGTTTATAAAGAAGTTATCGGTCCGGAAGAATATGACCCGAAAAACCTTGTTGATGCTCATAAAAAAGCGTTTATTTCGGGTATCGAAAAAGGGGTCAAAAATGACCGTCTGGACGCCCGTATGCTCGATTTTGACCTCAAAGGGCTATCTGAACACATTTCCCTCGAAAAGGACCGCCTATTCGCCTATTTGGGCCTTCAAACGCTTACCGACAGGTACTTTATGAGAGATCATAGCCAAAATGATCGGCTTACGGAAACCCCGCAAATGTTCTGGATGCGAATCGCGATGGGCACGGCTCTCAATGAAAAAAAAGAAGACAAAACGACCCAAGCAAAAGCTTTCTATGATGTAATGTCCAATTTTCTTTACACGCCGTCGACTCCGACGCTTTTTCATGCCGGCACAGCAAAACCCCAACTTTCTTCCTGCTATCTGAACTCCGTTCCCGATTCGCTCGACGGAATTTTCAAGAACTATACGGACAACGCCCAGCTTTCAAAATGGTCGGGCGGTATCGGGACAGACTGGACGAACATACGAGGCACGGGGGCTTTCATAAAAGGAACAGGAGTGGAGAGCCAGGGAGTCATACCATTTTTAAAAATCGCAAACGATGTCACAGTCGCCATCAACAGAAGCGGAAGGCGTCGCGGGGCAGCGTGCTCGTATCTTGAAACATGGCACTACGATATCCCCGATTTTTTGGAACTCAGAAAAAATACGGGTGATGATCGAAGGAGAACGCACGATATGGATACGGCAAACTGGATACCCGACCTCTTTATGAAGCGGGTTCGCGACGGGGGAGACTGGACTCTTTTTTCTCCGGACGAGACACCAGAGCTTCATCATATTTACGGAAAAGCGTTTGAAGAAAAATATATTGAATATGAAAAAAAAGCGGACCGCGGAGAAATGTCACTTTGGAAAAGAATGCCCGCGGGAGATCTTTGGAAAAAGATGCTCGCGATGCTTTTTGAAACGGGCCATCCGTGGATTACGTGGAAAGACCCGTCGAATATTCGAAGTCCTCAGGACCACGTAGGGGTGGTTCATAATTCAAATCTTTGCACCGAGATTACTTTAAACACCTCGGAAAATGAAACCGCCGTATGCAACCTCGGCTCTCTCAATTTCGCGAAATTCGTTCACAATGAAAAGTTCGACAAATCCCTTATCGAAAGTACGGTAAAAACCGCGATGAGAATGCTCGACAATGTGATAGATATTAATTTCTATCCGACCGAAGATGCCAAGCGTTCCAATATGAAACACCGCCCCGTAGGGCTTGGAATACGCGGGCTTCACGACGCGCTGTATCTTCTCGGAATAAACTTCGATACGGAAGAAGCGGTAAAGTTCTCGGACGAGAGCATGGAAATAGTGGCGTACAACGCGATAAAAGCGTCCTCGGAACTCGCAAAAGAACGAGGCGCCTATGAATCATTCAAAGGGTCAAAATGGGATCGCGGAATCCTTCCGCAGGATACCGTCGACCTTTTGGAAAAAGAGCGTGGAGAAGAAATACCGGTACCGAGAGGAGGGAAGCTTGACTGGATCCCTGTCCGTGAAAGCATCGAAAAACACGGAATGAGAAACTCGAACTGTATGGCAATCGCCCCTACGGCAACTACCGCCAACATCGTGGGGTGCGTTCCATCTACCGAGCCCATCTACAAAAATCTTTACGTGAAATCCAACCAGGCGGGAGACTTTGTCGTCCTCAATGACTATCTCGTCGCAGACCTGAAAATGCTCGATCTCTGGAACAAAGAAATGCTCAACAAAATAAAATACCACGACGGGAGCATTCAAAAGATATCTGAAATTCCGATGTTTCTGAAATCGAAATACAAAGAAGTTTTTGAGATTGACCCAAGATGGCTTATCTCCGCCTCGGCACGAAGGGCAAAATGGATTGATCAATCTCAGTCGCTCAATATTTTTTATAGCGGTACTTCGGGAAGGGAATTGTCGGACATATATTTCTATGCCTGGAAACTCGGATTAAAGACGACTTATTATCTCCGCTCTCTCGGGGCATCGCAGGTAGAAAAATCTACAGTCAGTACGGCAGAATTCGGTTCAACTCATATACGGGAAATGCAAAGCGCGCAAAAACCGAAGCCGGAACCGGTAAATGTGTGTATATCGTGCGAAGGATAAAACTAAATTAAAACCTATGCCAATACAAAAAGGAGCAAAGCCTGTCGACATAAATAAAAGAAAAATAATAAACGGTGAAGATGCCGACGTGATGCAACTTTACCCGATGCGACACACCTTCGCATGGGACGCCTACAACGTGGGAAACGCCAATCACTGGCTTCCGACCGAAATCGGAATGCAAAAAGACATCGAGCAGTGGCGATCATCAAATATTCTCACAGAAGATGAGCGCAACGCGTTTCAAACCGTGCTCGGATTTTTCACAACCGCAGATTCTATTGCAGCCAACAATGTTGTACTCGCTCTTTATCGACACGTAACTTCGCCGGAAGTGCGTATGTATCTTTTGCGCCAGGGATACGAAGAGGCGATTCATACTCACGCGTATCAGTATATCGTTGAGTCACTCGGGCTCGACGAAAGCAAGATATTCAATATGTATCGCGAAGTGGAAGCGATCTACAACAAAGACAATCTTATCCTTTCCTTGAATGAGGGAATTTTTGACCCCGCATTCAAAACGGGAACATTTGAGAATGACCAAAAGTTTTTGGAAAACTGGGCCGTCTTCGCTCTCATTATGGAAGGAATATTTTTTTACAGCTCTTTCGCGGTAATGTTCGGTTTTCAACGCCAGGGAAAAATGATCGGGTCGGCGGAACAGATACAGTACATTATGAGAGATGAATCCCAGCACTTGAATTTCGGCATCAATATCGTAAACGCCATAAAAGAAGAACAGCCGGAACTCTGGACCAAGGAATTTCAACAACATATCGTTGATCTCGTTAAAAGAGCGGTAGTCCTCGAATACACTTTCGCGCAAGAAGTTTTCCCCAAAGGAATATTCGGAATGAACTCGGCGGGTTTTAAACAGTATATCGAATACATAGCCGACCGCCGTCTTGAGAGAGTGGGGCTTCCGGTGCAGTACGGAGTAGAAAATCCTTTCCCATGGATGTCGGAGGCGATTGATATCTCAAAAGAGAAAAACTTCTTTGAAACCCGCGTTACCGAGTACAAAGTGGGCGGACAATTAGAATGGTAAAATTACAAAATAAGCCTATAAATATATGTTATTTCCATATTTTAAACAACACAGAACAACAAAACGCGAAAAATACTTGACACAAACACTAGAGTATGCTAAGATACATAACGAGTCACATTAATTGCGAATTATTTTTCGCTATTCGTGCGACGGGTAATTAATTCGATGCGACAGCTGACCTCGCCAGCATATAATCGACCACGCAGGAAGGCGGCATCGCATCATAAACCTTATAGCAGGACAAATCGGTGACCTGGCATTAATTACACCCCTCTCCGTGAGCCTTGAGGATTTTTACCGGAGGCCCGGTAGCGGAAGAGGGTTAAACAACCGAATATGTGTCCTTCACTGTCGTCATTCCCGCCCCATGCGTCACATGAGGCCCCGGGAAGCCCGCGAAGATGACATTCCTCAACACGGACGCTCCAAACGGGGCGTCCTTTTCTATATTGACCTAAAAAGCTAAAGAAAATATAATATCAAGACGATAATAAAAAATATTAAAAAATAAACCCACCATAATGGAAAACAAAAAAGGTGAAGAAGAAATGTACAACAGCAAGAACAGAAGTTTTGTAATCACCATAATTGTCATTGGTCTTATTTTTGGTTTCTACCTCGGGCGTTCTTGGAGTGTAAAAGGGAAATCCTCAACCCAAAAAGTTGCAACAACCACAGAAGAACAAAAAATTGACGGAATTGATATCAGAAAAGAAGCTCCTGAAAAAGTATCCCCCGAAGTGGTAAAAGGTTTGGACCTCACTGGAGTAACTGTCGGCTCTCTTATCGTACCAGACCAATCGGCAGGAAATAGTGTAACTATTTCAAAAGCCACCTTGAAAGAAAGCGGGTGGATCGTCATAAAAAACGGCGTGAGTATTCTTGGCGCACGATGGGTCCAGAAAGGAACAACCGAAAACTTCAAGGTTGAACTTCTTCGCCCGACGGTAAAAGCAACCGAGTACAAAGCGGAAATCTATTCCGACAGTGGGGACAAAAAATTTGACTCAAAAGAAGATTTTTCAAAAGAAATTTTCTCTTCCTTCAAGACAAGGTAAAAAAACCCCGCCAATGGCGGGGTTTGTGTTTTTATCACGAAGACAAGATAACGACACCCTCTTCAAAAGGCAACGGCAACGCTTCGCCGGTACAAGTGACGATGACGCTTCCCCACCTATTCTCAATCATTCCCCTGATTATATTTTTGTTTTGTGGATATCTCTTTTTGTATGCCGGCACGGTCATCACTTGGGCGCGATAATAGTACACTGGAGTTTCATTGAGTCTCGAACTGACAAGAAGTACTTCTTTCCCCTCAAATGATACCGTTTCTTCCAATCTGTCAAAAAAATAAAATGCGTAGGTAAACCGATCCGGCATGGTTACTTGTTCCGGTCTAAAGTCGCGAGATATAGGAAGTGGCTTATTTTGAGTTTCTGGCCACGAACAAAATTGGATATACCGTTGACATACATGACCCATGTTTATCTCCAATCGCAGCTAACAACTTTTTTAATTATAGCACAGGTTGAAAAAATTTGCAAAACAATAAAAAAACCGCTAATATATAAAAGTTGCCGGAGTGGCGGAATGGTAGACGCGCACGACTCAAAATCGTGTTTCGCAAGAAGTGGAGGTTCAAGTCCTCTCTCCGGCACAAGAAAATCACCCTCGCGGGTGATTTTTGTGTTATTAAAATATAGATATTTTGCTCCAAATTACTCCCTATGATAAAATCAATTCATGCCACAGATTTATGACTCTATCTTTTGGATTGAGGTTGAAAAGATAAAACCAAATCCATACCAACCGCGCCGAGAATTCGACGAGGGGCGCTTGCGCGAACTCTCTGATTCGATTCGGCAGTATGGAGTGCTCCAGCCTCTCGTGGTTACTCGCCATGAATTCGAAAAAGAAGACGGCGGACTCAGTGTGGATTACGAACTCATCGCGGGAGAGCGCCGTTTGCGCGCTTCTAAGCTTGCCGGATTGAAGCAAGTCCCGGCAATAATCAGAAACGGGGAAGAAGACAACCGCGTCAAACTCGAGCTCGCCATAATTGAGAATCTTCAGCGTGAAGACCTAAACCCGATAGATCGCGCCCGTGCGTTCGCACAGCTCGCCAACGAGTTTGGATTTAAACATATCGAAATAGGCAAAAAGGTCGGAAGAAGCCGTGAGTATGTTTCAAATACCATTCGCCTTCTTTCACTTCCTCAGGAAGTCTTAGACGCTCTCGGTGCCGGAAAAATATCCGAAGGGCATACTCGTCCGATTCTCATGCTTATGGACCGCCCGGAAGAGCAGATTGTTCTCTTCAAAGAGATAATGTTCAAAAAGCTCACCGTCCGCGAAGCGGAAGGTATCGCGAGAAAAGTGGCCTATGAGCGCGTTCGCAAAAAAGCATTATTCCAAGATCCCGAGCTTGCCGACCTTGAAGAAAGATTTACCGAAAAACTCGGAACGCGCGTGCATATAGAGAAAAAAGAAAAGGGAGGAAAGATGGTCATTGATTTCTTTTCCAACGAAGACTTGCGAGGAATCCTCGACCTTATGCAATCGGTTCAATCCCAGAGCTCCACGGCTCTTTTGGATAAATTCATTCAAAACAATAATGGCGTTATGCCAAAAGTCCCTCCGCTTCGCACGAGTGTGATGGACGAAGTAAACGCCCTCGAGAGAAGCAAAGAACCAGTAAAAGAAGATGAACACCCAGAAGAAATCCCCGCAACGGTTCCGGATGAGCAACACGAGGAGCCAGATACCCGTGAGGAGGCTGTCATGATAAACGACAAAGCCCCGGAGGAAGTAAAAGAAGAAGAAAACACCGAAGATCTCTACTCGGTAAAAAACTTCAGCATCTAATAAAAAACCCGCGTAACGCGGGTTTTTTATTATCGTTTTAAAAATTCTTCATAGGACATTTCTTTTCTTCCTTCGGGTAAAACCTTTTTAATAATGAATTTTCCGTCTGCAAGTTCGGCTTCGGTAATGATGACTCTTTTTTCATTTTGAAAAAAATATGTTCTCGGCCAATGGAGAAAGGCGCAAAACTTTCGATAGTTTATTTCGGGGTCTCCTTCCGGATCTATCTGTCCGTCTTCTTTTTCTATTTTTTTCGTGAAGGTCGCTTTTTCGTGTTCCTGCGGAATTGCTTTTATCTCACCCATTGCGATTTTTTCGAGGACATCGGCAAGCATTTCTCCTCCTTGTTTCTGGATCACCGTCTCGAGAACATCGATGCGGGGAGGCCACGAAATGTCTTTCAATTCTTCCTGCGCCAAAATATCGCCGTGATCCATTTCTTCGTCCACCATCATTATCGTCGTTCCCGTCTTATCCTCCAAAAGGATGGCGGATTGGAGAGGGGAAGCACCGCGAAGTCGGGGGAGAAGGGAAGGATGGACGTTCAGCGTACCCAGTCTTGGAATATCTAAAATCTTTTTCGGTATAATCTTTCCGTAAGCAGCAACAACAAATGCGTCAAATTTCAAATTTTCAATTTCAAATTTCAAATCGCCAACCTTCTCCGGTTGAAGAACAGGAATATTTCTCTCCGTCGCCCAAACTTTTGTTTCCGGCGGAGTAATGATGAGTTTTCGTCCGCGCGGTTTATCGGGAGCGGAAATGACAAGTGAGGGGAGGAATCCGCGTTTTTCGAGCTCGTTTAAAATACCGACGGCAAACTCCGGAGTTCCAAAGAAGGCGAATTTAAGAGAATTGTTTTTCATTCCTCAATGATAATATACAGGGCGACGAAATACCAGTTTAAAGCCAAAAAATTAAAGAGTTTCCAGAAAAAACTTGCTTTTTTTATTATTTTGTGTTTATATATTGTTTGAGACAAACAACGTTCTTTTGAAACAGAACAGGAGACACTATTGTTCACTTATATGAAAGGAAGCATTTCGGAGACCCAAAGAATTCTCCGAACATTTCCTTGGACCAAACAATATCTTTCGGAAAACCAAATAGAAGCGTTCGAAGAAAGAGTTCCGGACGCTGCTTTTTTCACAAAAAGGCCCGATACGTACGAGCATGTGGAAGTCATTTACCTCCTCAACCAAAACGGCGAACTCGTCGGCGAGGTGGGGGTTGATGATTCGATACCTCCTCCAAGAGTGTGGGGGTTTGATTTCGGAAGTGGTCCTAAAATAGTAAACGAAACGATTCGCGATACCGTTTTTCGGTCAGCGAAAAAATCGAAAGAAGCGACCTTCGCTCTGTGTCTGCAAAACTCCACAAAAGCGCTTCTCTTTCACACGTCTGACAACGAAAAACTTTCGGACGTGGCAAAAAGATTCCGCATTTGTGAATAAAAACAAAACACCCGATCTCGGGTGTTTTTCTTTTATTGCTTTTTATGAGAATGGGTGTGCTCGGGATGATGACTTTCCGGAGGCATGTCTTTTATGTCAGTCGCGTGATCACTAAAGAGAATACCATTAAGGTGATCTGTTTCGTGTTGAAAAATCTGAGCAATCAAACCACTTCCTCCATATTCGAAAGGTTTTCCATGCTCATCATACGCGCGGACCTTGGCTTTTTCCGAGCGAATTGTTTTTCCATAGAGCCAACGCACAGAAAGACACCCTTCAGGAAGGACTACCTGTTTTTTTGAAAGCTTTAAAATTTCCGGGTTTATAAAAACCATATCCGGAGGAATCTCCCGACCTTCAATATCGTTTCCGTCGGCATACAAAAAGGCTTTTCCTGCAATAACAAAAATACGAAGAGAAACCCCTATCTGAGGAGCGGCGAGGGCCACTCCATCGTCTTGCGAGGCCAGTGCTTCTTTCATATCCGCGATTATCTTTTTGATATGAGGAGAAGTGATATCTTTATGGGGTACCTCCTTTGCAATCTCGTGGAGCACCTCATTCGATTTTTGAACAATATGAACCATAAAAACAGAGTACAACAAAAAAGCACTATTCGCAACAGTCTTTTGACTTTTTACAGTTTTATAGTAAATCTTCAGGGTCAACTTTTACTCGGAAATAAGGAGGAAGAACCGCAAGCTTTGCGGAAAGTTTATGAAGGGGCCACTTATCGGCGTTCACCTTGATGACCGCATTTACCTGATAGCGGTCTTTGATTTTCGGAATAAAAGCGGGGAATATTTTTACATTCCACTCTCCAAATGTTTTTTCGATAAAATCTCCTTTTTCCGCAACTTCTTCGTCTGTTCCTTCGAATTGAATCTTGATTATGACCGCGAAGGGGGCGTAAAAGAAATGTTTGCGCTCGCTTAATTCTTCTTTATAAAAATCGAGAAGATTCCCCTGAAGGAGTGAGGTGAACAATTTTTCATTCGGGTACCTGGTCTGTACGGCAAGCGTCTTTTCCGCTTTTGATTTTACTTCCAAAAGTTTTCGCAGGGTTTTTTCGTGTATCCGATAATCGGGAAGAGAAAAAAGAGGGTCAACGGAAGTGACCGCGCAGAGTGTCGCTTTCGAAACATACGGGAGCGCCATTTCGGTGCCGACCAAAATCATCCGGCGAGAGTCTTTAAAGGCTTCGGCGATCTCTTCTTTTCTCTTGTCATTTTTGACAGCATCGGCGTGAAATTCAACCACGGTCGCTTCCGGAAAAAGCGCTCTTGCCTCCATTGCAGCCTGTTCAACACCAACTCCAAGAAGTCCGAGTCTCCATCCTCCACAAACAGAGCACATCGTTTCCGCTTTTTTTCGCTCTTCGCATTTATGACAAATAAAAATATTACGAGCGCCCTCGCGATGAAGAACGTACGGGACGTTGCATCGCGAACAGTTAAGAACAGTTCCGCAATCTCTGCAAGCGGTGATGGGAGCAAGTCCTCTTCGTATCCCGAACAACAGAACGTTTCCGTCAGACGAAATCGTTTCGTTGATGAGCCCCTCGAGCGTTTTTCCTATAACACGAAACTCACTGCTCGACCCCGCGACTTCTTTTTCTTTCTTTGAGTCTATTATTCTTTGATCCAATCCGGAGAGCATTCTGAAGCGGAGGGGTATGATAGAGGAAAGATTTTTCTGCTCATGTCGATAGAGTGTTTCAATACGCAAGAAAAGATCGCCGGTAATAAAACGGGCTTTCATTTTGTCGGCGTAGCTTTCAAGAAAATATCTGAAATCAAAATACGGCCGAGCAAAGCTCTGATAAGAATCTCTGCTTTCTTCTTCGAGAATAAAGGCTCCAAAATCCGGACGGGGAATAGAAGCAAACATCGGAGTGGCAACGATGAGAACAGGGTGGTCTAATTCGAGAATCGTCTTCCATCTCGAGAGTATTTCTTTTTGTGTAAGCTTCCCGTGGAGAGAAAAGGAATATTGCTCAATACCTCTGCCGAGCTCGCGATGTATCGTTTCAACAGATCTGGTCGAGGGGGCGGAAAGAAACACAGACGCGCCTTTTGCGAATTCCTCTCTGATGATTCCGCGATATACGGAAAAGCGATCTTCATCGGCAGCCTGAACGGCATACTTATCTATATTTTTAAGGTTCTCGGGGACGATGTCTTTTTTTGGGGCAGGGCGGGGGCAAATCGGAGCGGGAACAAAGGGTCCTTTTGATCGCGTATATTCAAGAAGTATTCCGGAGGGAACAAGGCCGGCGATTACTCCGCCGGGGCTTCCGGCAAAATATCGGGAAGTATCTTCCACCGCCTCGATAAAAGGTTTAAGAAAAAAGCCGGGTTCGATAATTCTCTCAACGCGTTTCAGAGCAAAGCCCGAAGACCGCAAGCGGGATTTCGCCTCGGCAACGTCTTCACACGAAACGATAAGAGAGGGAAGTAATTTCCCGCGAACGGAAACAACCGCGAGAGAATGAGGGCTTGCGTCTTTGGAGGTATAGTAAGTAAGCGGCTCTTTCAGCACACCCGGAACTATAGGTAATACATGAACGATCTTCATCTCTCTTTACGGCACAAGCCCGGTCAGATGATAGAGCGTCTCGCCGTCTTTTATATAAATGGAGTTATTGATTCCCAGAACAAAGGTAGGTTCGGTTCCTTCAAATATCGGTTGGTAATTTCTCGGATTGGTAAGATATGCATCAACCGCAAAAATCTTCGTACCCGCGGCAATTATCAGAACATCGGTTCTTCCCGGGAAATATTCCGCGTATTTCACTTTCTCGGTACCCATATTCGCCACCATTGAAGCCACTCCCTCGGGAATCTTTCTTTCTTCACTAAAAAGAGAGAAGACTTCCCAATAAGTATTGTTCGAAACGATAAAACCATCATTTTGAACAACCTTGGAAATCTTTTCCGGCTTCAACTCTTTTGACACGAGAAAAGGTTGCACTGCAAGATCTTGTTTCTTTAAGATTTCGACATTCTGCATCCAGGGCCAAAAACCGAATTTTGAAACAAGTATCTGGTGTTTTCCTTCAGAAACTTCCATACTAATCTTCTCGCCCGTTTCAGAAGAAGCCCCAACGCGAGAATTATCGATGAAGACCTCTACCCCACGGTAAGGAGCGGTTACGGAGATAACACCCGAAGAGAGAATGGTCCAAGCAAGGAAGCCTGCGGTAAGCATTACCACGAAGGCAATGATGATAAACACCTGGGGAGGGATCCTGTCCTTTAAAAGCTCTTTGAATGTCATTTGCATAGTGCCTCTATGATACTAGAAGATAGAGCCCTTTGTAAAATTGACGATTTTCCCGCTAAGTGCTACAAATCAAAAAGGTCCTCTGCTTTTATGAAAGGAGAAAATATGAACATCTTTTACAACCATGGCGGGAAAGAACACCTCATCAAGATGGTATGGCGCCTTTTTGTCGGAGAGCCCGACGGATTGGAAACTCGACATGCAATTCTTGTGTTCATCCTTCTCGTTCTTGCCATTCTTTCCCTCGTCCTCATTTCCTTTTCTCCTCACTTTGTGTGGGTTTATATTTTCTTTGTCGCTCTTTTTATTGTAAATATCGTCTGGTTTCAAATCGCAAGAAAAAAACGCGACGAAAAAAACTAATAGAACAGCGCACCAATAGCACGGTGCGCTTTTTTTGACGGATACGATAGTCTGTAGTATCTTTGAACAAAAGCTCTTTTAAAAGAGGGGAGAAAAGTATGTACTACGGTGAATGTTCAAACAAACAGTGTCGAAAGGTAGGTGCGATTGATGCGAATTTTTGCGCCTACTGTGGAGAACCGATCCTTGAAAAATGCCCGATATGCGGAGAAGAAGAACCGGCTGAATTCATACACTCAAAGATATGTAAAAAGTCGGAGATCAAAGAGAGAGATTCTCTCGTCAAAGACGAGGAAGGAATACTTGGCGGAAAATATGCGGTATTTTTTACTTTTCTCATCATCGCTCTTGGCGGATACGCTTCATATGTTGCCGTAGATCTGATTTACGTGCTTATGGCATACGTATTCGTAATGATAATGAAGATGGCTGAAGGAAAGTGGAAGGAACGCGCAATGAGAACATATCGCGCGTCTTGCCCAAAAGAAGCAAAGCTTCTCGAGAAATACTAAAACTCGCTCTTAAAATGTATTTTGCGAGAGATACCAATCCAAACCGCCCCGAATGACATCGGGGTGTTTTTTATAGAAAAAGCGCGCTTTTTAGAGCGCGCATTGAACTTGTTTTAGCGAGGTAAAAACAAACTGCTTACGGCAACGGCGGGACGAAGCGCGAAATAGATTGTACTGAGGAGCTCGAGATACCGTTCTTCCGCGAGCAGTATGGGGGAAGTAGAGGTGACGCAAACCATATCACCTTCGATAAAACGACCTTCTGTTTTTAATATTCTCAGGTTTTCAAACGAACCGTCTTGTTGCGGTATCGATACCGCTATTTCGACCACTTTTCCTCGTATCATGCTCGTCTCTCCATTCAATAAACAAACACATCCCGTCCGTTGTAAACATTAGTATACGAAGAAACCTCTGTCAAACGCATCCGGACCAAGAATACTATAGGGGGATCCTTGGCACGAAGCGGTATTCGTGCTATAATTCAGTGTTTAGAAATATATATTTTATGAGCACGAAAAAAGAATCACAACTGGAGAAAATAATCATCAAAGGCGCGCGGACCCACAACCTGAAAGATATCGACGTAGAAATGCCCCGCAATAAAATGATTGTTTTTACGGGACTTTCCGGATCAGGAAAATCATCGCTTGCTTTTGATACCATCTTCGCGGAAGGGCAGAGACGCTATGTTGAATCGCTCTCTTCTTATGCTCGCCAATTTTTACGCCAATTTCAGAAACCGGACGTTGACGACATTCGAGGTCTTTCTCCTGCCATTTCAATAGACCAAAAAAGCCGTTCCAATAATCCACGTTCGACCGTCGCTACCATCACGGAAATTTATGACTATCTCCGCGTGCTTTTCGCGCGAATAGGAAAACCCCACTGTCTCGTTTGCGGAAGCGAAATTACCAAACTTTCCAATGAAGAAATCTTGAACCTCGTTCTTGAACGTCTAAAAAAACTGGACACTTCAGCCCACGAGAAAAAAGTATTCGATGTACCCGTAAATACTTTTCGCGTTTCCATTTTTGCTCCGGTCGTACGGGGAAGAAAAGGGGAGTACTACCAGCTTCTTTACGATATGCTTGGAAAAGGGTACTCCGAGGCTCGCGTGGACGGAAAAATGAAAAAACTCCGCGAGCAGATAATTCTTTCAAAAACAAAAACTCACAATATCGAAATGCTCGTCGACAAACTCGACCTTACGGAAATGCAGAGCAATAAGAAGAGTTTTGAAGAACGCCTGGCAGAATCGATAGAGCACGCGCTCAACGAATCGGACGGTCTCGTAATCGTCGCTTTTGGAGACCCGGAGAAACCAACCGAAGAATTCGTGATGTCTTCAAAGTTCTCTTGCCCGAATGACGGTTTCTCGTACCCGGAAATAGAACCTCGCCTCTTTTCTTTCAATTCTCCCTACGGAGCATGCCCTGAATGTAACGGCCTCGGAACGAAATATTTTTATGGAACGGAGCCGTGCGAGACCTGCCTCGGCGCCCGCCTTCGACCCGAAGCCTTGAATATCGTTATCGGAGGGGAACTCCAAGAAACGGATTCAAAAGGAAAAAAGAAAAAAATAAAAATGAACATCGTTGAGTGCTCCGCGCTCTCTATTTCCGACGCATATTCTTTTTTCAACAATCTTGAGCTTTCAGAACGTGATGCAAAAATATCCGAAGTGCTCTTGCGTGAAATCAAAGCCAGACTTCAATTTATGGTAGACGTCGGCATTGAATACCTCACCCTCGACCGAAGAGCCAACACTCTTTCGGGTGGAGAGGCACAGCGTATTCGCCTTGCCTCCCAGCTCGGAAGCCGACTGGTGGGAGCACTCTATGTCTTGGATGAACCCACTATCGGACTTCATTCCAGAGACAATGATCGCCTCATAAAGACACTTCTTCACCTCCGAGATATCGGCAACACGATTATTATCGTTGAACATGACGAAGATACTATTTATGCTTCCGATTACCTCGTGGACATCGGCCCCGGTGCCGGAATACACGGCGGACATGTCGTCGTTTCGGGCTATATGGAAGAACTTCTGACGGCAAAGAAAAATGATTCCGGTTCGGTTACTCTTGATTATCTTCGTGGCGATAAAAAGGTAGAAATCCCAGAAAAACGGCGTACAAACGATAAAGGGGAAATAAAAATCCGCGGAGCAAATATCTTTAATATTAAAAATCTGAATGCCGATATTCCGCTTGGAAAATACGTAACCATTACAGGAGTATCCGGCTCGGGAAAATCGACTCTCCTCTACGAGATAATCCACAAAAATCTTCAGGCTCGTTTCGACAGAAGATACCGCTCCGCGGAAACCTTCAACTGCGCCGAATTTAGCGGAGTGGAAACACATTCCCGTGCGATAATGGTAGATCAATCCCCAATCGGACGCACCCCTCGTTCCAATCCCGCCACATACACGGGGGCCTTTACCTTTATACGAGATCTTTTTGCCGCATCTCAAGACGCGCGAGTAAGAGGATGGAAAGCAAACCGTTTTTCTTTCAATGTAAAAGGCGGGCGGTGTGAAACCTGCCAAGGCAACGGCGAGATTGCCGTTGAAATGCACTTCCTCCCGACGGTGTACGTACCGTGCGATGTCTGCTCCGGAAAACGTTTTATGAAAGAAACGCTTGAAGTGAAATACAAAGGAAAATCCATTTACGATATATTACGTATGACCGTGGAAGAAGCAATGACCTTCTTTGAAGACATACCGGCAATTTCCGATCGCATAAAAACTTTAAACGAAGTCGGTTTGGGATATCTTGAATTGGGGCAGTCCGCCACGACACTCTCCGGAGGAGAAAGCCAGCGCGTAAAAATATCTTCTGAACTCTATCGCGCGAACATTCAAAAAACGATTTATCTCTTGGATGAACCGACTATCGGACTTCACTATGAAGATGTAAAAAAACTGATTGAAATACTCCAGACACTTGTGAACAAGGGGCATAGTGTTATTTTGATTGAACACAATATGGATATCATAAAAAGTGCGGACTATGTCTTGGATATCGGACCGGAAGGAGGAAAGGGCGGGGGACTCGTCGTCGCAAAAGGTACACCCGAAGATGTCGCAAATAATCCAAAATCTCATACAGGGAAATATCTCAAAAAAGCGCTTCGGAAATCTTAAGAAAAAACACCCCGCAATCTGCGGGGTGTTTGCGTCGGTTTAGAACCGAGCGCGAATCTCGCCGTTTACCTTGTGGTAATGGACGAGAACGAGAGGAGGGAAATTATAGGAACGAAGAATCCTTTCCAGCTCTTCATACGGGGCCGGAACGCGAACGATTTCGTCCTCGATTTCAACTTCCATATAGAGCTCGTTGAGATTTACGTCACGGACGCGGACGGCGACCGGCGTTTCGTCGGGTGCGACAGCATAACCAAAAATTTTTTTGAGAAGCTCCCACATGGTACAAACCTCAGGGCTGAATGATTTCGGGAAATTCTTCCGCGAGTTCCTTTATGGCACCATTGCACTTATCGGCGACTTCGGATGACCGAATGTCGTATTCCGACTCATGACCGCTGAGCAATTGGTAGATATGGAACAGTGTCCAATCCACACCACCGAAACGGTCGTAATCGTAGGCCAACTTATCGGCCTTTGCTTCAAGTGCTTTGCGTGTTTCCGCGGAAGCGTTTTTCAAAGACAGTTTCATTTTTTACTTCTCCAGGACAAGGTCGGGGAATTCACCGGCGATCTGATCGAGCGAATTATTGTAGATAAGCGCGGAGATATCTTCGCCAGAGAAGCTTACAACATGAACCCCTGAAAGAAGAGCTTCGAGTTGTGAGCGACGGCAGATCAAACGAAGGTCATGTTTAGTGTCGCGACCGAGTTGTGCCTGAAGCCAACCCTCGTCGCGGATGATGCATTTTCGATAGAAAGTCTCATTGTAAGGCCCTCCTTTAGGGGCTATTGCCAAAGTGCTATTCGTAATATAGAATAGCATAATAATAAGACAATGTCAAACTTAACCGAGAAAATTAAAAGGCTTCCCGACAACCCAGGCGTCTACCTCTTTAAAGATGAAAAAGGGAAGATCCTCTATATAGGAAAAGCAACTTCGCTCAAAAATAGAGTGCGAAGTTATTTTGGCGCGGATCTTATAAACACACGCGGACCCCTTATTGTTCTTATGGTAGAGAAGGCTCGAGATGTCGATTTCATACAGACAGACTCCGTCTTGGAAGCCCTCATTCTGGAAGCCGAACTTGTCCGAAAGTACAAGCCGAAACACAATACCGACCTCAAA
>Ga0172379_10003012_pt1 | contig 27997 bp, 29 predicted proteins | sample GrowelOW334metaG_FD_119756 | JGI IMG/M metagenome (GOLD analysis project Ga0172379, IMG submission 119756) | Groundwater microbial communities from an aquifer near a municipal landfill in Southern Ontario, Canada - Groundwater well OW334 metaG | ecosystem: Environmental > Aquatic > Deep...
AAAAAGATTAACAAATGGGTAGTTATAGTTATGGTGATTTTCATCGCTGGCGTTATTGGCGGGGGAATTTATGGCAGCATTTTTTTTACAAAGAAATTTTTTCTAGAAGATTACAATAAAATGAATAATTTTTATAAACAAACTCTGTTTTTTACAGGTCAGAATAAAAGGGCGGAAGCAATTTCTAATTACGATCAATTAGTTGTTGAATATGCTGTCTTTCAGCAGAAATATACTAACTACAAGCCTTTTGTTATTAAGCAGGACAATAATTTTGATGGAGATTTGGTAAAAGTGAATGGTATTGTCTCTGGGCTGAAAGATTCGGTATATACAGGAGATTTATTATTAGCACACAAAAGCTTTGAGGATATTCGTCCTATTTTTCAGGAAATGTTGAAGCGGAATAATTTCTCTCTTTTAGCGGTTTCACTGGTTGATTTCCACGACGCTATGGAGGAGATATTGATACCTGCTGAGGAAAAAGATGCAGCAAAAGTTTTGGCCATTTATCCGTTAGTAGATGAGAAACTTAAAGAGGTAGAGGTATCTGCAAATGATGAAGAAATTCAGGCTATTAGGAGAAATCTAGATGACCTGAAGTCTTTAGCCTCGCAAAATAAAATTGAAGAAATGCCTGCGAAAGGTGCAGCCCTCAAGAGTAGCTTTGTGAAGGTTTACTTAAGTAGAGGATAAAAAGCTATATTATATAATTTATAGTTCCGCTGAAAGTTCTGCGTTAAATGTCTCTTTCGGCCTCATCCCAATAAAGTCTTTTACCACGGCCCCATTTTTGAAGAGTTTCATGTTTGGGATGCTTTGAATTTGATATTTAATTGTTAATGGCATGTTTTCAGATTCCTCTGTGTTTACTTTTCCTATTTTTACTTTTCCATCCAATTCCTCTGCCAATGCATCTAGAACTGGAGACATCATTTGACAAGGTCCGCACCATGGAGCCCAAAAGTCCACCAGGACTGGAATTTTTGATTTTAAAACTTCTTCTTCGAAGTTTTTATGAGTGATGGTAATTGGTTTTGACATATTGTGTTGGGTTAATTATTTAATTTTAATTATTTCTCCTAATATGAAATCTATATCTTTCTTTTCTTTTGAATTAATGGATTTAAAGCAAGACGCTAAGTTCTCTTTTAAATAAAGTTCCATTATTTTCTTTAAGCCGGCATTCAATGCATGAAACTGTGTGACAACTTTTTGACAGGAGTTCTTCTCTCCTACGAGCTTAGTTAGGGCTTCCATTTGACCCTTAAGGATATTGAATCGCTGAGTGAGTGTGTTTTTTCTCATAAGCCGATTTAGTTAAGCGTAACTAAATTATATACCCCATGGGGGTATACGGTCAAGTGGAAAAATTAAAGAGATTTCACGGCCTCGGCACCTGCATGCTGGTAGCAAAAAAGACCGGCTTCCGCCTAGAGGGCTCGACCTTTTGGTTTGTCCAGATTAATATTTCACCGTAAAGACTACGCCCCCTCCTTCAATAGAATTTCAAAAGCTTTTCCGCCTTTTTCAAAGAATATTCTGTCTTTTTCCAGATAAGGAGTTAGCTTTTTCACAGTCTCTCCCTCTTTTAACGTTATATCCGCCAGTGTATTTATTTCTTTTGTGGAAAAGTCATACTCAACAACATAATTCGAAATATCTTTTTTTGGCTGAGGATCCACAGTTTCTTTTTGCGCCTCCGCAATCGCCTCGGAAATTGTAACGCCCAGAACAGGCTGCCCCTGCTGCCTCTTTTCTTTAGAAACAAAAATCACACTATTCTCGCCTAATTCAGCCACGCCGGCTGCATCTATCGCCGGCAAAATAACCGTTTCCAAACTCTTCAAATTCAATGCAGAAACTTTTTTATTTTCCACAGCGCCATCATCATAAATCAAATGTCCGGCCGCAAACTTTACGTTTTTTGCATTTTTTGGGATTTCAAGTTTCTTGCGAGTTTTATTTCCAAGATCAATTAAATAAAAAGATGAATCGCCGCCGGAATTTTCCACAATTAAAATATTATTGCCAGCGCTGTCGCCAATAATTTCCGGACTTTTAAATGGCCTATCAAATTCAACCACCTTCACTCCCTTGCCATCTTTTATAAGATTTAAAGCCTGTTTTGTGTCGACCGTCTGCAAATAAACGACATCTTCACCGGCCCATGCCGCTTTTACATCCAACAAATCGCTATTTGTGGTTTCTCCAGTCGCAAAATTATAAATAAAAAACTCTCTGCCAATCGAAACCAAAATAAGCTTTCCTGAAGGCGAAAAAAGCATGTCGTCGCTCTTTGGAACATTTGGCAGTTTTGGAATTCCTATATATGGCGGTTTAAGTGGCGCGGACTCAAAAGGCAAAACCATTTCGCCTTTTTCCAAAACTTTTGGAATAAATTTAAAAGAAGCTTCAAGCTTTGTTTCTTTCCTCATGGAAATATCAACGGGAACGGTTTTTTCGAAATATCCTTCTTTGCTAAGAGAAACGGTGTGTTTTCGCGGAACAAGTTTTATAGAACATGGTGAAGCGGTGCATGTTTTTTCGGAGCCACCAACATTTATATCAAAAGGAGCCGGTCCACTTACAACAAGCCAGCCCTGATTTATAAAAAATACCCATAAAAAAATAAAAATGACCAATAGCAAAGTAAACAGAAAGAACATTATCCCCTGCTTCCTGGTTGGTTTATGTGCTTCCATCATATTTCAATGTCCTCAAAATGAGACAAGTTTTTTAAGGAGAAATTATTCTTCTCTAATTCAATCTCTATTAGATCAATCCTATAGTCAATATTTTCAGGGTATTTGCCTTCGGACAGGTAACGTTTGATTGCTTTATTCATTCTGGCAAGTTTTGTCTTATTAAAAGACTCTTCACCCCTGCCAAAAAGGTCACTTGTTCGAGTTTTTACTTCTACGAATATAATAATTTTATTTTTTCGCACGACCAAATCGATTTCTCCGCCACTTACAGAGAAATTGTTGTGCAAAATCTCATATCCGTTGTCTGTTAAAAACTTTGCAGCAAGTTTTTCGCCATAAAACCCTAAAGATTTCGCTTTCATCCAATGAATTTTACATTTTGATTAATTGACTAGTCAAACTTTGGCTTTTATATCTTTTCAACATCTTTCGCACGTACTTCACATCAAGCGCTGAACACTTCAACTCAGTTCATTTGATTTTAATGAAATTTTCATTAAATTTTCATTACACAAATATGACATCTCCGGCATCATTCGCAAAAGTTCCTCCACAGTCCCAAGAAGCAGAAAAGGCTACGCTTGGCGCTATTCTTCTGGATAAGGATTCCCTCATAAAAGTTGCGGACTTTATAAAGTCGGAAGACTTTTACTTTGATCAGCACAGCATCATATATCAGGCGATGATTGATCTTTTTGGTCGCAGAATGCCAATTGATTTAAAGATTTTGGCGAGTTTTCTAGAAGACAATGGCAAGCTCGACGCAGTTGGCGGAGCTTCATACTTGGCAGAACTTACTCTGGAAGTTCCAACTTCCACTCACATTTTGCAATATGCATTGATAGTTAAACACAAATCAACACTGCGAAAACTTATTTTGGCAGGCGACAAAGTAATGGCACTTGGTTATGAAGAATCTGCAGAAATGGATGCTCTCTTAGAAGAAGCCGAAAAGGTCATTTTTTCCGTTTCTCAGACAATAGTTAGAGATAAATTCGTTCACGTAAAAGATATTTTAAATAAAACGTACGAAAAAATTTCCGATCTTCACGATCCAAATACAAAAGATAAATTTACAGGTGTGCAGAGCGGATTTCACGCACTCGATAATATTTTGTCCGGTCTACAATCTACCGATTTAATTATCATTGCTGCTCGTCCGGCCATGGGTAAAACGGCTTTTGCTCTTAATATTGCGCAAAACGTGGCGCGTCACGGCAAATCCGTTGGTGTTATCTCACTTGAAATGTCCAAAGAGCAACTTGTCGAACGTATGTTTTGCGCACTTCTTGCAGTAGATAGCTGGAAAATGCGCACGGGCCGACTTTCGGATGAAGATTTTGCAAAAATTGGCGCGGTCATGGACGAATTAAATCAAATGAAGATTTTTATAGATGATTCTTCTGTAAACGGCATTGTAGAATTGCGTACAAAAGCCAGGCGCTTAAAAGCAGAACACGGTTTGGATTTGTTAGTTGTTGATTACCTGCAGATGATGAGCAGCGGTTCAAAATATGCTGCGCAGTCAAACAGAGTTCAAGAAATTTCCGAAATTACTCGCGCTCTAAAAAATCTCGCTCGTGAACTTCATATTCCTGTTATTGCGCTTTCTCAGCTTTCCCGTGCGGTAGAAGGTCGTCCAAGCAAAATCCCTCAGCTCTCAGATTTAAGAGAAAGCGGATCCATTGAACAAGATGCAGATATCGTTCTAATGATGTATCGCGAAGATTATTACGAAGAAGACACGGAAAGAAAAGGCATAACAGACCTCTTTATTCGCAAACACAGAAACGGTCCAACCGGCCACATCGAATTAATGTTCGAACGCGAAAAGATGAGATTTTTGGACCTTGAAAAGCAAAGAGTCATGCAAGGCTAAGGCCTAAATCCCACATAATTTGAATACAAGTTGTTGACAAAGAGTTGTCGACTTTTTAAAATTGTAGGCACAAAACTTATGAAAAGTTTCCGCGAAAAAATTGCGAGTCAAATAATTATTAGCCTCAGCCTAGTCATTATTTCGCATACTTCGCGGAGCTAATAAAAAATAATTTAATAACTTAGCCCGCGAAGAACTCGCGGGTTTTTTGTTTATATGCAAACCACAACAATAAGAGACCAAAGTTGTCCCAATCCAGATTGCAAATTTTATGAGAAAAATTTATGCGGAAATGTTGTTATGCACGGCAAATTACCGCCGCGATTTTTATGTAAAACATGTGGGCGTACATGGGTTGCGCATCGTCATGCAATCTTTTATGGCCTTCATAGTTCTGCTGAAGAAATAGCGAATGCTTTAAATTTATTAAAAAACGGAACGAGTGTTCGCAAAACCGCACGTGCTTTGCAGCTTAGCCCTGGCACAATTCAGCGCTGGAAATTCCGGCTTAAAACTTCTTTATTATTTAATCAATAATTTTTTATATGCAATATCCAGATGCAGCAGTAAGGAGAACAGAAAGGCTACCGGTGCCAGCCGCCAGGGAGCCTAGCCACGAAAGAGCCCCCAAGCCCGAATTGGTAGAACGCACAGGCTTAACTCGGGCGGACATTCAAGAAGCCATGGCTGGTTATCCAACACTTTTTGATAGGAACTGGCAAGAAAGTATGAAAGAAAGAGCTTTAAACTTACAGCAGGAAGGAGAACCACAGAGAGTTTTATCTCCAGAAGAAGCTTTTCGCCTCGTCAATGGCCTAAGGAATGAAACAAGGGCGGAAGTTGGAGTGCAGCCGCGTGTGCGCGACCACGGACTTAACTTTCGCTTTTGAGCATTGGCTTAATTCCGCTACAATCAAGCCATGTTTTGGGCAGATGAAGTTATAGAAAATTCGGTAAAAAGATTCCCGGGCAAAAAGAAATTTATTGTTAGGGATGAAAAAACTCCTTCGGGCAGGGTGCATGTTGGGTCGCTGCGCGGAGTTGTGATTCATGGTGTTGTGGCGCAAGCGCTGGCCGAAAAAGGCTATGACGTTGAATATTATTATGAAATCAATGATGCGGATCCCATGGATGGAATGCCGATTTATTTGCCAAAAGAAAAGTTTTTAGAGCACATGGGCAAGCCGTTAAAGGATGTCCCCTCTCCGGAATCACCTGATACTCCAGCTACTCCGCAAAAAAATTATGCGCAATATTTTGGAGATGAATTTGTAGAAGTTATTAAAAGGCTTGGATTTGAGCCGAAAATTTATTTGAGCAGCACGCTTTATACCGAAGGAAAATATGATCCGCTGATTGATATTGTTTTGGAAAATTCCGACAAAATTCGCGAAATTTACAAGAGAATTTCGGGATCGGAAAAGCGAGAAGAATGGAATCCGGTGCAAGTTGTATGCGAAAAATGCGGAAGAGTTGGAACAACGACGGTGGTTGGATGGACCGGTGATCGTGGCAATCGCATCGTTGAATATGTTTGTGAAAAAGGAAAAGTAAAATGGGCGGACGGATGCGGACATCGTGGGAAAACGGCTCCATATCTTGGTCGCGGCAAATTACCATGGAAAGTTGAGTGGGCCGCAAAATGGCAGATTTTCCCTGTGGATATCGAGGGCGCAGGCAAAGATCATTCTGTGGTTGGTGGCAGCCGCGAAGTTTCCGAGGCAATTGCCGCAGAAGTTTTTAAGGGCGCTGTGCCGGTAAATGTTCCATATGAATTTTTCACGATTGGTGGGGCAAAAATGAGTTCCAGCAAAGGTCGCGGGGCGAGCGCAAAAGAAGTCGTAGATACATTGCCGGAAGAATTACTTCGCTTTTTAATGGTTCGCAACAGACCGGAACGCCACATTGATTTTGATCCTTCAGGTGGCACAACGCCGCGATTATTTGATTTTTATGATGAAGCCGCGGACGTGAGTTTTGGTCGCAAAACAACAGATGTAGACGAAGATATTAAAAAAGCTTTTCATTTTTCGCACATCGGCAAAAAATCAGAAAAAGAATATGACTATTTTATGCCGCGATTTTCCCGCGTGGCATTTTTAACTCAAATGCCGCAATTAAATTTTTTGGATGAAATTAAAAAGCTAAAAGGTTCCGCGCTAACGCAAGCCGAAAAAGATGAGGCGACTTTCCGCCAAAAATATGCGCAACGCTGGCTAAAAGAATTCGCATCCGACAACGACAAATTTGAAGTGCAGGAAAAAACACCGGAACTCGCAAAAACGCTTTTGCCGGAACAGAGAAAGTTTTTGGTCGCTATCGCCGATTTATTAAAGCAAAAAGATTGGGAAGGCGAAGCCCTCCACGCCGCAATTCACGAACTTAGGAAAAATTCTACGATAGAAGCCAAACAGGCTTTTCAGGCAATTTACATCGTACTTTTAGGCAAAAACTCAGGCCCTCAGGCTGGCTGGTTCTTGGAATCGCTGCCAAAGGAGTTTGTAATAAAGAGGTTTACCGAGGCTTAGTTGGCTTAACCTAGTGGCACTCTAGCAACAATATGTTTGCTTTTATTGAGTCACACTTTTATAATTACCCCTTTTAATAATAACAATTTTAATATGAGCGGATTAGAAGATCAGTCATTACAAATAGGTGAACAAGGCGCTACAGTATCGCCAGACGGGCCTTCTTTTCCTGCCGTTTCAACTCAAACAGACGCAGCTGGTGTAGTTAGCAACCCAGAATCAACCTACGATGCAGTTCTTCAAAGATTGGCAATTGATCCGTCAATGCTTGATCCAAAAGAAACGGATTTAGGCACTCTGAATCGTGCAATTGAGGCTGCCTTTGGTCGTATTAATTTTGTAGATGATGTTGAACCGGAAGTTGTTGCTGGAAATTTCACCAGGCGCGAAAAAGGTTTTTCCCCAGTTGAATTCCCAATTTCTAATCAATTGCGTGCACTTAGAAATCCGGAAAACGCTGCAAAAACAGTTGACGTTCATGCGCTTTCGGTTGGTGGAACAAATGTACTTGCTGGGAGGGGAAAATATTCAACTACTTCAAAATTGGCATTAAATGAATTTTCAAGCAAAGTTCTTCGTCCCGCAAATTCAAAGGAACCATTGAGATGCACAACCGCCTCTGAATATTGGCAAAAAGTTTTGCCTGAAGAATTTGTGGAATCGCTTAGGCGAGCGGCTGATTCTGGCAAAAGTCCAAGAGTTTCTCTTTCGCTTGCTTACCCAATAGATGCTCAAGGCTGCATAGCTCACTTTGCAGATAAAGTAGATTGTCCGGAGTTGGCGCCTCGCGGAGCAGGTGTAGAAAGATCGTCAGAAAGAAAAATTTCGGCTGTAGCTTCATTTTGTGAATATTTGGGAACGCTTGGAATAAAAATTTCACAAAACGAAGTTAGCATTTGTCCAAATGATACGGTCGCAACCGCATTTGCTTTCTCTCAGAAATTTGCTGAACATGACAATGTAGGTGCAATGATTATTGGAACCGGATCGAATGCATTTGTTGTTAATGGCGGGAAAGGAGTAAATACGGAATGTGGCCATTCAAATTGTTTCCGTGCAACTGCATTAGATGAAAAAGTATGTGCAAATCAGCCGGAACCGTTCAATCCAAGTTTTGAATCAATGGTTTCCGGAAAAGTTATGGGCGAACTTTTTAGGGAGGCAGTTACCAACGTTTTTGGGGAATCGCATCATGCTGTTAAGTGGCTAAATGCTCATGGAGACGATCTTCTACCAACTATAATCCATCTAGCTTTCAATGATACTTCAATGCTCCATGATCATGACAACCCAAATGAACGCATGGGTCTTTGTTTCATTGCACACGGTATTTGCGATCGTGCTGCTAAATATGCAGCTTCCATGCTTCAAGGTTTAGCTGTTGCACACGGTGAGCCACGCACAGTGTTTTTTGCTGACGGGAGTTTGATAACAAAGAATCCAAAATTTTGCGAGCTAATAAATCGTCATGCCGGAAGAAAAATTTTAGTCGTTGAAGATTTGCCGGTCGACAATAAGACCAGTGGCAAGGTAAATCTGGATGCAAGTTTTGTGGGAACTTTTGCTTGGGGAGGACTAGAGGAATTGGCAGCTTAAGCCAGAGTTTGAGTCGTTTTATTATAAGTAATAAAATATTCCCTTAGCTTTAGTACATAATTTTTAAAATTATGGATCAACAACAAGATTTTTTTGTTCCTTCTGCAGAACTTGCGGAGCAAATTAGCGCGCTACATAGTAGAGAGGCAAAATTTGGGGCCAGAATTGATGTTACTCCAACAATGGCTCCCGCATCAGCATTGGAACCGGTTTCCATCCCTCGCTTACAAGAATCTCTCAGTATTCGTCTTAAGCGATTAATGGGTGGACTAGGTAGAAGAGCATTACACGAAAAGCGCGAAGCGGTGTTAATAACAACAGGAACAAAACTTACCCCGGAAATCACAACTGAATTTGCTAAAGATTTGAATATTATAAAACCTGGTTCATTTGAGGCAGTGTCCGCCGGAATAGCTCAGGAATTAAAAGCTTGGCTTGCCGCTTGCCCGGGTGGCACAAAAGAATATGGATTTGGAACAGTTGGCTTTAATGAAGACGAAGACGTAGTTTTTATACCTGCCACGCTAGCTGAGTTCAAAGAAGGGAACGAGCCCGAACGTAACAAGGTACTTCCTCTGGAGGAGGCCATTAACCAAATAGCTGCTTTTTTGGCGGCTGATCCTGCGGAAATACGTAAGCAGTTGCACATTGATGATCCAGAAGCTCATGCCCTCTGGAAGCGGGGTCGTGTAGAGTCCGCGTGGAAACCATCTTTCATTATGATTGAAGAAATAATTAGGCCGGCAGCACAAGGAAGAAAAGTTACGGGTGTAGTTCTGGAAATGTACGGAAGGGGAAATGAGAGAAGTATTCCAGTATTAGATCGTTTTACTGTAGCTAGATGGATAGAGAGCGGTGCAAATGAAATTAGAGGGGCGCAACTGGAACCGAGGCTGTAATTTATTCCGGCTCCTCCGCATCGGCATATTCTTCGGCTAGAACTACCGGAACAGGTTGGCCATCAGCCCCAATTGCTGCCGGCACCGCCTGTGCTACTTCCTGCATTGTTTGTGCTGCAATATCCCCAAACTGCCCATAAAAAGTCTTTAATCTTTCTTTGCGAGCCTCTGTCATGCCAAACTCACCGGCAAGGCCGGCTTCACGAGCATACGGCGCAAAAATCTGCGCATCATCAAAAGATTCTTGAATTTGCAGTGCAAGTTCCGAACGAATCTTGAGCGGATTACATGGTCTCTGCACCCAAAAACGAATTAGAATAGACATCCCCTCTTTTCCAAAATCCTTAAAAACAATTGAATGCTTTGGCGACTTCAACACCACGTCAGTCTTTTTTAAAATCTGGTCAAAAATCTTAACGGCGCGTGACGCATCGCTTCCATATCCAAGCATCATGCTCATTTCCAACCTCATTTGCTGGCTCTTTGAGAAGTTAGTTAGAGGTTGAGTTAAAAGGTCGCTATTGTGAATTGTAATTTCTTTTTGATCAAAAGTACGGAGGGTAACAGACTGAAATTCAATTTTTTCAATGCGGCCGGTAAAACTCCTAATTTTAACTATGTCCCCTATTTCAAATGGAGATTTAAACAAAATCAAAAGTCCCGCAACATAATTTTTAATTACATCGCGCAAACCAAAACTTATACCAAGTGTAACCACACTAACGATCAAAGTTAAATCCAAACCAATCACTTTTAGGCCCATAGTAACGGCCATCACAATCACAAATCCACTTGTGATTTTTTCAAGCAAATTCAAAACGGTTTTCTGCCTTTCATGAACAATCTGAATTTTACTAAAATAATATTTCAAATATTTAACCAAAATAATTCCGGCAATGATTATTGCAACGCCACCGAGCACATCTATAAATTTAGATACAATGCCGGTTATGATTCCCTGAAAATCAATTTCCATAGCTTTGTCGGCAAGTCCATTTATGTCCTTTGCCTTGAAAAGCGATAATGCAATTAGTCTGTGAGCCATAAAATCTTTATATTCTACCATAAAATGACCTGTTAGTCCCAGTCTGAACTGTGGACGAACTGTCGTTTTGTGGCGCAGTTCTCCTGAAGTGAGGCGCTTCTTAGGCTTTTTTGCTATAATGCGGCCAATGGATGCCATTGCTGTTATAGATTTCGGAAGCCAATACGCTCACTTAATTGCAAATCGGTTGAGGCGGCTTGGCGTATTTTCAGAAATTTTATTACCGGAAACTCCCGCGTCGGAATTTAAAAAATACAAAGGAATAATTTTATCCGGAGGTCCGCAATCGGTTTATGAACCTGGAGCACCTACGATCGATAAAAAAATTCTCGCACTTGGAATTCCTGTATTGGGTTTGTGTTATGGTCATCAAATTATTGCGCATTTGTTGGGCGGAAAAGTTGAGCCCGGGCAAACAAAAGAATATGGCCTCGCAAAGCTGGAAATTCAAAAAAAACTCGGTGTATTGGAAGGAATCAGCTCAAGCACTCAGGTTTGGATGTCTCATGGAGATACGGTTACAAAAAATCCCCCTGGATTTATTCCTCTTGCAACAACGGACGATTGTAAATATGCGGCGATGGCAAATTTGAAAAAGAAAATATTTTCCACGCAGTTTCATATTGAAGTTGCCCACACTCCGGAAGGAATGAAGATGATAGATAATTTTATAAATATTTGCAGCGCAAAACGAGAATGGAATATGGAAAAATTTATGGTGCAAAAAATGCAGGAAATTAAAAAGACTCTTGGCGATAAAAAAGTGTTTTTAATGGTTAGTGGAGGGGTGGATTCTACTGTTGCCTATGCGCTTTTAACCAAGGCGCTGGGTACAGATCGAGTATATGGCCTTTTTGTGGATACGGGCCTGCTTCGCAAAGATGAAGGCAAAAAAATCTGCAAGATTTTTAAAGAGATTGGAATAAATAATTTCCACATGGCCAAAGCCGGAGCGAAATTTTTAAATGGACTTAAGGGCGTTATTCATCCGGAAGAAAAACGAAAAATTATCGGTAATTTATTTTTGGAAGTTCAGGCCCAGGAAGTCAAAAAATTGCGTTTAAATCCGGATCATTGGGTCCTTGGCCAAGGTACGATTTATCCGGACACAATAGAGAGCGCGGGCACAAAACATGCAGATAAAATTAAAACTCACCACAATCGTGTGGATGAAATTTTAGAACTGATTAAAAAAGGAAAAATAATTGAGCCTCTAGCGGAACTTTATAAAGATGAAGTGCGCGAGCTTGGAGCCAAACTTGGATTGCCGGACGAAATTGTGTGGCAACATCCATTTCCTGGTCCGGGTCTTGGCGTTCGGATTTTATGTGCAGATAAAGAAAGATTGCCGGAGCAAGCCACGGATGTTCAGGAGTCAATTTCCACTTATCTTGCGCCTTATGGCTTGATTTGCCGCATTTTGCCAATTCAAAGCGTTGGAGTTCAGGGAGATTGCAGAACATATCGCAATCCGCTGGTAATTTGGGGCAAGAATTATGATTTTGAGAAATTGGAAAATATTTCAACTGCGTTAACAAATAGATTCCCGAGCATAAATAGAGTTTGCCTGCTTCTTTCTCCAAAACAGATCGACTCGGTCGCGCTTTTGCCGGGAACTTTGACGCAAAAGCGCATCAAAACCCTTCAAACTCTCGACAACATTGTCATAACTTTCTCCAAAGAACATAAAATAATTCACGACGTTTGGCAGTTTCCGACTGTGCTTGTGCCGCTTTCCATAAATGGCACGCAAAAAGAAGTCGCAGTCCTTCGCCCAATTTGTTCCGACGAAGCCATGACTGCAAATTTTTACAAAATGGATCGCACCCTTCTCGAAAAACTCACAAAACTTCTCTCCGCAAAAACTTCTGCAGTCCTCTACGACATCACAAATAAACCACCGGGCACTATTGAGTGGGAATAATATTGAGTTATTCAGCAGGAAGTTTTAGTAAAGATTCGATAACATCAGCACTGCCCAGTCGTCCGCGAAGTGACTGTATGAATGCTTTCACTGCCGCCTTAGCTAGATCACTTTCTTCTATAGGAGCTTTTCTTTCTCTTGCGCATGCTGTATTCAATTTTTCGAGTAAAGTTTTCTGAGTTACTTTAGGCTTTAGTTCTAAACCCTTTATCCCATTTTGCACGGCGCAACCCCACATCTCTAATCGTATAGTTTCTACCGCCATTCCATTTGGTTGTTCCTTGTTTAGGTCTACAGGTTCTTTTGCGCGAGTTAATGCCTCGCCAAGTGTATTAAAAGCCATATAATATATGTTATATACGTAAATACTTGGCAATATATTAAGGCTTAAACTAATTTTGTCAAGCCTAGGGGCGGGTGCCATGCCCAAGGCTAAGGCCGGGTGCCGTCATTAAGCAAATGCGGCCAAGCGGGGCTGGCCAATCTTTTATAGAATTGCTCCCTCTACTTTTCCCGCCTTCATCCCCCCAAACTCTTCCACGAACAATTTAAATTTCGCCGTATCATCAGTAGTCATAAATTTTCGCGCATCGCCACGATCCAGTTTTTTTTCGATTTCCGGATGTCTCGCCAAATAATCAACCAAACTTTTCGCCACAATTTCCCCGGAATTTAGCACCTTCACTCGCCCACCCATAAACGCCTTAAAATTCTTAAGCATCAGCGGATAGTGAGTGCATCCCAAAATCAGCGTATCAACATTGTGATTTTTTACAGGCCGCAAATATTTTTTAAGAATCATTCGCGCCTCCGGTTTTTGGTGAAAGTGTTCTTCGATGAGCGGCACAAGCAGCGGACAAGCCTGGCTGGTTAAACGCAAGGAAATGCCTTTTTTGTGGCCTGTGGCAAGCTTCCATTCTTTTTCCAGCTCCACGTCAAAAGCGCGCGAATTCACTGTCGCACGCGTCCCCACGATTCCAATTTGCCCACTCTTAGTTTCATGCACAGCCTGCTCCGCAATCGGCCGAATCACTCCAAGAATTTTTCGATCACGATATTTCGACTTCGGATTTCTTAAATATTTTTCCTGCAATTCCCGCAGCGCCAGCGAACTGGCAGTAAAACACGCAAAAATTATTAAATTGCACCCTTTATCAAATAAAAACTGCACAGCTTCATCAGTAAACTTTGTCACAGTCTCCTTGCTGTGGTTTCCATAGGGCGCCCGCGCATTGTCCCCCAGATATAAATAATCATACTGAGGCAACGCCTTGACGATTTCCTTCATTATTGTAAGACCACCATATCCCGAATCAAAAATACCAATCATGCCCACTTTATACCATAAAAAAACCCTCATATCCGCACATTTGTCCGGTTAACTGAGGGCTTTTTCATGGGCACCAAGTTAATGGTGCCCAAGCTAGCATCCAATCCGCCCCGGGAACCTATCAGCCGTTCAAAATAAAAAAATTGAATAACAACTGAGGATTGTAATTTCCAGGGAATCATGGAGAGAAAGGAGACCAATCCTTTCTGTCTCCCATATTAGAGGAGTCTGCCTTACTTGGGTTTTATTTCCGCCGAACCATAACGGCGGCTTGTTTTGTGTGTATTTGTTTTTTCCGGCTAGGCCGGAGTAGAAGAACGAAGACACCAAGCTTTTGTTTTTGTTTGAGAGGCAAGAGCGGTCTGGTTGTAATCCCTTGCCAGTGCAAAGCAGAGATAGAAGCGAGAAATATTTTTGTTTTGGGGTATAATACCTTTTGAGATATCGCTTCCCTCTCCACCTTGTAAATTGAGTTTTCAAAGATCAAATCACGTCAATTTACCAAATGGATAAAATTAATGCAAATACTATTTGTGTACAGAACCTAAATTTATTCTCTGAATTATGCGACCACGTTTTATAGGTATAATTTTCATCTTAATAGGAATAAGCATAGGTATAATTATATCTTTGCAGCTTAGAGCAAATCCGCTTATGGTTGGATCTTCTGCGCAGGCGGAGCTTGATATTCAAAAATCGCTGCTCTCCTCCTTTTCGGCAGAACAGGAAGATTTAAAAACTCAGCTAAGCGCCGTAAATGAAAAACTAAGCAATGTAAAAGAAACCATAAAAAATCGTTCTTCCAGCGCAACCATAAGAAAAATTGACCACCTAAAGGCATTAACTCAGTTAAAAAATATGAAAGGCGAAGGTTTGCGCATAACTTTGAGTGACAACCCTACGGTTTCCAGAGCTAACTTTTCAGCTATCAACGAGAATTTTATTCAAGCAAGCGATTTAAGAGATCTTGTTAACGCTTTATATTTAAAAAATGCTACAGCTATTTCCATAAATCAAAAACGCATATCGCCACTAACTCCAATTCAGCCGGTTTTTGACAGTATTCTTCTTGGCAACTTTCAAGTTTCGCCTCCATTTGTTATTGAGGCAATTGGAATTCCGGAGGCTTTAATAAGCGCGGCTTCAAATTTGCAACAGAGGCAAATTCACATGTATTTGGAAAAAATAAATTCATTGGAAATTGCAGCAGCCGAAGGCCAAAAAACCATTAAATATGCATCACTATTAAATCCAAAAGAATGAAAAAAGCACTCGTAATTACGGCGGTGGTAGTTGGAATATTTCTCGCTTTGCAGGTTAGATCTTTCAAAAAGGTGGAATCTCTCCTTCAGCGTTCCGATTCAAAGGGTGTTTTGTATGAATTAAATACAATCCGCGTGGCAAATAGTGAGCTCAAAGAAGAAATAGCCAGCCAGGAAAAACAACTTCAAGAAGCACAATCAAAAATGGCCTCACAGACAATAGAAGAAGAATTAAAAAGATTAAATCTAGCTTCGGGAGAATCTCCAATTCACGGCGAAGGTATCGAAATAAAAGTTTCCAATATTATTCAAGCTTTTTGGGTTTTAGACTTAATCGCGCAGCTTGTTAGTGCAGGTGCGGAAGCAGTGGCACTCAACGATGTTCGCTTGGTAGAAAGCACGGCGGGACTTCGCGAAATTGGCACAACTGGCTTTGTAATGGATAAAAATCTCTTAAAAGCACCTTTAAAAATTTCCGTTATTGGTCCAATGGCCGAGTTAAAAAGATCTGTTTCTCCGGCCGGCGGTATTTTGGATCGCATAAAAAATAATCATCAGGGGATAGTTGTGGAGGTCACAGAAAAAAAGGATATTACAATACCGGCATTGCCAACACTTTATTTAGCGAAGTAGCAACCAAACTACCGGGAGCATTCCAAGTAGCAAATATGTAAGAACGGCAAATACTATTTTTCCCGAATGTTCTTGTTTTATTATTTCTCTTAATTTAGCCAATTCTTTTTCGCGCTCTAAAACATCACGACGCAATGATTCGGTAATTGCAGTGTCTTCTCGGTGCTCAATTATTTTTTGAGCAGGTGCTGCAGCAACAGGATGATTTAATATCTGAGATTCAAGTTGCCCGATTCTATAATTGGACTGCTCAAGTTTTTGTTGATAGTCGTGAAGCATTCTACTTGCTTCGGAATATAAGTCTTTGTAGAAAGTATTTTCTTTTATAGGCTCGACATGAGTAGTCTCCGCTGGACGCGCGATCACCTTGTCTATCATCTTTTTGACGACTGGAACTTTCTCGTGCTTAAAGTTCAAAATTTGGCTTTTATCAAGCTTTATTTTGCCATTCTGTTGGCTCGCAAGCAGCTTGCCACCTCTAATATATCTGTCTATAGTTCGTATCGAAACGCCAAGAAGTTTGCTGGCCGCTTTCCTATCTATATCTGTTATTGTTTTGGACATACAAAGTGTATTTTTATTATTAAATCTATCCACCAAAAAGTCAAATGAGGATTAAGAAAATTTCAAATGATGAAATCCAAAATGGAAAACCGTCTGCTTCGGAAGTGCGCTTAAAGAAGCGCACGCCGGTTTGTGTTGTTTTGGATGGAGTTCGAAGTAAATATAATATTGGCAGCATTTTTCGCTCTAGTGACGCAACATTGGTCGAAAAAGTTTTTTTAACGGGAATTTCACCACAACCGCCACATCCAGCTATAGACAAATCTGCACTGGGGGCAACGGATGTCGTGCCCTGGCAGTACTGTCCGAGCGCAGTTGAGGCGGTAAAGGATTTAAAAGCGCGTGGATTTTTTATTGTGGCACTTGAACTCACTCACTCATCAATCCCCTATTCCGAAATGAAATATAAATTTCCAATGTGCCTTATTATTGGCAATGAAGTGGACGGAGTCTCGGATGATTTGCTTGATTTATGTGATGCTGCCATCGATATTCCAATGTACGGTCGTGCCAACTCCTTAAATGTTGCGAACGCTTATTCTATCGCAATTTTTGAAATTTTGAGACAATACAATCATGATAGAGCTTGATTTTTACAACCACACTAAGGAAAAGGTGTCGCAAAGTTTATTCGAAAAACTTTTGCCACAGGCATATAAAGTTTTAAAGTCCGAGAAAATTATAGATACAGACGAAGATTTTGTAATTGAATTTTCTTTGGTTGATGAAAAAACTATCAAGAATTTAAATAAAAATTGTAGAGGGCAAGACACCGTGACAGATGTTATTTCTCTGAGTTATTTTGAGTCCGGCGCCATAAATGGACTCGCTGGCGAGATTTTTATTTGCGTGCCGTTTGCCAAAAAACAGGCGGAAGAATTAAAACACAGCTTTAAAAAAGAACTGGAGTTTCTGTTTACTCATGGGGTACTGCACGTGTTTGGAGTGGACCACAGAGACGAGGAGGAGCTCAGATACATGGAGGAGTTGATGGGGAGAATAGTGGGAGAGTGAAGCGCCTTATTGCTTTACGCATGCATAGGTGGCGTGTTATATTGGCGCCTTATTTTATGGCTGAAATAGAACCAAAACAGGGTTTACAGGTCGTCGGTGAAGAAGGCGTTGTTTTACAAGAATTGCGAGCCCTTCAAAAAATTGCTGCTACAGCTCAAGCTGGTGTGGCAGAAGGTCTGGCTCAAAGTGAAGTGCCCAGTTCAGCTCGCCAGGTACTGGAAGCGGCTCTTCAATCCATTCGTGAACAATTAGATGCTTCAGCTGCATATGCCATTCTATTTACCGAATGGAGGGAATCACTTACGGATACGGAATATATTTTACCTCCGGAATTAAAAGATTCTCATCAGAGAATTCTAAGTGATTTACAGGAGGGCCGTGACGTTACAACTCTTCCTTATACTGGCATGTTGTTATATGGCGTTGCCGGTACAGGTAAGAGTGATTATGCACGTTATTTAAAAAAATGTCTCGGCGATAAAGCTGTAGTTGTAGTTGGAAATATCAGCCACATCAGAAATTCACCTCAGCCTGGAATGGCTTTGTTAAATTTGTATAGACAACTTGAACTTGACGCAGCAAAAGACGGCAAATTGCGCGTAGTAGTGTTTGATGAATTTGATAAATTAATGAATAAGTTTGCAAGAAAACAAACACACACGGTTTCCAACAGTAGTACTAGTGATGCATCTAGCGGTAAACGTTCATCAAGCTCTTCCTCTTCTCATACTGAGCAGCGACACGAAGTTGAAATTGACGATGTTGGAGATGAATTGTTCTCTACTTTTAAAACGGTACTAAGCGGTACGGGTACAGGAGAAGGAAGAGTTAAAAGGGTATTTACCATAGCGAACAGTAATCAGACAGAAATACAAGATACCTTAATGAGAGGTGGAAGATTGGAAGCTATAGAGCTCAAACCTTTCGGTATGCCTTATCGAGAGGCAGGAAGGCCTGATGCCATCTTCGACCACGATATAATTCATCAATATGAATCGTACAGCAGGACACTTCCACGTATGTTGGCCGTCCTCAATGCCGCTTTTTGTCGCGACAATCAAGGGAAAAATAATGAACATTTATTGCGCATTTCAAGTGAATTGGCAGCGCTCTTTGAAGGTTTAAGGATCGGACCGGAACGAGAAGATATATACGCTCAAAATTTAAGGTATATACAAGCCTTACTAGATTATTTTGGGGTAAGTGTTGATCTTAGTGATCGTAAAACAATGGGAGATTATTTTGTTACAGATAAGAACGGTCGTATGAACAGAAGCCAGAATCGTAAATTCGGATCAGAAATTCATCAAATGCATGGACTTACCTGTGCTAAAGTTGCGGCCTTTCACAGAGAAAATAGAAATTTATTTAATGATTATTATTCTGCTAAAAAAACCATTGGGCAGTTCATATTCCCAGAGATAAAACGTATCTACGGTTTTAGCTTCTAAGGCTGAGTGTACCCCAGGGGATACTTAACAACATTTAGCCACTGATTTTGCCAAGTTTTTCTTATTTTTCTGTAATGAAAAATTCATAAAAAGTTTAGAGAAGTTTCATTTTTATTTTAAAGGACAACTTCGCTCATCTCTTATTTTGGCCATTCATTTCCATGTCATGGAGCATTCACGGCCAAAAACAAGGATTCACTTGTTGTCTATGGTCGGGGTGCTGGGATTCGAACCCAGGGCCTCTTGCTCCCAAAGCAAGCGCGCTAGCCAACTGCGCTACACCCCGATCTATAATTCAACCTTATCTATTATACGTTTTTTTGATTTGAATATCCATTCCCAAGAACATAATCCTTTTTAGAGGAAAATTGCCTCTAAATCAAGCCATTCGCCATTTTCAAGTTTGAACTCGCTTGTGTTATGGATATATATTGAAAGGGTAATGCACAAGCTTTTCTCCGAAATTATAGGTCTTCCGGTTTACGACGAATATTCTCCTTCCCCAATAGCTTTTGTGCAAGACTTAATTATAGATCCGGAGAATGGCAAAGTCCTCGCCTTTTTGGTTAAAGGCAGGCACATAATTGTTCCGCTGGATGTTGAACGCATCAGCGCAGGCATTTTTATTCGCGACAGAGAGCACATTTTGCCAATTTCAGAGGTGTTGCGCGTACAGTCGGTTCTTAACTTAAATATCGACATAATAAATTCAAAAGTATTTACAGAAAAACGCAAAGAATACATAGGCCGCTCTGTAGACTACGAAATAGACACGCGGGATATGATTCTTTCTCGCATACACACGGCAAAAACATTTTTCTTTTTTAGATTTCAAGAGCGTGTAATTCCATATAAGCAGATAGTTAAAATAGAAAAACGCGCGATCTTCGTTAAAGATAACTATGCTACCGCAAAGGAAAAATCCTCTGTTCGCGAATCCGCTTTTGCGGCATAAAAATTCCGGCAAAGTAAATCTCTTCAACTAAAATATAAATAAAAATCCCCCCGCTAAGCGGAGGGATTTTAAAGTTTCAATAAATTTCGCTTTTATTAAGCTGGAGTACTTGCGGCACCCAACAATGTATTTACGATAGCGAAAGATGCGATGATTACGACGATACCAATTGCTGCATAAAGAAGAATTTTCTTTGCTTTTCCGACGTTTTCTTCGTTACCTGCAGAGCTTACATATAGGAAACCTCCGTAGATCACCATTACTACGGTTAAAAGTCCCAAGAAGCCAAGGGCAAAGTCCAAAAGGACTAAAATGAGCCCACGAAGACCCGTTTGACCTCCCGTGAGTCTTGCAATGAAACTTGGTTGATCAGTACTTGGGTCCAAAACGGAACTTTGAGCCAATGCTAGATCAGCGCCAAATGCGTTGACCAAAAGCAGTCCCATTACTGTCAAACCTGTAACTATAAGCGCTTGCTTGATAGTTTTTGCGGTGAGATGCATATGTTATGGTTAAAAAATTAATTCCTTACCTGTTATTCTACTACTTAATGGCCATATAATCAAGACTCTCAATTGACAGGTCTGCGGCTTTTGCTATAGATCTCCGATAATTTTAACTTCCATTTCCAGTTCGATATCAAATTTTTCTTTAACTTTTTGTTTAGCCTTTTTGGCGAGACTCATCATATCGGCAAAAGTGGCATTCCCCTTATTCATAAAAAAATTCCCATGTTGCTCGGAAATTACAGCATCACCAACAGAAAATCCTTTTAATCCAACTTGATCTATCAAATATCCTGCGGCTTTTTCTTTCGATGGATTTTTAAAAAATGAACCGGCACTCCAACCAATTGGCTGTTTGCCTCGCCTTATTTCCTCAATTTGTTTTAACAATTCTTTTGATTTAATTTTGTCCCCTTTTTGCAAACGCAATTCCACACTCAAAATTATTTTATCCGATTTTTGTAGTGAGCTATGCCTATATTCAAATATCAAATCATCTTTTTTAAATTCTTGAATTCCATCATCAATGCTAAAGACCGTTATATTTTCAACCAATTTTCCAATTTCATTTCCCGGCGTTCCGGCATTCCCATAAATCGCTCCGCCTATACTTCCCGGGAGTCCATAAAAAGTTTCAAGCCCGGTTAAATTAGCATCAACACTCGCACGAACAAGCTGCGCAAGAATAACTCCACTCTCGGCCACAACTTTTTCACCATCAATTGAGTAATTATTGGCAAGATTTTTAATTATAAGCCCACGGAATCCCTTGTCTGTAAACAGAACATTTGTACCGCGACCAACCATGCGATATGGAACGCTATTTTCTTCCGCAAAAGTCAAAAGTTCAGGTAGTTCCTCTATATTTGTCAGTTCATAAAACAAATCAGCAGGCCCGCCAATTCTAAAAGTGCAGTGATTTTTAAGGGGTTCTTTTTTGCAAATTCGTGGAAATCGACTTTTAATCTTTTCAAAATTCATAAGTGCCATTACAATTTACGCGCCTATTCTACCATTTTATAGGTGATGCCGCCTTAGCTCAGCTGGTAGAGCAACAGTTTTGTAAACTGTGGGTCGTCGGTTCGATTCCGACAGGCGGCTCCATTAAAAAATAGAATTTACTTTTTTGCCAAAAGCAAAATTACCATTGCCAATCCACCTACAGCGCTTCCAATATTAAGAGCTGCAAGGGTTGTTATTGCAGAGTTTGCCAAATAATTGTCTACAACCAAACAAACGATTCCAGCGGTCTGTAGAGCCGCAAAAGACACAGTCATTTTTTTGCCACGCCTTGAGGTATACACAATCTGGACCATCCAAGAAAATATAATAATAGCCATTCCAATAAAGGACAGATTTAGCTCAGCCATAAAATAAGGATTAAAAAATAAGCCTCATTGATTGTCTTACTTTTTAGAGAGCGCTGTCAATTTTTCTGTCTAAAAATTAGCGACGATATGCAGCTTCCCAGTGCGCTGCCTGTTTAGAGTTCTTGGTAGGATCATTATCTGGGAGTCCGGCAAGTTCACGCCAATAATGAGACATAGAATAAGTTACAGGGCCAGGGCCAGGATCAACACCATGTTCTCCCCTATATCTTTCTCTCTGTTCGCCCTCAGCAATGTAACTCACTCCCAATCCAACTAATGCCATACCATCAATTCCAGGGCGCCTTAAGCTCATTGGTATGTATTTTTCGTGCGGTGTATTATCTTCAGGTACTTCCGGCATTCTTTGTATTTGAGTCACTGGTCCCGCTGCCGGCTTAGCGGCATTTTTCGCTTTTATGGCCGTAGCTCTAGCAGTTAACTCAACCGGATCGCGCAACCATTCGACAGTATCACCAATAGAAAGATCATGTCCGCATATGCGTTCACGCCCATAAACAATTAAGCAGTGCCTTGCTGCGAGCCTTAAAATCACTCGAAATGTTTCCCCATTAATAGTTGCACGAACTTGTATAGAACCCTTTTCAAAAGTAACGTTAGCATCATGGGGAGGATGGCCATCTGGCCACAGTGCTGCCAGCACGTCTTCACTTTTCCCTAATTTAGACCACTTTTCATCTTCCGTCTCTCTGGAATCAGCTTTGTCCTTGGTACCATCTAACCTGGTAAGGATGCTATATAAACCGGTGAGTTCTCTTTCCATGTTATTTTAATTTAAAGGAGCTGATTGTACCAGAAAGTCCAATATCGTCAAATGCAATCCAGGTACATAAAACAAAAGACTACTTGAAAAAATCTTATCGCTGTGTTCAAATCTAGTAGCTCAACCGGAGAGGTAAGTCACATGGGCAGGTAGCAAAGTGGTCAAATGCAACAGACTGTAAATCTGTCGGCTCCGGCCTTCGAAGGTTCAAATCCTTCCCTGCCCACCATTATATAACAAGCATTGACACGCACGCTATTTTACGTATAATAAATAGCCTTCTAATAATATTATTACCTATATATGACTAACAAACCTCAATTTCCAAGCCAACCTGTTGTTGATGCAATAAAAGCTGGAGTGCCCAACTGTACTGCAGATATATCTGCGTTTATAGATAAGACTCCAGAAGAGATTGTTACTTTTGTTATGGCTCAAGAAGGAGCGGTTACAATAAATTTATCAAACGCGAACCCACAAGAACGAGCAAATTTTGCAAAAGCAAATGAACTATTGAAAGCAAGTGGAGCTCCACTTATTAATTTGTTTGATGACAAACAAAGAACAGCAGAAATAACCAGGCAAATTTCTGCAGAGGTAATAGAAAAAGCGGCAGCTTCATTTAGAAGAATGATTGTAAAAATTCTAAGAGAATCTCCAGGAGATCTAGTGACTGAATATAATACATATACTGCACCGCGCGGTGCCAAACTAGGAGACCTTCATTATTGGGACAATGTAGGTATTGCTAAAGGAGATGGACTAAGAAATGACGTCGGTGAACTATTTGCGGATACGGTTATGACTGAATTCGAATTCGAAAGAGAAGATGTTATGAATGCTTTTAGGGCACGTGTTTTGCCACAACTGGCCCAGAATCCAGCCTTAGCAAACAATATGGACCAAGTCATGGCAACATTGCTTGGCATGTTTAGCAATATGGTACGCGGAGTTCTCTACGCAATTTCCTCTCCAAGCAAAGTTGCAGGCTACAAATTAAGGCAAACAGCAGTTGATGCCTTGAGAGAAGATTTCGAAATTGCTCAGTAGGAAAATAACCCTTGATTATTTTTGTTGTCAGGAAGAGAATCGCCCCTACTAAAAACTTAATTTAGTATGTTTTTATGAGAGGTATAGCTGGGCAAGAATTCAGATTGGAGGAACTCAGAGACAAAGTGAAACATCCAAATGATCATGTCGTTGCTGTTGCCTGTCCGGACGCAGAGTGCATAGAAATGTTGAAAGGGCTTTCGCGGCAAGGTATAGGTAATCTTGTTTTCGAGATTGGAAGTCAAAATGGGGTTCCTGCCGAAAGAAACCCGAGACCAATGACCCTTGAGCACGCAGAAAGTACAGATCCTGCCATCGCGGCCGCAATTCAAGCCTCCATCGAAGCATCTGTTAAAGCGATAGTTGATGGTAGTGCAACAGCATTAATGAAAGGATGCGTGAATACCAAGCAGCTTATGGGTACAATCTTTAGAGAGAATCGGCTTCGTCGAGCAGGTGATTTGTGGACACATTTCGCGTGTTATGAGGAAGAAGGTTATGATCAGGCGATATTATCTGGAGATGAAGGGGTAGTTAAATATCCCAATCCTTCACAGAGGGGACTTATAGCTGAAGGCATGGCAAGGGCTTATCGCTTATTATTTGGCATTGAACCTAATATTGCAGTATTGGCGCCAAACGAAACCGATTTCGAGCTAATGCCTGAGTTCGAAGGCGGACCAAGAGGATTTAAGCTTGGTGGTCCATATAGCGTGGAGGTTGCTCTTTTGCCAGGTGGCGCTGAACATAAGGGAATAAAACCTGACGATGTTGCGGGCAGAGCTCATTGTCTTTTGCAACCAGATTATCGCGCTGGTAATACTTATCATAAAACTCACGAAGTTAGTTATGCGATGAGGGGCGTTGATAGAGGCATAGCTGGCACAATGGCGGGTCCACGGTTTCCATTTATAGTTACTTCTCGCGGAGACAATGAAAGATCAAAGAGATATTCAACTTGGCTTTCTTTGGCGTTAAGCGAACTTGGCTATTACGAAGGTGCAGGAAGAGTATAAATTTATTTTAGCAATTCCCCCACCACTTTGCTGACTACCTGACCGTCGGCTTGGCCTTTTAATTTTGCCATTGTCGCACCCATGATTTTGCCAAAATCGGCTTTGGTAACGCTTCCGCTTTGACTAATCACCTGACTAGCCGCCTGTCTAATAGCCGCCTCATCAAGCTGTGCAGGCAAATAAGTCTGCAAAATTTTCATTTCATTTTCTTCCTTCACGGCAAGTTCCTCGCGGTCACCTTTTCTAAAAGCTTCAATGGAATCTTTTCTCTGTTTCACTTCTTTCCCAATTATTTGCAATACGTTTTCGTCTGTTACTGTCTTTCTTTCATCTCCCGAAACTTCAAATTTAAGCACGGCAGCTTTTAACATTCGGAGCACAGAAACTTTTAGCTCTTCTTTTGCGCGCATCGCGGCAACCAAGTCTGTGTTAATTTTTTCTTTTAAAGTAGACATAACGATTATTTTGTTAAGAAATCTTATTTTGTTATTTTGCCATATTTTTTATAACTGCCTGCGCTGCCGCCAGTCTCGCAATCGGAATTCTAAAAGGCGAACAGCTGACATAATTTAATCCTATTTCATGGCAAAACTCAACGGACTTATGCTCTCCGCCATGCTCTCCACAAATTCCAATTTCAAGGTTTGGTTTAACTTTCCTTCCAAGCTCAACACACATTTTCATAAGCTTCCCAACTCCCTTGCGGTCAATAGTTTCTGTCGGATCTCTCTCCATAACATTTTTGTCGATATACGCCGGCAAAAATTTTCCGGCATCATCGCGTGAAAGTCCATAAGTCATTTGAGTAAGATCATTCGTTCCAAAAGAAAAGAAATCTGCGTGCGGCGCAATTTCATCCGCGGTCAAACATGCTCGCGGCAATTCAATCATCGTTCCAATTTTAAATTTGAATTTAATTTCATTTTTAAATTCTTTCGCAACGTCCATTACCAATTTTCTAAGTTGCTCAAGTTCACTTGCCATACCAACCAAAGGTATTTCAATTTCCGGCAAAACTTTTATTCCTTTTTTGTGCGCGGCAATCGCGGCTTTCAAAATTGCGCGAGTTTGCATTTCATACATTTCCGGATATGTAATTGCCAACCTACATCCCCTATGTCCAAGCATTGGATTGATTTCGTGCAGATTTTGCGAAATTCGGGTTAGCTTCTCGCTCGAAAAACCCATTGTCTTAGCCAATCCTTCGATCTGCTCCTGTGTCTGCGGTAAAAATTCGTGCAAAGGAGGGTCCAGCAAACGAATTGTGACTGGATATCCATCCATCGCTTCGAAAATGCCTATAAAGTCATTTTTTTGAAGCGGCTCCAGTTTATCGAGTGCTTTTTGGCGTCCCTCCAGATCATTTGCCAAAATCATCTCCCTTATTAGAGGGATTCTATCCTCCGCAAAGAACATATGCTCGGTTCTGCAAAGTCCAATCCCCTCTCCGCCAAATTCGCGGGCGGCACGAGCGTCCACCGGAGTGTCGGCATTTGCCCGAACTTTCATTTTTCTAATTTTGTCGGCCCACGACATAAAGACTTTAAATTGTTCGCTAAGTTTTGGTTTTTCCAATTTTACTTCGCCAACAATTACTTCACCCGCAGTTCCATTCAAAGTAATGACGTCACCCTCTTTTATAATCACTTCACCACAAGAAAATATTTTTTTATTAGCGTCAACTGAAATTGCCGCACATCCCGCAACGCAACATTTTCCCATTCCACGACAAACCACCGCCGCGTGAGAAGTCATTCCTCCCATCGAAGTCAAAATTCCCTGCGCCGCAAACATTCCCTTAATATCTTCCGGAGAAGTTTCCTTGCGCACCAAAATTACTTTCTCCCCATCTTCCGCCATTTTGCAGGCATCTTCGGCACAAAATACGGCTTTACCGGAGGCGGCACCAGGTGAAGCAGCCAATCCCCTGCACAAAGCCTTGGTTTTTAACCCCATAGGAATTGCCGGATGAAGAAGCTGAGTAAGCTGCTTTGGGTCGACTTGCAGCACGGCTTCATTCCGACTAATCAACTTTTCTTTTACCATGTCAGTCGCAATTTTTATCGCCGCATTTGCGGTGCGTTTTCCGTTCCTACTTTGCAAAATAAATAGCTTGGAATTTTCAATCGTAAATTCAATATCCTGCATGTCTTTATAATGCCTCTCCAGCTTTTTTTGAATGTTGATTAGTTGACTATACACCGCCGGCATAATGGCCTTTAATTCAGTAATTTTGCGTGGAGTTCTAATGCCCGCCACCACATCCTCACCCTGCGCATTTAACAAAAATTCGCCATAAAATTCGTTCTCGCCGGTGGAAGGATTTCGAGTAAATGCCACCCCGGTTCCGGACGTTTCACCCATGTTTCCAAACACCATACTTTGGACGTTTACCGCCGTGCCAAGCAGCCCGGTAATTTTATTAATTTGCCTATACGCTTTTGCCCTTTCGCAGTTCCAAGACTTAAAAACCGCCTCGACTGCCAACTTGAGCTGAACCGCAGCAGCTTCAGGAAAATCGGCCTTTGTATAGTCGGCGACTACGCACTTGTATAGTCGAACAAGCTCCTTCAAATCCACGGCCTCAAGTTGGGTATCCAAGCTCACATTTTTCTTCTTTTTAACCCCATCCATAACCTCCTCAAACTTCTCGTGTGGGATCCCAATTACCACTTCTCCAAACATATTTACGAACCGCCTATACGCGTCATAACAAAATCTTTCGTTGCCGGTTTTTTTGATTAGTCCCAAAACCGTATCGTCATTTAATCCCAAATTTAAAATCGTATCCATCATCCCCGGCATAGAAACCGCAGCGCCCGAACGAACAGAAACAAGCAGCGGATTTTCACCGGATCCAAAAGATTTTCCGGTCTTCTTTTCGAGCATCTTTAAATGCCCTTCAAACTCCCCCCAAAAACCTTTTGGGTAGTCGGAATTTTTATTATAAAAATCACATGCCTCTGTAGTCATTGTAAAGCCCGGTGGCACTGGCAATCCAAGCTTGGTCATGTCGGCCAACACAGCTCCTTTTCCGCCCAATAGGGGCCTCATACTCGCGCTCCCTTCACTAAAATCATAAACAAACTTAATACCAATATCTCTTTTGTGCTGTCTAATCAAAACGCGATCCTTATTTTGAGTTTTAACGGTAGCAGTGTTTGGCATATTTAAAATAAAAATTAAAGAACCCCCGAAAACTCTGCATTGCAGTAATTCTCAAGGGTTCCAATTACAAAGGTTATTGAAACGGTCATAGATTTAAACCTTTCCGCGAAGCACCGCTAGTTCGGCTAGTCGAGACATAGCCTTGATAAAGGCAGCCATACGGTAGGTGCATTTATATTTTTTGCTGATCTCGTTAACTCCATTCCATGCAGTAACCATTATTACCTTTAATTTTTCTTGAACTTCCTGAAGTGTCCAATAATAATTCATTCCATTTTGAACTTGCTCAAAATAGCTAACTGTTACGCCACCTGCATT
>Ga0172379_10003013_pt1 | contig 27992 bp, 23 predicted proteins | sample GrowelOW334metaG_FD_119756 | JGI IMG/M metagenome (GOLD analysis project Ga0172379, IMG submission 119756) | Groundwater microbial communities from an aquifer near a municipal landfill in Southern Ontario, Canada - Groundwater well OW334 metaG | ecosystem: Environmental > Aquatic > Deep...
TAGGACAGCATCTTTTCAATTTTAGGGGGTACTTTTTAAGATTAACGATTTTTAAGTCAACTTTCAGGGAAGAAAATACTCCAAGCTATGAAATTTTTAAATTGTTAGGACAGTTGTGATTTTTAACCGCAATATTTTAAAATAATGATTTTATGAAAATCAGTATCAAACTTTAGCTTTGGTATTTTCGCTGCTTGTATAAAATAGCCGTTATATTCATATTATAAGCTAAGGCTGGCTTTGCCCACAACCCAAAAGACAGGGAAGTCAGGAGTCAGCGTTTGACTGCGGCAGAGAACCGGAACTTTTTTTGTAATGTAGCGCGGGCATTCCTGCCGGCGAAATGTCAGACAGGAATGTCTGACCTACATTAATTAAATACAAATTCCTATACGATAAATTTAAATAGAGGCAAAATGTTAAAAATTGATCATGATTTCCATGTGCATACCGCCGGAACTTTTTTTGTAATGTAGCGCGGGCATTCCTGCCGGCGAAATGTCAGACAGGAATGTCTGACCTACATTAATTAAATACAAATTCCTATACGATAAATTTAAACAAAGGCAAAATGTTAAAAATAGATCATGATTTTCATGTCCACACCGCGCTTTCACGCTGCTGCTCGGATGAACGCCAACTGCCGGCAAATATCATTCCAGTCGTGAAAAAACTGGGCATCACAAGGCTCGGTTTCACCGATCATCTGTGGGCCAACCCGGAATATACGCCGCACGAGTTCTATCTTCCGCAGACGGAGAAGCAGATCGAAATGCTCCGCGAAAAACTACATGGCGTCAACCCTGACGGAGTAAAAATATATGTCGGCTGCGAGGCTGAAATGATTGCGCCCGGTAAATTCGGGATTCTGCCCGCATTGGCGGAATCGCTGGACTTTGTTGTTCTGGCCACCGACCATTTCCATTTCAAAGGCTTTGTTGAACAGCCGCCGACTGACTCCAATCGCGACGTCGCCGCGCACATGCTGAAATTCTTCCGCGCCGGAGCGCAATGCAGGCTGGCGACGATTCTGGCGCATCCCTGCTTCCCGCTCGGTTATATTGAACGTTATGACGCAATCATCGCGACAATTCCGGACAACGAGTTTCTGGACAGTTTCCATGTTGCGGCGGAAAGCGGCGTTGCGCTGGAAATAACGGTCAGCTTTCTGCGCGATCCGGTCAAAAACCGGTTCTTCAGCCTGGAGACCCCGGTCAGAGTGCTTTCGCTGGCGAAACAGGCCGGCTGCAAATTCGTATTCGGCAGCGATTCCCATACGATTGAGCGGCTGGGACGCATTCATGAACTGGAATATTTCATCCGCACGGTCGGGCTGACTGAAAGCGACATTCATCCGTTCGCCAAATCCTGAATTAACCACAGAGACACAAAGACACAGAGAAAACCTTTTTTCTGTTAGAAACCAAATCCATTCACCCGCGAAATCAGTGGAGGAACACTGAAAGTTCTCTCATTTTTTCAAATCTGCAACAAGACATGCAGTTCATTAATTTATTTCAACTTTATGAGAGTCGTATTCCGGCTGTTAAACCTGTCCGATCTGCTTTCTGTGTCTTGCTAACTCTCTGGTTAGTCCCGCGACTGCGGGATGTCTCTGTGGTTAAACTATTTGACGAAGCGGTCTTTGGAAATGCTCTTGATCCTGTCGCGCAAGTCGGCGGCGCGCTCAAATTCCAGCGCACCGGCGGCATCCAGCATTTCCTGCTCCAGTTCACGGACCAGTTCCTGGAATTCATCGGCAGTCAGATCTTTGCCGCCGGCATATCCGGCAGGCGTTTCGCGGACTCCGAAAACCTTTTCCGCGGCATCCTCGTAAGAATGCGTTTTGTCTTTGCCGTCACCGGCGCTGACGGCATCCATAATTGTAATGCGGTTGGTATTGACAATCGTCGTCGGGGTCACATTATGTTCGATATTGTATTGCTGCTGTTTCTTTCTGCGCGAGTCGCTGGTCCTTATCAATGCCTGAATGCTGTTCGTGATTCTATCGGCATACAGGATAACCCTGCCCCGTGAATTTCTCGCGGCACGGCCGGCCACCTGAATCAGTGATCTTTCCGACCGCAGAAAGCCTTCCTTGTCGGCATCCAGTATGGCCACCAGCGCCACTTCCGGGAGGTCGATGCCTTCCCGCAGCAGATTGATCCCGATCAGACAGTCGAAGTCGCCGTTGCGCAATTTTGCAAGCACCCGGACGCGCTCAAGCGCATCCAGCTCCGAATGCAGATAACTGGTTTTCAAACCAAGGTTGTTCAGATAATCCGCCAGCCTTTCCGCGTTTTTCTTTGTCATCGTCGTCACCAGCACGCGTTCACCGCGTTCCGCCGAAGAGCGTATCTCCGCCATGACATCGTCAATCTGCCCTTCCAGCGGACGAATCTCAACCATCGGATCAAGCAGCCCGGTCGGACGGATGATCTGCTCCACCGGTTCGGTACAGTGTTCCATTTCATAATTGCCCGGCGTCGCGGATACAAAGACAAGATCGCCGTGCAGATTTTCAAACTCGGCAAATGTCAACGGGCGGTTATCCAGCGCGGAAGGCAGTCTGAAACCATAGTCAACCAGCGTCTGCTTGCGGCTGCGGTCCGCTTTGTACATTGCGCCCAGTTGCGGAATTGTCACATGGGATTCGTCGATCACCGTAATGAAATCCTTCGGGAAAAAATCGAACAGGCAGTACGGGCGGCTGCCCGGCAGACGTTCGGAGAAATACATCGAATAATTTTCAATCCCGCTGCAGTAGCCGATTTCCCGGATCATTTCCAGATCATAAGTAACCCGCTGATAAATCCGCTGCGCCTCGATCAGACGCCCCTCGCTTTCAAACCAGGCGACCCGCTCTTTCATTTCCTTGCGAATCTGCTGGATGGAGGTTTCCACCCGGTCGGGAGGCATCACAAAGTGCTTGCACGGGAACAGCAATGCTTTTTCAACGCGGCTCTTCAATTTTCCGGTAATGCATTCGTGTCTGGAAACATTTTCGATCTCATCGCCCCAGAACGTAATCCGGACAAATTCCTGGCGCTGCGGCTCAAACACATCCACGGTGTCCCCCTTGACGCGGAACTGCCCCTTTTCCGGGCCGATGTCATTGCGCTCGTATTGAATTCCGACCAGCAGCCGGAGCAGTTCATTACGGCTGATATTCTGCCCGGCATGAACATTCACGCACATGCTCTGGTAATCGGACGGAGCGCCCAATCCGTAAATACAGGACACGCTGGCCACAATGATGACATCCCGGCGTTCCAGCAGCGATGCGGTGGCGGAGAGCCGCAGCCGCTCGATATTTTCATTGATGCCGGCGTCTTTGGCAATGTAGGTGTCGGTCTGCGGGATGTATGACTCCGGCAGATAATAATCATAATAGCTGATAAAGTATTCAACCGCGTTTTCAGGGAAAAAAGATTTGAATTCGCTGTAAAGCTGCGCGGCCAGGGTTTTGTTGTGGGACAGCACCAGCACCGGGCGGTCGAGCCGCGCAATAGCGTTGGCCAGCGTAAAAGTTTTGCCGGAGCCGGTGACTCCGAGCAGCGTCTGAAATTGTTTGTGCTGCTCAAAGCCTTTCAATAATCCGGCAATCGCCGCCGGCTGATCGCCGGCCGGGCCGAATTCAGAAACGAGTTTGAACAAACCACTCATATTAGTCTCATTAATTGGGGGGAGTCAGGAGTCATAATTCAGAATGGAAAACATAAATCTCATAATACAGAATTCAGAATGAAAACGTTGTTTTAATTTATTCCGGATTCAAATGTATTCGGTCTTCTGTCTTGATTTATTCTGACTCCTGAATCCTGAATTCTGACTTCCGGTTCCTTAAATTACATGCGGACATCACCGGCTTTTCTCAGTTCACGATACTCCCGCAAGGTTCTGGCAATGCCTTCATCCAGGGATATTTCAGGCGTAAATCCGATTTTCTTCAATTTGGAAATGTCCATACATTTCTTCAGCATGCCGTCCGGTTTGGAAGAATCCCAGACAATGCGGCCTTTGAATCCGGCGGCGGCGGCAATTTTCTCCGCCAGTTCGCGGATGGTAATATCAGATCCGGCGCCGACATTGACAAATTCCGGGGAATCCCAGTTCTGCATCAGAAAATAAATCGCCCCGGCCAGATCATCCACGTGCAGGAACTCGCGCCGTGCAATGCCGGTTCCCCAGACATCAACTTCATCGCGCCCCTCATCCGCAGCATCGGCGAATTTGCGGATGAACGCCGCCATCACATGTGAATTATTCAAGTCATAATGGTCGTTAGTGCCGTACATGTTGCACGGCATGATGGATATGGCGTTAAAATCATACTGCTCGGCAAGGTACTGGCAAAGCTTATAGCCGGCCACCTTGGCGATGGCATACCCTTCATTCGTGGGTTCAAACGGACCGTGCAGCAGATACTCTTCCTTGATCGGCTGCGGACATTCACACGGATAAATGCAGGAACTGCCGAGAAAGCAGAATTTCTTCACATTCGTTTTGAACGATTCGTAAATGACATTGTTCTGAATTTCCAGATTTTCCAGCAGAAATTCCGCTTTATGCTGCAAATTGTCCATAATGCCGCCGACTTTCGCCGCCGCCAGGATTACAACATCCGGCTTTTCCCGCTTGAAAAATTCTTCCACCGAAGGCTTGCTGCAAAGATCGACATCCTGCCTGCCGCGCAGAATAAGATTCTCATAACCTTCTTTTCGAAAGCGTCTTACGACTGCCGACCCCACCATTCCGTGATGACCGGCAATGAAAATGCGATAAGACTTGTCCAGCATATCCGGGAATCCTCAGTTATTGTTTTTTATAATTATCCGCGATAATTTTTTCATGCTCGGCGATTTTCATATCGGCGTCAACCATCATCTTTACGAGTTCATCGAAAGATACGGAAGGCTCCCAGCCGAGTTTTGTCCTGGCCTTGGTGCTGTCGCCCAGCAGCAGTTCAACTTCGGCCGGACGGAAATAAACGGGGTCAATCTTGACGAATTCATTCCAATCCATATTCAGGCAGCCGAAAACTTTTTCCAGGAAACATTTTACCGAATAAGTTTCGCCGGTGGCGATAACATAATCATCCGGTTCATCCTGCTGCAGCATCATCCACATGGCCTTGACATAGTCGCCGGCAAATCCCCAGTCGCGCTTGGCATCCAGATTGCCGAGGAACAGCTTCTCCTGCAAACCGAGTTTGATCCTGGTGGCGGCGCGGGTGATTTTACGGGTGACGAAAGTTTCGCCGCGGCGCGGGCTCTCATGATTGAACAGAATGCCGTTAGCGGCAAACATATTGTACGATTCACGGTGATTGACCGTCTGCCAGAAACCATAGACTTTGGCGCAGGAATAGGGGCTGCGCGGATAAAACGGCGTCGTTTCCTTCTGCGGAGTCTCAACCACTTTGCCATACATTTCAGAAGACCCGGCCTGATAGAATTTGATGACTTTGCCAGCCCTGGGCATATAATCGCGAATGGCTTCCAGCAGCCTGAGTGTGCCGAGCGCAACCACATCCACAGTATATTCCGGCTCTTCAAAAGACACCTTAACGTGCGATTGCGCGCCGAGGTTGTAAACTTCATCGGGGTCTACTTTTTCCATAATATGGCGCAGACTGCTGGAGTCGCAAAGGTCGCCGTAATGCAGAAACATTTTCGCGCCCTTTTCATGGAAGTCCTTGAAATTATGGTCAATTCTGCCGGTATTAAAACTGCTGGAGCGTCTGATTATGCCATGAACTTCATAACCCTTTTCCAGAAGGAAATCGGTTAAATATGATCCGTCCTGTCCGGTAATCCCTGTAATTAATGCTTTTTTCATCAAAGACCTCTCTTTTAAAATAAAGTAATAACCTCTATAGTATATAGTTGTTATGGCATATTTCAACTCAAAAATCAAGTTTACGGCTATGAATTTTAAACGCAGCACCAATTATTTCCCGGATGTGGAAACCGCTGACGACGAGGGATTTCTGGGATATTCGCCGGAGATCAAAACGGAAATGCTGCTGGAAGCATACACCAGCGCTATTTTCCCGTGGCCGGTGGATGAGAAGCATGTTCTATGGTTTTCCCCGCCGCGGCGCGCCGTGCTTTTTTTTGACAAGTTCCGCATCCCGGAAACCACAGTCCGCGAACTTAAAAAGAAAGAATTCACGTTCAGCGTCAACCGGCATTTTGAGGAAGTGATAAAAAGCTGTTCCGACTCCAGACGCAAAGACGCCGGCACCTGGATAACCCCGAAAATGATCGAGGCTTATACCAGATTTCACCACCAAGGCTATGCCTGGAGTTTTGAAGTCCTTGACGCCGCCGGCAAGTTGTGCGGCGGGCTCTACGGAGTGCTGATCGGCCGCTTTTTCGCCGGCGAAAGCATGTTCTACACGGCAAGCGGCGCGTCCAAATTTGCGCTGATCAACACGGTTGACTGGCTGCAAAAAGAACGCGGCTCCTGCTGGCTGGATTCGCAAGTGACCAACCCCTTCATGCAGCGTTTCGGCACCGTCGAAATTCCCCGCAGCGAGTACATCAGACTGCTAAAACAAACCATCACGACTTAGCCGAACCGTAAAATATCGGCATCAGCGAAAGAAAGCGCAAAAGAGAGAGATTTGACTACGATACAATGAGCTTAGCCACTGGCCTGCACCACTAGGATCAGTATAAATCAGCCTGATGTAACCCTTGTCATGGGCTTTCGTTCAGGTTTTTGGATTGTTCGCGATATAGTCGGCAACTGCGGCTTTCAGGTCGTCCGCGATCTTGACATTTTTGGGTTGCTGGTTGCGGATTACTTCGCTGCCGTAACCGGTGCGGACCAGATAACCGCATTGACACCCTGCCCGCTCGGCGGATTCAAGGTCGGAAAGCCGGTCGCCGACCATGAAAGACTGTTTCAGGTCCACTTTGAATTCAGATGCGGCGTTGAGGATCATGCCCGGTTCCGGTTTGCGGCACGAACATTCCCCGGAAAATTCCGGATGATGCGGGCAGTAGTAAAACGCGTCAATCCGGGTGCCGGCGGCAACCAGCAGTTCCTGAATCCGGGCATTGACTTCGTCCACATCGGACTCTTTATAATATCCGCGTGCGACGCCGGCCTGGTTGGACACGACAATCGCCAGGAAACCGTGTTTATGGAGTGTGCGCAAAGCATCAATCACACCGGGAATAAGCGCGACTTTCTCGGGTTGCCAGAGGTAGTCCACTTCTTCATTGACAACACCGTCGCGATCAAGAAAACAGGCTTTATTCATAGAGTCACCAAACCTCACAAATATTTAAAGAAGTAATAAGTATAGCTTGATATTACGGAATTTTCAAATAAATTACAAACTGATAAGCTTAAAGGTATTAAAATGGACAGTGATGTTGAAAGTATTATTAAACAACTGAAAAATGGCGAAATCGACATTTTTTCAGCGCTGTCTGCCGCCGCCAGAAGCCATAGCATTACCGATCTGGGATTTGCCAAAATCGACAACGACAGGAAATCCCGCTGCGGTTTCCCTGAATTCATTTACGGCGCCGGGAAAACCCTGGACCAGATATGCGGCATCATTCCCGCAATCCTGAAACGAAAAAACCCGATACTGGTCACCCGCATCGATGCGGACACCGGGGCGAGAATCTGCAAAAAGTTTCCCAAAGCCGAATACGATGCGCTGGCCCGCACCCTGATTATACGGCAGAAAAAATCCGGGGTCAAACCTGTCGGCAATGTCTTGGTGGTCACTGCCGGAACTTCCGATCTGGGCGTGGCGCTGGAGGCGAAATATACCGCCGAGCTGTGCGGTTGCGGCGTCGAATTGATTTCAGATGTCGGCGTCGCCGGCATTCACCGCTTATTTGCGGAAGCCGATCGACTTAGACGCGCCGATGCGGTCATCGTGGTCGCCGGAATGGAAGGCGCCCTGCCCAGTGCGGTAGGCGGCCTGGTAAACTGTCCGGTGATCGCAGTTCCGACCAGCATCGGCTACGGAGCTTCGCTGAATGGTTTTACAGCTCTGTTCTGTATGCTCAGCAGTTGCGCCAGCGGCATAACCGTCGTAAACATTGATAATGGTTTCGGCGCCGCCTGTGCAGCAGTCAGAATAGTGAACAGTAAAAGCTGAAACCGGCGGAACTGTTATTCTCTGTTAATTTCTGTAAAGTGATTAGAGATTTAATCATTTCGGGTATATATTCCCACTTTTAAAGTTTAACATGATGCAGTTCCAAATTCAGAAACTGAAATTATAAAGGTGATTTTTAAAGTCCGCTGAATGTAAAAAAGTTTAGCGGCTGTAGATAACAGGAAAATTAAAAATGAAAGATTATCCCAAATACCGCTATCCGGAAGCAATTGCAATAACCAGCCGGCAGTGGCCGGACCGTAAAATCGTAAAAGCCCCCGTCTGGGCATCTGTTGATTTGCGTGACGGCAACCAGGCGCTGCCGATCCCGATGAACCCGGAAAAGAAACGTGAATATTTCAAAATGCTGGTCGAAATCGGCTTCAAAGAAATTGAAGTCGGGTTTCCGTCCGCATCCCAGGACGATTTCGACTTCGTAAGAAGTTTGATTGAAGAGAATATGATTCCGGACGGCGTCAGGATTTCAGTGCTGACCCAGGCCAGAAAACACCTGATTGACCGTACGGTTGAGTCTCTGATCGGCGCTAAAGACGTGATCGTTCACTGTTATGTGGCGACATCGGATCTGCACGGTCAATTCGTTTTCGGCCGCAACCGCCAGGAAGTCAAGAAAATGGCGGTGGACGGCACTAAAATGATTATTGACTCGATCCGGGAGCAGGGCCTGAAAGCCAGAATCGGCTATGAATATTCACCCGAAGAATTTACGGACAGCGATATCGACTTTGTCATTGATGTCTGCCAGGCCGTCAAGGAAGCCTGGGGCCCGTGCCGGAAAGAGGACTTCATCCTGAATCTGCCGGCGACGGTTGAACGCAGACCGCCATACCAGTACGCGGACATGATCGAATACTTCTGTAATAAATACCGTTATATGAACGAAACCACCATCAGCATTCATGCGCATAATGACCAGGGCTGCGCGGTGGCCGCCACCGAAATGGCGCTGCTGGCCGGGGCTGAACGGGTTGAAGGCACTATCTTCGGGCATGGCGAACGCACCGGGAATCTGGATATTTCCATCCTGGCGCTGAACCTGTATTCCCGCGGCGTGGGTATCGGACTGGATTTCTCAAATATGCCGGATATCGTCAGGATTGTGGAGGATGCTTCCGGAATAGAAGTTCATCCCCGTCATCCATACGCCGGACAGTTGGTATTTACCGCATTTTCCGGTTCGCATCAGGATGCCATCCGCAAAGGCATGGATCAACTGGAGGAAACCGCGGAATTCTTCAAACAGGGCTGGAAAGTACCTTATCTGCATATTGACCCGGCTGATATCGGGCGCAGCTATGAAAAACTGATCCGCATTAACAGCCAGTCCGGCAAGGGCGGAATTGCTTTTATTCTGGAAAAGGAATTCGGCATTTTCCCTCCGAAAAAAATGCTGCCTGAAATCGGCAAGGCTATTCAGCAACTTGCCGACGCCAAAGGCGAGGAGATTGATTCAAAGGAATTGTACAAGGCGTTCCAGGACATATTTGTCAATGTGAAAGGGCCGTATCAATTCAAATCCTTCTCCAGGGAAATATTGGATACTGAAGACGAGGACATGATTTCCGTGACCTTGTATGTCTGCATCAATGGCAGGGAACATGTTCTGGAAGGCAAAGGAAACGGTCCGGTTTCGGCAGTTACTCACGCGCTTCAGGCATGTCCGGATGTGCCTGACTTTACGCTGGATGATTTTTCAGAGAAGTCCCTGGGCCATACCGCCGACGCGGTGGCAATCGCATTTGTCGGAATCAGGCTGGCAGCCGGGCCGGAAATGGTTTACGGCGCCGGAGAACATTCAAATATTGACCGCGCGGCAATAGCGGCACTATTCAGTGCGCTGAACCGTGCTGCGGCATTATAATAATAAAAAGGGCCTTATTGAAACATGAAAAAGTATTTGACTATCGGTTTGATCATCGCTCTCATTGTCGTTGCGCATGTTATCGTCATCCGCATGTTCTGGAAAGGACACAAAGAGACTCCGCCGCCGGTAGAAAATGCGGCTGAAGCAAAACCCGCAGAGGGGGTTGAGCAGAAAGACGCCTCCGGAAAACCTGTCGCGGTAAAGCCGGCCGGCGTTGCCGCAAAAACTGAAATTGCAGCGGGAAAGAGTCCGTCACTCGGCAAGTTTTTTCAATATAAACATACGATTGAAGGCAATATTCCGTGCATACCGCTCAGTTCTGAAGCCACGACCGGGATTTTAGTTGATATTGACAGCCGGAAAGTGCTGTGGGCTAAGAATCAGCGGGAAGCCACTCCGATTGCGTCGATGACCAAGATGATGACGCTGCTGCTGGCCATGGAGGATATTGCCCAGCGCCAGGACCTTTCGCTGGAAACTCCGGTAAAAGTCACTCCTGCCTCCTCGAAAATCGGCGGCAGCCAGGTTTATCTTGACCCGAAGGAAACATTCCCTCTCGGCGAACTGCTGAAAACCATTGCGATCAAGAGCGCTAATGACTCTGCGTTTCTCGTCGCCGACTTCCTCAGTAACGGCGATGTGAGCGGTTTTATTGCCAGAATGAACCGCCGGGCCAAACAGTTGAAAATGCCCAGCACGAATTTCGTCAATCCCAACGGTTTGCCGGTGGATACAGGCGAAAACTCCACCAGCAGTCCCGAAGGCATGGCTTTGCTTGCCGAACAATTGCTGGAGTATCCGCAGATTTTAAAGTGGACGTCCTCCCCGACTGATACTTTCCGTGAAAAAGGCACCAAGGGATATCAGGTATTGACCAATACCAACAAGCTGATCGGTAATTGTGCCGGAGTCAACGGCATGAAAACCGGATTCATCAGAGTCTCCGGTTTTTGCATAACCGTAACCTGCACCCGCGGCGGCAAGAGAATGGTTGCGGTAGTTACCGGGTTCCAGGATAAGAACCACCGCACGAATTTCGTCAAAAAGCTGCTGGACTGGGGTTACAGGCGCGATGCTGTCATTGACGACCAGGAAGCACTGGCCAAATTCGACAAGACCGTGACCAATGTCGCCGGCAAGGAAAAAGGCGCCGCCAGAACTGCTCTCGCGGGCAAGAAGAAAAAAGCGGCAGCGCCGGTTGAAGCTGAAGGCCACGAATAGAAGCGTCGGCAGAGATTTGATTTACAAGGCTGGAGATTAATCACTCCGGCCTTTTTTATTCAGCGGAATGGACAAGAAAAAAGCGGAAAGGAAAACCTTTCCGCTGAAAATTCAATATATCAGGCTGATTACAGGGATTTCATTCTCGGTTCAAGATACTCAATACAACTGCTGAGTGAAGCAAGTTTCGGGTAATCCTCTTCGGGGATCTGCACCTTGTATTGCTTGCGTAATTCCATGACGATGTCGAGGAAATCCATTGAATCCAGGTCCAGTTGATCTCTTAACTTTTCATCCGGATTGACTTGAGAACAATCCCCGTCCGGAAGAATATCGTTAATGATCTCAATAATAGCATCTCTTATCTGGTCTCTTGTCATGCTTAACTCCGTTTTTTCATGTCCGGCTGCAACAGATTCTATAAATAATTGCAAATCCAAAGTTTATTAATAATCTTAACCCCCGTGGTAACCGGGTATCCTAAAATAATCAATCAAGGAATATAGCCTGAAATTTGTCATTTGCAAGGGTGTAAAACTATAAAGAAAGGCATAAATTCAGATGTTTTAAATTACTCGCGGCCGGATGATCGGCCTGATTTTCACATTGCATCCAAATTCCATGACGGAGGAACCGGGTAATACGGTTGAATTTTTCTGCTATTTAAAGGAGTTGCAGATTGAAACTAGCGTCATTTCATACTATCTTTCCATAGATTTTTTTCATCGTCTGAAGATATTTTTAATTCATGATAATTTTTAAAATACGGGTAGAATATGTGTGGAATTGTCGGGTATGTCGGTAATCGGAGCATCGTCAAGACATTGCTGGACGGCTTGAAGCGGCTTGAATACCGCGGATATGACTCTGCCGGGCTGGCGCTTCTGGAAAAGGATAATATCCAGGTCGTCAAGACTATCGGGAAAGTCAGAAATCTGGAAAATAGAATATTGAATGAATTGGGCGATATTGAACTTGCGGGGCCCACCGCCGGAATTGCGCATACCCGATGGGCGACGCATGGCGCGCCGTCCGAACGCAATGCACATCCGCATCAGGATTCATCGGGACGTTTCGCGATTGTCCATAACGGCATTATCGAAAATTACCTGGAGCTGAAAAGCCATCTGCAGAGTAAAGGCCGTGTCTTTCTATCCGAAACTGACAGCGAAGTGCTGGCCCATCTGATCGCCGAATGTTACGAAGGAGATTTGCTCAGCGCTACCGCCGCCGCCTTGAAAAAAGTCAACGGCACTTACGGGATTGCAGTGATATCCGTGACAGAACCCGGCGTCATCGTCGTCGCCAGGCATGGCAGTCCGATTGTCATCGGCGTCGGAAACGGCGAAACGCTGATTGCCAGCGACATCTCCGCAATTGCCTCATATACTCAGAGGGTGATTTATCTGAATGACGGCGACCTGGCAAAGATCACGGCGGCAAATATCGACATCCGGAACATTGAGAACATCCCGGTATCCAGGGAAATCGCCCATATTGACTGGAATCCGGAAGCCGCCGAAAAAAGCGGTTATGCCCATTTCATGCTTAAAGAGATCTGCGAGCAGCCGGAATCCGTCGCCAATGCCATTCGCGGCCGACTGGACAAGGGTTCCGCCACGGCAATACTTGCCGGTTTGAATATGACTTCCCGCGAACTGGCGCAAATTAACCGCATTGTCATCGCGGCCTGCGGCACCAGTCTGCACGCCGGAATGGTCGGCCAGTATTTCTTTGAGGAACTGGCGAGCATTCCTGTTGATGTCGAGCAGGCGGCTGAATTCCGCTACCGCAATCCGATTATCGAGCCCAACTCGCTCGTCATCCCGATCAGCCAGTCGGGCGAAACCGCCGACACGCTGGCGGCGGTGCGCGAAGCCGCCAATAAAGGCGCGATTGTCGCGGCGCTGTGCAATGTTGTCGGTTCCACCATCGCCCGCGAATCCGGGCGCGGCATATATCTGCATGCCGGACCGGAAATCGGCGTGGCTTCAACCAAGGCATTCACCTGCCAGGTCACAGTGTTGCTGATGATGGCTCTGCTTTTCGGCAGAAACCGGCGCTTGTCGCGCGAGGAAGGGCTTAAGATCATTAATGAGGTGGACTCTATTCCAGGCTTGATCAGCAAGGTGCTTGAGCGCAAGGAGGAGATCGAGAAGATTGCCAGAAAATATGCCGCGGCCAGGGACTTTTTCTATATCGGACGCGGCTGTCTTTATCCGGTGGCGCTGGAAGGCGCGTTGAAGCTCAAGGAAATCAGTTATATCCATGCGGAAGGCTACCATGCCGCCGAATTGAAACACGGCCCGATCGCACTGCTGGAAGCCGGCGTGCCGGTGGTCGCTCTGGCCAACAATATCCCCGGCAAGGACAAGATGATCGGCAATATCCAGGAATGTCACGCCAGAAAATCTCCGGTCATTGCCACGGCTACGGACGGCGACGAGGAAATCAGAGGCATCGTTGAAGACGTCATCTGGATTCCTGCATGTTCAAAGTTCGCGTCGGTGGTTCCGACTGTTGTTGCGCTTCAGTTGCTGGCTTACTATATCGCCCGGGAAAGAGGCTGCGAAATCGACCAGCCGCGGAACCTTGCCAAAAGTGTAACGGTCGAATAATAAAAAGAGTAATCGCTTCAAAATGATGTTTATATATAATCTGCTGTTCCCGCTGGCATTCGTTTTCTTTATACCTGGCCTGGTCATCAAACTGATCCGCCGCCCGGGACAGAAGAAGACCTTTCTTGAACGCTTTGCCATATTCTCTCCGGAGAAAAAGCAGCAGTTGCAGGCAATGCAGGGCGCTGTATGGATCCACTCCGTCAGCGTCGGGGAAACCATGATCGCCCTTTCCCTGCTGAAAAAGTGGCAGGAGCAGCACCCGGAAAGAAAATTTGTGCTGTCCACCACCACCACCACCGGACAGGCGCTGGCGATGGAAAAAGCTCCCGCCGGAGTCGTGGTTTTCTTCTGCCCCATTGACTTTATTTTCTTCGTCCGGCGCGTTTTTGCGCTGCTCAAACCATGCATGATGATAATCCTGGAAACCGAAATCTGGCCGAATATGATCAACGAGGCTCACCGGCGGAACGTAAAAACCGTCCTGATCAATGCCCGCATGTCGGATAAATCCGCCAGAGGCTATTACCGTTTCCGGATGTTCTTCCGTCCGCTGCTGGAAAAGTTTGACAGCATCTGCGTTCAGACTGAAACCGACTTGAAGCGCTTCAGTTCGGTCGCGCCTGCCGCGCCGGTCCAGGTCTGCGGCAACATGAAATTCGACCAGACCGTTCCCGATAATCTGCCGGAGATTGACCTGACCAGGTACTTTGGAGCTGAAACATCCATGATCCTGCTGGCCGCCAGCACTCATCCCGGCGAAGAGGAGCTGATTGCCACGGCGTTCAAAAGGATGCTCCCTGAGTTCCAGGGAATGAAACTGGTCATTGTCCCGCGTCATGCGGAACGCGGCGGCGAAATTGCTTCAACCCTGAAGAAACTGGGCATCAATTTCGCCCAGCGCACCGCGGCGGACAATCCACTCAATGTTGACTGCCTGCTGGCCGACACCACCGGCGAAATGCTCAGCTTCATGAAGCGGGCGGATGTGGTCATCATGGGCAAAAGCCTGGCCGGACAGAACGAAGGCCATAATCTGATCGAACCGGCGCTGCTGGCCAGGCCGATAATTACCGGAAGTATTCTAAAAAACTTCAGATTCGTCCTTAACGTGCTCAAAGAAAACAACGCCCTGCTTACGATTGATTCCGATGATCAACTGGAAGACGTTCTGTGCAGACTTTTCAATGAACCGGAACTGCGTAAGACCATTGGCGAAAACGCGAAAGCAGCCTTGATCAAACACAAAGGAGCAACTGAAAGAACCATTAAATCCCTGGAGGAAATGCTGTGAACAATATTACTCAGATCACCCGCGCCCGCGCCGGTGAAATCACCCCGGAAATGCTCAAAGTCGCGGAGAAGGAAAAACGCACGCCGGAATCCATCCGCGCCGAAGTCGCCGCCGGCACGATCGTCATCCCGGCCAACATCAACCATAAAAGCCTGGACCCGATCGGCATCGGCAAGACGCTTTTCACCAAGATCAACGCCAATATCGGCAATTCCACTTTGTCCAGTTGCCCTAAAATGGAACTGGAAAAGCTGCGCACCGCCCTGAAATACGGCGCGGATACGGTCATGGACCTCAGCACCGGCAGCAATATCACCAATATCCGCCAGACGATTGTCAACAACAGCCCGGCCCCGATCGGCACCGTGCCGGTCTATGAGGCCCTCAGCCGCATTAAATCCGCCGACCAGCTCACCGATGAACTGATTCTGCAAGTCATCCGCGAACAGGCGGAACAGGGCGTTGACTACATGACCATCCATGCCGGACTGCTCCGCGAACACATTCCGATGGCGAAAGAGCGCATGCTGCGCATCGTCAGCCGCGGCGGCTCAATCCTGGCCAAGTGGATGCAGGTCAACAAACGCGAAAACCTGTTCTATGAAAACTTTGATAAAATACTTGAGATCTGCAAACAGTACGATGTGACGCTGTCGCTCGGCGACGGCCTCCGTCCCGGCTGCCTGGCCGACGCCAGCGATGAAGCTCAGTTCGCTGAACTTAAAGTCCTCGGCGGACTTGTCAGCCGCTGCCGCGCCGCCGGAGTCCAGGCCATGGTCGAGGGGCCGGGACACGTTCCGCTGGACCAGATCGAGATGAATATGAAAATGGAAGACGAAATCTGCCAGGGCGCGCCGTTCTACATCCTCGGCCCGGTCGTTATCGACTGCGCCCCCGGCTATGACCATATCACCAGCGCCATCGGCGCCACGCTCGGCGCATATTACGGCGCCGCCATGCTGTGCTATGTCACCCCCAAGGAACACCTCGGCCTGCCGAACGCGGAGGATGTCAGAAACGGCGTCATCGCCTATAAGATCGCCGCTCATGCCGCCGATGTCGCGCTCAAACGCCCGGACGCCAGAAGGCGGGACGATGAAATCAGCAAGGCGCGGGCGGACTTCGACTGGCAGAAGCAGTTCGAACTGGCGCTCGATCCCGACCGCGCCCGCGAGTTCCGCCAGCAGGCGCTCGACGAGAGAAATGCCCAGACCGGCGAACATGCGTCTGTCAATGACAAAGATCACTTCTGCACGATGTGCGGCCCTGATTTCTGCTCCATGCGCATCAGCCGCGAACTTTAACCATAGTAAATCCGGAAGCCAGAAAGGCGAACTTCATGTGTGAAGTTCGCCTTTTTCATGCTTGCTTTCAGTCTAAATTGATGGCGCAGGCGCCTTTGCTGAAAGTAACCACGCGCCGGTTGTCCGGAATATGGGCCAGGGCTTTATCCAGATTCGCCAGCCGTTCCAGCGCCGATTCATGCTCAATGCTGCCGGGCTCGGTGAACTTGATGTCGTCGGTAAGCACCATGCGGTAATATTCGAAACTCTCCGGACGCCCGTAGTATTCCCGGTCCAGATATTCGCACATGGCCTGCGAGTCCTCCGCCCTGACCAGAATGGAGACGCATCCGCCTTTGCCGGCGCCGGTCAGTTTCCCGCCGAGATAGCCGGGGCCGCGCTTGGCAATGCTGAGCAGAAAATCCAACTGCGGAATGGAGACTCTGAAGTCAAATGTCAGCGCATCCTGAAGTTTATCCACCAGCACGCCGACTTCATGGCGGTAGCAGTCATAGACCTTCGAGGTTTCTGACAGGTCGCCGGACTTCAACTGTGCCGCCGCCGCCTCGAAAATCTGCTGCAGACGCCTGCCGATCACATTCTGCCGGTAGAAGAATCTGGCGGTGGTCCGCAAATGATAGCCGCCGATGCTGCGTTTGGGATTGGTGTAATTTCTGACGACGGAAGCGTAGTCGGTTTTTAGTAGTTTAGCCGCGGCGTCCGGCGTGATTTTTACCGGCAGCAGCGCAATGAATTCCTCGATGGCTTCATCCGGAATTCCAAGAATGTCTTCGCACAGACTGCCTAGCTTCCTGAAATTGCGGCGGATCTTTTCCCATAACTCCGGCTCCTGTTCAAGATGCTTTATCGCCTTGTCCGGCACGAAGCCGAAAAGCTCTTCAACCCGCCGGCTGAGCCAGCCGGGTTTGGTGTTCTCGCAATTCTTGATGGCTTCAGCAATGTCGCTGATCAGGATTTCAGCGAGGTCTTCGCTCATCTTTATCCAGCCTTTGCGCATATTGAAGCTCTGATTCCCCCCCGCGCTTTTATTCACTTCCCACAGGGAGTTGGCCAGAACGACATGGATGCCTTTCAGGAACGGCAGGGTGGTGACGCTCACTTCGGGACGTGAATGCCGGTTGTAACTGACGCTGTTGGCCAGACTGAACAAAATAGTCATCTGATCGTTGGCGCCGCCGTGCGTGCCGACATACCATTCGGCTTCGCCCAGGAAACGGCATACCTGGCTGTTGGTCCATTTCGGCAGCCTGCCGCGGTTGGCAAAAAACATCGTCAGAAATGAGAGCACGACCATCGCGGAGGATGAACTCACCCCGGCCCGGAAGGGCGTGGTGGACGGCCCGAAAGTCATATCCGCGCCGCGCAGCGCAATCCCCGGATTCTCCCAAAGCGCCTTGATGAACGGGCTGAGAATGTAATTCACCCAGTCGCCCTGCTTGCGGCCGTAATAGGGAAAAAGCAGGGAGCGGCTGTCCCAGTTGTCGGTCATGCCGGCAACCGCCGGGCCGGACCACGGGGCCTGCCGGAACCGCTCAAATTCCTTGCCGAGAGAAACTTCAGTTGCCGGAAACAGCGGATTTGAATTGTAGAGGTTCAGAACGTCATCCTCGCGGAAGGAGATCGCCAGCGGAATATCGCCGTCAATCGTCGTGGACATATGGTCGCCGCCGCACATATCGAGATATTCCAGGAACGCGTTAAGCCGTCCCGGCGCGCGCAACAGTATAGTGGGAACATTGCCCGCGCGTTCGATATGGCATTCCAGCGTTTTTATCATCCGCTCTTTCTGACGCGCCAGATACTCGGGATCGGTATTCACATAGATATCGCGGCCCAGCAGGTCGTCAAGACTGGCGGAACTGTGTTTTAACCTGGCGATCATCTCCGCCGCGGGAAGCGCTTTGAATTCTCTGGAAAAAATTTCCGGCATTTGAATAACTCTCCTTATTCTTAACAAGAACCAATATTGTTTGAACCCGGCTGCGAGATCAGCCTGACCAGACACCCAATTACCTCATTCAGGCCGGCTATATTATATTTCATCATTCACCGCATTTCAATGCTCAAAAAGAATGATTAAGCTTAAACATTATGGACATTATGGACAGTCCTGTGCAAGCAGCACAGGGTTAGCGGCCGCCGTCGTAATGGACATTATGGACTCCTGTTCCGCACAACGCGTTTCCACAACCCGGGAGTTCTGGGAATCCTGGGAAGCCTGGGACATCCCCGTCCGAGACGGGGGGCACTGCGCCCAACCCCCATAAGCCACATTTGTTTTTCCCTCTGCACCAGCGCCGCACTCCGACACTTTGGACAACCTCTGAGCATACTGTTTTCACAACTTTTCTCGCTTTTCTCGCTTTTCTCGCTTTTCTCGCTTTTCTCGCTTTTCTCGCTTTTCCACTCCGAGCTTTTGGAGTCCCGTTGAACATAACGTCTTTTGCTCTCATCTTCTGCTTTCCCGGTTCTCATTTAAAACTTAACCACAGACCCAGAGAAAACTTTTTTCTTTTATCTTCTTTGAAACCATTTTCAAATCTGACAGTTTATTTTTGATAAAACTGCGGATACCGCAGTCAAACGCTGCCGCCCGACTCCTGTCCTTTTATATATAGTGATTTTGTCGCCTGATACTGACTTAAATCATTTACATACGTCAGTTTGCGACTGAAAAATCAAAAACATGAACTCATTCCCGGCGCGGAAAATGCGGGATGGAAGCTGACCGGCGCCGTAATATGGCAGTTTTTCAGACATCTGTTGATTCCTTGCTTTCATGGGGTACATTACGCTTATGTACTTAAAATAGAGGATGAATTAAATGAAGTCTGTTATAATCTTATCGTATATTTCTCTTGCAATGCTTATAGTTGGATGTGAGAGCGTTAGCGTGGAATCATGTATCAATAGTAATAATATTAAAGGTGCTGTACGTACCACCAAGAGGATTATAGCTTCAGGCGCAGATGTCAATGCTGCATTGACAACAAGGGGGGTTGCTCCTCTTCATATTGCCGCTGGCACTGAAGATATTGAATTTGCACAACTCTTAATTTCTAAAGGCGCGGATGTCAATGCAAAAATTGATAATGGCGAAACCCCGCTGAATTTTGCAACTTGTTCATCAGGTCATAGCGGTTCAACCAAGATGGTTGAGTTATTGCTTAAACATGGCGCAGATCCCAATAGCAACAGCAAATTACAATCTCCGCTTATGGGTGCTTGTCTGTATTCCAATTATGAGGTGGTCGAATATCTAGTTGAGAATGGCGCGGATGTCAATTTGGCTGATGAATGTAAAGCTACAGCATTGTTGTATGCAAGTGATGTTAAAACAATTAAATATCTGATTAGCAAAGGTGCGGATGTTAAAGCGAAAAACAGGGACGGACGGACCGTATTAATGCACGTTTTTTGTTGTGAAAAAATTAATAATATGGAAAAAACTGAGCTAATATTCTTGCTTATGGAAAAAGGCGTGGAGATAAATGCAGTTGAAACATATGGCTTTTTTTCCGATCAAAAGAGTACTGCGCTAGATGAGGCTGTTTTGAAGGAACAACCCAAGGAAATTATTTCCCTGCTCCGTTCCAAAGGAGCCAAGACCGCTGCGGAATTAAGCACCGAACAGAAGAAAAATCAATAGATTCACCAAGAACTTTAAAGCCGGTCAGATGACCGGCGCTCCCGGGGGAATTGCCAATCGTCTTAAACCGGATGCGGCTACAGGAGGTCTTTCCACTTCACCATCCTTTTCTTCAGGTTAAGGATTTTGCCGTCCACCGCGAAAGTGCCGTCACCGTTGGCATGGATCGTCCGGTGCTCCTTGTGCTTCGGATCGGTCCAGGCCTTGACGCCTTCCAGGATGAAGAGATTGTATTTGTTCACCATTCCGGTATCCACCACCCGGCATTCGATGTTGGCGAGACACTCGGCCACGAGCGGCGGCGCGACCTCACGGGCGGGCATCGGGGTCAGGCCGAAGGTCTCAAACTTATCGACATCCTCACCGGAACAGTTGCCGATATCGACCACCTTCGCGGCCATCTCGACTGTCGGGATGGCGATCACGCATTCTCTGGTTTTGCGCAGCGCCGCGAAGCTGTAATTGCAAATGCTGACGCAGCAGCCGATCAGCGGGGGTTCGAATTCCAGCATCATGTGCCAGCTCATCGTCATGACATTGGCGCGCCCTTTAATGGCGGTCGTCACCAGCACGACCGGGCCCGGCTCGAACAGATGGAAAACTTTGGAGAGCGGAAAATCCTTCATGATGACCGGGTGAATGGCGTCAGTTGATTCAGTTGCTTTTCCCATGATCTGTTTCCTCCTTAAAATATTGAATCCAAGGTCCGTTGCTGCAACACCGGGCGTTCCCACGGAACACATTTTGAACCCGAAATGCCTAACTGTATATCCCTATAAATAAGACAGTTAAATGAACATTAAATATAAAGCAATCTTCAAGTTGCAAAGAATATAAATGCGGAAATGGCTGGAATCAAGAGTATTTGCCAAAGACATGGAGAAAGTTATGGCGCCTTTAACGTAGCGCCGCCGTAGCCGAAGATTACTTTTAACGCGGAAATGAAAAGCATTTGCAAAAAGCCGGTTCATGGTTCAGATTAATGTGTTGAAACAATTATCTGAGACTATGGGGAATATTGTTATGATCAGGAAAAAAAAGACTATTTATCTGAGCGGGCCGATTATGGATGAACATGCCGGTCACGCCCGCGAATGGCGCGAGTCGGCCAAAGTGCTGCTCGGCAAGAATTTTGACACGCTGGACCCGATGCGCCGTAAATTCGTTGACCGCCAGGTTGACAGCGCCAATGAGATCGTGGAATTCGACTTGCAGGACGTCCGGGACGCCGACATCATTCTGGTGAATTACAACAAGCCCAGCATCGGCACCAGCATGGAAGTATTTTACGCGGCCCATGATCTCGGTAAATTCGTGGTGGCATTCTCGCCGTTCTCCTTTGTCGACTGCAGCCCGTGGATGGTCCGGTATTGCACCAAGATACTGCCTTCGCTGGAGGAAGGCTGCGAATACATTGTGACTCACTTCAAAGATAAACGCTGACTACTGACAGGAGGTCATCATGCCGAATGAGATTTTTTACTTCTCCGGCACCGGCAACTCACTGGCGCTGGCCAAATCGCTGGCCGGCAAGCTGGGCAGCGCCCGGCTGACCAGAATCGCCTATACCGGCGAGGCGGAGATCGTCTCCGCCGCGAAGAAAGTCGGAATTATCTATCCGGTGTACGCATTCGGCATGCCGAAGATCGTGAAGGCCTTCATCAGCAAACTCAAAGTCCCGCCCGGCGTCTATGTTTTCGCCGTCTGCAACTATGCCGGCATGTCCGGCAGCGCCATGAAGCAGACCCGAAAGGCGCTGGCGGCGGTAAATATTAAATTGAATGCCGGTTTCGGCCTGGTCATGCCCGGCAACTATCTTCCGTTCGGCGGGGCCGAACCGGAAGAGAAGTTTCAGAAGAAAGTCAGCCGTGCGGAAAAACGGCTGGAGACAATCGCCGGCATTGTCCAGGCCGGAGAAAATAAAAGCATCGAAAATCCGTGGTACTTCCCCTGCTGGATGACTGAACTGGCCAACTGTTATTTCCTCAAAGGCATCACGAAGGAGACCAGGAAATTTCATGCGGATGACAAATGCACCAGTTGCGGGCTTTGCGCCAGGGTCTGCCCGACGGCCAATGTCCAATTAGCTGACGGCAAACCGCGGTGGGGCAGCAATTGCGAATTGTGCCTGGCGTGTCTGCAATGGTGTCCGGGACATGCCATCCAGATCGGCAACATTTCCCCCGACCGCAAACGCTACCATCATCCCGACATCAAAGTCGAGGAAATGATTTATAATGAATAACGGCCTGAATTGCCGATTATAAAATCAAGTTATGCTCAGGTAGATTTGCCGGGGATGTTCAGCAATGCGCAGTCGGAAACCCAGGCGTCGGGATGCTCCGGACTGATAATGATCTTCTTGTCAGCGGTCTCCACCATGACGCAATCTCTATAATTGGCGCTGGTGGAATACATCCGGAATTTGCCGTATTTACGGTCCCAGAACAACCCGGTCGCCGCAAAAAGCCCGCCGTTGCCGCATAATCTGATGCCGCAGCAAACGCTATCGGCAAGCCGGTAGCATTTAACCACCGGGCCGAATTGTTTCCGGCCTGAATGGAAATTAACCGTCAACTGCAAATCCTCCGATATTCCGAACGACTCAGGAGCCAGCAGGTAGCATAAAAGAGAAATCAACAGGATAAGCACGCCGCCAATCAGCAGCGGCCGGATAAATATTGCGCCGATCAGAAAACCCGCCGCCAGCAGCAAAACAAATCCGGTAATCCAGCAGATGCACGCACTAGTTTTGACCGTGTTCTGTTTCATTTCATCTCCTCCTTCAGCTAATTATCAATTAATATATCCGGGGAAAACCAGGAAACAAGTAATTGTAAAAAGCAACAGCCCCGCCGGAGTTCAATCCGGCGGGGCTGGAAAAATATGTCCGGACGGCAGAAGCCGTTCGAAACTGAATTTATTTAACGTAGTATGTCTTCAGCGGCGGAAAGCCGTTGAATTCCACCGAGCAGTAACTGGAGGTGTAGGCGCCGGTAGTCAGCCAGTACAGCCGGTCGCCGGCGGCCAGGTTCATCGGCATTTTGTAAAGATAGCTCTCGTACATAATGTCCTGGCTGTCGCAGGTCGGCCCGGCAATGATGACATTGCCCATGTTGCTGCTGCGTTTTTCACAGTAGATCGGGTATTTGATGCTTTCGTCCCAGGTTTCGATCAGGCCGTTGAACTTGCCGACATCGAGATAGAGCCAGCGGTCGACGTTCAGCCTGGATTTGCGTGAAACCAGCACGACTTCGCTGACCAGCACCCCGGCTTCGCCGGCCAGATATCTGCCGGGCTCCAGTATTATTTCCGGCAGATCTTCGCCGAAGTCCTCCTGCAGATAACGCGTGATTTCTTCGGAATAGGACTCCATCGGGTTGGTCTTGACCACATAGTTGGCGGGGAAACCGCCGCCGAGGTTGATCATCTTCAGGACGATCCCTTCCTCGAGCAGGAAGTCGAAGATGTATTTGACTTTAGCGATGGCCGAGTCCCAGGTGCCGATATCGCGCTGCTGCGAACCGACATGGAAAGAGATGCCGTGCGGCTCCAGCCCCAGCTTTCTGGCCTGGATGACCAGGTCAATCGCCATATCCGGATGGCAGCCGAACTTTCTGGACAACGGCCAGTCCGCGGTATCGGAACCTTCGGTCAATATCCGGAAAAACACTTTTGAACCGGGAGCCGCCTTGGACAGATTGATCACGTCCGCGGTACTGTCGGTCGCGAACAGGCGGACGCCCTTGTCGTAGAAATATTTTATATCATTAAGCTTTTTAATGGTGTTGCCGTAGCTCAGGCGGTCGGGAGAAACGCCGAGCGCCAGTATCCGGTCGAGTTCATAAGTGGACGCAATATCAAAACAGGAGCCGAGGTCCCTCAGCAGTTCAAGCACCTCAACCGCCGGATTGGATTTTATCGCATAGTAGATTTTCGCATACGGGAAATGCTTTTTCAGGTATTCGTATTTCTGCTGGAATATATTCAGATTGATTATCAGAAACGGAGTTTCATGCTTATCTGCTTCATCCTTGAATAAAGCCCAGTCTGTTTCGCTGTAATAATCTTGATAATCTACTAACACTGTTCGTGTCCCCCCTAATTTTAATATTTTTCATTTTTGTTTCATAAAGAAAATTGGAGGCCTTTTTTATCATTCACTGACAACAAATAAAAGAGCCTCCTCTTTATGAATAAATCATCAATGGGGATACGTCAAATGTCTAAATAAAATTAAGGGCAAAATTTCCGGAAAAAAATCCGAAAAAAAATGGCCGGACAACTTGATTCGATCAACTTTGACCGTCCGGCTAAAAAAAATGCCGTCAAATCTATTTTTGCCGCAAGGTATTGTCCTGGAAACGTTTGACATAGATATGACAATGCGGGGCGGAATTCTTCCGTCCGTAATAATCCTGGTGGTAATCCTCCGCCGGCCAGAATCTGCCGGCCGGTTCTATTTCGGTGACGGCGGCGATGCAGCTTTCCCGCAGCGTTTTTATCAGTTTTACGGCGGTCTGCTTCTGCGCGTCGTCCAGATAGAAAATCGCCGAACGGTATTGTTTGCCGTAATCCGGGCCCTGATGGTTCAACTGGGTCGGATCATGGATTTCCAGGAAAAGCTTTGCCAGGGTTTCATAATCGGTTTTTCTTTTGTCATAGATCACTTCGACGGCTTCGGAATGGCCGGTCTTGCCGGAACAGACTTGCTGATAGGTCGGATATTCCTTACTGCCCCCGATATAGCCCGACGTGACCAGCAGCACGCCGGGCGCTTTTTTCAGCCAGTATTCAACGCCCCAGAAACAGCCGCCGGCAAAGATCGCCCGTCCGAATTTTCCGGAATTTACAGGTTCAAAGCTCATTGAAACCGAATTTACGCAATGCCGGGTGTTTTTCGGGGTCAGCATTTCCCCTTTGAACACATGGCCCAGGTGTCCGCCGCACTGCGCGCACATGATTTCAGTCCGCATGCCGTCCGCGTCCGCAACCTTTTTGACTGCTCCGGGAAATTCATCATCGAACCCAGGCCAGCCGCATTCCGTCCTGAATTTGTCGTCCGAACGGTATAATGGAGCATCACACTGGCGGCAGAGATAAATGCCGCGCCCTGACTCGTCGTTATATTTGCCGGTGAACGGCCTTTCCGTGCCTTTGTCCTTAATGACGTGTTTCTCTTCCGGCGTAAGTTCGTTAAGTGTCATATTATTCACCCTGGTTGTACGTTTTTTCACCGGTATCTGCACTTCGGCATGTTTAAAGAAGAACGGCATCATCGGGCTGTTCCAGTAGGTCATATAGGCCCGCCCGTCCGCTTCAAAATCCGGATTTTTACTCAGCCAGTCCTCCAGTTGCGCCCTGGCTTCCTCATAGTTCGACCTGCTGTACGAACCGCGAATGCCCAGCGCCGCGACGGTTCTTTCCCGGCGCTCAATGACTTTCACTTCTCCGGTGTCGCCATGCGGCCTGGCGGCGGCTTCGCTGCCGACATGAAAACGCATCACGCCCGGATTGATCTCCGCCTCCACCGGAACGGTCATCGGAATATTTTCGGCTTTGATGTAGTTGAACAGCCGCATGAACAGGTCATTGTCGGCGTCAAAGTAGGATGCCTTGCTTTCAGCGCTGAGCATTTTCCCCGCGGGGATGGTTTTTATTTCAAATTCGCCGGACGGGGTTTGCTTGTAGATATCTTCATAGGCCATGATTTTCCCTCCTGACAGCATTAACGCCGCCATTAAAAGAAGCGCTGCTTGAATTTTCATAGCTGCTCCAGTCACGCCGCCACGGCAATTACGCGATTTTTGCTGCCTGCACGGCCCGTGTTGATGTTTACAAAATCCTCTGTTATCTATTATAGACGGTGAAACCGGGAAACGCAAATCCGCTAACCATATACCATCCGCAATTTGGACAATCCACTCCGAGCTTTTAGATAGTGCCTGAACATCGGGGGTATCATTTTTCATTGTGCTTCCCGCCTGTTCTTCAATAACCGCCGACGCTCTTTTCTCGACATTTTGGCGAACCGCCGGGCCGAGGCTTTATCGGACTGGGAGGTCTGGGAGGACGCCGCGCCCGACTCCGAGCCGTTGGAGTGTCCTTGAGCGGAGGCGACACCCATGCGGCCGGCATTACCAGGCGGACAGCCGTCCGCCGACTCCGAGCCGCTGGAGAGTCCTTGAGCAGAGGCAGTTTTACCAGACGGACAGCCGTCCGCGCCCGACTCCGAGCCATTGGAGTGCTCTTGAGCGGAGTGCTTTGAACTCCAACCTTCTGACTCTTTGTCTTCAAGGCTTCTTTCCCTGTTCCCATTCTGAATCCTTGTCTTCAAGTCTTTTTTCCCTGTTCCCATTCTGACTCCTGACTCCTGACTTCTGACTTCTCTATTGGCGGTTCCCGTCAGCCAATAGCGGATCGCTTTCAGACTGGGCGGCAACTGGCGTTCGGTGGTTCTGCGCAAGCCGCCGTCGCGATAAGTGTCGGTGGTCACGGTACACTTGCCCAGGGCGATGGCCAGCAACTGCCCCCGCAGTCTGCCGTAACACTCCCTTCTGCCGCTGTCCAGCGCGGCGGCGAATTCCGGAAACTGTTTCCTGTAATTATAGAATGACGCGGGAGAAATCCCCAGCCGTCCGGCAATCTGCGAGTCCGTATCGCCATTGCCGGCATGGGTCCAGGCTTTTTCCGGAAAATCTGCGGCGTATTTCAAATTTGCCGGGATTACGGATTCCGCATTCGGGACGGCGGCGGGCTCTTCCCCGTCGTCAGCGTACTGTTTATTGCGCTCCAGCCAGCGGATGACGGCGTTCAGATCGGGAGCCAGCCGGCGCACGGTTTTGGTTTCGCGCCCGTTGTCGTCATGTCTGACGGCAGTGACAAAGCAGTTGCCCGTTGCCAAATCCATCAGGCAGCCGGCGGCTTTGTCTTCAATCGCCAGCCGCCCTGTCTCAACGGCCTCGGCAAACGCCGGAAACTGCCGCTGATAAGTATAAAACGTGTCCTCGGAGATGCCCAGTTGCGCCGCGATCTCAATGTTGTTCAACCCTTTAGCCGCATATTCCCCGGCTCTTGCCGGAAAATTTTCATCATACTTCAGTTTCGCCATTTTTCGGTCTCCATTTTTTAAGTTTTGCCCAGGCGTCGTGTTTCTACATATAGTAAATTTGTCAACGCAATCTGTGAAATGGAGTTCAGATAACGCGAAAAAAGCGGTTTTTAAAAGTCATATTTTTTAAGGCAAAAATCCGAACGCCCTTTATGATTGCACAAGCAGTCTCTTGGCCGCCAGAGGCGGATTGGATTGCGGCGCTTGGGTTTTGCGGTAGAACTTCCATACATTTTCTCAAACGACTTTATGCTGATTGCAGCATTTTTACAATGGACTTTGCGGAGGGACGATTACAAAACTCCCGTTCCGCCCTTGGAATAATAATGGGTGCAATACATATTCTCGCACAAAGGCACGGAGACACGAAGAGAATGGCAAGTTTTACTTTTCTTTGTGTCTTTGCGCCTTTGTGCGAGATAATTGGCGGGGGGTTACAGATTGAAGCCGGTATCTTAATTTTAACGCAAAGGCGCAAAATCGCCAAGGAGGGAGAAGACATTTAAAAATTCTCTGCTTCGCGTCTTTGCGTTAAATTTTTCATTCGAAAAAAATCGCGAAGATGTAAAGATTATTTTTGAACGGCTCCATAGCAGACTCCGCCCGGACTGAATATAATCACTTTATGCGGAATTGTTACATCGTCGTCATTCATTATACTCTGCACGGCTGAAATTTTAAAAATAGACGAGTAGGATTGTGGATTGGATTTTTTCGATCCGACTGATTGGCGATATGAATATCGCCTGAAAGAGGAACGGAAAAATACAGCCGCA
>Ga0172379_10003014_pt1 | contig 27981 bp, 26 predicted proteins | sample GrowelOW334metaG_FD_119756 | JGI IMG/M metagenome (GOLD analysis project Ga0172379, IMG submission 119756) | Groundwater microbial communities from an aquifer near a municipal landfill in Southern Ontario, Canada - Groundwater well OW334 metaG | ecosystem: Environmental > Aquatic > Deep...
ATTTCTCGCCGAGCGGCTCGATTAGGAATTCCTTGTAAATCTGGGTGATGAACGGGTTTTCGTGCGACTTGCAGATCGGCAAGCGCAGGTCTTCCTCGTAGATCGCCTTCGCGCGCAGCTTGCGCGTTTCCCAGTTCGTCGGGATGGGCTGTCCGCCGCCCGCGATGCAGCCGCCGGGGCAGCACATGATCTCGATGAAATGATAGTCGGCTTCGCCGGCTTTGATCTTGTCCATGAGCTGACGCGCGTTCGCCAGACCGTGCGCGATCGCGATTTTGACCGGCAGATCGCCGACCTGAACCGTGGCTTCCTTGACGCCTTCCATGCCGCGGCAGGCCACGAGGTCGAGAGAGGGCAGAGTTCCCTTTGTGACGACTTCATAAACCGTGCGCAGAGCGGCTTCCATTACGCCGCCGGTGGCCGCGAAGATTGTCGCCGCGCCGGTGGATTCGCCCAGCGGATCGTCGAAGTTCTCGTCGTCCAGTTCGAGCATGTTGATTCCGCCCTGCTTCATCATGCGCGCCAGTTCCCGCGTGGTCAGAACGTAGTCCACGTCCGGGTAGCCGCTGTCGCACATCTCCGGCCGCTCGCACTCGAATTTCTTCGCGGTGCAGGGCATGATGGAGACGGAGACCATGTTCTTCGGGTCCACGCCGAGCTTGTCGGCGAGATAGGTTTTCGCCACAGCGCCGAACATCTGCTGGGGCGACTTGCATGTCGAAAGGTGGTCGGTCAGTTCGGGATAGAAGTGCTCGATGAACTTGATCCATCCGGGGCTGCAGGAGGTGATCATCGGCAGCACGCCGCCGGTGGTGACTCTCTTAAGCAACTCGTTGCCTTCCTCGATGATGGTGAGGTCGGCTGTGAACTGAGTGTCGAACACGCGGTCGAAACCGAGGCGGCGCAGGCCGGCGGCCATTTTGCCTGTGACGGCATGGCCGGCTTCGAGTCCGAATTCCTCGCCGATCGCGGCGCGGATCGCCGGAGCGGTCTGCACGATGACGAATTTTTCCGGATCGCCGATGGCGTCCCACACGGCCTGCGTGTCGTCTTTTTCAACGATGGCGCCGACCGGGCAAACTGACGCGCACTGGCCGCAGTTCACGCATGCGACGCTGTTGAGCATTTCATTAAAAGCCGGGCTGACGAGCGTGTTGAAGCCGCGGTTGGTCGGGAACAGGCAGCCGACCTTCTGAATGTCCTGGCACATGGCGACGCAGCGGCGGCACAGGATGCACTTGCTGGAGTCGCGCACGAGCGACGGGGATGAGCAGTCTACGAACGTCGGGGCTTTTTCGCCCTCGTAGCGGATGTCGCCGATGCCAAAATCCTTGGCCAACTGCTGCAGTTCGCAGTTGGTGCTTCGCGGACACGTCGGGCATTCCATCCGGTGGTCCGAGAGCAGCAGTTCGAGAATCATCTTGCGCGTTTCGCGCACCACGGGCGTGTTGGTTTTCACGACCATGCCTTCAGCGGCGGGCATGACGCAGGCCGCCTGCAGCGTCCTTGCGCCTCTGATGTCCACCACGCATATCCGGCATGCGCCTATCGCCTGCACGTCTTTGAGGTAACAGAGCGTGGGGATGTGGATTTTCAGTTGCTTTGCCGCTTCGAGGACCGAAGTCCCCTTATCAACGGTTACATCTTTACCGTCAATATTCAGCGTTATCTTGTCCATTAATTTCACCTCTTGGTCTGTAATGCCGGGCTTCATTGCCCGGAGGCGAGCGATGGATTCGGGTCCGCGGGGTCCGTCGAGGCGCCGTCGCCTTCCGGCAGTCCTCCGCGGGTCGAAAACTCCTCCGCTTCGCCGTCTACAACATATCTCACATCGAAATCCACTTCCGGGTTTCCGGAGATCAACGCGGTCAGCGTCTCATTCAGGTCGCCCATCGGAGGACGGTCAATATGGTTGAGCAACATCATCGCGCGGATGGCGGTTCCCTCGCCGGGTTTCGACGCGACTTCGAAACTGCCGTCGCATCTCTCGGCGAGCGCTTTCATCATCGAAAGCCCGAGGCCGACCTTCCGCACTCCCTTTGTAGTATAAAACGGGTCCAGCGCAGCGCTTACTTCTTCCGGCGACATGCCTTTGCCGTCGTCCTTAATCGAGATAGTCATCTGGCCGGTTGCGCCGTCCTCGACTATCTCGATGGAAACGTTTCGGGCGCCCGCGCGGGTCGAGTTCTCGACCAGATCCAATATGTGCATCGAAAGGTCTCTCACTGGATCAGGTACTCCCTCCCGCATTCGCCGCGCAGCGCCATTCGCATCTCGCCCAGTTCTGCGGACTTCAGCAGAAACAGCGTCGGCGCCTCGCCGATCCGGTCCGGGGAATGAGCGTCCGAACCGGTGACTATCGGGAAGCGTTCGATGCCGGGAAACTTCGAGATCGCCGGTTCGCGCGTGAGCGCGGCGGAAATTTCGAGAGCGTCCAGTTCCGCGTCTTCCGGAACCATGCCGAGGTTCGCTATGACGCTGTACGAAGGGCGGTCGACATGAGCCGCGATCGCCAGCCCGTTCAGGCCGTGCACGAGCCGCACGGCGTCCTCGAGGCTGATTCTCGCGGCGCCGAGCAGCAACCGCCCGCATTCGCCGATCGCATTGCCATCTTCGTCCACGATCGTCTGCGGCCCGAAGAGGTCCGGACTGTTCTGCTCGTCCGGAAGAAGCTTATAAATCGCGTCCTGCAGTTCGAGCGCCGACTCCACGCCCCCGAGCAGGCAGACGACATGAACTTCTTCCTGCGTCGTAAGCTCCATGCCGGGGATGACCGTGAGGCCGCGCCGCATCCCGCAGCGCGACATCGCCTCCACGTTTTCCGCGGAGTTGTGATCGGTGACAGCGATGATACGCAGGCCGCGTTCGAGCGCAGCGCTTACAATATTCGGCGGAGTGCATGAAGAATCCGCGCACGGCGAAAGCGCCGTGTGGACGTGCAGGTCAGCAAAAAATTTTGTAAGCTCGAGTTCCTGCATTGCTTTCTCCGCTCGAAGTTCTTTCCTTATGCTTCCACGACTTCCGGCTTGCTGTCCAGGCGCGCGCAGGCTTCCTTGCCGAAATCGCAGCGCAGACAGCGTTGCGCCTCGTGGATCGCCATCTTGTCCGTGTATCCGAGTTCTGTTTCCTTGAAGCTGCCTTTCCGCGAGCCCAGCGGGAGCATCTTCTGCTCGATGCGCAGGTCTTCAACGTATTCGCCGACGACCGTGGGCTGAATGTCGTCCACTTTCGCTTTTGTGCGGATGCGTTCGACCATCTTGCCGTCGCCGCCCAGATACTTGTCGATCTCCATCGCGGCTGTCGCGCCGTTGCGCATTGCCCACACGACGGTGGCTTCCTCGCCGACTACGTCGCCGCCGGCGAAAACGCCCGGTTTCCCGGTCGCCATCGTGAAGTGGTCGACTTTGATCATGCCCCATTCGACCTTGATCGCGTCGTCTTTGAGCCAATCGATGTCCGTGGTCTGCCCGATCGCCGGGATGATCACATCTACTTTAACCTTGTATTCAGAGCCGTCGACCGGAACCGGTTTGCGGCGTCCGCTGCGGTCGAATTCGCCCAGCGACATGCGCTTGCAAATGATCTCGGTCACCTTGCCGTCGACGCCCTTTATCTCGATGGGGGCCGTCAGGAAGTTCATCTTAACGCCCTCTTTGATCGCTTCGTCTATCTCCTCTTTCGCCGCCGGCATCTCGTCGTATGTGCGCCTGTAGAGAAGCTGCACGTTTTTGACGCCGAGGCGCAGAAGCGTTCTCGCCGCGTCGATGGCCGCGTTGCCGCCGCCGACGACCGCCGCGCTCTTGCCGACCGCGATCTCTTTGCCGAGGCTGTGGTCGCGCAGGAAATCGAGCGCAGGGTAAACGCCTTCGAGGTCTTCGCCGGCGACTTTCATCTTCATGCTCTTCTGGGTTCCGACCGCTATGAAAACGGCCTTGAAGCCCTGCTCGAAGAGACTGTCGATAGTGATGTCTTTGCCGACTTCGACGCCCGTCTTGATTTCGACGCCCATGCCTTTGATGACGTTGATTTCGTCTTCAACGATATCGCGCGGGAGCCTGTAGGACGGGATGGCGACGGAAAGCATGCCGCCGGCCACGGGAAGTTTCTCGAAGATAGTGGATTTGTAGCCTTTGCGTGCGAGCTGATAAGCCGCAGTAAGGCCGGCCGGACCTGCGCCGATGATCGCGATCGGGCCTTTTGTGAGAGCGGGGCCGATCGGGGCCTTATGTTTGACTTTTTTCTTCGCGTAATCGGTGACGAACCGTTTGAGGGTCCGGATGCCGACCGCGTCGTCGAGCTTGCCGCGCGTGCATTTCGATTCGCACGGATGCGTGCAAACGCGCCCGCAGATGCCGGGCAGCGGGTTGCGCTCCATGATCAGTTCGAAGGCTTCGTCGAACCGTTTTGCGCCGATCAGGGCCGCGTAGCCGGGCACGTCCAGCCCAACCGGGCAGGTGTGCTCGCAGGGAGCCTTGAACAATGACGCGCAAACGGACGCCGGGCAGCGCTTCTCGTAAATGTGCGCTTCGTATTCGCTGCGGAAGTTCTTAATCGTGCTGAGCACGGGGTTCGGGGCTGTCTGTCCGAGTCCGCATAGAGAAGCCGTCTTAATCATCTCGCCGAGTTTCTCGAGTTCCTCGATGTCGCCTTCGCGTCCCTTGCCTTCGCAGATGCGGGTGAGGATTTCGAGCATTCTCTTTGTGCCGATTCTGCAGGGCGGGCACTTTCCGCAGCTTTCGTCCTGAACGAAGTCGAGGAAGTAGCGGGCGGAGTCAACCATGCAGGTGTCCTCGTCCATGACGACGAGGCCGCCGGAGCCCATGATCGCGCCGAGCTTGTTGAGTTCGTCGTAATCGATCGGGACATTCAGGTTTTCCTTGGAGATGCAGCCGCCGGACGGGCCGCCGCACTGAACCGATTTGAAAGCTTTGCCGTTCGGGATGCCGCCGCCGATGTCGTAAATGATTTTTCCCATCGGGGTGCCCATCTCGACTTCGACGAGGCCGTTGTTCATGACATTGCCGGTGAGCGAGAAGATCTTCGTGCCTTTGCTCTTTTCGGTGCCCATCGAAGCGTACCAGTCGCCGCCCTTGCGGATGATGACCGGAATGGTCGCGAGAGTTTCGACGTTGTTGAGAACGGTCGGTTTCTCGTAAAGGCCGGCGACCGCCGGGAACGGAGGTCTCGGCCTCGGTTCGCCGCGCTTGCCTTCGACGGAGCGCATGAGAGCGGTCTCTTCGCCGCACACGAACGCGCCCGCGCCCATCATGATTTCGAGGTCGAACGAGAAATCGGTGCCGAAAATATTTTCGCCGAGCAGTCCGTATTCACGGGCCTGATCGATGGCGTTGCCGACCAGTTCGATAGCCAGCGGGTATTCAGCGCGGCAGTAAATGATGCCGTGCGTGGCGCCGATGGCGTATGCGCCGATGGCCATGCCCTCGACGACGCTCTGCGGGTCGCCTTCGAGCTGGCTGCGGTCCATGAACGCGCCGGGGTCGCCCTCGTCGGCGTTGCACATGATGTACTTCTGGTCGCCCTTCGCCTGCCGGCAGAACTGCCACTTCAGGCCGGTGGGGAAGCCTGCGCCGCCGCGGCCGCGAAGGCCGGACTTCTTGACTTCCTCTATAACCTGATCGGGGGTCATTTCCTTGATGACTTTCGCCATGGCGGCCCAGCCGTCCATGCCGATGTATTCGTCTATGTTCCGCGGGTCGATGACTCCGCAGTTGCGTCTCGTCACCTTTTTCTGGTGGCGGAAAAAGTCGATTTCGCCGAAAACCGGCACCGAGCCGTCGTCGGTCGAGCGTTCGTATACGAACTCTTTCGCGATGCGGCCCTTCAGCAGATGTTCTTCTACTATGCGGGCTATGTTTTGCGGCTCCAGCTTGTGGTAGAACGTGCCTTCCGGATAAACGATTGTGACCGGACCCTGGTCGCAAATGCCGTTGCAGCCCGTCAGAACGACTTCCACTTCGTTCTCAAGCTTCTGTTTTCTGATTTCGTGAATAAGTGCTTCATAAATTTTCAACGACCCGGCGGCCACGCACCCGGTGCCTCCGCACACCAGAACCGTTGATCTGTATCGCTTCATCTGTCTTCCTCCTTGTCGAAGTTGTGCATGTGATGCGCGCCTCTCACTTTCCGGCCGCGTCCGCGAGCGCGTACTCTGAGAGAACAACGCCGCCGATTACATGGGTCTCTACTATCTTGTCCATGATCTCAGCGGTGACTTTCCCGTAGCGCACTTGCGGTTCGTTCTTTTTAATGACGGTGACGATCGGTTCGCGGTCGCAAAGCCCGATGCAGCCGGACTGCCCGATCTCTATGTCGAGGTTCTTGTCCTCGACCGCTTTGAGAAGCGCCGCGACAACCGCGCGCGCTCCGGACGCGATCCCGCACGTTCCCATGTGCACGATAACCTTCACGTCCTTGTCCACGTTCGCCCGCATCTCCGTCGTGACTTTAACTTTGTCTTTGATCGCTTGCAGATCTTCAATCTTAAGTTTTGCCATTACTCGGAGCCTCCCACTTTATCGGAATACTTGCGGATCATGCCCAGCACTTTCTTGGGCGACACCTGCCGGTACACGTCTTCGTTCACGCGCACCACCGGGGCGAGCGCGCAGGCGCCCATGCACCGGATGGACTCCAGCGAAAACTCTCTGTCGTCCGTCGTTCCTCCGACTTTGATGCCCAACTGTTTCTCTATCTCGTCGAGCACCTGTTTTCCGCCCCGAACGTAACAAGCGGTTCCCATGCAGGAACACACTTTGTTTTTGCCCTTCGGAACGAGGCTGAAAAAGGAATAAAACGTGGCGATCCCGTAAATCTCGGCCAGCGTTTTATCGAGTCCCTGCGCGATGCGGACTTGCACCTCGCGGGGAAGATAACCGAAAATCTCCTGCGCTTTGTTCAAAGCGCGAATCGCCGCTCCAGTCTTGCTTTTGTTCTCGGCGATCCATTTGTCCAGCTCCTGAAACTGCTCAGCGGAGAATTCCGAGGCAGCTTCCTTGCCAATTGCCGTTTGCATCAGTTGGCATCCTCCCTTCTGGTATTGTGAATCTGTCCCACGGTTGCTTTCATAAACACCACCCCTTGGCTGTATTAAATTAATTTAAATAACTCGCCTGTTATTTCGAACGCGCTCTTCGGCGTCCCAAGCACGCAGACGCCTTTTTTCTTCGCCAGTTCGATTGTTTCCGCGTTCGGCTCGTGGCCACCGGCCATAACTATCGCCGCGAGGTCTTTCAACGACGCCACCGCGATCACGTTCGAGTGCGTCTGGATCGTAACCCACACGCCGTCCTTCTCCGAATTCGCTATAACGTCGCTCAGCATGTCGGACGTGTAGCCGCCCGTCACGATCGTTTCGCCGCTCTGCGGCGGCGCGAACTCTTTCAAATTCAGTTTCCCGGCTATCTCATTGAGTTTCATCGGACACCCCTTTATCTTTGTCCTTCATGGCGTGCGGCAATTTCTGGGCGAGCGAGAATATCTCCTCCGCGAGGCAGCGCACCCGCTCCCTCAGGTCGAACAGGCAATCCATTCTCATCATCAGCCCCGCCGTCACGTCTTCGGCGAAAGCCCTGCACGTCGGACATCCGCAGGAACCACAGTCTATTCCCGGCAACTCCGCGTGAAGCGCCTCGATCTCTTTCAGCTTCCTCATCGCCGCTCCGACGTCTCCATCCAGCGATGTTATCGAACGCGGCTCTATCTTCTCCGTCAGGAAAAAACGCTTTCGGTCGGCTTCCTTGTAAGCTTTCTCGAAAAATGCGTCGTTCCGGTCGCCTATTTCGTCCGCCACCAGATCTATCTTCAGCATCGACAGGAACGGGTTCTCGACCTGAAGGACGCCGCCGACGCAGCCGCCGGTGCAAGCCTGAGCCTCTATGAAATTTATGCTCTTGAAGCCGCCTTCCTCTATTTTTTCGAGGACGCGCGAGACGTGATGGATGCCGTCCACTTCCATTTTGTTCGGAACGTCGACGGACGCGACTTCGCCGCCGCGCCGCCCCCAGCCGATTCCGGCGCTGGTGGCTTTCTGCAAATCGGCGCGGCCCTGTATGCTGTTAAAGTTTTTCTTTATGAAATTCACCATGTCTTTTATGCCGATTACGCCGCTCACGCTGGACTTCTCGAACCCGATCGGCTGCTTGACGACCGTTACCTTGGCCGGGCATGGCGATATGAAGAAAACGCCTATTTCATCGTCCTTCAGGCCGAGTTTCTCACGCGCATGCTCACGCACGAACTGTGCGGTCATCTCCATCGGCGACTGCATCGGAAGTATGTTCTCCACGAGGCCGGGAAACTTAACCTGCACGAGGCGAACCACCGCCGGGCATGCCGACGAGATCACCGGCCTCGGCAGCGCGACTCCCTGCTCGCGCAGGTATTCCGTTATCGCCCGCGCCATCAGCGCGGCGCCGAACCCGACTTCGAGAACTTCGTCGAATCCCATGTGCAAAAAGCCGGAAAGAACTTTCTCCAGCGGATATTTCTTTGTGAACTGCCCGGCGAACGACGGAGCCGGTATCGCTATGTTGTATTTGAAATTCTTGCTCAGCTCCGGCGCGTCCGATATCGCTATCTTTGCGCTGTTCGGGCAGGTCCGTATGCACTCGCCGCAATCGATGCAGCGCTCGTTAATTATTGTAGCTTTGCCGTTCCGGACGCGGATCGCCTCGGTCGGGCAGGTGCGGATGCAGTGCGTGCATCCCTTGCATTCTTCCTCTATCAGTTTTACCGAATGAAAATAGTTCATTGGCTCACCGGCTTTTTCAGGCTTATCTTAAACTGCAGCGTCGTGCTCTCTCCGGCCGTGGATTCTATGTTCATCCAGTCGACCGCTCTCTTTATGTTCGGAAGCCCCATGCCGGCTCCGAAACCCATCTCGCGTATCTTCGCCGACGCTGTCGAAAATCCTTCAATCATGGCTTGCTCGATGTCCGGTATCCCCGGACCTTTGTCGCTCGCCGTCACGCTGATCTCTTCGGGCGCGATGTCTACCGATATCTGCCCCCCCTCGGCGTGAGCCACTATGTTCATCTCCGCTTCATAACTCGCTATCGCAACGCGCCTTATTATTTCGTACTGCACGCCTATCTGTTTTAACACGCTTTTGATTTTGCTCGCAGCTTCGCCAGCTTCGCTGAAATTGCCCCCCTTCACGGGGAAATCCATGTGTATTTTCTCTCCGCCCATTTGCGCGTCGGCCGTCCGATCAGGTTACTTGTAATGCACGTCTTTCATTTGCAGGCTGTGGAGTATTCCACTGCCTTTGAACATCGTGTGCGGGCTGCACATTATCGTTATCCCGCACTCGCCGGCCAGTTCAACCATCTCGTTTGTCGGCTGCCTTCCCCGCAAAAAAACAATTAAACGGATGTCCACCATCTCGCATGTCCTGATCACTTGCGGATTCGTCAGCCCGGTTAGCAATATTGTTGCATGGCTATCGCATGGGGCCTCGTTCATTATCGCAAGCAGATCGCTCATCAAATCGCAACTGCAGACAGTTTCGTATCCGCCCGCCGGCTCGCTGCCGCAATCCGTAAGCGTTACGGCCTCAAGCGCCACCCCGATCTCTTCCTTCTTCATCTTTCCTCTCCCCGTTCTCTTTCTCCGGCGCAACCACGCTACCAACCGCTTAGTTTTTCCTGTTTGTCGCTTTTCGGCCTTTTGGTGAATCGCCTGTCCGAAAGCCGCCAATTCATGTGAATAAAATCACAAACACAGCTCAAATATTATATAAACATTTTACTAATTTACAATATATAAATTCTCTATAGTATCACCTGATAATGAAGCTATTATACTGAATCTATTTACAATAAAAATTTCAAACGGCAAGAAGCTGGCTTTAACGGCAAGCAAAAGCAGGGGATTAAAACAAGGAATAGTCGCCGGTTTTATCAAAAAACAGGCGACTGTCTCTTGTTTATTTGAAACTTTTTAACTCATTTTGAAAGAATAGCCACTCGGGGGTTTCGAGCTGAGTTCCGAAATCGAGGACGTACCACGGGCCGAGAGCGGGATTTCCGGGATTATTCAGGATGTGCGCTTCCTGAGCCGGCATGTAACTCTGCGCGAGAAGAAAAATCTTTTTCCCGGTTGTTTTGTTCTCTGCCATGTCGACAACGAGCGCCGCATGCCCCGGATAACCCGCATGCATGAATACATCCCCGATACGCATCTGTTTGGCGTCGCCGGCGCTTTTCAGCTCTTTTTCGAGCGATGCCGTGCCGGCGTAATTGAAAACAGTGTTCAGGTATCCGTTTCTGAAATTTTCATAGGACGAATTCTTTTTCGCGGACTTTACCCAACTGACTCGGGAGCCGGAAATTGACGGCCTGTAGCCCTCGATCCATTTTTTGTATTCCGCGTTGTGGCCGCTTGTGAACTTGAAATGAATGCCGCTGAAATCGCCGACGGAATACAAATACTCCGCACGGAACCGGATCACTGTGTCCGCGCATTGCTGCAGGTCGCGGACTCCGGTGTCCATATCCACTACCGCGTATGCGGCGTCACGATTCTGTTTTAGTTGCCCGTTATAGAGGCGAACAGGCGGATTTCCCTTTTTCAAAGGCAGAAATCTCAGCCATTCTTCGAATGAGCCCGGCTTGACCGCGACCCGCTCGTATCCGGCCGGAACCTTTATTCTTTTCGCTATCGATTCAGCATCCTTATAGTCGGTTAGCCATGAGTATTTGTTTGCCGCCGCAAGCGCAACCGGCAGAGAAATTATCAAAATCGCCGACAGTATGATTGATGTAATAAGTCGCTTAAAAACAAGATTTTTCATGATTCTCCGCTGTTCAATAAACGCAGTTGTGTTTTTCCGAATTCAGAAACAGCTTTATTGTTGTCTTCAAATTTTTACTTTTTCTTTTCCCTTTCTACATTCTGCCTTCTACTTTTTACTGCATTTTATACCGCTTTCGCGCTCCGGTCAGCCACTCGTTTATCACTTTGTTCCGAGCCACTTCGTCGTTCCACTTGCCTGTCGCAAGTTTCATGGCTTCGTCTTCCGATATCGGAACCTTAAGGGCCGCCGCAAGCTTTTTGTTGCCCTTGTTTTTCGACGATTTTTCGCATGCAGAGGCAAGCTCTTCGTGCGTGTCGATAATCAGAGCGCCGACGAGGTCGTTGATCAGGTTCCAGCGCGCGGTCGCTTTCTCGAAATCGTAGGCGAATCCTTTTTTCTCCTTGAACGGGTTGATAAGCACGTTAGACTTCTTCTCGAAATCTTTGTAAAGCCCGGGCAGAACGCTCATCTTATTCAACGAGAATTCCTTCGGGCCGCCGGAGATGCCTTTTTTATACAGCCACAGGCGCTGGCCCTCCGGGCTGAGAACGAATCGTATGAAATCCTGCGCAGCCGCAACATTCTTCGCGCCCTTCAGAATCGCGATCGGGTCCGGAGTTATAACCGTCGACTTCGCGGGCATGGTGAATCCCAGCCGCGCGGCGCCGGTTTCCTCTATGGCGGAGAACGCGTAAGAGTCGAGCGTCAGCCCCTCCGCCACTTCGCCAGTAGACAGGTCCTTAATCGTCTGGCTCGAACTTTTCGGGAATGATCGCACATTGCCGCCCATCCGCAAAAGAATGTCCCAGCCGCGCTCCCAGCCGTATGACTGAAGAATTACCTCATACATCACATGAACCGTGCCGCTGTGGCGCGGGTCTCCGGAGCCGACAAGGTTGAAAAGATCGGGCGATGCGAGGTTCGCCCAAGACACCGGCTGTTTAATGTTGTACATCTTTAGAAGCTTTTTATTGTACAAAATGCCGAATCCGGACACCGATGCGCCATACCATCGGAATTCCGAATCATACAGCGGAACGCCGTTCAAGTCTTTCCGCAAACGGGCGAGTTCTTTTGCTGGAAGCTTGTAGGGAACGAGCAACCCGGCGTTCGCCAGTTCGGTGTAGGGGTCTATCCCGCCGCCATAAAAGAGGTCGGCGCCGATTCCTTGCGGGCTCCGCTCGAACCCGGATTTGATAAACTTAAGGTCGTCCGAGGAGCCGCCCTGATCCAGCCACGTCAACTCGATTTTTTCCTTGCCCTGTTTTTCGCGCCAGATTTTGAACGCGCGAGTGAACTCGCTGCGGATTCCTTCCCAGTGCGGGGAGACGATGACGAGCTTGTTTTCCGCGGCCGCGCGCGCCGGATTGACAAACAGCAATAACGCGAACGCCGCCGCAGCTGCGAGCATTAGTCCCTTTTTCATAGACGTTTTCCTTTCGCTCCGCGCGGTTCGCGGCGCGGACCCGATAGATTATACCAGAATTTGCCGCAAAGCGGGATTAGTCGGGCGCGGATAATAGAAAGATGCGAGAAGCGAGAGCGCCGGAATGGAACGAGTTAAGGCGCCGCTAAAAAGAAGATGCAAGGCTGTCTCGAACTTGCATAATAAAGCGCAAAAAGATTTTCGAAATTTCCCGAAATCAAGACAAAAGTAGTAAGAAGAAGCCAGAAAATGGCCGACGGCATAAAACTATATGCAACTATACGCGCGACCTGCCGGTGATATTACGGTATTCCGTACTCCCAAAAAGTTATAAACATATTAAGCCTCGATTTCTTCACTTTTTCACATAGTTATCCACATTTATTAACATTAGGAATCAAATCCCTTTTTCCCATAAAAGCGATATTGTCGAATAATTATCCGGGCAAAAAAAGAAACGATAGGTATACGCAACTATACTCATCAAGGCCCTCCCAATTACGCTTCCTCATTATTTCGACCGTGTTTCTTATTGTAAAAGTCCGGCCATAATCGCATACTATTGCATAACTATGCGCATGTTTGGATAAAAAAGAATACGATTTGCCGTGCCGCAACTTCCCACTTATTGACTTTGTTTCGGTTTTGCGTAGCTGAAAATGAAAAAGACAAATGAAAGAAACCCTTTTTCGAGAAAAGGTTTTCAAACTTTTCCAAAGGCTTCAGTAAGGTTTGAATGAGCAATTAAGCCTTTAAGTAGATAAATGAGGCCCGAATAAAAAGCCGGCTGGCCGGCAAAAGGTTTTCAAACTTTCCTAAAAGCTTTAGTAACAGGTATATGGAATTCCACGAATTGACCGGCAACACGGAGGCTGTTTGCCGCATCGCAATTAACGAAAGCGCAACAGGCTTTGTTAGCGCATTGGCAATATTGCTTAACGTAAACATACGAGGCCCGAAGCAAAAAAGTTTTGAAAGGATTGTAATAAAAACTTTTTCAAAAGTTTTCCTTATATAGCATTAAGAGCGCGCGCAGACGCTCGAAGCGTGCAGGCCAGCCAGCTTTTATTCGTGACTCATCTATCGACTATCGACTCATATTCTCATTTGTCATCTTCGAACCAAGCGAAGCGTTAGAAAGTTTGGGAAAAGGAGTTTGAGGGAAAACTTTTTTCAAAAGGTTTTCTCTCGACATTCATTATTTCATTATTTTCTGATTAATCTTTGTCTTCTTTCGGGGGAGAGCCGAGGCGAGTGACGTTTTCGGGGGAGACCAGTTCGTCGAATTGGGAGCCGGAAAGCAACCCGCGCTCTATGGCGAGATCGCGGACGCTCCGGCCGGTTTCGCGGGCGGCGGAAGCGATCTCCTGCGCCGCTTCGTAGCCGATCGTCTCCACGAGCGCCGTCACGCTCGCCGTCGAGTTGTCGACATTTCGGCGGCAGCGTTCCTCGTCCGCCTCGATGCCTTCAACGCAGTGGCGGCGGAACAAGTCGCACGAGTTCGCAAGCAGATCGAGGCTGACTAAAAGCGCGTCTGCGATAACCGGCATATAGGCGTTAAGCTCGAGGCTGCCGGAAGAACAAGCGTTCGCGATCATCGAGTCGTAAGACATCACCACCATTGCGGCCTGAGAGACCGCTTCGGGGATGACGGGATTCACCTTGCCGGGCATGATCGAGGAGCCCGCCTGTCGCGCCGGTAGCCTGATTTCACCGATCCCGGCGTGCGGGCCTGACGACAGAAACCGCAGGTCGCCGGCGATCTTCATCAAGTTAGTAGCGCAGGCCTTAAGGATACCGCTCACTTCGACGAACGCATCGGTGTTCTGAGTCGCCTCGAAGAGATTCTCCGCGCGGGCGAGGCCGAGTCCGGTGACCTCGCGGAGCTTTTCGGAAACCAGAAATATATACTTTCGCGGGGCGGCCAGACCGGTTCCGATGGCGGTTCCGCCGAGATTCACCACGCGAAGCCGTTCCTCGCATTTGTAGATGCGCCAGCGGTCGCGGCTGAAGGCCTCGGCGTAAGCGCCCATCTCGCGTCCGAGCGTCGTAAGGGCCGCGTCCTGCATCTCAGTGCGGCCGATCTTAACGATGTGGGCGAATTCCTTTTCCTTGCGTTGAAACGCCTCTACGAGGGCCGCTATCTGCGTTTCGAGGCGCCGCAGCATCTTTATGGCCGCCACGCGCAACGCGGTCGGATAAGTGTCGTTAGTGGATTGGTGGAGATTGACGTCTTCGAGAGGGCTGACCGTTGCGTAGTCGCCGAGCGGGCGGCCGAGAATCTGGAGCGCGCGGTTGGCGACGACCTCGTTCACATTCATGTTGGTGGATGTGCCGGCGCCGCCCTGAAAGGAGTCGACGACGATGTGGGCGTCGAGCAGGCCTTCCATCAGCTCGGAGCAGGCGGCTTCGATAGCGTCTGCTTTCGGGCCGGTCAGGAATCCGAGTTCGCGGTTAGTCAGGGCGCAGGCGAGTTTCACCGCGCCGTAAGCGTGGATCAGTTCGCGGTGCACGGGCCTGTGCGAGATCGGAAAATTATCGAGCGCGCGCTCGGAGTAAATCCCGTGCAGCGCCTCCGCCGGAACATTCACCTGACCCAGCAAATCATTTTCAATCCGGTAACTCGACATGGGTTAATTATATTGGTTTATTTTAGGAAGGTCCATTCTAAATGTAATAGTATTTGAACAGAAATAATTTTAGCAACATTTTTGCCGGCTGAAACTTGATATCGTGTGACGGAGAGGACGTCGTTGCGAGGAAGCCTTATTAGGCTGACGAAGCAATCCCAGACATGGAGATAGGAATTGAGTTTGGGGTTGCTTCGGCGCTTCGCTTCTCGCAATGACGCATTACGAGTATTGGGCGCTCAGAATGCCGCTTTCTTGGTTGGCAAAACGTATACTGGATTTATTTTTGATTAATAAATAAATTTGGAGGCGGATTATGAAAAAGAAAAATCGACCAGAACAAGAATTTGAAGATGATGGGATGCCATCAACAATAGACTTCGAATATTTACTTACAAATATGATGGGAGGAAAAAGATGTCATGGGTCTGCAGGACACCATGACTTGAATGCTTGGAAGGAAGTAGTGGGAAAAATATTCAAATCTTTAAAAAAGCATATCTCTTACAATGTTGAATCAACAGACAATTTTCATAAAAAAGAAATGCTTCAGGAATGCAAAAGGGCATTGGAAAATATTTCAGAGGCAGAAATTGTTCATCATGTTAATGAGGCGGCGATTATCAGATTGACTTACTTGGCATTTTTGTTGCTGGGACAACAACCGGATAATAAGGACAAAAATATATTGAATAGGGCGGAGCATTACAAACTCGATAAATTTAGAAAAATTACATGCTCTCAAACAAATGATCAGAAAATACAATTATTTTTATTTTTGATAACAGAAAAGCCGTACATTAATAAGTATAAAGAAAGCAAATATTTTATAGGGTTCAACAAGAAATATTGTGAGGGTCTTTGTTGTGACGATAATGAAAGCAATTTTGAACAAATTAGCAGGAGTCGCAATATTATATCTAATTCGAAATCCGAACTTCGTAGAAGGTATGTAGATATATTCCATGGTGATAGCTATAAATTTCTCGAATGGCTAAAGAAGGAGTTTAAGGATGTCTATAAAGATATTGCCGAAGACATGGTTTGTTTATAAAAACCAGCATTAAGCAAGGAAATCGAAACGCCAAATAATCATCTCGCTTCGCTTTCGGGCAACAGGAGACGGTGTTTCAGGCCGTCATGGATATCGCGCCCGGACATGGAGATAGGAATAGAGTTTGGGGTTGCTTCGGCGCTTCGCTTCTCGCAATGACGGCACTTTCGTTTTATATATCACAAAACGTCAATGTTGAAAAACGGATTAATCCTTGGCTAAATCCAGCAGGATGTTTTTGAGGACGGCGGCGGAGTTGCGAAAACTGTCCTGTTCGCAGGAGTGGAGGGCGACTTTGATTTTGCGCACGATGCCCGCGCGGCCGATGACGGCGGGGATGCTGAGGCAGACGTCAGAAATGCCGTAGTAATCCTGAAGCAGGCAGGATACCGGATAGATATCGTTGCCGTCGCGAAGGATGGACTCGCAGAGTCGCGCGACGGCGAGGCCGATGGCGTAGTAGGTGGCGCCTTTTTTCGCGATTATTTCGTACGCCGCGTTTTTGACCTTGTCGGCGATGGCGATCATTTCGTTTTCGTCGAAATCGGGCAGCGTTTTAATGTTGACGCCGCCGATGGAGGCGCCGCTCCAGACGGGGAACTCGGAGTCGCCGTGCTCGCCGAGAATGTATGCGTGCACGCTCGACGGGTTGACCTTGAAGCGGCGGCCGAGCAGGAATCTGAATCGGGCGGAGTCGAGAGTCGTGCCGGTTCCGAACACGCGCGATTCCGGAAAACCCGAGTAATTGATGGCGAGATGGGTCAGAATGTCCACCGGATTGGTTACGACGATGATGACGGAATCGGGCGCCGCTGCCGCAACTTGGGGGATCATATTTTTGAATATGGCGGCGTTTTTCCTGACGAGGTCGAGGCGCGTTTCGCCTGGTTTCTGAGCGGAGCCGGCGCAAACGACGACGATATTCGAGCCCTCGCAGGCGGCGTAATCGTTCGAAAAAGTTATTCTTGCGCCCGGCGCGAACTGGATTCCGTGAAGGAGGTCCATCGCCTCGCCTTCGGCTTTATCGCCGCGAGTGTCGATGAGCATGATCTCCGAGCCGATGTTTCGCGTCATCAGCGCGAAGGCTGTTGTCGAGCCGACAAAGCCCGCTCCGAGAATTGCGATCTTATCCATTAAAACGCCTCCCGTTTTCCCGCAGCTATATAACACGACATCAGGAATCTTTGTTCAAGAGGGCGGCGAGCTCGGATTCGCCGATGATTGCGACGCCGAGTTTTTCGGCGTTGTCTCGTTTCGAGCCGGGGTCTTCGCCGCAGACGAGGTAGCTGGTTTTTTTCGAGACGCCGGAAGAGACGCGGCCGCCTGCGGTTTCGATGTCGCGCTTGATCTCATCCCGCGGGCGGGAGAGGGAGCCGGTGATGACGAATGTCAACCCGTCGAGCGGTCGCGGGCCAGCCGCGCGCATTTCCTGTTTCATATTCAGGCCTGCGGCGCGAAGCTTTTCGACAACCGCTTTAACGCTTTCCTGAGCGAAGAATTCGAGAATGCTGGCGGCGACGGTCGGGCCGACGTCGGTCACGCCGGTGAGTTGTTCTTCGGTGGCGTCGGCGAGCGCGTCGAGAGAGCCGAAAGCGTCGGCGAGAAGCTGGCCTGTGCGCTGTCCGACGTGTCGGATGCCGAGCGCGAAGATCAGCCGTCCGAGAGGAGCCTTTTTGCTGCGCTCCAGACCGGCGACGGCGTTTTCAGCCGACTTGTCGGCCATGCGGTCGAGCGCGGCGAATTGTTCTTTCGTCAGCGAATAGAGGTCTCCGAAATCGTGGACGAGGCCGTTGTCCACGAGTTGGTTGATGAGGCTCGGGCCGAGGTTTTCGATGTCGAGCGCCTGACGCGAGCAGAAATGGGCGAGCCGTTCGCGGAGCTGGGCGTCGCAGAATGCGTTAGGGCATCGCGAGTCGACTTCGCCCTCGGCGCGAACGGCGGCGGCGCCGCATACCGGGCAATTTTCAGGAAAAACGAACGGCGGTTCTTCGCCCGCGCGCTTTTCCTTGAGAACGCTGATGATTTGCGGAATGATTTCGCCGGCTTTGCGCACGAGAACGGTGTCGCCGACGCGGATGTCGAGGCGCCGGATTTCGTCTTCGTTGTGGAGCGTGGCGCGTTTGACGATAGTGCCGGAGAGCTGTATCGGTTCGAGGTTGGCGACCGGAGTGAGTTTTCCGGTGCGGCCGACCTGAATTTCAATGCTCGCGACAGTTGTGGGTTTCTGTTCGGGCGGATATTTGAAAGCGATGGCGAAGCGCGGGTGGTGGCTTGTTGCGCCGATCGAGCGTTGCTGCACGAGGCTGTCGACTTTAATCACCATGCCGTCTGTTTCATAGTCGAGTTCGCTGCGTTTGGAGTCCCAATCGCCGATGTGCGCGACGAGCGCGTCGAGAGAGGCGAGGCGCTTGAAGTGGGGCTCGACGGGGAGGCCGAACGAGCGAATTTGTTCGAGGCAGTCGAAATGGGTTCGAGGCATGAGGCCTTCGCGGCGGCGGAGCCAATAGAGAAAAATGCTGAGCGGACGTTGCGCTGCGGCGGCCGGATCGAGGAGCTTGAGCGAGCCGGCGGTTGCGTTGCGCGGGTTAGCGAACAACTGTTCTCCGGCGGCGGCGCGCTCCTCGTTCATCTTGTCGAAATCGGGGCGCGACATATACGCCTCGCCGCGGACTTCGAGTTCATCGCCGGGTTCGAAGACGCCGTTGAGGCGCAGAGGAAACGAGCGGATGGTTTTCACATTTTCGGTTATATCGTCGCCTTTGCGGCCGTCGCCGCGGGTGGCGGCGCGCAGGAGCGTTCCGCCGCGGTAGATTATCGACACGCTCACGCCGTCGATCTTCAGTTCGGCGATGTAATCGATCTGTTCGTTCGCCGGGAGCGCCTTGCGGACGCGCTGGTCGAATTCTGACAGGTCTTCGATGTTGTACGAGTTGTCGAGCGAGAGCATCGGCGCCTCGTGGACGACTTGCCTGAAGCCGTCGATCGGCGCGCCGCCGACCTTTTGTGTCGGCGAGTCGGGCGTGGCCAGCTCAGGGTGCGCCGCCTCAAGTTCCTTCAGGCGCGAGAAAAGCCGGTCGTAATCGAAGTCGCTGATTGTCGGCGCCGCGTCTATGTAGTAACGCCGGTTATGTTCTTCAATTTCCCTGCGCAGCGCAATAACTTCCTGCTTCGGGTCCACCGGCTCTTCCTGAAAAAAAGAAATCTGCGTCATCTTATGGTTAACTGCTTTCTTAATTCTTTGTTTGTTCGTTCTTTCCCTGTTTGCAAACTATCAATCTCCAGCTACCGTTTTATCCCTTGTCATCCGGATGCACGAACGGTTTTTTGTCTATCGTGATTCCGAAAATGCGGCCGATGTAAGAGAGTTCGCGCTCGTGAAGGGCGAGCCTGAAGGATGCGAGCATAGTTCTGTGGCGCCTGAAAGTGTAATAAGTCTGAGCTGCGAGATCAATCAGGTCGCTGTTGCGTATGACGGCGCGCGGGATCAGGCGAATCATGTCCTCCAGATTCATTTTGACATATTTTATAACGAGTTCGCCGAAGTAGAAACATTCATAGGAGATATCGAACTGCCTTTCGTGCTGAGCAGGTGTTGAGGTTTTGCGGCACAGGTCGAAATAAGTTTCTTCGCCGATGCAGTCCGGGAGCGGCCCGCGCGAGCATAACTCGCGGGCGAAACCGCGGTTCAAGGCGTCGGTCATGTTATCGAGTTCGGTGACCTGATTCATGACGCGTACAGTGTCAGGCAAGACGATAAAGCGCATAAAGCGCGAGTTGACGATACGCGAGTAAGCGCGGTTGCGCGGCGTGAATCGGGCGCGGCGGTCCGGGGGCGGATAGAGGAGTCCGAAGAAGTAATCGTGGAGATCGGAATATTGCGAGAAGTCGCAGTAAGTCGCTTCGAGGCGGCGGCGTTGATAGTCATAAATTAGAGCCTCGGCGTTCAGCAAACAGTCGGACGCGACGGCGGCCGCTTGTGAAGTGGCGTTTTGACCTGGAGATAAAGGCGTTTGTTCCAAACAGGCGCTCCGTACTGCGCGGTTATTTACAAACACACGTAGGGCGCGGCATGCAGCGCCCCTACGTCATAATTTCACCGCAACCTGACATTTAATTATCGCTTATTTCCGGATCTTTTATCCAATGTTCTCTGGATTTTTCTTATTGATTTTTCCGGCGATTTCAGGTCATGTTCCCAGATTCTCAGGGCCGACCATCCGTCCCGGCGCAGCTCCGCGCGGATTTTCCTGTCTCTGGCGACGTTTCTTGCAATTTTCGCGGTCCAGTATTCCTGATTGGATGCCGGACGCCGCAAGTGTTTCGGGCATCCGTGCCAGAAGCAACTGTCTATGAAAACTGCGATTTTTTCTTTCCTGAAGATGAGATCGGGCGAGCCCTTGACGTTTTCGGGGTGTTTTTTGTAATTCCTGATTCCGGCCTGATTCAGGAGCGCGAAGAATTTATTTTCCAGACCGGTGTTTTTGCTTTTGACGGCGAACATAATCCGGGATCTTGTCTCGCGGTCGAAAGTGTCCATAAAAGTATTCTCACAAAACCTTCAGCCATGAATTATCGAAACCGATGGCGTCCAAAAGGCGGTCGCGATCAAGGAGCGGCGGCTTTTCGATTTTCAAAGCGAGGCGGTCTTCGGGCACTTTTTCAATTATGGTGAACTGCGAGCCGTGCGGCTGCCAGGTGAAGCGGTGGCGTCTGTTTTCATCGAATCCTTCGAGGTTTTTGCTCTTGTTCCATTCCCAGGAGATTCTTTCCGGCTCGAATCTGATTGTTTCGAGTTCGAAAACGGCGACTTCGAGCAAATCTTCGGATTTAACGAGAACGACAGTTCGAAGATATTTAAAATTCTTTTTTATCGCGGAGACGCGTTCGTTCCAGATCGCCAGAACTTTTTCTCCTAAAAGCGACGGCTCCTGATTCAGGATGTCTCCGTCGCCGAATGAAAAGATAGGCGAGTTCCGGCCTGAGATGAGCCGGACGGTTTTCGCGGCGGAAGGGATTTTAACTTTAACTGTTTTGCAGCCCCACGCGCACTGTTCGAGCCGCACATCGTCCAGGCCGACATTCGAGTTTTCCCAATCCGCGCCGATGAGACGCGAGAAAATCTCCTCCCAGTCCTGACCTTCGAGCCGGGGCGACTGCCGAGTTGCGAGAAGAAAAACCAGTTCGCGGCCCAGCCTGACGGCGAAATGCGCCGGAAACTTATTCAAAGGGTAGGGCGGCTCATACTTCTGAACGTTTCTTAACTTTGGCTCAAGCAATATGTTTCGCCTCGTTTTATTAATACTGATGAACTTAAGATTATCTGCCGGTTCCGCGCTTGTCCCAGCCGAGCGCTATGAACATCTGCTCCAAAACCGCGGTTACAGTAGGGATGGAAACCGAGTTGCCAGCCTGTTTTCTCGTTTGAGAATCGTTGCATACGATTTCGAAAGTGTCCGGGAATCCCTGAAGGCGCAGCATCTCGCGGGGCGTGAGTCTTCGCTCGCCGTTGACAAGCAGATAGTTGTATGAAGCTCCCGCGCGCAGAGCGCAGGAATAGGGATAAGCGCTGATGTGGCCGGCTTTGTTTTCGTGCCAGATCGTCAGTTCCTTAGTCGGCGCGCGTTTGCTCAGGCGTTTCTGTTTGATATTTTCGGAAACAAAATATTTAGCCGCCGGTTTTTTCTCGAGAATCCCGCTTAGCGGTTTCATTTTTACGCCGCCGTCCGGCCAGACGAAGTCGCGCGGTTCCCTGAAGCCGACGATGAAAACGCGTTCGCGTTTCTGAGGCAGCCCGTAGTCGAGCGCGTTTAGGACGCGATAGTCGGCGTGATAGCCGAGTTCGTTGATCGTTTCGAGAATGCGTTTGAGAGTGTGGCCTTTGTCGTGGCCGACGAGCAACTTAACGTTTTCGAGCAGAAACGCCGCCGGTTTTTTTTCTTTAACAACGCGCGCGATATGGAAAAACAAAGTTCCGCGCGTGTCCTCGAAACCCTTCATGTCGCCGCAGATGCTGAACGGCTGGCAGGGGAAGCCGGCCAGCAGGATGTCGTGGTTTTTAATGTCTGCCGCGTCGACGACAGTGATGTCGCCGTCGGGCGTTTCGCCGAAATTGGCGGCGTATGCCTTTTGGCATTCCTTGTCGATGTCCGACGAAAAAACGCAACGCGGCGTTATTTTATATTTCCTGCAGGTGTTTTCGAATGCGATTCTAATGCCGCCAATTCCGCAGAACAGGTCGACAAACCGCGCTTTATTCCCGGCGATAGCCATAAATATTTAAACTCTCCAGCAATAATGAAAACAGCATCTTTAAAACTGTTTCGCATATTCTATGCATCATAAAAAAACGTGTCAAACCGGACCGGAGTTTCACAGAGGAAAAGAGGAGGTCAGGAATCTTTTTTGTAATGGCCGCTTTTGCCGCCTTCTTTTTCGAGGAGGAAGAAGGGTCCGACGACGATGTCGCGCTGGACGGCTTTGCACATGTCGTAGATGGTGAGGGCGGCGACGGCGGCGGCGGTCAGCGCTTCCATCTCGACGCCTGTGCGGTCGAGCGCCTTGACGACGGCGGTGATGACGATTTCGCTCGCGCCGCGGTCTGCTTTGAAGTCGATTTTGACGTTCGTAATTTTCAGAGGGTGGCAGAGGGGGATCAGTTCTGAAGTTTTTTTCGCGGCCTGAATGGCGGCGATGCGGGCGACCTGAAAGACGTCGCCTTTGGGGATGTCGCCGTCGAGAATCTTGTCGAGAACGTCCGGGCGAAGAGAAACGCTGCCCTGAGCCGATGCGCGGCGCTCGGTAGTGTTCTTATCGGAGACGTCGACCATCGAGGCGCGGCCCTTGTCGTCGATGTGAGAGAGTTCATTCATGATTTATCCGTGCCGTTGCAGGCGTTGCGCATGGTTTCGGCGGACATTTCGGGCGACATCGGATTGATGTAGAAGCCGGTGCCCCATTCGAAGCCGGCGATCTGGGTCAGGCGAGGGATGATCTCCATGTGCCAGTGATAGTGATGAGTTTTGTTCGTGTTACAGGGCGTTGTGTGAATGATGTAGTTGTAGGGCGGATGGCCGAGAGCGTTGTCGAGCCGCCTGATCGAGCGCTGGAAGCAGGAAGCGAAGGTCGGAATCATGTGGTTTTTCAGCTCTGAAAATTTCTCGCTGTGTTTTTTTGGCAGGAGCCACATTTCGAAAGGGAACCGAGCGGCGAACGGGCAGAAAGAGATGAAATCTTCGTTTTCCTCGACGACGCGTTTTTTGAAAGCGCGTTCCTCGTCGATCATGTCGCAGAACACGCAGCGGTCCTTGAAGTCGAGGTAGGAGAGAGAGCCCGCGAGTTCCTCGCTGATGCGCTTGGGAACGGTTGGCGTGGCGATTAGTTGAGAATGAGGGTGCGAGAGCGAGGCGCCGCCGGCTTGGCCCGAGTTCCGGAAAATCAGGATGTATTTGAAGCGCTCGTCTTTTTCGAGATCGATCATGCGCTCGCGGTACATCCAAATGAGATCGGTCAGGTTCTGGTCGCTCAGCGTTGAGATAGTCTGCTCGTGGTCCGGCGTTTCAATGAAGACTTCGTGCGCGCCTACGCCGTTCATGATGTCATACATGCCGTAGGCTCTTTTGTTAAGATCGCCTTCAATAGTTAGCACGGGATATTTGTTGGATACGACGCGGACGCGCCAGCCTGGCGTGTCGGGCAGCGAAACGCGTTCGCGCACGGCGGCGATCTCGGGCGGAGTCATGTTTTCGTTGCCCGGACAGAAAGCGCAGAAGCCGCTTGACTTGTGCGGTTCGGCTGGAAGAAAATCAGTAGGCCGTTTTCCGCGCTCAGTTGAAATTATCACCCAGCGTCCGAGCACCGGGTCTCTTCTTAATTCAGACATATCTCCTCAATCTAAGCCGCCCGCGGAGATTATAACTATTATGCGGGCAATGTATAGCGTGTTTGCGCTAGTATATTCAGTATAACAACCAGTCAATTGTTTTCACTTCGTCAGGGCGAACGCAAGGTTTTCCCCAACGACCTTTTTCAGCGCGGCGATGAAAGTCCGCGAAGAAACGCCGCCGTGTCCTCCGGTTTCGAAGTGCAGATATAAATGCCGGACGAAATCTCGAATCCGACTGAAGGCACGACGCGCGGAAGAATCTGAATAAACCAGTGATATTTCTCGCGGTGGCGCGTGTTCGTCGGGCAGGCCTGAATCAGATAGTTATAGTCAGGGTCGCCGAGACCGACGTAAATCCTGTAAAGGATGTCGCGCATAACCTGAGCGAGTTCGGCAATCTCCGTGTCCGAGGCTTCGCCGAAAGTTGCGCAGTGGCGTTTGGGAATGACCCACGTCTCAAAAGGCGTTTGAGAAGCGAACGGCTCGAAAACGATGAAGCGTTCGGTTTCGAGGACGAGACGCTGTTTTTCCTTGGCGCGAAGAGTGGCCTCGACGGTGTCGCAGGCGACGCAGCGGTTGTGGATGTCGTAATATTCCTTGGCGACGTTCAGGCGCAACTGGATGCGCATGGGAATGACCGGCGTTGCGAGCACCTGCGAGTGCGGATGTTCGAGCGAAGCGCCGGCTTTTACGCCGTAATTGCGGAAAATGTTGATGAGCATGATCTGCTCGTCTTTTTCGAGTTGGCGGTAGCGCTCACGATAGATGAAGAAGAGCCTTTCGACCATGCGGCGGTTCATAGTGGCGATAGTGAGGTCGTGGCGCGGCGTTTCGACGATGACGTCGTGGACGCCGAAGCCGCGCACTCCATTGAAGAAGTTGGCCTCCTCGAACCAGTCGGCCTCAACCCACGGGTCGAGAGCGGGGTACTTATTAGGGACGACGCGGACGTTCCAGCCGCCGGAGTCGGGCGGTGAGTTTTCCGGCCGGTCTGCGAGGGCTTCGGGCGGCGTCATCTTTTCGTTGCCTGCGCAGAAAGGGCAGGAGGGGTTGTGCGCCGGTGGCGCGGGCTTCTCGGCTTCGCGGTGAAAATCCTCGGGCCGGCTGGCCCGTTCGGACGCGATGATCACCCAGTCGCCCGTCATTCTGTTCTGTCTGAGTTCGGACATTGTTGATTAAACCCGGCCTTGCCGGCGCGCGCTTACGCGTCCCGCCGGTTCCCGCGCTGATTGCCCCCGGCGTTATTTTGATGTCCCGAAGTCCACTTTTGGAACTTCTTTTTCCGCCTGCGGAGTTTCCAGCATCGTGCGCGGCTGGTACTTGAAAAGGCCCGCGAAGAATGAGCCGGGGAAACCCTTCACATAAATGTTGTACGTTTTGACCGATTCGTTGAAGCGCTCGCGCTCGACCGCGATTCGGTTCTCCGTTCCGGCAAGCTCGTATTGCAGATTGATAAACTGCTTGTCGGCCTTCAGGTCCGGATAGCGTTCCACGATGACGAGCAGCCGGGACAGAGCGCTCGATATCGAGTTGTTGGCGTCAACTTTTTCCTGCACATTCGTTGCGCCGGCGAGTTTCGAACGCGCTTCGGCGATCTGAATGAATATCTCTTTTTCGTGGCTTGCGTAGCCCTTTACCGTGTTCACCAAGTTCGGAATCAAATCGTTTCGGCGCTTGAGCACGTTGTCCACCTGCGCGTACTTCGCGTCAACTTCTTCGTTCATCGCAACCAGCTTGTTTTTCGCTCCTATGAACATGCCGCCGAAGATCAAAACGCCGATGATCAGCAGGCCGCCGCATCCGAGCGCGAACTTGAATCCGTTTCCCATCTTTATTACCTCCACGCAAAGTCATTTCAAATTAACAGCTATTATTATAATATCCTGTTTTTAATTGCATAATTGACCAGAATAACTCATTGTAAATTTTATTAGAATTATACTACAAGATGACGGAGACATATCGGCGTTTTTTCAGAGTGGCGGGACGGCGACAAACGTTGAGCGATTATATTAATCATCTAATAACGCCTGATATTGTTCTACCAGCCGCCGGAGGCGCCGCCGCCGCCGCTGCCGCCGCCGCCGAATCCTCCGAAACCGCCGCTGAAACCGCCTCCTCCTCCAGAAGACCAGCCTCTGCTGCCGCCGCTTCCGGAAAACAGGAGTAGAAGCAGCAACGACGGGTGTCTGATGAATAATATGATCAAGAATATCGTGAAAATTAAACTGATGATTTTCTTGAACAGCGGGAGTTCTTTTATTGGCGCCTGTTGCGCGGCCTGATAATTCAAGCCGAGATCAGCCATCGTCAGGTTGTACTCGGGGAGCGTTCGCTCGACAACCGCTTCGGCGCCCGCCTGAAGGCCGCCGCTGAAGTCGCCCGTTTTGAATCGCGGCGCCATCACATCGCTCACTATCGCGCCCGCCGCCGCGTCCGGTATCGCTCCTTCGAGTCCGTACCCGACCTCGATTCTCATCTTTCGGTCGTCAATCGCCACAACGATCAGGACGCCGTTGTCCTTTTCCTTGCCCCCGATTCCCCATGCTTCGAATAGTTTCACGGCGTACTCGTCAATAGAGGCATAGGGCGCGAACGTCGGCACGACGGCGACGGCGATCTCCGCCGTGGTTTTGTCCTTCACCGCGACGAGCAATTGTTCGAGTTGCGCCTTTGTGTTCGCGTCCATTACATTGGCATAATCGTTAACATAACCCGTCGGATTCGGAAAATTCTGCGCGGCGTTCAAGGTGGGCGCGCCGGAGAAAAGCAGCGCGAGCGCCGCTATGAAAATGAAAGCGAGAGATTTTATTGTAATGGTTTGTCTGTTCATTTTTCAGTCTCGAAAGAGTCGATGTAGCGCGTGAGCGCGTCGAGTTCGGCGATATAGGCGCTGAAAAGCGAATCGAGTTCGGCGGAGGAAAGCTTGCCTCTGCGTTTTTTTGCCTGAAGCAGGCCGCGGAAAGCGACGAGCCGCAAGCCGGTTTTAGTCTCGATGGCTTTGATCAGCGAGTCCTGGTCGCGTTCCGGCGCAGCGCCGGTGAGACGCAGGATGTTTCTGAAAACGGTGAAGAAAGTCGGGAGCGTGCTTTCGAGGAACGACCTGAACTTTGCCGGGTTGCCGCCCACCTCGAAGTAGGACTGGGTCAGCCGCAGGTTTTTGCCGCGCAGGTTTTCCTCAATTTCCAGCCGCAGATTCAGTCGCGAGATGTCGGCCGTGTCGAGCGGATTCACGCCATGGAATGCAACGCTGCCTTCCTTCCATTCGAGAAATTCCATAGGGAACACGTCCGTTGAGTCGGCGATGAATTCGCTGTCGACCACTATCGGCCGCGCGCGCAGTTTTTTGAAGTGGCGGTTGAAGACCGGAAGCAGCGTCTTGAGCAGCGGCAGGTCAACCTGATCGAAAACCATGAAAGTGTTTATGTCGGATTTGCCCTGCACATAATGCTGGCCGGTCGCGCTGCCGAACAGCACGGCTGCCGTTAGAGAGCGGCCGCCGCTTTTTGCCGCCGCCAGGGTGTCCTCAAGGAGCGCCTCGAGCATCGGCGCGACTTCCTTTCGCATTTTGTCCGAATTCTTAATCGTCGCCATTTTTACCTCCGCAGATACGTTCATACGTCATTTCATAAAAGATTTTAACTATATGCGAGATGTGAAATAACTATATTGCCATACAACATTCTTTTCAAATTAAGCTCTGCCCGTTAAGAAAGGGTTGGATTCCTTCTCGCTCCCGATGGAAGTCGAGGGGCCGTGGCCGCAGTAAACTTTAGTGTGCGGGGGCAGCGTGAGCAGCTTCCGCTTGATGTTGCTGATAAGCGTGTTGTAGTCGCCGCCGGGCAGGTCCGTGCGCCCGATCGAGCCGTAGAAAAGCGTGTCGCCCGCGAATACGCAGTCGCCGAAGTTGAAGCACAGGCCGCCCGGCGAGTGGCCCGGCGTGAGTATGACTTCCGCTTTCAGATTCCCCACAGTGATTATGTCGCCTTCGTTCAGGAACCCGTCGATTTCAGGCTTGTCGCCGAACCGCACCCCGAAGAAACGGCACTGCTGGTCGTAACCCTCGACGAACGGAGCCTCCGTTTCGTGCAGCAGGAACTTGGCGCTTTTCGCTTTTCGGATCGCTTCGACCGCCCCGATGTGGTCTATATGCGCATGTGAATTGATGATGCG
>Ga0172379_10003015_pt1 | contig 27980 bp, 23 predicted proteins | sample GrowelOW334metaG_FD_119756 | JGI IMG/M metagenome (GOLD analysis project Ga0172379, IMG submission 119756) | Groundwater microbial communities from an aquifer near a municipal landfill in Southern Ontario, Canada - Groundwater well OW334 metaG | ecosystem: Environmental > Aquatic > Deep...
CGTGAGTACACCGTCTTGTTCATGCGCTTTTACGTTGCATACTAGATGGGGGGTATCGGCATCGTCAGTAGGTACCTTTAGGCCTTCCATAACCATGCGCGTTTTGTACAGCGTTTCGTCAATAAACCCGAATTTGGGTATAAAGATTCGGGCATCGTGCCCCAGCCCATTTAACGAGGTGGCTAAGGACCGGGCCACGGAGGCTACCCCACCCACTCTAGCGTATGGCGCAGACTCCACAGCCACCAGGAGAATTTTTAATTTTGGGGTGTTTCTAACGCCGCCGAGTGATCTGTCTAGTGAGTTTCTTATACTTTTTGGAGATGTACCAGCTTCCACTGGCTAATTGTACCTTTTAGTCTAGCTCGTTTGCAAGGTCGGTTTCGCCCTCAGTCAAGAGATCCAACTTTAGTTGCTCGTCAGAAACTACTTGAAGACCGTGCATTTCTTTTCTGTCCTTGTACAGTTTGGCTTGATTCGACGGTGCTAAGCATAGCTGCGCGGTGTCTTTTGTAGACGGACTAAGCTGCAGTACTCGCTCAAAATACGCCTTATCGCCGGGTCTAATGTAGGCGTTTATCAAGGAGAACGGCTTGATCGGCTTGTGCAACGAAAGCCCGGCCTGCATAGTAAATGCGTAGTCAAGGGAAGCATTCTTTGCGGATTTATCCAACGACTGCGCTATCTCTTTTAACCCCCCTACCCCACTACGGTAGTAGTTAAATTCAGACTCTTCCAACCCATCGCCTACCTCCTCAGGTGCAACTTCCGGTTCGCTCCAAACCTGTGTGGACTGAGCTGGCGACTCGCGCGTAGGCATCTCCTGCGTTTTATATTTTTCCGCGGCCTGCCTAAATTTGGCTAACCAATCAACCGGTTCGTCCTTAACCGTGGCGTCGTCCACCTCCGGTGCGCGGTTAGCACTAACGCTCTCCTTGTCAGCTTTATGCTCATCTGGTTTAGCCGTGTCATAATAAGAGGGTTTATACGCTTCCTCGCCGGTCGCTGCCGCAGCCGGACGATCGGCCATCTGCCCGGACTTTTGAGCCGTAGGGTGGAGAAAGTCGTTAATATTTTGTTTAGTGAATCTATGTCTGCCTGTAGCCGTCTTTACAGCAGCTTGGATCTTGTTTTCATCTAGATACCTGTAAATACTTCGTAAACTAACACCAAGTATCTGGGCAACCTCCGTCGACGTGTATAGTTTTTCACTAAAGGCTGTTTCTTGCATAACTTATTACACTTTACATGATAAAAATTACCTGTCAATATGTCAGACTATGAAAACGCACGGAACCGTACTTTTTGTTCCCACACTATAAGTATGGACTAGCGACTTACATGTTTCCTAAGCAAAGTTAATCGCTGCACTTGCTGGTCGACGTTATTGATTCAACAGCAGTGTGATGTATAATCTTCTTAGCGTATGTGGTCAAAAACCGTAAGCAAACTTAAGCTCAATAAACAACTTCTACAGATGGCAATTACCGCCGTATGTCTGTTAGCACTCACCACGGCTATCTTCCTGTATGCTGGCGGCTATCGGCTAAAGAAAAACGACGACACCAGCTCTGTTCAAATACGAACCACGGGTATGGTCAGTGTCAAGTCAATTCCTCAAGGCGCAAGCGTTTACATCAATGGGGTGCTGGTTACCGCCACCAACAACACTATCCCCGGCGTAGAGCCCGGTAAGCATCTGCTAAAAGTAGTAAAAGCCGGCTATGCCACGTGGACTAAAGACATAGAAGTGTTTCCAGAGCTCGCCACCGACATCACGGCCGTTTTAATCTCACAAACTCCCAGGCTGGAGCCTTTGACTAACACAGGCGCAAAAAACCCCACCATCTCCCCCACCCTAACTGAACTGGCCTTTCTTTCCAGTGAATCGGAGAGTCCTGGGATTGGGGTAGTTTCTTTGTCCGAAGGCACTCTTAGTCTCTTTAAATCGACCCCCAGTGTTGTACTAATGGATACAGCAACCTTTAAGTACTCGCAAAGTAAGTCACTTGAGTGGTCACCGGACGAAAAGAGTTTGCTAATACAACTGGCGGACGGCAAGTACCAGCTATTTAACCTAGTAGACAAGACTACGCCAAGCGCCATGTCGGAGGCTCAGGTGGCAGCTACCAGATCTGACTGGGACGCTGACACTCTGGTCAAACGCAAAGCTTTTATAGAAAAAATAGATATCCCGCAGGAGCTTACGGATCAGGCAGTGGCCAAAGAGACTCTGTGGGCACCAGACGGCAAAAAATTTCTCTACCAAAAGCCCAATGGCGCACAAACCGAGTACCGCGTATACAATTCAGAAAAGCCTTTACCTGTAGGCGAGCAGGTGGACGCGGTGGTCTTTACCACTACTACAACAGACCCACAGCCACAAGTAAGTTGGTACTCCGACAGTTTTCACTTAATTCTCACGGAAGGCAATCCAGAGATGGACAAACACGGCACTATCTACATAATCAGAATTGACGGCACCAACAAAACAGAGATCTATAACAACACACTCTATTCCAGTAAGGCATTCGTAGCCCCCGGCGGAGACAAGCTGGTAGTGTTAACCTCCTTTAAGTCCGCGGATCAGACCAATCTTTACACCATCGGTCTACGGTAAGCCGGGGTGTCTCACTTAGTACTAACCAGCTTTGCGGTCACCACCAATCTGTTGAGCGTGGTTCCCGGCGGATCGCAGGTTTGCAAAGTAAGCAACGGCTCAATAACTGGGCGCGTAAGCGCATACGTGTTAAACCCCGGTACCACCTCACGACCACGCACTCGGTATTCAAGGTCGCGGCCCCTATAAAAAATGTGAATCGTGTCCCCTACCTCCAGCTTTCTCAGCAAGTTAAATACCTGTGCATACGAGCCTAAGCCCCAAAAATTCAGCGACGAATGCGCAAACAAGTAAACATTGCCCGGCTCTGGTGACGGGTATGCGGAGCTGGCCGCATGAGCTACACCGTACCTAAGCGCTGTTTTGTACGCCTGCGCGTCGGAAACCGCTACATCCGCTACCACAGGCGCATTAACACCAATTTTTTCTATCACAATACCAAACTGCCTATCAACCGGTTCCAATGCAATTGGGCGTGTCGTCAAGTATCTAGCAAACACACTGTCTTGTTGCCCAGTTCCCCCAAGAATAAACTCCTGCCCCTTCCGTTGTTTTATAAAATACCACGCCTCGTCGCGCAGATATGGAATTACGGCTACCAACAACAACACCACCCCACAACCTATAAGGGTGTTAGGCAAAACGGTCCAAAACTTCTTTTTTACGTGTGTCAGGCTCATTGGTTACTAGACTCGCCAAGATACTTTGTCCATTGTATACTCAAAGCATGCCTAAGATCAAAAGTACGTGGGTACTGCACGCTCTGGTAGCCGCGGTAGCTCTTACAGTAGTCCCCGTACTAATCGGGCACAAAGCTCTGGCACAAATGGCTATGGGCACGTCCACCAGCTTACAAATCCTATCGCCGGAAGCTAAACCGGGACATATCGTCACACGCATAAACGGCGGCTTTGACCTAGCCAAAGAACCTTATGATGTGGAACTCTTTGGGGTAATTGTAGAAAGCTCCACACTTAGCCTGTTTGACACAACGGAGCCACAAGCACGGCTCGTAATGCAAACGGGCACGGCGCAGATTTTAGTATCGTCCGCCAACGGTACAATCGCCAAAGGCGACTACATCACCTCGTCCAGTAATCCCGGAGTTGGCCAAAAAGCAGACAAAACCGGCTTTGTAATTGGCAAGGCTTTAGAGGACTTTTCTCCCGCCAGCCCTAATGACGCGGGGCCTGTGTGGGCAACGCTAGAGCCTAAAACTGCCTACATCAACAACACCGTGCAAACAAACTTACTGGAAGCCATAAAATCCGGGGCGCTCTCACCGCTGCTAAACCCGGTAGAGTCCCTAAGATACATCCTAGCCGCATTAATTGTAGCCTCCACATTTATTATCGGGTTTTCTACCTTTGGGAAAAGCTCTGGTAGAAGCATCGAGGCCATGGGCAGAAATCCCCTGGCGCAACAAAGCATTAGAACTGCCATGATCTTTAACATGATACTTTCCTTTGGGGTTATGCTAATAGGATTGGCTCTGGCATACCTCATACTGGTACTTTAGACATTCAACATGCCGTGTGCTAAATTAACGCTATGAATTCAAATCTGCCTATACTCGCCCTGCTTTTGATTCTACTAGTACTTTTTGCCTTTTTTGGGTTTCTTCTGGTGGCTCTGGCAGCTATGTATGACAAAAAGAAACAGGCGGAGGAACACTCGCGCGACCAAGCTTACAGCAAAGCCGTGGTACTTTTGGAAGAAGCAAAAAACAAATCCTTGGGTATTATTAAGGAAGCAAATGAACGCGCCAAAAGAATGATTACAGAAACAGATCTGGCGGTCGACGAATCCAAAGACTATGTCCAGGAGCAGTTACGCAACGCTGCCACAACCTTTAAAAATGACGTCTTAAAAGAGTCCCAAGACTTTAAGGTGGAGCTCCATCAAGATGCACTAAGAACGGAGCAAGAACTGCGCGACAAAATCGCCGCCGAGTACATAAAAGTGGAAGCGGAGCTTAAGTCGTACAAAGCAAGCCGACTAAAAGACATCGACGCCAAATCCCTAGAAGTCATAGAGAGTGTAGTTAAGGACTTCTTTGCTAAAACACTAACTGTAACCGATCATTTGGAGTTTATCAGGCAGATGTTAGAGCGACACAAAAAACCCTTTGAGTTTGAAAGCTAATCTTGGTCGGGGTGCGCGGACTTGAACCGCGAACCTCTGCTACCCGAAAGCAGCGCGCTAGCCAATTGCGCCACACCCCGATACAGTTGCTCAGTAAAGTGGTGCCCCCACCCAGACTCGAACTGGAATATCAGGTTTAGGAAACCCGCGCTCTATCCGCTTGAGCTATGGGAGCAGGGCAAAACTGTCTCAACTAACCCCACCTATTTTAGCATCTATTCCACGTCAGTGTTGTACCCTCTAGCCTGCAAGTTAAAGGCTTTGGCGTAGTAGCCATTATTACCCATCAAAAAGTCGTGCGTACCTTCCTCTACAATCTCACCGTGGTCTAGTACAATAATTCTATCGGCATTACGCACAGTGGAAAAGCGGTGGGAAATAATTAGCACGGTTTTGTCCTTAAAAAAATCGTAGATCTTATTAAAGATGTTGTACTCCGACACCGCGTCTATGGACGCAGTAGGCTCGTCAAAAATCACTAAGGGCGCGTTTCGGTAAAAGAATCTGGCAATAGCTAACTTTTGCCACTGACCGGTGGACGGTCGTATGCCGCCTTTAAACTTTTCACTTAGAACTTGGTCAAACTTATTTGGTAAGTTGTCAATAAACTCCAGCGCATCGGCGCTTTGCGCCGCCAACCTAAGAGCTAGCTCGTCTAGTGGTTCGGCAGGATTGCCAATGTAAATGTTTTCTTTAACCGTCAGCTGCGGGTAAGTATTAAACTCCTGAAATAGAACCCCAATGTTTTGATACCAATCAGCGATCTTTAGGTCGCGCAAGTTTTGGCCGTTAACTAAAATCTCCCCCGCAGTAGGAACATATGTTCTACACAACAGCTTGACCAAGGTTGTTTTGCCTGCGCCGTTGTGTCCTACAATGGCAACCTTTTCACCCGCGTGAAGCTTGAGGGATAAGCTGGTAAAGATTAGTTTGTCTGCAGTCGGGTACTTAAATGCCAGGTTCTTAACCTCAATTTCCGGCCCTGCAGACAGCCTGGCCATACTTAGAGTCCCGTCAGGCACAAGAGACTCAGCAATAAACAAGGCGTAGGTGTCCTTTATTCTAAGCGCAAATTCAAATAAGTCGTTTAGACCTCTTAGCACCAAACTCAGGTTACTTTGCAACATACCCAACATGCGTATGTGGAAAGTGGCCGTACCTACAGTTATGGCTTTTGCGATTAAGCTGGAAAAGATCTTAAAGTAGCCGTATAACATAGCCAGATCCGTTAAAAAGCCAAAGCTTCCGTTCCCTACGCGCCATCTTTTTAGAAGCGCCAGCCATTTGCGCATGTACCAGTTGTAAAAATCCATGTATTTTTTATCTAGAAAACCAAATGCGGACGTAACGGCAATTTCCTGTAGCTGCGTGGAGTTATTTAGCTGACTATTTGTCCAGCCGGCGGTCCTAAAATTTTCTGTGTTTTCGTAGCTATACTGGTACATCTGCCCACGATACTTCCTATCCCAAAGCAAATACGGCAAATAGATGACTACCATCAACCCCACCAGCACGGGAGAAACCACCAGTAACGCTCCTGCAGTACTAAGCAGGTTGACTATGTCGGCAACCTCCTGAATCAAATCATCCACATAGGAATAAACGTTTTGTAGATTATCGTTGGCTCTGGTTATTTTGTTGTTGAGTGCAGGCTGCTCTAACGACTGAACCCCCAGGCTGGCAAGTTTGGTATAAAAAGCTTGCACTATTTTGGGTCGGGTAAGTGCTCTTAACGAACTACTTAAGTAGTTGTCCGCGGACTGAATAAGCGTCTGGACGGCAAACAGCCCAAACAGCACTGCTAAAATCTGATATACGCTGCTAAACACGGACGGCTGGCCGGACCCTATGGCCAATACAAAGTCCAACGCCTTGGCAAACACAAAGGCGTATGCAATATTAAACAACCCGTTTAGCACGGTAAAAACAACATACAGCGTGGTTTTTACTTTGTTTAGACTGTAGACAAACTTAAGGGTCCAAACCGATAGGTCTATGAACTCTTTGGTACTCACCCGTTTGTAATCTGAGTCTTTGGCCAAGGTATTAACCGTTTTTTTACCCCACCCAAGCTTCATAACCACCCATAATACACCTTCGTGCTAGAATTGTCAGAGCGCAAGCTCCCGTAGTTCAACGGATAGAATATTGGCTTCCGAAGCCAAGGGTGCGGGTTCAATTCCCGCCGGGAGCACCATGTAGACTGCAAACTGGTATGCAAGTGGCGGAGGGGGAGGGATTCGAACCCTCGTTCGCCTTACGACGAAAGCGGTTTTCAAGACCGCCGCACTAGACCACTATGCGACCCCTCCACAGCGGTCAACTTTTTGAGTTACCTATCAAGATAGAATGCATTTGAGTCATCATGGATAGCAGGGCGGGCGGAGCCAACAGGCTATTGCAATCTTTGGCTGCGTCATCCTTAACAATCCACGGCTCCTGATGTGTCTGCACCTGTTCGGTCGCGGTATCGTAAGTGTACGAATACGCCGGAGTTATCTCATACGGCTCGGTGTACTCCAATACGGCTTCTGCAGGAATAGCGTTGCGCACCAGAATCTTGGGCACACCCTGTAGTTTGGTAGCCATGTCCATAAGCTGCCCATCTAGCGCCAGCCTATCTTTGAGCGACTCAATACCTTTATCGTCGCCCTCCTTTGCCACAAGGCGTACTTGTGAATAACCAGTGCAGGCTTTGTTGTCGCACAATAGATGAAACGTAGCAGTCGGCTGGTCATACTCCACAAACTTGGTGGGCAGTAAGCGTAAATTTCTGGAGGTATTACAGCTTGGGCATACTACCCGGTGTTTCATCCGTTCATCTATGATGGTTTCCGGTATGTCGATGAGCACAAAAAAATCAGGGTCATCGCGCAGATTAATGAGCGACCTAAAATACAGCGAGTAGGAAATCTGATCCAGAGTGCGAGGAAAACCGTCGATAAATATGGCTTTTCGTCCTACTTTGTCAATCTCTTTCTTGACTAAAGCGAGGATAAATTCTGTGGGTATCAGCTTGTCCTGAGTTCTGCCAACCAGCGCATCAACGCACTCCTCCACGGAAATAAACCCTCTGTAGCCCGCCCTAAGATAGTCTATCAGTTTTGCCCTTTCGGCTGGGTCGTCTGCTACAAGTTTGTGGGTTTGTCTTACAATGTCGCCTACTGAAATGTGTGCTACCCTGTGCTCGCCTACGACCTCTGCAAACATTTTAGAGTACGTCCCCTTGCCCGCACTTTTCTTGGCCAACATAAACCCTACAAAAGTGCCGGTATCCAAAAACTCCTTGATATCGTCCAGTTTACTCCCCAGCTTGTCCTCAAAGTACTTTCTTCTGTCAACGGGATCGTTTAAGTCATAACTGTTACCGGTGCCTAAAGCCCGCGTATTGAATAATGGAAAATCCATACTGAGCATGGTAGCACTCTACTGAAACCTATTCAATAGGGGTGTCGTCAATGGTGTAGGAACCATCCGTAAAAACGGTCAGCACGGCAAACCGCGGCCGGTAGGCATTGCGCTCTTTTAAGCCCTGCGCTGCAATGGCCCCAACCGTGTAGTGCTGTAACTCCGGTCGAACGGGGTCGACAAAGCGTGAAAATTCATGTAAGTCGCCCGCGACTATCACTCTAACGGTGCTGGCGCGAACCAGGGCTAGCATCTCCTCGTTCTGGGCATAAACCGCTGCATCCTTGACCCCATCAATAATGCCCATCACGCGCGACATGCTTGCTGTTACTAATGGCTGGGAAAGAAACAGAAAGTCCGCACTTGGGATATGGTCCTTAAACCATGTGATACCTGCGGCATCGATGGCGGTGTAATTTCTACTGTTGTCAAAATATACAAACTCATACCCCCCTTGCTCCCACACGCCAAATGTCTTGCCAAAAACCGTCACAAAATTGGAGGCATCGCGGGTTTCAGCAATATCGTGATCCCCAGGCAAGGAAACGTATGCAACCCCACTGCCATCCATAACCTTCTTTGCGTCAGCAAGCGCGGCTTCCTCGCCGTAATCGGTGTAGTCCCCAAGAAACACTGCCCGGGCCACATCCATACTCTTAGCTTGTATTAACGCCCTACGTAGGTTCTCTAGATTGGTGTGGGAGTCGGCAAACAGGCCAATTTTGGCAGCTAGCTCCGTGGCCGGTGCGGTAGTGGTATCGTCCGCAGTGAAAGTGTTACCCGCAACGTAGAGAGAGTCTAGGGAGGTCTTAGCTGCACCTAGAACCGCTGCCAGCTTATCCACAGAGGGATCTAGTCTGGAGCTCACACTGGCAGGTATGCGCGCTGTGTAAAGATATTTGGCTGTCTCTGCTGCAAACAAAACCAATACGCCTAAAACCACAACGGCAGACACCATCCGCACTAACCCCGTACTCTTTTTAGTTCCAGCCTTGTTAAAGAAACTCATAGGACAGCCACTCGCAACTTACATACTATCAACCGCTTGAATACCAAGTAAGTATAACCCATTTTTTATAACCTGTTTAGTTGCTGCTGTAAGAAATAACCTAAAATCTCTGATATCACCCTGTGCGGTCTTTAAAATCGGCGAGTCGTTGTAAAACGCATTAAATTTTTGACACAGCTCGTACAGATAAACGCACACTAAATTAGGTGCGTACTGGTTTGCGGACTGCATAACTACCTCAGGAAATTTATAAATAACCTTTAGGACTTCTTGCTCAGACGTGCTAAGAGCCAGCTTAGTATACTGGTTTAGCATGTACTCTAGTTTGGTGTCATCTACAAGGTACCCCGCTTTTTCCAGTAGGGAGTTTGCGCGGGCGTGGGTATATTGCACGTACGGCCCTGTAAAACCTTTTACCGTAAGTGCCAGGGCAAGATCAAAAACGATATCTTGAAAAGTGTCATATCTAAGCATGTCAAACTTTATAACGGCGTTTCTTACGGCGGCGCTGTTGGGAAACGCACCAAAGCTGTCCTGTAAAGCCTTGTCGACTAACACAACGAAATCATCTATTTTGACGCCTATGCCTTTCCGACCGCTCATGGCCATGTGGGCTGACTGTGTAGTATCGACGGCATAGCCGAGTTGCGTAGATGTGTTATTCGAAAGATAGACATGGCCGTAATTAATATGAATAAGATTACGCGCTTGCGCACTGTAACCCAGGTAAGCTAGTGTCTTTCTGACAGCCGAAATGGCATAGGTTTGGCGGACGTCAATAACATCCATAACAATGTCTGAATTATTGAAAGACACTTTAATATCCCCTAGGGGGTTTGTTTCGTACAAAGGCTTTTGTTGCGTACCTAAATCAGCTAGCGAGTAGCTAAAATCTACGGGCAGCAGTCCGAACTTCCACATATGATAAGCTATGTCTTTTCCTGTATAGGTGGGAATACCGTTGGACCGGACTAATATCTTGTCTTCCTCAATCTCAGTGCTCTTAGTCGCAACTTCAGCACTTTTATCCGCCAAACTAACCAACCAGCACCCCTTGGAATTTCCTTCTGTGGCTAAATACACCTTAGGATTCTTTTTAAGGATTAGGAATGTTTTTTCCCACATCAGTGTATCTTTAATAGCCGATTCATATACAATTACATCGTAATCTATGTCTAAAGCATGAAAGGTCGCTAGGTTATCTTTAAGTATTCGTTTAGATAACTCAGATTGTTTCTGGGATACTTCGGGGTCTCTGCTATCTAATTTCACGATTAATGTATCCAACTGAGCTTTAAGCTCGACATCGGCATCCAGCTGCTGCGATATCTTTGCATACACATCCCACGCATAATGATCGAATTTTGCATACTGAGTACTATCAAAGTCTGACCCAAGTTTCGCCATCCCCAACAACGAGGTTGATACTTGGACACCTAAGTCGTTCGAATAATACTGAACTGTCACATCATAGCCAATAAATTCATACACCCTCTCTACGAACTGTCCGATGAGCGCATTGCGTAGGTGCCCTACGTGTGCGGCCTTGTTTGGGTTAACGTTTGAGTGTTCAAGCGCGATGGTCTTACCCCGACCTACTTCACTAGAACCAAAACCACCCATCAGTTTGAGGACCTGAGCAGCCTGGCCAAGTAGATACTCGCTGGATAGCGTAAAGTTGATAAAACCCGGCCCCGCCGTGGTTATCGTGGCAAAGTAACCTGCCAGTTGCTCGGAGCGTAAATAATCCGCCACCTCTTTGGCCAGCACCACCGGCAGCTTGTTAACGTTTTTTGCCGCTACCATAGCTACATTTGTAGAATAATCACCCCACAACGGGTTTTGCGGGTGCTCTACGTCTACTTGTGCCAAAGTGTAGCCGTACAGCTCGTTAAAGGCACGCGTAATAGCACTAGAAATTACCTCAGCGATAGGCATAAATCCAGTATATCACCCCAGCGAGGTGCCTGCTAGCTAGAGTGCACTGGTCAAAGTAAGTGTGCCATCTGTATCAGTTCTGTGCAGCAAACACCCTACGGCAACGGCAGCCTGTATAACGTGCGAACTTGGATGCCCGTAGTTATTCCTTCCCACCGAAACTACGCACCGCACAGGGTGTAGTGCCTCAAGCAGGTAGGCACTAGTGTTATAGCTAGAGCCATGATGCGCTAGTTTGTAAACATCCAGGTCGCCTGCAAGTAACCCCTGCTTCTTGTAGTCGGCAATAAGCTTAGCAACAGGTTCAAGCACAGCTAACCCGGCATCCCCGGTAAGCAGTGCCTCAAACTCCCTGTGTTTTAGCAGAAACACCAATGAGTTGTCGTTTATAGTTCTAAGCGGGTTGCTGTCGGGCGGACTTAAAACATATAACTTAGTTGTTGTACCAAGATGCACCACATCACCGTACTGCATAGTATCGTAGACGGGGAGAGCCCTACAGTAGCGGTTAAGCCGGGCTAACCCGCCAGCATGATCGCTGTCATAGTGTGTAATAAAGACTGAAGTTATGTCACAACGGGGGAAGACGGCTTTTCTGGCAGCCAGATAATGTGACTGATAGTCCGCACCCGTGTCAATCATAACTCTACCGTACTCAGGAATATTTATGACAAAGGCATCTCCTTGCCCTACGTCCAAAAAAGAAATGGAGAACAGCCTAGTTTGCGATGTCACAACCAACGCCCGCAGAACATAGTAACAAACAATAAAGCCGCCATACGGTATTAGTCGCATGACGCCTTTCGGGCCAACCTCACGCCAAGTACTAGAATTAAGTAGTACAACAGTATGCCGTATAAACCAACATCAATATGCAGCGAGGCAGAGTTAAAGCTGGAGAAAAACTCGGAAAAGGACACAAAAACATCCAAAAATGGGTACAGCAGTAGCGCTAACAGTCGTGACACTGCAGGACATACAAACGTAAAAAATACCAACATGCCCCCTACAACCGTACACAACGGCACAACCCACAATACCAGCGGATTTGCTATCAGAGCTACCAGGCTCACGGTACCAAAATAATAGGCAATAACGGGATTCACCATCAACTGCGCGCTCAAGCTGGTGTTAAAGTCCTCAAAAAGCGCTGCCTCGATCTTAATACCTACTAACCGCCACACCACTTTTAAGGCCTCAGGAACAACCATTACGCCAAGGGTGGCTAAAAAGCTTAACATAAAACTCACGGTAAACAGCTGCTCCGGAGCCGCACATAGCATGACTAACGCGGAAAACATAAGAACTCTAGTGCCTTGTACGGGCCGGCCATAAAACTTAAAAATTACCGCTACTGACCCCATGAGCCAAGCTCTAACTGCAGGAACCCCAAAGCCGGAAATTCCCGAATACATAAACGTGCACAGTAAACCCACAAGCAGGTTTCTTGCCTTGTAGTGAGAACCAAGCATGCGCATCAGCAGTGTAAATACTAAGCTGATGTTGTAGCCAGACACCACAACCACATGAACTAACCCCACAGTCTTAAGGATGTCGTTATATTTAGGAAGCTGGGCAAAGCGGTTTTCGCCCAAAACCATTCCCATAACCAACTCGCTATGGGGACTGGGCAATACCGCCTGAATGTTATCGGACGCCAGCGACCTAAACTTAGCGGCAGCAACAGTAAAGCTACAATATATGCCCTGCGCACATGTAGCTTCGGACGCAGTATAGTTAACTGCGCGATCAGCACTAAATCTGCCAATAAAGGTCGTTAGCTGCCAGTTAACCAACTGCCCGACTCGCCAAAACGTCAGTAGCAGTAACCCAACAAACAGCTTAGTCTTCATATCTGCCTAAAAGGTTAGGAGGCCCTTGAGAGACTCTGCCAGGCTGGCAGGCAGCCCACTCTTCTCTTTAAACTCCTCAAACGAGGTATACGGGCGATTTTCCGCTATTCTACTTGCATATGTAGGACCAATACCGGGCAACAGATCCAAGTCCGACGGAGTTGCAGTATTGGCATTTAAGCTACCTTGCTCCGCCGGCATAGCGGAACTGGAAGACTGACTAGCTCCCGCGTTTACGCCTCCCTGAGTAAGTTCAGCGATAACGCCTAAATGCAGCGGTCGTACCTCCCCACTGCCCTCCTGAGTTGCAGCTACATCCCACTCAAACGGAATATATACTTTTGCGCCATCAACCAAAGGTTGTGCCAAATTAAGATTCTTACTCACCCACGCAGAGCTAACACCGCCAGTCACTCCCCCACCCACAGCCAGCACATCAACCAACCGCGCCTGCTCAGGCAGTTGATACACGCCAGGTTTGGTAACTGCACCGGCCAAATCCACCTGTATGGTCTTGGCGGCAGTTTCCGTGACCACCTGCTCCCCGGACTTACCCTTAACCACCTCAACCCTGGCCTCTCCTTGTCTGTAGTCCAGGGTAAGACCTAGCACGCCCAAACTTACCAGCGCGCTGATACTAACGCTAAACACCAGGGGTCGCTTAACAAAAAGGCCGTTAAGCCTCTCGCCAATTGCCCCGAACAGTTTTTGTGACTGGTCTTCAAACACACCACATACATAGCACAGGCCTCTCCGATTACAAGCTGGACTAGTCTAGCTAACCTAGAATTTGCCGCTGTAACAGGCCTTATACGCTATTACCCTCATAATAAACGCATAACAATCGAGCGTGCTCTTATAACTAAGTAAATAGTCGGCATTTATTACGCGTATTTAACGCAGCTACGGTATAACTTAACTTATTATGCGTAAATACCTGCGCCAGGGAGCGGCCCAGGGCAGCCTAGTTGCCCGCGCGGCAAAAAAGTTATAAAATCCCCGCATGGCGCAAGAAAAAACCATTAACTACCAGCACCAAGCAATCGAATCTACCTGGAAGCCAAAATGGTATACGGATAACATCTTTGCGGCTGTAGATTTTTCCCCCAAACCAAAAAAATACATCTTAGCCGAGCTACCCTACCCTTCCGGACCATACTTGCATGCCGGCCACATGATGCGCTACACGGTACCCGATATGTACGCAAAATTCCTCAAGATGCGCGGCTACAATGTGTTATACCCTATGGGCTGGGATTCTTTTGGACTACCTACCGAAGGTTTTGCCATAAAAGCAGGTAAAACGCCGCAAGAAATCATTGCGGAACTATCCAAGGGCTTTAAGAAGTCTCTGCAAGACATGGGCTACAGTTTTGACTGGGATAGAGAGATAAACACCTGTGATCCAAGTTTTTACAAATGGACGCAGTGGATCTTCTTAAAATTGTACGAGGCGGGCTTGGCGGAATTTAAGGAAACGTCTGTGTGGTGGTCCAAAACACTAGGCATCTTAGCAGAAGAAGAGGTGCTAAACGGCTCAAACGGTGAAAAAATTGCCGAAAGAGACGGCAACCGCGTAGAAAGGAAAATACTTAAACAATGGGTGCTAAAGATGCCCAGATACGCACAAAAACTCCTAGATGGACTGGAGGAAACTGATTTTCCTGAATACATTAAAATCGCCCAGCGCAACTGGATTGGTAAAAGTGACGGCGCAGAGGTAAGCTTTAAACTAATAGACTCAACAGGCAAAGAGCTTGACCAGCTTAAGGTCTTTACCACCCGCCCGGATACCTTGTTTGGGGTAACTTTTTTAGCCATCGCGCCAGAGCACCCCGCTGTCAAGACTTTAGCTAACTCGGCAACAAACAAACACGAGGTATTAGCGTACGTAGACAAAGCAAAAGACCGATCCGACATGGAACGGCAAACTGAAAAGGACAAATCGGGCATACAGCTTAAGGGCATATATGCTAAACATCCTTTTGACGAGGTGTCCCGTAAAATTCCTGTGTTTGTGGCCGACTACATTCTACTTGACTACGCCACAGGGTCGATCATGGGCGTCCCTGCGCACGACGAGAGAGACTTTGCCTTTGCCACTAAATACAGCCTGGAGGTTGTTAAAGTTATCCAGCCTTCGGAGGAGCCGTCACACCCAGCTATCCATACCGGCGCCGGCACCATGCTTAACTCCGCCACATATACCGGGAAACCATCACAGGAGTTTGCCGCGTTGGCAGTAAACCGGCTAGAACGAGAGCATACAGGTAAAAAAACTACCACGTATAAAATGCGGGATTGGATTTTTTCCAGACAGAGGTATTGGGGTGAGCCTATTCCTCTGGTTTATAATCAGGATGGAAGTGTGGAGGCCATTGTTTCAACAGAAAACATGGCAGAGGTTCACAAGAAGCTTCCGCTTTTGCTTCCCGATACCAAAGACTTTCAGCCCAGGGCGGACGGCTCCCCTCCCCTGGCCAAACTCACCGATTGGGTCCATACCACAACCGATCAAGGCAAGCCTGTTACAAGGGAAACACAAACCATGCCTACGTGGGCAGGGTCGAGCTGGTACTTTTTAAGGTATATAGACCCGCATAATACCCAGGCCTTTGCCGAATATGCAAAACTAAAGTACTGGCTTCCGGTGGATAAGTATTTTGGTGACGGCGGACATACAACGGTACATCTGCTGTATTCAAGATTCTGGCATAGATTTTTGTACGACAAAGGACTTGTTCCTACGCCGGAACCTTACACCTGGCGCATGACGGGCGGACTCTTACTGGGTCCTGATGGCAAGAAGATGTCAAAACGGTACGGTAACGTAGTAATGCCCTCAGATCTGGTGGAAAATTACGGTGCTGACGCCGCAAGACTAGCCATCGCATTTTTAGGTCCGTATGAGGACACGTTTCCCTGGAACGAACATACCATCAAAGCTATGTGGCGGTTAGTTAAAAACGTCTACGAGCTTAATGCAAAGGTCAGCCAAAGCAGCGACTCGCCAGAAACTACCCGAGCGTATAACACCATGGTCAAAAACGTCACAGGCATGTGCGAAACCCTAAAAATGAACACTGCCATCAGCGAGCTTATGATCTTTGTAAATCATCTCAAAAAGGTACCCGGCATAAACGTCAGTATCTGGAAAGGATTCGTAAAAGTCATAGCACCCTTTATGCCCTTTGTAGCCGAAGAACTATGGCAAACACTAAACGGATTTACTACCTGGAACAAGATAAACAGCGTACACTGTCAGTCATGGCCCGAGTTTGATAGCGAGTCTCAGCAAACCGCTGTTCGCATTATTCCTGTCATGCTAAACGGTAAGATTCGCGGACAGATAGAGACACACGCTGACGACACCGAACCCAGCGTTAAACAGAAGCTTGGCGCAGACACCAAATTAAGCAAGTATCTTGAGACTAAGACTATCACTAAATTGGTGTTTGTACCGGGTAAGATCGTAAGTGTCACAACCAGCTAGTTAAACCGCGCGGCCCAAACAAAAGCCCACCGTGTGGTGGGCTGCAGGCCAAGACAATACAACAATCTAAACCAACTAACTTATTTTGCTTCGGCAACCGCCTCTTGCAAAATTGACTTGAAAGCAGTGTTTTTCTGAAGATCAACCAATAAAGAGACCAGCTTGGGCGTATTGAGCTTGTAGTACACTTCCCTGCCCCGTTTATCGCTTTTTAAGAAACCCAGCCCGGATAGGACTCTAAGATGGTGAGACGCAAGATTCTCTTCAACTCCAAGCTTTTCAGATACAACACCAACTTTCTGCTCAGTCTCGGAGAGCATCTCTAAGATCTTAAGCCTGTTCTTGTCGGACATTGCTTTGGAAATTTTAACAAAGTTCATCATACCAAGCATCATACCGCTTATGAGGCAAATGTCAATACCCGTTAATCATTACTAGGGAATACTTGTATGCCCGCTCGTATTTATTTGTATTAACTACAATTTATGTCATATATTTTTATATTGAATCGACTCCGCTAGCTGCGATGGCGTTATTGCAACCGCGCCCTCCATGTCGGCAAGTGTGCGGGCGACCTTAATAATTTTGTAGACACTTCTAGGCGTAAGATTACATCTTTGAATAGCTGTATCTAGTAAATCCTCACATACTCTGCTTAGCGGGCAGTATTTTTTTACTAGCCTGTTGGGCATCTTAGCATTCACAGATACACCTTCGCCTACAAAGCGGTGTGCCTGAATAGCCCGCGCAGCCTCCACTCGATCCTTGATTAGTGCTGAAGTCTTTTCCCTATGGGCCAACAAACCGGCTGACTCACTAAGGCGCTCTAACCCCGGGGTCCATACTCTAACAAACAAATCGATCCTGTCCAAAATGGGTCCGGAAAGCTTGCGCTTGTACCTGTCTATCTGAGGGGGTTTGCACGTACATCTAACTTTCCTGTCACCTAGGAACCCACACGGGCACGGATTAGTGCACGCCACCAAAGTAAAGTCGCACGGCAACTTAATACTTCCCCTACTCCGAGCTATGGTTATAGACCCATTCTCCATAGGCTGCCTCAGACACTCTATGATCGGTAGCTGAAATTCGGAAAATTCGTCCAAAAACAACACACCTTTATGCGCCAAACTTATCTCACCGGGCCTGGGAATAGTTCCCCCACCAACCATGCCGGAGTAACTTATGGTGTGATGTGGGCTTCTGTACGGTCTGGTCTTGGTACTAAAGATGGTTGGATCAAAGAGCCCACACGCCGAATATATTTTAGCAACCTCCAGCTCTTCCTCAGGGCGTAAGTTAGGCAAGATCCGACAAAGAGCTTTGGCTAACATGGACTTGCCACTACCCGGACTGCCAATCATTAGAATACTGTGCCCGCCGCTGGCGGATATTTCTAAAGCTCGTTTTGCCATATCCTGTCCAACCACCTCGCTAAAATCCACCTCGTCCGACTCTGGGGAAACACTATCTACGGCATACTCACTAGTATGCATCATACTATTATTGCTGCGAATGATACTATACGTTGTCAAGTCACGCAAATTAGCAATCGGATAAATATTTACATCTCTAACGCCTCTCACCTCATCAAAACAAGCACCTGGAACGAACACATTAGTTAGGTTATGCTCCTTGGCAAAGGTGGTAAATAAGAAAGCCCCTCGCGTGCTGCGCACAGTACCATCCAGAGAAACCTCACCAAAGAAGGCGCTATCGGCCGGAAAAGTAACACCCTTCATGTAGCTAACAATGGATGCCGCAATAGCCAAATCGTAGTATGACCCCTCCTTAGGTACATCGGCGGGAGCCAAATTTACAACTATCTTTTTGGCGTACGGGAACTCGTTAAACGCATTGAGTATAGCGTTCTTCACCCTTTCCCTACTCTCTGCCACCTCCCTACCCGGTAACCCCACTATGTCAAACCCAGGCATGCTTCTATCTATAAAGTTCACCTCTACATCCACGGCAAAGGCCTCTATTCCATAAAAATAGGCCGATTTTACTTTAACTAGCGTAGTACCTCCCTTCGCGCTCAAGTACCTGCCCAGTCAAAACTAACCCGGTAAGACACTTTAGAACATCGGCTGAAGCCACAAGAAGCCTAGCCGTGAGCTCGTCGCTGCTGAGCGGTTCCAGCTTAAGCAGCTCTAGAACACTTTGGGGGTCGCCCGCACCGCAGTAGTCGGCAGCACTACGTACTGGGCTGGGTAAAGATAACCGCTTATTTACCGCAAAAGACGCGTCGCGGCGTGAATTATCAGGAGCATTCGTATATAGTGTCAGAATGTCGTCTGCGCAGGTCACAAGTTTTGCGCCCTCCCTAAGCAGCTGAGTAGTGCCGACCGCATTGGCAGAGGTTAAATTGGCAGGCACTGTCATAAGCTGCCTGCCGTACTGCCGGGCATACCGGGCGGTGAGCAGCGACCCACTGTCCTGTGCCGCTTCCACAACCAGGACGGCAAAGGCCAACCCTGCCACAATGCGGTTGCGTTTGGCAAACATCCATTTCCCAAGCTCGGACTGGGTGAAAAACTCAGACACAACCAAACCCCGAGCAACAATGTCAAGATACAACTGCTCCTGATACTTTGGAAAAATATACTCGATACCCCCGGCCATAACTGCAATAGTAGAGCCCTCCACATCCAATGCCGCTCTATGCGCCAGCGCGTCTACCCCATACATAAACCCCGACACTATGGTTATGCCGTTGCGGGCCACCTCTTTAACAATAGTGTTAATTACCCACTCACCGTATAAGGTAACCGCACGGCTGCCTACTACCGCTAAGGTGTTTGTAAACAAATTCTCCTGATAGTCCCCTAAATAGTACAGAGGGTCTGGCGCATCCGGCACCTTGTTTAGAAGTACAGGATATTCGGCTGATGCTCTCTTGACAGATCCGACCATAGGCAAAATGTAGTCTCTTAGCAAGCTTTGTAAAGCCACTATGCTCTAGTTTAGTTAGAATTTAGTATAATGCAGGCATAAAACTATGGAAGACTTGATCGCGTTGGAAAAATTTATTGACCTAGCAGCAAAAAAAGGCGTGGACTTTGGCAAAGGTAACCCCTACAACCGCCTAAGGTATTATACTAAGCTGGGGCTGTTGCCGCATATGCGACGGAAAGTTGTTAACGGCGAAGTCCTAGGCCATTACCCTTCCTCGGCGCTGGATACCCTTGTGGAGGTCGAAAAGCTAAAGGGGTTAGGGTTAGATAACCAAGCTATTGCCAAGAAAATTGCGACTCTGTCCGCTAACACGGGCTCTAACGCCATTAAGGTGGCGCGAGCTCTCACCCCGTCGTCTAGGGTACTAAAACTAGTTTTTCTGGCGCTTTTTTGTCTGGTGGTTTTTGCAGGACTTGGGTTTTTGCCCGTAGGTAAATCAAGGGCAGACTTAATTCAAAAAACCCTGGAGCTTGACAAGACCTACATCATTGATAGCGGCAGCGCATACTTGCCAAAGGATCAGAGCAAAGTGTACATTAAGAGCCAAAGCGTAAAACTGACCTCCAAGATCAATGTCTCGTTTAGTCAAAACTACTCGCCAGCAGTAAGGTATTGGGTTGCCCAAAAAGTGCCTTTTGAAGGGTTCTACCTGGAACTCGATGCACCGACCTCGGCAGATGCAGAATTTAGCTGGTGGGTATCAAACTAAGGCCCATCCCGCTATCACAGCTTTTAGTCCAGACTCCCGTTAAGGGAAACTCCTCTTGACAAACTTTTTAGTGTATGTAACTGTTAAGAGTATGAACAAAAACACTGTCCTAGAAAAAATCAATAGCTTACTGTTTGGGCTGATTGTTTTAACGGTATTTATAACCCCAATGCTCTTTCTGCCGATCACCTACGAGTTTTTTGAATTCAACAAACTCTACTTCTTTGTGATATCCACCGCAATCATGGCACTACTTTGGTGCATAAAGATGGCCGTGGAAAAAAGAGTGTATTTTGCAAAATCGCCGGTGGATTTTGCGCTGTTGCTGGTGCTAAGCAGCTACATCCTGTCCAGCGTAACATCCCTTGACAAAACTGCCAGCTTGTTTGGCTCTTACGGCAGATGGTTTCCCAGCTTGTTTGGCTTTGCGGTATTGTATTTTTACTACTACGTCATCTCAACTAACCTAGACTCGACCAAAAAGCTTAGACTTGTCCTATGGGCCATTTCAGTAGGCACAGCCGTTCCAGCAGTGCTCGCGCTCACAAAGTATTTTGGGTTCGTCACACCTTTTATCTCGCTGTTCAACCAACAAGGCTTTCTGCTAGCCGGCTCTACTACCAGCCTTGCTACCTCCTTGCTAGTGGGCCTGGCCACCAGCGTAGCTTTACTGCTTAATCTAAGGTCACCAGTAAACAAAGGCGTAACCCTAGCGATCTGCCTGGTAGACTTTGTTGCCCTAGCAGTGTTTGGCGGAGCCGCTTTCATAGCGTTGGCCGTTCTAGTAGCCGGTCTAACCGTAGTTAGGTCACCCAGTGAACACGTGGCTAAAAGCAAACTGTATCTATTCCCTGCAGTGGGCGCAGTAGTAACATTTAGTGTACTATTCTTTGCCGTCCCGCAAACCCGCGCTGTTCTATCCAGGGATTTTCCGGCAGAACTATTACCCTCTGTCCAAGAATCATGGATCGTGTCGTCCACCACCTTGCGCGACTTCCCTATTTTTGGCTCGGGTGTAAGTACGTTCTATCTTAACTATTCCAGGTATAAGACCCTTAGCCAAAACTACACACCAACGTGGAACGTCACCTTTGACAAACCGGCAAACGAGCTGTTCAACATCATCTCCACGTTAGGCATCTTTGGACTGTTAGCCTACGCTACCTTAGCTGTAACACTTGTTCGACTGGCAGTTAAGTCCACAAAGATTTCCGACGCCTACCAAGGACTTTCTGTAACAGTGTGCGCGGGTTTGCTGGCAGCGCTTGGTGCCCTGTTCCTAGGCTACTTAAGCTTTCAGTTAGCATTCCTAACCCTTACCTTAATGGGGTTGCTCACGGCAGAGTCAGCGCTAAATACCAACAAGACGTGGGCTAAGCTATGGACACTCTCGTTGGAATCACGGACAGATGCAGACGGCGCAAGCATAGTGGAAAGCCCTATGCTGGCAAAAAAGGAGCTGTTGCAGTATGTCATAGCTATTCCTATTGTGGCACTGGTAGGGCTGAGCGTGTATCAAGCGTATCTGCAGTACCTTCCGGAGTATTATATGCGTAAAGCAGTGGTCTTTGCCGCCAGGCAAGACGTCACACAGTCGTACGACTATCAGGTAAAAGCTATCTCGCTTAATGCGCGACGCAGCGAATACCATAGAATTTATGCCAATACTAACTTAGCGCTGGCGCAGTCGTTAAGCGCTAAGCAGACTTTAACGGAGCAGGAAAAAACCACAGCGCAAAACCTTTTGGCACAGGCGTTGCGTAACATTAAATTTGCCTCTGAAACTGTTAACCCACTCGACCCTGCAAATTGGGCAACGCGAGGGCAAATCTACGCTTTCCTTATCCCTATAGCCAAGGATGCAGACCAGTTTGCTATTCAAGCCTACGATACCGCTATCCAGCTTGACCCAGCTAACCCCGTATTACGGGTGGAGTTGGGCGGCATCTATTTTGCCAAGGAAGATTATCTGTCAGCAGGTAATCTATTTAAACAGGCGGTTAATCTCAAGAGTGACTACGCCAACGCTCGATACAACCTTGCCTATTCCCTGCTAAAGCTTAAGGCCTATGCCGATGCTAAAACAGAGTTTGAGGCAGCGCAAAGTTTAGTAGCACAAGACAGCGAGGACTACAAAAAGGTGGCCGCTGACATTGCAGAAGTTACCAAGCTGCTTGCAGCAACAGCTACCGGCACAGACGCTAAACCTAGTGTGGAAGACATTGAAAAAGCTGGGAATCCAGTGCAGCCGCAAGTTCCAGTTGCCCAGGAGCCGTTAACCAAGCCCGGGGACGTAATCAAACCGTAGGCACTGTAAGGTTTGGTGGACCGTAGCGGATTCGAACCGCTGACCTCTTCCATGCCATGGAAGCGCTCTACCAACTAAGCTAACGGCCCATACGACCAACCCGGTGATTATATCACGACCGCTTGATTCTACGACTGGGTGCCTGTATTAAACCTTTTACTTCCTTGGTCAGAACAGGGCGTCTGGTTAAGCCGGGCAGGTTGTACATGGTGTACTTTTTAACCACGGGATCAAGTTCAACCGGCTGGTCCACACTACGCGACAACAACTCCAAAACCTTGTGCTTCAGCGTGGCTAGACCCTCTCCCGTAGCTGCAGATATAGGTAACACTTCAACACCCTGCTGGGCAAAGTAGGCTATAAGGTGTGCCACCTGATCTCTAACCTCAGTCAAGTCGAGTTTATTAAGTACTACTACTTGCGGCTTGGTGGTAATATCCCACAGCCCTACTTTATATTGTTGTAACTCATGCATCACAGTTTGGTAGCTTTGGTACACTTTGGCGCTGTCATTTACCGCCACAGTCGGGTCCACCACGTGCACCAAAACCTTAGTCCGTTCAATATGGCGTAAAAACTCGTCCCCCAACCCTTTCCCACTGGAAGCCCCTTCGATCAGCCCGGGGATATCTGCCACCACCACTTTGCGGTGCCGGTCAAGCTCCCATACGCCCAAATTAGGTGTTAACGTAGTAAAGTGGTACTCGGCTACTTTGGCGTTTATGTGTGTTAACGTGTTAATCAGGGTACTTTTCCCTGCACTAGGTAAACCTATAAGCCCCACATCCGCAATCAACTTAAGCTCCAAAACCACCTCTTTTTGTTCACCTGGCTCGCCCGCAATATACTGCGTGGGTGTTTGGTTGGTAGAGGACTTAAACTTATAATTACCCTTGCCCCCGCGGCCACCTCTAGCAATTAAAAACTCCACGCCTACTTGGGCAAGATCGGCCACCAACCTTTTCTCATCCTGCACTTCAAAAACTAAAGTGCCCACAGGGACTTTAATATACGCGTCTTCTCCGTTTTTGCCGTACATTTTTAGTTTTTTACCCGCCCCGCCCGCTTCCGCGCTAAATACTTTTTTTGACCTAAAGTCGTCCAAGGTAGAGGTATTAGTATCGGCCACCAGGTAAACTGACCCACCTTTGCCGCCGTCTCCGCCATCCGGCCCACCACGCGTAACAAACTTTTCGCGGTGAAAAGAAACCGCGCCATCTCCCCCGTCGCCCGCTTTAATTGTAATAGTTACCATGTCGATCATATGTACTTTAGTGGATCCTGTGGCGAACCTTGGTATTTAATCATAAAATGGATGTGCGGCCCAGTTGACCGGCCTGTACTACCCATAACACCCATAGCTTCGCCTTTCCTGACTTTATCTCCGTAGCTTACATCCAGCCGACTCATATGCCCATAGACCGTTTCATACCCATTGCCGTGGTCTACTACTACGTGTAGACCCAAGCCCCACGGATCCCAGCCAGCTCTAACCACCACCCCACCGGCACACGCGTAAATGGGCGGCAGCGCCGGCGAAGCTATATCCAGCCCATTATGATACCATGAAAAGTTCTGCGTTATTATGGTAGCGCCTGTTGGCCACTGACACCAACCTTTTTTGGCATTGCCGTCGTTTACACCGGCATTGATAGTCGACGGAATGACCGGCAAGTTTGCTAGTACAGGCACAGGAATTTTGGCGTCCGGAATCACAAGTTCGGTGCCTAAAGCCAGCTTGTTGGGTTCCAGCAAGTAGTTAAAGTCTGCTATGGCCTGGGCAGGCACAGAGTACTTAAGCGCAATCGACGCCAAAGTCTCACCAGAAGCAACCTTGTGAATCAAACCGGAGGCTGGTGGGATCGCCAGCTCCTCGCCTACGCGCAAAACCGACCCGTCGTACAGGTTGTTAACATATTTTAACGCATCAATCGAGACCTTAAATTTATTGCCAATGCTATACAGCGAATCACCGGGCTCTATTTTGTACACCAGGTACTCAGTGCGTTGTCGATTTTCAGGTAAGGTGGTTAGGGCGGTATTTCTTTCCGGGATGATGTCAGTAGAGGTTTTCAAATAATCCTCGTCCAGTTCCTTGCTAACCACTAGCTTGGAACCACTCAGGATTTCACCCATAAAAAAGATGCTCAGTGCCAGAGTCATCACCAGAAAGTTGGCCACAGGTCTGCCCAACCTACCACGGGACCAAATAAGCTTGGCTACAAAGTAACTCTTGAGATTGCGAACGCTTGTTACCACCAGGTAGATAAGCCGGCCTACTAGCAAGACGGTTTTTTTAACCTTAATACCGGCATATCTCACCATCCACCTGCCAAATTGGCTAAGGGAACGGGCAAAAGGTAATACTGAGTCTAGCCGCACCTCCACAAACCTTCGGGACATGGGGCGACCTATGGTAAAAAGCATAGTGCCCTATTCTAGCAGTTTTAGGCGGTCTGTGCTTGATGCAGGGTCTCTAGAAATTCGCGGTTAGTTTTGGACTTTTTCAGCCGCTGAATGACTAGCTCGGTGGCCTGCCTGTCATCCAACAGATCTACCATCCGCCTAAGTCGATAAACCGCCTCCAATGTCTTGGCATCATACAACTTCTCTTCATGCCTAGTGGAGCTTGCTTTAATGTCAATAGCCGGAAAGATGCGTCTTTCGGACAGACTTCTGTCTAGCCTTAGCTCCATGTTGCCGGTACCCTTAAATTCCTCAAAAATAACGTCGTCCATTTTGGAGCCCGTGTCCACAAGCGCAGTAGCCACAATGGTAAGCGATCCACCTTCCTCAAACTTACGGGCCGCACCAAAAAAGTGCTTGGGTGGGTACAGTGCAGAAGGATCAAACCCACCGGACAGCGTCCTACCTGACGGCGGAACCACCATATTATAGGCACGGGCAAGTCGGGTGAGCGAGTCCATCAAAATTACCACGTCGTTGCCCTTTTCGGCCAGCCGCTTAGCCCGCTCCAAGCAAACCTCCGCTACCCGTGTCTGGTCCTCGGCTTTTTCATCAAAATTGCTGGAAAAGACTTCACCTTTTACGCTGCGTCTCATATCGGTAACCTCCTCGGGCCGCTCCCCTATTAAAGCCACCATTAGTATTACATCCGGATAATTTTCTGTAACCCCGTTAGCTATGTCCTTAAGCAAAAAAGTTTTACCAGCTTTGGGTGGCGCCACAATCATAGCGCGTTGACCCTTACCAACAGGTGAAATAATGTCAATAAGTCGCGTAGCTATAGTTTCGGCGTCTGTCTCCAGCTTCATCCATTCGTAAGGAAAGATGGGCGTTAGCCTTGTAAAACTGGGTCGCTTTTTAGCCTCTTCTGGATCCAAGCCTTCTACTTTTTCCACCTTGAGCATGGACAGGTAGCGCTCACCCTCTTTAGGTGGCCTGGCTTGGCCTTTTACCTTGTCTCCGGTCCTAAGCGAAAACCGTTTGATTTGCGACAAACTAATATAAACGTCCTTGGGCATGCCGGATGGCACTGCAGCGCTGTCGTCACTCGCTACGTCACTTTGGCGCAAAATGCCGTAATCTGGCAACATTTCTAATACACCCTCAACTGGGACCATGTCGCCTTGATACATCTCCAGATAATCTTGATACGGGGTGGGAGCCGACTGGGTTTGGGTTTGTTGATAATAATTTACGCTCGGTGCGCTTTGCCCGTTAGTACGTCTACCATTTGTTCCATTCATGTTTTTGTCCTTTCATGTGTTGAAAATTAGCATGAGTCTTAACCGGAGAGACGACCACTGCCCCATGCCGTCTCCCCGATTAAAAAGGAAACTACCACTTCTTTTCCATCTTAGCAAATACTGCTGTAATTACAAGTCGTTTGTTGTACGTTCCGCTGGCGTAGTCCCACATGCCCCCGCAAGTTATTAACGTTAGAACTTTTTCTTTCCCGCTGGCAAAAACTTGCGCCCTGTCAGGGTCGGTAATACTAATAAAGGACTTGCTAGTAACCTGGTAATAAAAGTCCCTACCCAGTTTATCTGTCAAGACCACTGTATCACCAATTTGGACAGCTTTCAACTCCCAAAAAGCGCCCGGTGCCCCGGTATTAGTATCATAGTGCCCGTCAAGGATTACGTTCCCCTCTTCCCCTGGTTTAGCGCCTTCTGCATACCACCCTGCGGTGTGCCAGCTTGACGGCACGCCCAAAAAACCGCCATCCTCAACCCCAACTGCTTCAACCGAGAGAGTTTTAGTTTTAAACTTTAGCAGTACAGGCGGAAAATAAATAGGTTTAGCAACCTCTTTAAACACCGACACCGGCTGCACGGTACTGGAACTATCAGTTAGAGCCACGTCGCTACCGGCCCCAACCCGCGCCCTAAAGGCACTCAGCGCCAAACCGCCAAGTACCAATACCAGCGCTACGCTAACTGTAGGGACGGCTACTTTAATGGGTGATAAGTATGTGCGAACCAGCGGAGTCATAGTTTTACATATTGCAAAAGTGCCCAGGTGTGTTTAAATACGGCAAACAGACACTTAGACCTAGGATGGAAGGGGCTAGTAAGCTGTACGGCAAACCACTCCCCTCCACCCTAGGTCTAAGGTGTTTTACCCTCTAAGTTTCTTAGTCACTGCACCCAAAGCTACAAGTCCTAAACCTACAGCCCCATACACCATGGAACTATCGCCGGTCTTAGGCAACTCGGTAACTTTTTTGTCACTGTAACACACCGTAGCGGTGTCGGAAGCCTCTTCGTCGCCTTTGTACTCAACCTCGGCTTTGTTGACCACACACTTCTCAAAGTTCTTGCGGTCGTACTCAGAGTCTTTGACTACAGCCTTAATGGTAAAAGTCTTGGTTTTACCGGGCGCAAAGTCACCCCAATATTCAGTTAAGCCGTCGCCACCAACCCGTTCCATCTCTTTGGGCAACTTGTCGAGCATCTTCATGTCGCCAACTTCTACTTCCCCATCGTTCTTTACTTTTACCCTAAACTCCACGACTTCACCCTTTTTAACGTTGGTTACTTTATCTTTCCAGGAGCTGTCACCCTCTTTTCTAACCTTTTTTTCTAGATCAAAATTTTTGTTGTAGATGCAGGTTTGACCCCCACCATAGTTAGCAGTACATCCGGCGTAGACTGTACCAGCGCCTAACGCACCGGTCATACCGGCAACAACCAACACGCCTATTAACTTGTAGTTAAAGCTTTTAGTCATAGATCTCTTTATTTGGCAGGGGTAATTTAATACGGAGCAGATTGCTAACAAGCACTATTGTAGCCTATATCTCGGCATCTGTCAATACTATGGGTCGGCCAGACTTGCAAAACCGCTTCGTGTAATATTCGGTAGTAGGCGGGCACAAAAACACCCTATGAACCTAACCTGACATATTGTCAGATCAAATCCACAGGGCGTCCAAGCGGCCGCCATCAAACCCTAGTTGGGTTCTGGATAGCGGATCCGCAGACCAATCTCATTTCCACTCCCGGTCCCTACAACACAAACTCTCAAGGTACGGACGGCGGATAGCTCCATCCCTTTGAGTTGTGTCGCCTCC